>Ga0193717_1000106_pt1 | contig 82826 bp, 76 predicted proteins | sample U2c2metaG_FD_145900 | JGI IMG/M metagenome (GOLD analysis project Ga0193717, IMG submission 145900) | Soil microbial communities from a riparian zone of the East river system, Colorado, United States - U2c2 | ecosystem: Environmental > Terrestrial > Soil > Riparian zone | place: USA: East River... | reverse complement strand
GACGCCTTGTCCTCGGCCGGCTCCGGCCCATCACTGTCCAGGGTGTCTCGGACCTTCTTACCGAGCTTGCGCAGGTCGCCCGGAGCGAGGAAACGAGCGGCTTCCACCATCTGCTCCTCAGCGACCCGGAGATCCTCCACCGGCACCATCGCCGCGGCCGGGATCTGATCCAGCGCGGTCACGATCGCCCTGGCCTGGCCGACATGCAAAAGCACCGGCAACCGCTCCCCAGCCCCCTCCTCACCAGATCCACCAGATTCCTCGCACTCGTCGGCAGCGAACGGATCCGGCAGGGCCGCTGAGACAGCTGGGTACTTCGACAGGGTCTTGGCCAGTTTCAGGTCGCTGCGGACCGCGGCAGGGTCGAGGCGGTGCCGCATCGCCAGCAACTCGACCACGTCGCGGGCACCGAGTTCCTTGGCATGGCCGATCTCGTCGAGGCGATCCATGATCTGCAGGCGGTAGGTTGCGCGGGCCGCGTCCTCGGCGTGCAACTGGTCGAGGGTGGTCAGCAGTTCGCTGCCATCCATCGACCACACCGGTCGCGCCTCCACGAGTTCCATACCCAGAACCCTAGCCACGCCTTCCGACAGTTTCCGTGCCCAGATCCCCTTATCTATAAGGGATCCAAGGATTGGCAGGAAGTAGTCAATTCATCCACAGCTGTGCACACACCGATGAATCAAGATGGCCGCATCAGGCCAACTTTTCCACAGGCAGGAAAGCTTCAGTGCTGGATCATGCCGCCGACCGGGACGGTAGCGACGTGGCCGGTGGCCGGAACCGTCTGTGCCAGGGCGAGGCCGATGTCGACCAGCGACGACCTGCGCAGGTGAGCGACGTCGGGGATCGGAGTCCAGGCCGATTCGGCGATTTCGCCATTCGGCTCCGGCCGGAGTTGGCCGCCAGTGATACGGACCCGATAGAAGATGCCGACATTCTGGTGCTCGGTCCGCCTGCGCGCCTCGGCCGCGGGAATCACCCTCGAGTCAACGCCCAGGAGGCTTTCGACCACTGCGTCGCACCCGGTCTCCTCGGCAACCTCGCGGATCACCGCGTCGAACGGATCCTCCGCGTGTTCGACCCTTCCGCCTGGAAGAGTCCAGACACTCTCGCCCTTCGGTGGTGCGTGTCGGGCGAGCAGCACCTTCCCACCCTCGACGCACACGGCATAGGCCGCCAGCCGGAAACTCACCCCCGCACATTAACTCCACCGCAAAAGTGCCGACGGCGCCTATCCACCGTGGGCGGATCGATCTGGTCGATGCCGCAGGGTTCTGCCCCGGCCGTCGGCGGTGTGACCAGCCTGGCCGTCGTCTGGCCGTCGTCTGGCCGTCGTCTGGCCGTCGTCTGGCGCTGACCGACTACAGCGCCGCGAGGAGTTTGAGTTGGGCGGCGCGGCCGGTTTCGATGGAGGCGGCCAGCTTCTTCACGGACGGTTCGTGGCCGGCTGTCTTGATGCTGCGGGCGACGATGATCGACTGGTCGAGGTGCTCCTTCAGATTCTTCCGGAAGAGCTGGTCGAAGACGGCGCCCTGAGCCTTGCCCATGGCGACGATCTCCGGCTCGGTCATCATGCCTGGCATGTCGTGGCCCTCGTGCACGTTGGTGGTCGGCGCTCCGGATCTGGTGCGCAGGGCAACCAATTGGGCGAGTTCGGCGCGATGGGTCGCGGTCACCTGCTGGGCCAGCCTCCGTACTGCGGGATCGGCCGACTGCCGGTTCGCCATGTCGAGCACCCGCAGGAGTTGTTCGTCCATCGGGACCATCAGCTGGATCCACGCGAGGTCGGTGGGGTTGAACGCCTGCTGCACCGACGGCACCGGAGTACCGGCTGACACAGGCGGCCCTGAGGAAGCGGCGGACGCACCGCAACCAGCGACAAGCCCGGCGACCAGTACTGCGCCGCCGAGCGCTTGCAGGGCGGACCGCGAGGGACGCTGCATGGGCTGAACTCCTTCAGACGAACTGCAGCCGGGCGGGTCCTGGGACGGGGACCCGCCCGGCGATAGGAGGGCTAGGGCTGACCGTCGGCTCCGCACTTGATGATCGGGCGGATGCAGTCGTTGACGCGGCGCGCCATCTCGGCGACCGGCCAGGCGTTGAAGAAGTCGCCGTGCATGGTGAACCCACCACCGGATGCGAGCCGGAACCCGGCCGTCGAGCCGTTCACCGGATAGCGCAGTACCTGCCGCAGCTTCGGCACCGGCACCGGGTGGGTGGCCGGGCAGTCACCGTTGACCGGGTACGCCATGTGGCTCTTGTGATCCGCCGAGTCCAGGTCCCGGCCGTTCCAGCACTGCGGGAAGTCCAGGTAGGACTCCAGCATGGTGCCGGCCGGACAGGTGATGAAGTCGTGCCCCGAACCGGCGTCACCGGCATGCAGGCAGGACCAGCGGGAGATGGTGTTGTCGTTCGGCCCGGTCGCCTTCGCGTTGCCGGCCACGATCCGCAACCCGTACGGCAGCGGCTGGATCCGGGCGATCACGTCGTCGCGGACGCCTTCACCCAGGTAGTAGAACGTGGTCCCGGTCGGCTCGACCGGCACGTTGTTGTTGTAGAACGTCGGCACCCAGTACGACGAGACGTCCACGCTCGGGTTGCACGACGTCGGCGACGTCGCCAGGTCCTCCACGGTGGTGTGCGCGTTCGTCACGCTGGCACCGAAGAAGCTGTGCATGTGCGAGGCGCCGGGCATGTTCGGGAAGACGATCGGGTCGTCCGGCAGCCGGTGGGTGTACGGGCACTCGGCGAGGAACTCCGCCACCCGGACGATCGGCCCGCTGGCGGTCCCGCCGTACACCTGGAACTCGAACAGCGAGGCACCCCACTGGGTGGCGCGCTGGGTGATCAGGATCCGCACGTACCGGCCGTTGCCGTTGACAACGAGACTCTGCTCGCCGCCGGTGCCGTTGGTGGTGGTCTGGATCGTGGTCCAGCTGGTCGCGTTGGTGGAGGTCTGGATCTGGAAGCCGCGCGCGTACGCCGCCTCCCAGCGCAGCAGCACCCGGTTGACCGCCTGGGCGGAACCGAGGTCGACCTGGAGCCACTGGTTGTCGGCGAAGGAGCTGGCCCAGCGGCTGCCGTTGTTGCCGTCGACGGCGGCGGCCGCGGGGAACGAGGCGCTCTCCACCGACGAGGCGAGGGCCGGACGGCCTTGTGACAGCAGGGTTTCGGCTGCCTGCGCGGGCCGGCTGGTACTCACCAGGTAGGCGCCGAGCAGTGCGAGCAGGGCGACGAGAACCGTGCCCCGCCTGACGAGGTGTTGGGGTGGACTGGAGCCTTTCATCGGGTCTCCTAACGGGGCGGGACGGACCCGGGTCCTGGCACGGGCAGAGGCCAGGACCCGGGGGTGCTCAGTGGTAGACCCTCACGTAGTCGACGAGCATCCGGGCCGGGAACGGCGTACCAGCATCCGGCGGGCCGGGGAAGTCACCGCCGACAGCCAGGTTGAGGATCAGGTAGAACGGGTGGTCGAAGATCCATGGTCCGCGGGTGGCCTCGAGTTGCACCTTGTCCACCACGAAGACGGTGGCGCCGTCGACCTGGTAGGTGATGCTCGTGCTGTTCCAGAGCATCGTCCAGGTGTGGTAGTCGTTCGCGAAGTCCGCTCCACCCGGCAGGCCGTAGGTGCCGCCGTAGCCGCCGGCCCCGTTGTACGCCGGGGCGTGCAGCGTCGAGTAGCCCTTGGTGGTCTCGCGGCCGAGGATCTCCACGATGTCGATCTCGCCGTTGTACGGCCAGGGGCGGCCGGTCAGGAAGTCGGCACCCATCATCCAGAAGGCGGGCCACAGTCCGTTGCCCTTCGGGACCTTGATCCGCGCCTCGATCTTGCCGTACGTCGTGGTGAACTTCGTGCCGGTGTTCATCCGGGCCGAGGTGTACTGGCAGGTGCCACTACCGGTCACGGGGTCGATCGGGCAGGCGGAGCCGGGAGTGACTTCACGCCGTGCCTCCAGGACCAGATGCCCGGCACCGTCCATCTGGGTGTTGTTGTTGTTCGTGTACACCTGCAACTCGTTGTTCTGGCCGGTGCCCGGGTCGGCGGTCCACTTCGCGGCATCCGGCTTGGTACCGGCCGTTCCGTTGAACTCGTCGGACCAGATCAGCTGCGGCGGGTTCGCCGGGTTGGCCGGCGGGGTCGGCGGGGTGTTCGGGGCGCCACCGGTGCCGTAGACCTGGAACTCCCACAGCGAGTACCCGTACGGCGTGTTCCGCGCGGTCCCGTACATCCGGACGTAGCGGCCGGTGCCGGTGATGTTCAGCGTCTCCTTGAAGCCCGGACCGGTCGTCGTCGAGTAGATCGAGGTCCAGTTCGCGGCGTCGTTCGAGACCTGCACCTGGTACGACTTCGCCGAAGCGGGATCCCACTGCAGCACGACCTTGTCGATCTGCGCGGTCGCACCGAGGTCGACATAGATCCAGCCCGGGTCGACCCAGCCGGAGTCGGTCGCGGTGGCCCAGCGGCTGGCCGGGTCGAGGTCGAAAGCCCTGGCCGGCGTGCACTCCCAGCAGTTGGCGTCGTGCTGCTGCGTCGAGGAGAAGCCGGGCTTGTTGTACGAGAGCAGTTTGCTGCCCGGGCCAGGACCAGTACCGCCGGTGGTTCCGAAGACCTTGAACTCCCACAGCGAGTAGCCCCACTGGGTGGCCCGCTGGGTGCCGTTCATCCGCACGTACCGGCCCGAGCCGGAGACCGTCAGCGTCTGGGTGCCGCCGGTACCGGTCGTGGTGCTGTAGATCGTGCTCCAGGTGGTGCCGTTCGCGGACACCTGGATCTGGAAGGCAGTCGCGTACGCCGCCTCCCAGCTGAGCGCGACCTGACTGATGGTGGCGGTCTGACCGAGGTCGACCTGGATCCACTGCGGATCGCCGAAGGTGCTCGACCAGCGAGTGCCGGGATCGCCGTCGACCGCGGCGGAGGCGGGGAAGGCGACGTTCTCGGCGGAGGAGGCGGTCGCGGTCTTGCCCTGGGACAGCAGTGGGTCGGCGGCGTCGGCGGGCTGGCTGACCAGCAGCGCGAGCACGAAGCTCGCCGCGACGGCGAGGATGGTCGCGGCCTTCAGCCGCGCTCCCCTGACCCGGCGCCGCGGGGCGGTCGGCGTCTGGCTGGGAGCGGGGGGCGGGGTGGACCCCTTGCGGGAGTCGCGCGGTGGGAGCAGGGGGGACATAGGGCTCTCCTGGGGCGGCTAGGAAGAAGCGGGGGAACGTTCCCTAGGCCTGAGAGTGCTGCTACCGGGGAGCGGTGTCAAGAGTTCACAGGACATCGGACGGCAACCTGCACGTAACACTGCGTAGATCAGTCAGAGTGCTCTCTCAGTGCGCAACTCCGGGCAACTCCAGGCCCGGATGGTTGACAACCTCGCCGGGGGACCTGATCCTCGATCAGGGGAACGCTCCCCTGGATCTCGGCCGAGGGGGTGCGCGTGAGACGACCTACGCTGCACGCGGTCGCGGCCCGGGCCGGGGTCTCCAAGTCGAGCGTGTCCCGGGTGATCAACGGCGAGCCGACCGTCGCGCCGGAGATCCGGCAGATCGTGATGGCCGCGGTGACCGAGCTCGGCTACGTGCCGAACGGCGCCGCGCGGAACCTGGTCACCCAGCGGACGAACACGATCGCGATCATCGTCTCCGATCCCCCGGCCGGCCTGGTCTCCGATGACCCGATGTTCGCGATGGTCGTCCGCGCCGCGAGCCGGCAACTCGAGGCGGCCGGCAAACAGGTGTCGCTGGTACTGGCCGGCTCCGAGGAGAGCCGTGCCCGGGTCGAGCAGTACCTGGCCGCCGGTCATGTCGATGGCGCCATGCTCGTCTCGATGGACGGCTCGGACCCCTTGCCCGCAGTACTGGCGCGGACCGGTCTGCCGGTGGTGTCGCACGGGCGGCTGTCGGCGCCGGGCCTGATGCCGTACGTCGACAACGACAACCTCGGCGGTGCGACCAAGGCCGTGCAGCACCTGCTCGACCAGGGCCGCCAGCGGATCGCCACCATCTCCGGGCCCCTCGACATGACGGCCGCACAGGACCGGCTGACGGCTTACCGGGAGACGTTGAAAGGCACCGGCCGTCGGTCGATCGTTGCCCTCGGCGACTTCACCCGGATCTCCGGCGCCGAGGCGATGCGGCAACTGCTGGACGACGATCCGCAGCTCGACGCGGTGTTCGCGGCCAACGACCTGATGGCGATCGGCGCGCTACGGACCCTGCGGGAGGCGGGTCGCCGGGTGCCGGAGGACGTCGCGGTCGTCGGGTTCGATGACATCGAGGCAGCGCTCTACACCGCTCCCCCGCTGACCACGGTCCGCAGCCCGATGGGCGACCAGGCCGCGCGAACCACGCAACTCCTCCTGGATCTGCTCGCCAACGGCAGCGCCGAATCCGTCATCCTCCCGACCGAGATCGTCGTCCGCGAATCAGCCTAGGTCGGCGGCCTTCAGTAGTAGGTCCCGTACGTCGGTCGGTGCGACCGGACCCTCCGCCAGAGACGCGTCTGTGCTGAGGAAGACCGGGCCGTCCTCGGGGGAATCCGGGAGCCGGCCGTGGGAGCCGCGGACGATCGACGGGTCGAGCGGGACAACCCGCATCGCGTAGCGCAGGCCGACCTTCTTACGCAGCAGATACGACGCTGCTCGTGGCTTGACCCAGCGGTCGGCGGGATCGAAGAACAATTCCGCCGGGTCGTAGCCAGGCTTGCGATGGATCTCCACTCCGCGAGCGAAGTCCGGCGCCCGCGCGTCGTCGAGCCAGTAGTAATAGGTGAACCACGAATCGGCGTTCGCGACCGCGACGAGGTCACCGGCTCGCTCGTGGTCCAGACCGTGCTCACGTTTGCCGTCGGCATCCAGTATCTGGGCGACGCCTTCGACGGAGGCGAGAAGTTTGCTCACGGCATCGACATCGGCCGGATCCTTCACGTAGACGTGGGCTATCTGGTGATCCGCCACCGCGAAGGCCCTCGACGTCCAAGGGTCGAGGTACTCCATTCCGTCCTGCGTGTGGACCTCCAGCAGCCCCTCGCTGCGCAGTACGCGATTGATGTCGACCGGGCGCGACACATCGGTGATGCCGTACTCCGACAGCACGATCACCGTCGCCCCGGCCGCCTCCGCGTCGTCGAGAAGCGGAGCCAGTACTGCGTCCAGCTCGATGGCGGCCCGGGTGGCTTCGACGGACGACGGGCCGTACCGCTGCAGGTCGTAGTCCAGGTGCGGGATGTACGTCAGCAGCAGGTTCGGGTTGTCCTCGGCAAGGATCTGGCGCGACGCGGCAACGATCCACTTGCTCGACTTGATGCCGGCCGTGGGACCCCAGTAGTGGAACAACGGGAAGTCCCCGAGCTTCGCGGTCAGCCGGTCATGCAGCGCGACCGGGCGGGTGTAGCAGTCGGGCGCCTTCTTCCCGTCGGCGTAGTAGATCGGGCGGGGCGTGACGAGTAGATCCGTGTCGGCACCCATCGCATACCACCAGCAGACATTGGCGACCTTGTACGACGGGTCCTTGCGGCGAGCGAGGTCCCACACCTTCTCGCCCTGGACCAGCTTGTTGTGCTGCCGCCAGAGGAAGACCTCGCCGAGATCGCGGAAGTACCAGCCGTTGCCCACGATGCCGTGCTCCGACGGCATCTCCCCGGTCAGGAACGTCGCCTGCGCGGAACAGGTCACCGCGGGCAGGACCGTCCCCAAGGTCGTTGACAACGGCAACTGCCGGAGCCGCGGCATCTTCCGCAGCAGCCGCGGGGTCAGCCCGACCACATCGATGACGACAACCTGCTTGGTCATTTGATCTCCTCGAGTCCCAGCGCTGTGATCCGGTCGCGGAGCCAGTTCAGCTCGCCGGCGATGCCCACGGCGAGCTCCTGCTGGTTCTTCGGTCCGGACGGCAGCACGGACCAGGTGTAGGTCTCCGACTCCAGGTGGTGCGTCAGTGGGTGCGGGCCGCCGATCAACTGCTTCAGGCAGTCCTCGAGGACCTCCGTGGTGCTGGAGAGCGGCGGTTGCGGCGCCTCGTGGACCGGCACGTGGAAGTGGACCCGCCAGGGAGCATGGCCGGACAGTTGGTCCATCAGATCCAGATCATCGATGCCCGGGCCGCCCCACTCCCGGGTCTGGTGCAGGAACTTCGGCTCGGCGAACTCCTTCAGCCGTTCCCGCGCCTCCGGGTCCGACGGATTCAGCACTTGCAGGGCGGCCGACACCTGGCTCTTCACGATGTCCACTCCTGCTTTGGACAACACCTTGAATGCCTCGTCGGGTCGCTCGAACTGGACGGCGAGATGACAGGTGTCGAGGCACAACCCGAGCCGCGACTGATCGGCGTACCGGCTGAGCCAATGGGAGGCCTGGCCGACCATCTCGAGGACGCAGCCGGGCTCGGGCTCGATCGCGACCCGGATCCGGCGGCCGGTCCGTTCCTGCACCCGGGCGAGGCGGTTCTCCAGGATGGCGAACGACTGCCGCGCCTGGGCGTCCTGCGCGCGCGACCACGGACTCCGCCAGGCCAGCGGCAGCGTCGAGATCGACCCGTACGACGCGTCGGCGGGCAGGAGTTCCGCGAGAACGGTGACGAGATCCAGGGTGTACTCGAGCCGCTCCGGGTTGGTCCAGTCGGGCAAGTACACCTTCTTGCCGACGACCTTGTCGTGGAATCCGGCGTACGGGAATCCGTTCAGGGTCACGACTTCCAGGTCGTTCTTCCGGAGGGCGCGGGCCAGGCGATCGACGGCCTTGGGCGAGTTGGCGAGTTGTTCGGCCAGCGTGTGCGCGAGCCAGAGGCCGACGCCCAGTACGGGCACGTCGAGCTCCTTGCGGACGAGCGACGAGCAGCCGTCGAGCTGGGCGATCACGCCGTCCAGATCCTCGGCCGGGTGGACGTTCGTGCAGTAGGCGAGATGGACGACCGAGCCGTCGGGGTGGCGGAACCTCATGCGCGGGCACCACGCTGGATGGAGTTGCCCTCGAAGGTCTCCGGTGCGTCCGCCGTCGACAGGTCGAGCCGGCCCGACTGACCGTAGAACGCGACCGGGTTGCGCCACAACACCTGGTCGACGTCGTCCTCGCTGAACCCGGCCGCGAGCATCGCCTGACCGGTCGCGTAGGTCCGCAGCGGGTCGGACTTGCCCCAGTCGGCGGCGGAGTTCACCAGGATCCGCTCGGTGCCGAACTGCTGCAGGATCACGACCATCCGGTCCGGGTCCATCTTGGTGTCGGGGTAGATCGAGAAGCCCATCCAGCACCCGGAATCCGCGACCTCCTTCACCGTCACCTCGTTCAGGTGATCCACGACGACCCTGTTGGCGGGCAGGCCGGACTCCTTCACCACGGCGAGGGTGCGGGTGGTGCCGGCGGCCTTGTCGCGATGCGGGGTGTGGACCAGGACCGGCAGCTCGAAGCGTTTGGCGAGCTCCAACTGCGCCGCGAACACCTCGTCCTCTTCGGGCGTCATCGAGTCGTAGCCGACCTCGCCGACCGCGACCACGCCGTCCTTCGCGAGGTAGCGCGGCAGTACTTCGAGTACTTCGCGGCAGCGGGGGTCGTTCGCTTCCTTCGGGTTCAGGGCGATCGTGCAGTGGTGCTTGATCCCGTACTGCGAGGCGCGGAACGGCTCCCATCCGATCAGGGCGTCGAAGTAGTCCACGAAGGAGCCGACACTGGTTCTCGGCTGGCCGAGCCAGAAGGCGGGCTCCACCAGGGCCTGGACGCCATGGGCTGCCATCGCGGCGTAGTCGTCGGTGGTGCGGGATGTCATGTGGATGTGTGGATCGAAGATGCGCATGGGTCAGGCACCTCTCAGGGCGGTGAGATATGGCTGAAGGTCGGCCGGAACCTCCCGGCCGGCGGCGGTTCGCTCGGCGGCGAAGTCCTTCATCATCCGGGTCAGTTCTGCGTCGGCACGCGCTGGCAACCCGTCGACCACTTCTAGCGGGACGCCGGCGAAAACACATTTGAGCACAGCCTGCCGAAACTCTGCCTGCGGCAACCACTTCGTTGCATAGGGCCCCAAAGCGGCGGCGAGCAGACGCTGATCATTAGTCCGAACAGCATCCGCAACAATCACCAAGCCCTCCTCACCAACCTGCTCTTCCACCTCGCCAACCCCCAACCCCCACAACACCGCGTGCTTCTCCGCCGCATCCCCAAACCGATATACCTCCAGCACGTCCTCGGCCGGCACCCCCACCAACAACAGCACCCGCACCACCAAATCAACCGTCCAACCTGCACTCAGTTCAGTACGGCCTACTGAGCGGGCAGCGGCTGGGAATACCTCTGCCAGCGGTTGCTGGCGTGCCTGCGTCAACCACGTGCGCGCTTCCGGTGGGAGCAGTTGCTCCAGGTCGGCGGCTGTTGTCATTGCGGGACCTCGGAAGCGTGGCGGAGGAAGTCGATCGAGTGGCGGGCGATGGTTGGGGCGGCGTGGGAGTGTCTGGGGAGTTCGACTGCTACCAGGCCGGCGTACTGGATCTCTTGGAGGGCTTGGAAGACTGAGGGAAAGTCGACCTCGCCGGTGCCGAACTCCAGATGTTCGTGGACGCCTCGGCGCATGTCGTCGATCTGGACGTTCACCAGGTACGGCGCGCCCGCTCTGATGCAGTCGGCCGGTGATGCGGATTCGTTGCAGACCAGGTGACCGATGTCGAGCGTCAGGCCGAGCGTCTCGCTTCCGACCTCCGCCTGAAGCTTCAGGTAGCCGGCGAGATCGTCGAGCAGCATGCCCGGCTCTGGTTCGACACCGAGGCGTACTCCGCGATCGGCCGCGTAGCCGACCAACTGATGACAGCTCGCCGTCAACCGCTGCCAGCCGAATTCTGCCGGAACATCAGCAGGCAGCGTCCCCGACCAGAACGACACCGCCTCCGCCCCGAGATCAGCGGCGACCTCGATCGCCCTTTCCAGCAAGGACATCCGCCACTCGGCGCCCTGCGTATGCAGCAACGTCGGCTCGTGCTTGCGGAAGGGATCCAGCACATACCGTCCGCCGGTCTCGATCACCACGGCCAGGTTGTGCTGCGCGAGCAGTCGTCCGACCTCGGCCGTCCGCTGCCGGAGATCTGGGCCGAACGGATCCAGATGATGATGATCCAGTGTCAGCGCGACCCCGTCGTACCCAAGATCGGCAAGCACCGCCAGCGCATCAGCCAACCGATGGTTGGTAAACCCGTTAGTCCCGTAGCCAAGTCTCATCTCGGCAACGCCTTCCAGGCGAAGGGCAGAGCACCGGGGTACCGCGCAAGCAGCAGGGCTCTCATGTCGGTGAGATCTTTCGGGCGAGGGCTCGGGCCAGCGGTAGAGCGGCGACCAGGGCGGCGCCTAGTTTTGGTGCTCCGCCGCGGGCGCACCAGGCGGCCTGCAGCGGGACCAGGCCGTGGATCCCCGCGCCGACGGCTTGGCGCAACCGCGGCCCGCTCGGATCTTGCGCGGCCGACAGTTGAGCCGGACCGACCGCCTGGACGAACAACCCGGTCAGCGCCGCCGTCGCGACACCGGATCCAGCGACGGTTCCAGCCGTGATGGCCGAGGTGGCGGCGAGAGCACCACGCGCCGGCAGCGGCGTACTGCCGTGGACTTCTCCGCGCGACATCGCCGTCACTCCGAGGATGTGCGCCCCGACCGCGAGCGCAGGTGCCCAGGCTTTCCGTCGCCTGTCCCCCGCCCCGACCAGTACGTCGAGCGACCGCGCGGCGGCCATGAACACCGGGCCGGCCGGCGTGTTCTTCGCACCCAGGTCGTAGGTCCAAGCGGTTGCTGCCAGCAACGAGGTCGTCCGCAAGGCGGCTCGTCCTCCCGCAACCGCGGCCAAACCGAGGCCAACAACGGTCAACCCAGAGGCGAGCCCGAGCGCCAAGCGCGGCGACACCCGGCCGGATGGAATCGGTCGCTCAGGCCGCTCGACAGCGTCGACCGCCCGATCGGCCCAGTCGTTCAGTGCCATGCCGGCCCAGTAGATACAGACCGACGACGCCGCCAGCCCGATCAGTTGCTTCGGGCGACCATTGCCCGCGGCAACCGCACCCGCCAGGACATCCCCGGGCACCGTCAACGCGGCGGGCGCCCGAACCAGTTCGGCCAGGTCCTTCAGCATGCCCGCACCCAGCGGACGAGTTCGTCGTACTGCCTGGTCAGCGAGTGTTCTGTGCAGTCGACCGGGTCCTTGAAGTAGAACCCGAGGAACGGCATCGAGCCGACGTGCTCACGCTCCAGCGCGAGCGCCGACAGCCGCGCCAGATCGAGTACAAGGGGTGCCGCGAGAGCGGAGTCGCAACCCTGCCAGGTGAACTGCAGCGTCATCCGGACCCCGAGGAATCCGGAGAACATCACGTGATCCCAAGCGGTCTTCCAGTCGCCCATCGGCTCCACGTAGTCGATGTGCACCTGACCGGCGACGTCCCCGAGTTGCTCGGCCAGGCCACGCTCCTTGGAGATGCTCTTCGACTCGGCCGCCTGTGGATCGGCGAGGGTCGCGCCGTCTCCACCGCCGAGAAGGTTGGTCCCGGACCACGCCTGCACGGAGAGAGCCCGGGCGGTGAACATCGGAGCCAGCACGCTCTTCACCAACGTCTCCCCGGTCTTCGCGTCCTGACCGCCGTACGGGAGTCCCTTCTCGACCGCCCACTGCCGGACCGCGGCCGGCCGGATCGAGGTCGATGGCGTGAAGTCGACATAAGCCGCGCCCGCCTCGAAGGCCGCGAGCGCGTTCAGCGAACTCGGCGGCAGCACGTCCTCCCCCGCCAGCGCCGTCCGCAACAGCCCGACCTCGGCATGCGCGGGATGATCCCCGTACGGCGCCTCCGTCGAGGCAACGTTGATCGCCACCACCTGATCGAGGTCGTTCCGCAGCCGGAACGCCTTGAGGTCCTCCGCGATCCGCCGTACCAGCTCGTACTGCGTGTCCGCGGCCGGGAGAACCACCAGGTTCCTCTCGGCCTCGGCGAGTTCGGCACCGATCAGCGCATCCAGGCCGACCGGGAGCACGCCACCCGCGGCGAGGCGTTCGACCTGTTTGGCGAGCGGGGTCTCGATGACGTCATGACCACCGAAGACCAGGTGATCCAGCGGGACCAAGCCCGCCCCGGCGAAGTCGGGGAGCTCCGTCACCACCCCGGCGGGTGGGGCTCCATGAGCCAGCGCGGCGGCTCCGGCAATGGTCGTGGTCGCGACCGATCCCCTCGCTCCGAACAGCCAGACACCGACCCGACGCCGCATCCACAGCTCCTCACGTCAACGCCACGGAAAGTAATCTTGGGCGGACGACCCGTGACAGATCGGAACTCTAGATCGACCGGCCTCGTCTGGGAAGCACCTGCCGATCAGAAGCCCGGAATTTCCAGCGCGAGGAAGGCAACTTCCCGACTACTGGACAGGCTCCCCGGCGACCGATGATTCTCTTGCGCCGGTACTGCTTTCCGGCTGTGAGACCAGGTCCCGGGATCGGTCGGCGACAGCCATTGCGGCCAGCGCAGTGGTCAACGGGACGGCCATGATGATGCCGAGGCTGCCGACCAGACCTCGGACGACTTCGATCGCCACCTGCTCGGTGGACAGGACGTAGCCGGTCTGCACACCACTGATCGCGAAGATCATCAGGATCGGCAGTGCCGCGCCGGCGTAGGCCAGGACCAGCGTGTTCACCACCGAGGCCACATGCGCCCGGCCGATCCGCAAGCCGGCACCGAACAGTTCCCGGCGGTTCGCGGCCGGGTTGGCCGCTGACAATTCCCAGACCGCTGTCGCCTGAGTGACCGTGACGTCGTCCAGCACGCCGAGTGCACCGATCACGATGCCGGCCACGAGCAGGCCCGCCAGATCCAGATCGGGGACGTACGCCTTCACCTGCGAGGCGCCCTCCGGCGCCAGCCCCGAGAGGTCGGCGAACTTGACGAAGGCCCAGCCGAGGAAGGCGGTCAGGCCGAGGGCGGCGATTGTCCCGGCCAGGGCTACTGACGACTCGGCATTGATGCCGTGGGTCAGATAGAGCGCTATCACCATGATCAGCGAGCCGCCGACCACGGACACCAGCAACGGGTTCGATCCCTTGAGAATCGCGGGCAGGATGAACTGGGTCAGCATGAGCGCGGTGACACCGAGCGCGACCAGGGCGGCAAATCCTCGCCACCGGGACAGCAGGATCACGGCGACGGCGAAGATCCCGGCCAGCACGAGCAAGGGGAACGACCTGTCGTGGTCGACGTACTGGTACCGCTCGGCCAGCGGCGCGCCCTGCATGACGCCGAGCATGATCGGGTCGCCGATCTTGACCGGGATCGTCGTCTGCTTGCCCTTGGGCACCTGGACCGGTACCTCGAGGCCCTTGTCGGCACCGGGCGCGTCAGTCAGCTTGACCGTCGCCTCGTCGCAGTCCGCCGGCGAGTCCGCGCAGGGCTTGAGGGCGATCACCTCGCCGCTGGCGCCGACGGACTGGGTGGCCTGGGCCGCCGGCACGTTCAGGTCGCCGCCCGGCCAGAGGATCACCATGGCGACGATCGCGGCCGCGATCAGCGGAGTCAGCACCGCGGCGACCACGATCCGGACGCGCCGGGCGACGACCGCGTCGTTGTTCACCACCGAGGTATCGACCACATGGTCACCGGCCCCGTGCCCATGTCCATGTCCGTGACCCGGCGGAATTTCGATCCGGCCCCTGCGGCCCGACCCCTTGCCGGCCCGCCTGCGCCCTACGTTCCGCCTCGCCATCCGCCAACTCCCTGTTTTGACAACCATGTAGCTTTTAAATGAAAATGATTGTCATGAGATCTAGTACTCGTACTGTCGTCGCCGGCTTCGCCGCCCTTGCCGCCGTCACTCTGACAGGTTGCGGCGGTAACGATGCCAGCGACTCCGCCGGCAGTGGTGAGAAGCTCAACGTGGTCACTTCGTTCTACCCGCTCGAGTTCATTGCCAGGACGGTGGGTGGCGACGCCGTCAACGTCACCACTCTGACCGCCCCCGGCGTCGAGCCGCACGATCTGGAACTCACCCCCAAGCAGGTCGGTGAGATCGCCGGGGCGAAGCTGGTCGTCTACGAGAAGAGCCTGCAGCCCGCCGTCGACGAGGCTGTCGCGCAGAACGCGAAGGAGACCGGTTTCGACGTCGCTCCGGCCGCCAAACTGGAGGCCACCGGCGCCGACTTCGAGGAGCACGAGGAGGGCGCCGGCGCGCCGGCGAACTCGGTCACGCCGGCCGGCTTCACCGCGGACGAGGTCGACCCGCACTTCTGGCTCGACCCGGTCCGGTACGCCGACGTCGTCAACGCCGTCACCGACAAGCTGGTCCAGACCGACAGCGCGAACGCCGACGGCTACCAGCAGCGCGCGACCGCCCTGCTGGCCGACCTGACCAAGCTGGACAACGAGTTCAAGGCCGGTCTGCAGAACTGCGAACTGAAGACGTTCGTGACGAGTCATGAGGCCTTCGCGTACCTCGCGAAGCGGTACGGTCTGACGATGGTCGGTATCGCCGGTTTCACCCCGGACGCCGAGCCGACCCCGGCGCGGATCAAGGAGGTCCAGGACATCGTGCGGCAGCAGAAGGTGACCACGATCTTCTACGAGGAGCTGGTCAGCCCCAAGGTGGCCGAGTCGATCGCCCGCGATGTCAACGTCAAGACCGCGGTCCTGAGCCCGATCGAGGGTCTCTCCGAGGCCAACTCCCAGGAGACCTGGCTCACGCTGATGCGCGAGAACCTGCAGGAACTCCGGAAGGCGAACAGCTGCGCGTGACACCCACCGACCATACGTCCGCCACCAAAGCCGTCCAGGTCACCGATCTCTCGGTCGACCTGGGCGGTCGACCCGTCCTGCGCGGCGTCGACCTGCAGATCCGCCAGGGCGAGGTGCTGGCCGTGCTGGGCACCAATGGCTCCGGCAAGTCCACCCTGATCCGGACGATGGTCGGCCTGCTGCCGGCGGCCCGAGGCGAGGTCAAGCTCTTCGGTACTCCGGTGCCGCGGTTCCGCCAGTGGCGACGTGTCGGCTACGTACCGCAGCGGCTCACCGCGGCAGGCGGAGTACCGGCGACCGTGCAGGAGGTGGTGTCGTCCGGGCTGCTGTCCAAGCGGCGGTTGTTCCGCCCGCTCCGGCCGGCCGGACGGGAGGCGATCGCGCGGGCGCTGGAGGTCGTGGACATGATGGATCTGCGCAAGGAGGCGGTGGCCGAGCTGTCCGGCGGCCAGCAGCAGCGGGTGCTGATCGCCCGGGCACTGGTTTCGGACCCGGACCTCCTTGTCCTGGACGAACCGACCGCCGGAGTCGACCTTCACAGCCAAGGCATCTTCACCGAAGCGATCCGCCAACGGGTCGCTCGCGGCACCACCGTGGTGATGGTCAGCCACGACCTCGGTCCGATGGACGCGCTGATCGACCGCGCGGTGGTATTGCGCCGCGGCCGGATCGTGTACGACGGACCGCCGCACGCCTCGCAGACCCATGCCCATGTGCATCCGCACGTCGCCGAGGACGAGTCGGGGTGGCTGTCGTGACGATGTTCGAGCTTGAGTTCATGCAGCGGGCGTTGATCGCCGGGCTGCTCACAGGGCTGTCCGCGCCGGCGATCGGCACGTACCTGGTGCAGCGCCGGCTGTCGCTGATGGGCGACGGGATCGGCCATGTCGCGATCACCGGGGTCGCGCTGGGGCTGCTGACCGGGACCGCGCCGGTGCTGACCGCAGTACTGGTCGCCATCGTCGGCGCGTCCGCGATCGAACTGGTCCGGGCACGCGGCAAGGCGAGTGGTGATGTCGCGCTCGCACTGCTCTTCTATGGCGGCATCGCCGGTGGCGTGTTGCTGATCGGACTAGCCGGTCAGGGCGCAGCCACGCTGAACACCTATCTCTTCGGCTCCCTCACCACGGTGTCGCCGACCGATCTGTACGTCGTGGTCGGGCTGGCCGTAGCCGTACTGGTCGTGGCGATCGGCCTCGGTCCCCAGCTGTTCGCGGTCTGTCAGGACGAGGAGTTCGCGCGGGTCACGGGGTTGCGGGTCCAGGTGCTGAACCTGGTGATCGCCGTGATGGCCGCGGTGACGGTGACGGTGGCGATGCGGACCGTGGGGTTGCTCCTGGTCAGCGCGCTGATGGTTGTCCCGGTGGCGACCGCGCAACAGGTGACGCGGTCGTTCCGTAGTACGTTCGCGACTGCCTGTGCCATCGGGGTCACAGCCTGTCTGGCGGGCATCATCACGTCGTACAACGCGGATGTCGCACCAGGAGCCACCATCGTCGTCCTGGCCCTGGCCGGCTTCGTGGTCACGGCCGTCGCAGGCACCCTGGTACGGCGACGCCGTGGCGTCCTCGCGCCGCTGGCCGACGAGGAGCCGGAGATCGGCCTCCCCGGGCCGGAACCCCATGTGGTCAGCCCCGGCCACCCACACGCCCACGACCCCGCCTGCGGGCACGCCAAGGTTGAGCACGGCGACCACGTCGACTACGTTCACGACGGTCACCTGCACGCCGCCCACGGCGATCACTGGGATGAACACTAAAGTGACGACTTCTGCGAGAATTGTGGGCGTCGCCGCGGAATTCCGGGTGACCGGATGACAGGAGGAACGGTGGCCATCGGAACACGCTCGACCCGTCAGCGCGCGGCAGTCGCGTCCGTGCTGGACAACCTCGACGACTTCCGAACGGCTCAGGAGATCCACCAGCAGCTCCGGTCCTCCGGTGAGGCCGTCGGCCTGACCACGGTCTACCGGACCCTGCAGGCACTGGCCGACTCCCGCGAGGTCGACGTACTCCGGACAGCCGACGGTGAAACGGCGTACCGGCGCTGCTCGAAGGGTCATCACCACCACCTGGTCTGCCGCAACTGCGGCCGCACGGTCGAGGTGGAAGGTCCCGCCGTCGAGCGCTGGGCCGACAAGGTCGCCGCCGAGCACGGCTACGCGGATGTCAGCCACACCCTGGAAATCTTCGGCACCTGCCAGGACTGCCGCCCCGCCTGACCTGAGCGTTGTGGCCGGGGTCACATTTGCGTTGGAGCGCGCTCTAAGCCGTACGTTTGAAGCATGACCACGACCGGTGTGCTCAGCTCCCCCGCGCGACGCCAGGCCTTCGCCGACAGCTACGAAACGCCGCAGCTGTCCCCGGTGGCTCCTGAACTGCTGGAGTTGCTCGACCTGCCGGACGGGTTGCCGGACGAGCTGACCATTGCCGAGGTCGCTGCCGCCACCGGGCTCACTCCGCACACACTCCGGTACTACGAGCGGATCGGGCTGGTCACTGTCGGAAGGGACGACGCCGGGCACCGGTGCTACGACCGGTCGGCGCTGGCCCGGATCGTGTTCATCACCAGGTTGCGCCTGTCGGACATGCCGATCAGCACGATCAGCCACTACCTGGAACTGGTGAACCAAGGCGACCAGACCGCCCCGGCGCGGCTCGAACTGATGCAGGCTCACCGCGCCACCATCCAGCGGCGACTCCGCGAACTGCAGGCTGCTCTCGCGGTCACGGACTACAAGATCACCACGTACGGCGGACACGCCACTCCGTAACTCCCTTTCTTTCCTCTCGCCGGCGAGCCTCCGCTGTTCGCCGGTGGGCGGAGCCATGCCAACTTCTTAGGAGATCTGATGATTCTCGGTACCGACGGACCTGACATCGGCCGGCTCGGGCTCGGCTGCATGGGGATGAGCTACGCGTACGGCGTGGCTGACCAGGCCGAGGCCGTCGCCACGCTGAACCGGGCGCTCGACCTCGGCATCACCTTCCTCGACACCGCAGACCTGTACGGCGGCGGCGCCAACGAGAGGCTCGTTGGCAAGGCGATCGCCGGACGCCGAGACGAGGTGGTCCTGGCCAGCAAGTTCGGCATCCTGGCTGATCCGGTCACGCATCGGCCGGCCGGGGTCAACAGCTCGCCTTCCTATGTACGGTCGGCGATCGACGCCTCGCTGACCCGGCTCGGGGTGGACCACCTCGATCTGTACTACCAGCACCGGGTCGACCCGGCAGTACCCATCGAGGAGACCGTCGGGGCGATGGCGGAGCTGGTCGAGGCAGGCACGGTGAAGCATCTCGGCCTGTCGGAAGCGTCGGCGGACTCGATTCGCCGGGCGCAGGCGGTGCACCCGATCGCGGTCGTGCAGAGCGAGTGGTCGCTGTTCAGTCGCGACATCGAGAACGAGGTCCTGCCCGTCTGCCGTGAACTCGGCATCGGGATCGTGCCGTACTCCCCACTCGGCCGTGGCATGCTCACCGGCGCGGGGCCCCGGACGGAAGACCTTGCCGCCGACGACTTCCGGCGTACGCTGCCTCGGTTCGACGCGGAGAACCTGGACGCGAACCTCGCGCTGGTGGAGGAGATCCGCGCGGTCGCCAACCGCTACGAGGCGACGGCGGGCCAGGTCGCGCTCGCATGGCTCCTTGCCCAGGGCAATGACGTGACGCCGATCCCGGGCACCAAGCGCCGCAAGTACCTCGAGGAGAACCACGGCGCCCTCGACCTGGTCCTGTCCCCCGCCGACCTGGAGTCCCTCTCCAAGCTCACCCCGGCCGGCACTCGTTACCCCGACATGAACTGGGTAGCCGGCCAAAGCGCCGCCCTGGGCTGAGCCTCCTGATTGCGTCCTACTCGACGGGGGTTTCGGCGGCGATGGTGGTGGTGTCGCCGTGGCCGGTGTGGACGACCGTGCTGCCTGGCAGGGTGAGTAGGCGGGTGCGGATCGACTCCAGGATTGTGGGTTTGTCGCTGTAGGAGCGACCGGTGGCGCCCGGACCACCTTGGAAGAGGGTGTCTCCGGTGAAGACGGCAGCCAGGTCCTCGGCGTACAGGCTGGTGCTGCCGGGGCTGTGGCCCGGTGTGTGGAGCGCGCGGAGGGTGGTGCCGGCGACCTCGAAGGTGGTGCCGTCGGTGAGGTCGTGGTCGGGGTTGCCGTCGTACATCGCGCGCCAGAGCATCTGATCCGCCGAGCTGAGCCAGACCTGGCACTTCAGGACGTCGCGGATGCCGCCGACCGCGTTGATGTGGTCGTTGTGGCCGTGGGTGCAGACCAGCGCCGTCACCCGGCGCTCGCCGACCGCCTCGATGATCCGTTCCGGGTCGTGGGCGGCGTCGATCACCAGGACCTCATCGTCGTCGCCGACCAGCCAGACGTTGTTGTCGACGTCCCAGGTGCCACCGTCGAGGCTGAACGTGCCCGACGTGACCACCCGCTCGATCCGTGCCGCCATCAGAACAGCACCACCGAGCGGAGTACATCGCCGCGGTGCATCTTGTCGAACGCCGCCTCCACCTCGTCCAGCGCGATCGTCTCCGACACGAACCGGTCCAGCGGCAGCCGGCCCTGCAGGTGGAGATCGATCAGCAGCGGGAAATCCCGGGACGGCAGGCAGTCGCCGTACCAGCTGGACTTGAGCGAACCACCGCGGCCGAAGAAGTCGAGCAACGGCATCTCCAGTGTCATCTCCGGCGTCGGGACGCCGACCAGGACGACGGTCCCGGCCAGGTCACGGGCGTAGAACGCCTGCTTCCAGGTCTCGGGGCGGCCGACCGCGTCGATCACCACGTCCGCACCGTTCCCGCCGGTCAACTCCTGGACCGCCTCGACCACGCCGTCGTGATCCAGGCCCTTCGAGTGGATCGTGTGGGTCGCGCCGAGCTCCTTCGCGACGTCGAGCTTCCGCTCGTCCAGGTCGATCGCGATCACCCGGGCGGCGCCGGCGAGCCGCGCGCCGACGACGGCCGCAGTACCGACTCCCCCGCAGCCGATCACGGCCACGGAGTCGCCGCGGCCGACGTTGCCGGTGTTCACGGCCGCGCCGAGGCCGGCCATCACACCGCAGCCGAGCAGGCCGGCCACCTCGGGCTTGACGGCCGGGTCGACCTTCGTGCACTGGCCGGCGGCGACCAGGGTCTTCTCGGCGAACGCGCCGATGCCGAGCGCCGGCGACAACTCGGTGCCGTCGGCAAGGGTCATCTTCTGCTGGGCGTTGTGCGTGTTGAAGCAGTACCACGGGCGGCCGCGCAGGCAGGCCCGGCAGTTCCCGCAGACAGCTCGCCAGTTCAGGACGACGAAGTCGCCGGGCTCGAGATCGGTAACGCCCTCGCCGATCGACTCGACGATCCCGGCCGCCTCGTGGCCGAGCAGGAAGGGGAAGTCGTCGTTGATGCCACCTTCGCGGTAATGCAGGTCGGTATGGCAGACGCCGCACGCCTGCACCTTGACCACGGCCTCACCAGGGCCGGGGTCGGGAATGATGATCTGCTCGATCGACACCTCGGCGCCCTTGCTGAGGGCGACCACTCCACGCACCGTCTGACTCATGCCCCCGACGCTAACCGCCCGGGCCCCCCTCTCGCATCCTGGGTGTCCACCGGTTGGGGGACAGCCGGTCCGCCGGATGACGCTCCCGGGGAGACCCTCCGCCCAGCGAGGCTTGAGCCATGACCGACAACGACATCGCCGTACGGGTCCGCGGACTCGTCAAGCGCTATCCGGACAAGGTCGCCGTCGCCGGCGTCGATCTGGACATCTTCCGTGGCGAGGTGTTCGCCCTGCTCGGGCCGAACGGAGCCGGCAAGACCACGGCCGTGGAGGTGCTGGAGGGGTACCGCCGGGCCGACGAGGGTGAGATCAGCGTGCTCGGTGTGGACCCGCGCCACGGCGACCGGCACTGGCGGGCCCGGCTCGGGATCGTCGCGCAGACGTCCCGGGACGAGTCCGAACTGTCCGTCGCGGAGCTGGTCAACCACTACGCCGGGTACTACCCGAGCCCCCGCGATCCGGACGAGGTGATCGCCTCGGTCGGGCTGGAGGAGAAGCGCAAGACCCGGACCCGGAAGCTGTCCGGCGGCCAGCGCCGCCGGCTCGACGTCGCGCTCGGCGTGATCGGCAGCCCGGAACTGCTGTTCCTGGACGAGCCGACCACCGGTTTCGACCCCGAGGCGCGGCGGCAGTTCTGGACCCTGATCGAGAACCTGCGCACCGAGGGCACCACCATCCTGCTGACCACCCACTACCTGGACGAGGCCGAGCACCTGGCCGACCGGGTCGGCGTGATCGCCGACGGCCGGATGCTCGAGGTCGCCACCCCGGAAACGCTCGGGGGGCGCGGCGCGCGGACCGCGCGGGTGTCCTGGCTGGACGCCGACGGGCCGCACGAAGTACGGACCGATGAGCCGACCGCCGAGGTCGCCGCGCTGATGGCGCGGTTCGGCGGCGAGGTGCCGGAGCTGCAAGTGCGGCGGCCGAGCCTTGAAGACATCTACCTGGACCTGATTGCCTCGGTCGGCGCGAAGCCGACTCTCGAAGGAGCCGTTCGATGAGCACCACCGTCGCTGCCAAGCCGCTGCCGTCACCGCTCAAGGTCGGCCTCTCGCGGACCGGGCTGGAGGTGAAGCAGTTCTTCCGGGAGCGGGAGCAGCTGATCTTCACCTTCTTCTTCCCGATCATCTTCCTGGCCATCTTCTCGGCCGTCTTCGGCGACACCGACTTCGGCAACGGGGTGAACGCGGCGACCTACTTCACCCCGGGGATGATCGCCTCCGGCATCTTCCTGACCAGCTTCCAGTCGCTCGCGATCACGATCGCGCTGGAACGCGACGAGGACCTGCTGAAGCGGCTGCGCGGTACGCCGATGTCGCCACAGTCCTACTTCATCGGCAAGATCGGGCTGGTCCTGGTCACCTCGATCCTGCAGTTCGGCCTGCTGCTCGCGATCGCGGGACTGCTGCTCGGGGTGGACATCCCGACGGATGCGGGCAAGTGGCTGAACTTCGTGTGGATCTTCGTGCTCGGCACCGCGTCGGGGTCGGTACTCGGGATCGCGTTCTCCGTCATCCCGAAGTCAGGCAAGGCGGCCTCCGCCGTCGTCACCCCGGTGGTCCTGCTGCTGCAGTTCATGTCCGGTGTGTACTTCGTCTACAGCAGCCTGCCCGCCTGGATGCGGACCGTCGCCGAGATCTTCCCGCTGAAGTGGCTTGCCCAGGGCATGCGGTCGGTCTTCCTGCCGGGCATCTCCGAGCAGGACGAGCCAGGCGGTTCGTGGCAGCTGGGCACCGGCGCGATCGTGCTCAGCCTCTGGCTGGTGGTCGGCCTCGTCGTCGCCCAGCGGGTGTTCCGCTGGACCAGGCGGGACGCGGGCTGATGTTCGGCACACCTTCCTCCCTGGCCGTTCTCGGTGCTACGAGCAACCGCAGACGGCTCTGGAGGAAGATGGCTCCTATGGAATTCCCCACCACTAGGGTCGAGCAGCCGGTCTGGGTGCGCACGCTGATCGGCTGGCATGTCGTGTTCTACGCGCTGCTCGGAGTCACCGCGGCCGCTTCGCTGACCGCCGACCTGAGCGGCCGGCGGCGGATCGTCTTCCTGGGCCTGCTGGTGGTGCTGGGGCTCGCGTACGAGTTCATCGCCAAACCCGCGATGATCTCCAGGCGTCGGCTGCCGGCCAATGTGTATCGGTTGCTCATGATCGCCTGTGTGGCCGGCGCGGTCGCGATCTTCCCGCAGTCCGTCTTCATCCTCTTCATCGTGTCACCGCAGATCTGGCTGTTGAGCGACCGGGCCCACGATGCCGTGCCGCTCAGCCTCCTGCTGATCACCGCGGTCGGAGCGGCTCAGCTGTGGGCGGCCGGCTGGTCCGTCAGCGCGTTCTGGGACATCTTGCCGTGGATGGTCATCAGCCTGGTGGTGAGCATCCTGCTCGGCATCTGGATCGACAAGGTGATCAGCCAGAGCCAGCAGCGCGCCGACCTGATCGAGGAACTCGAGGCAGCCCGCGACGAACTGGCCGAAGCGCATCACTCGGCCGGGGTGATGGCCGAGCGCGAGCGGATGGCCCGCGAGATCCACGACACGCTGGCGCAGGGGATGACCAGCATCGTGATGCTTTCGCAGACCGCTGCCGTGGAGTTGTCCCGCGGTGCTGTCGATCCGGTCGGCGCGCGGTTGGCGGCGATCGAGGACACCGCTCGGGAGAACCTTGCCGAGGCTCGTGCGCTGGTGGCCGCCTTCACGCCGGTGGCGTTGTCCGGAGCGACCCTGACGGAGGTACTCCGCCGGCAGGCCGAGCGGTTCGCGGCGGAGACGGGAGTCGACGTACAGGTGTCTCTTGATATGCCTGACGACGAGGTCGCCGGGTTGCCGCAGGGGCAGCAGGTGGTGTTGTTGCGGGCTGCGCAGGAGTCGTTGGCGAACGTCCGGAAGCACGCGGGTGCTACGTCGGTACTGATTTCGCTCGGTTTGTCGCCGGAAGGCGTGTGCATCGAGATCCGTGATGACGGGACCGGGTTCGAGCCGCAGTCGCCGGCTCGGGGGTTCGGGCTCGCGGCGATGCGTGGACGGGTCGAGGAGTCCGGCGGCACTGTGCAGGTCGACAGCGCGCCGGGGCGTGGTACGCGGGTCCAGGTACTCATTCCAGCAACAGCTCAGGAGGATTCGTGACCGACGTCGTGCGGGTGCTGGTGGTGGACGACCACCCGGTGGTTCGCTCGGGGTTGATCGGCATGCTCGCGGTGACCGACGACATCGAGGTGGTCGGCGAAGCGGGTGACGGCGAGGAGGCGCTGACGCTGGTGGAGTCGACGCGGCCGGACGTCGTACTGATGGATCTGCGGATGCCGCGGCGGGACGGGGTGTCGGCCACCGAGGCGATCGTGTCGGGGTATCCGGCGACCAAGGTGCTGGTGCTGACGACGTACGACACGGACACGGACATCCTGCACGCGGTCGAAGCCGGCGCGGCGGGCTACCTGCTGAAGGACACCCCGCACGCCGAACTGCTCGACGGAATCCGCGCCGCCTCTCGTGGCGAGACAGTCCTCGCCCCACCCGTCGCTGCCCGCTTGATGTCCCGCCTCCGTACTCCGGTCGCGCCCGCCGCGGCCCAGCCGTCGCCTCGCGAGCTGGAGGTCCTCGCGGCGGTTTCCCGCGGCCTGAGCAACGCGGAGATCGGCCGCCAACTGTTCATCGGCGAGGCCACTGTGAAGACCCACCTCCAACGCCTCTTCACCAAGCTCGACGTCGACGACCGGACCCACGCCGTCACCGTCGCCATCGAACGAGGCCTGCTGCCTTCGCCCAGGCGGTAGCGTTCAGCGCTCGTTCGTCGGCCGGCGGGAAGTGCCGGGGCGAGGGCGGAAGGCGGCCTGCTCGGGATCGGCGGGCTGGTGAGTTGGGTTCTGCGGCGGATTCGGCGTTGGATTCGGCGTCGGATTCGGCGTCGGATTCAGGGCCGCGCGCATCGTGTTCGCGAGCTCGATGGTGTCCCGCTCCGCGTCGCTCGCCACCGGGTTCGTCCGGGCGAACTCCCGCTGCAGGTCGGCCATCCCTTCCCGGGCCGCCGTCAGGTTCCGGTCCGCGGTCGTCCCGGTGCTGCTGACGGTGGACGACGACACCTCGAGATCGTCCAGATCTTTGGCCTGGATGACCATCGGCTCCACGTTGCCGCGCGCGGTGGCCAGCTTCCCGGCGACCTCGGTCACCCGTTGACCGGTGAAGTGGACGGCATCCTCCAGCTTGTCCACCCGTCCGCGCAGGTCATCCGCCTGGTCGGTTTCCGGACCGGGAATCCGCGACAACGCGTCGAGGGCTCGCCGGCCGGTCCGCAGCTGGTCGCGCGCGATCTCGAGCTGGCCGCGCACCTCGGCGAGGATCTCTTCACCGACCTTGGCCTTCTGATGGACGAACCCGGCCGAGTCCTGAGCATCCAGAACATAGCGCCGGGGCTGCTCGGCGGTGCGCACCTGTTCCGCCGTCGCCCTCAACTCGGTGGCTCCGGACCGAGCTCGGCCCAGCATCTCGCCGGCTTCAGTAGCGAGGGACGACGCGTTGCCGAGCGCGCGGCGGGCGGCATAGATCGCGGTGGCCGCCTCGTCGGCGAGCTGGGCCGACTGCTCGCTCTCGGTGCTCATCGTTCGTCGGCCCGCCGACGGGCGGTCTCCGCGGCCTCCGCCGCCAGATCGTCGTCGGCCAGAGCCTGCTCGAGGATCGAGCTGATCTCGTCGAACCCGGCCCGCGCGTCTGCCAAGGCCTCCTCCGGCGTCTGTGGGACGGGCGCCTCCGCTGCCGGGTGCTCGTTCACGGGCTGGTCCGCGGGGTCATCCGGCATGGTCGGGCACTCCTCTTCGCTGCTGCTCAACTCTTCGCTGCTGGTCAGCGAAGATTAGTGCCCGTTCAGGTCAGGAGTGGTTGCACCTGCTGGCCGAGGAAGTGGGCGAATGCGTCGTGGTCCGGCTCGTCCCGGCAGGGCTGGACGGCGATCGTCGTCACGCCGGCCGCGGCGAGCTGCAGCAGCCGATCGGCGATCTCCTCAGCACCGCCGACAGCACCGATCTCGGGTGTGCCTTTCATTCCGTACTCCGCGAGCTCGGCGTCCACTCGGCTACGTGCATCCGGCCCCGTCGCCACGGGGATGCTCGCGATCACCTCGTGGTCCGGTCCCGCTGTTTTGAGCGTGGTCTGGCACGACTGCTTGATCGCGTCCAGATCCAGACCGAGTGAGAGCAACGTCCCCGTGCCGAGTTCACCCGCTGCCGCGAGAGACTTCGGGCCGGCCGCGCCGATCAGCAGGGCCGGGGATTGGTGGGGTGGGTGCTCCAGCGCGACGTCGTCCAGGTGGACGTAGCGACCTGTCGTGCTGACCCGTTCGCCGTCCAGCAGTTGGCGCAAGACAGTCGCGTACTCGCGGAGGAGCGTAAGCGGCGCGTCTACCCGGACACCGGCCTGCTCCATCCAGAACTGGACCCCGTGACCGATGCCCGCCACGAATCTGTTCGGGTACAGACGGTCGATCGTGGCGATCTCCATCGCCGCCTGGACGACGTTGCGGAGCGGAACCGGCAGGATCGAGGCGCCGACCCGGATGCGTTCGGTGCCGGCCAGCGCCGTCACGACGCTGGCGATGGCAGCTTCCTTGAAGCAGTCCTCCGAGACCCACAGATCGTCCAGCCCGCTGGACTCCACCGACGTCACGAAGGATCTGAACGCTTCCGGAACCAGCGCCGGAGGAAATGTCAGCCCTAGTTTCAGTTGGTTCGGCATCGTTCGATGCTAGAAGCGGGGACCGACAGTTTCGTGGGACCTCGTGGTCGGGAAGGTGAGGTCAGGGCTGTCGCCAGCGCCAGCCACAGCGGCCGGAGTACAGGTCAGTCGGTCGTCTCGACGGGGTTGGGGATGGCGCCGCCGTAGCGGCGGTCGCGCTGGGCGTAGAGCTCGATCGCGCGCCACAGGTCGCGGCGGTCGAAGTCGGGCCAGAGCGTATCGAGGAAGACCATCTCCGCGTAGGCGAGCTGCCAGACCAGGAAGTTGGACGTGCGCTGCTCACCGGAGGGCCGGATGTACAGGTCGACCTCGGGGATGTCGGGCCGGTAGAGATGCCGCGCGATCGTCTTCTCGGTGATCCGGTCCGGGCTGAGCTTGCCTGCGGCAACTTCCGCCGCGATCGACTTCACCGCGTCGGCGATCTCGGCCCGCCCGCCGTAGTTCACGCAGAACTGCAGGGTGATGGTGTCGTTGTCCTTGGTCTGCTCCTGCGCGGACTCCAGTTCGGAGATCACGCTTTTCCACAACCGCGGCCGGCGTCCCGACCACACCACCCGCACCCCCATCGCGTCGAGTTCGTCGCGGCGCCGGTGGATCACCTCCCGGTTGAACCCCATCAGGAAGCGGACCTCCTCCGGCGAGCGGGCCCAGTTCTCGGTGGAGAACGCGTACGCCGAGATGTACTTCACGCCGATGTCAATGCCACCCTTGATCACGTCCAGCAAGGACGCCTCCCCCGCCTTGTGCCCCTCGGTCCGGGGCAGCCCCCGCGCCTTGGCCCACCGCCCGTTCCCGTCCATCACGATCGCCACGTGCCGCGGAACCAACTCCGCCGGGATCGCCGGCGGCCGGGCCCCCGACGGATGCGGATCCGGCGCCACCACCCCCTCCCGCCGACCCTCGACCACCCGGCTACGACGACGAGACAAACGCGACATGCGCCCGAGTTTGCCCCATCCCTGTCTAAACCCAGCACCCCACCCAGGATGTCCACAACTTCTTGAACACTTGCTGTCGAGATACTTCGAGGATCGCCGGCGCGGAGGTCTCTGCCTTAGGTGAGGCTCTTCGCTGACATCAGTCGTCCTCGATTCGGTGGGTTCCGCGGTGGTCGACGCGGAACTCGAATCCGTGAGGGCTGGTCCAAAGCAGCGCGCCGTCGCTGGTACGCCGGACCCGCCACCCGGCATGCGTCTTCAACCTGTGGCTGAATCGCCGCAGGGGTATCACGTTGTCCGTGCTGGTCTGCTCCGGTGGGCCGGTCGGGTCATAGGGCTTGATGTGGTCCAGGTCGGTAGACATCGAGGTTTCGGCCGTGCCGAACGGGAACTGCTCGAACGGGTGAATCAACTTCACCCGCTCCCGGATCCGGTCGGGCACCTCATAGGCATCAACGGCGATCCTCTTCTTGAGATCGATCACCGGCCTGACGAGGTAAGGCCCGTAGCCGATGAATTCGCCCAGCTGACTGGCCAGTGCGGGTCCGACTTGTTCCACACGCAGGACTCCGGTGCCAGTGGCGAGGGTCTGGTCGCTGAGGTGCACGACCAGCTCGGTCCTCCCCGATCCCCGGCCAGATCCGCCACCGCGGATGCCGCCGTAGGCCCGCTGCTTGAGCTGGGCAAGCCTCACCGCCAGCGCCCGCCGAGCGGCCGGATCCATCTCCTCGCCATCCTCGTTGTCGGGGTCAGCGGCGCAGGCATGGTTGTCCCACGACTCCTCCTGGATCCGGGCAGGCGTATCCAACGGATCCGGTAGATCACTCTCACTGGGATGCGGCGCGTCCCGATCCGCCTCATCATCCACACCCGGCTCCACCGGATCGCCCTCCAGCAGACCGGGGTCAGTCCATCGATCAAGAACACCAACACCAGCGCCGCCGCCACCGCTGACGATCGCGTCGGCTTCTGTGGTGCGGGCGGCGCCCGAGGCATCCGCCGGCCCAGGCGCGGTATCGGAGGCATCCCCCGGACCAGGCGCGGTATCGGAGGCATCCCCCGGACCAGGCGCGGCATCGGAGGCGTCCGCCGGGGCAGGCGTGGGGTTCGCGCCAGGCGCTGTGGCTGGGGTGGTGTCCGAGCCGCGCGTCGGGGTTGGGGTTTGGGGGGAGGTCTCGGGCGTGGGTTAGGAGGGCTGCGGTGAGGTCTGGGTCGGCGATGATGCCGATTGCGGTGGCGCGGCGGTGCTGCAGGGTGTCTGTGTCGCCGAGGAGCTTCAGCGCCTGGGCGATGCTGTCGATCGTGGCGTCGAAGCGGATCACGTCACCGGTCGCGGCGCGGACCCAGATCTTCTTGTTGCCGTGCTCATCCGACCGGCCGACATGCACACCCCGCTCACGGGCCTTTCGCTTAGCCTCCGCCTCGGCTCCCTCGGGATCCGCCCGCCGGATCGCCGCCTTCACGATGTTCTCCAACCGGTCCACGCCGACGGTGTCGACGATGCCGGCAACCTTCCGGTCGACGATCGCCGCGGCTTCTTCAGACAGGTCGAGGCAGGCGGTGGCGATCTTGCACGCCTTCCACGGCGTCGCCTCACCATCCAGCACCATCGCCCAGGTCCGCGGCAACTTGTGCCGCAAGGCCAACGCCTGTCCGATGAAGTGCGCAGCGGACCCGGCCGACACCCCGATCATCGCGCCGAACTCGGCCGCCACGAACTCCCGGATCGGCGGACACCCCGGTCCACCGAGCACAACCCCACGCTCACCGCCGGGGCGGTCGGCGCCACCGGGCAGCCCGTCGGGGTGATGCAGGTCAGCGAAATGGACGGCAGCAAGGAGCTTGCCCCGAGCAGCCCGATGCTCGGTCTCATGGCACTCCCCCACAGCGACCAACGTCGCCCTGGCATCGAGTGCGGTCCAATCACCTTCGAACATGTGCTCGACTTTACGCCGACCAACAGATCCCCGCAAATCAGAACGGGGCCATTTCCCCTTATCCACAAGGCGAAAACATCACATCAGCGGACACCAAAGCACCGATATGCCACGACAACCTCACGTATTCGCGTGCCACGTCAATGCAGGTGGGGTGGCACGTGAGCCAGGTCGGCGAGTGCCTGGTCGACGTGATGAAGGCCCCGGTTGTGCGGCCATGCGGACGCTTGCGGCCAAGCTCCAACTCCCCCGCGGCACGATCGGCTGTCGTCAGGAGCGGCAGACCGCGCACAGGACCAGCGGCAGATTGCGCACGCTCGGCGGGTGATGACCTTCTGGCGACAGAGCTGGATCAGGGGCAGGGGCGGGGCGCTGGGGTGGATTGCGGGGAGTTTGCGCTTCCGTCTGGAGCGACGAGGACCGGACGCAGGTCGACGACCTGGAGTGGTAGTGAGCGGCTGAAGTTGAGTGGGATGTCGCCCTCTGTGCCGCCACCGGTCCAGTGGACGTTCCAGTACGCCGTTGCGGTGATCTGGAAGGTTCCACCCTTTTCGCAGCGCGAGGTCTTCCGGTACTTGTGCCCGCAGGTGGGTGAAGCGGGAATCTCCTTCAGGGACTTACCCTCGGCGGCAGCCCGGTTGAACGGCGTACCAGCGCCCTTGCAGTTGACGACGTCACCTCCACCCATTGACCACTCGATCCGGTCGACAGTCGCGGTCGCCTCGATGGCGACCCCGCCGAGCTCTGCCCGCTTGGTCTGCGGCCCCGTCGTCGTGTCCCCCGGATCCGTCACCCACATCCAGATCGGGACATTCACGATCGCCTCATGCGTCGCACTCTGCGCATACGGCGACAACCCCAACGCCGGCGCCACAAAGTTCATCGTCTCAACGACTTCCTGAGCAGCTACCCGCGGATCGATCGTCTGCAGTTCCCCCGGCGTCCGAATCACCGACTCGAATCTCTCGATGCCGACGGGCTTCCCATTCACCACATCCAAGATCACCCAGCACTCGTAGAACCGGGTCCCCGGCGGAAGGTTGCTCGTATCGGCGAACGTGGTCGGCTCCGCCTCGGCTGTCAGATAGCACCCCGACTCCGCATCGAAGAACCCGTCCGACGTTGAACAGGGAACCACCTTCCCCTTCCACCGACACCCTGCATCCGAGACAGTCTTGCCCTTCTCGTCTTGCTCCTCGGGCGGCCATCCGGTCTTGTCGGACACGGAGATTCTGCACTCGCCGGTGACGGCGTCCTTGTCACAATCGGGACCCGCAGGTGTTACAACAGGCGTCGGTTCGTTAACGCCCGGCTGCACACCTGGGACTGACATCGAACCGGCTAGCAATCCCGCGACCAGCGCCACAGACATCAACATTGCGCCCCCCGGTTTCGGCCGTTGGACACCTTCCAACTGCCGTCGACGAACTGCAGGTCACGATCATCAAGCCAACGAGTCGGTGTTCCCGGTTGCTGGACGTTCTTGCCGTTCGCGTCGACTGCCTTTGCCTTTGACGTGTCATAGCAGGCCTGGATGGCAACGGTCGTGATGACGCCCTCGCTTGGCGGCCCTACTTTGGCCGACTTCACCCAGACAACGTCCGTCAAGCCGATGGTTCGGATACCGCGCCCGCGATACGTGGCGGCCTGATTCTGGGTCGCCTTCAACTCGACGCCCGTGGCTACCGACGGGATTCCCTTGACGTCGGACCCGCCACTGTTCGTCATGACATCGATGACCTGCCGATAGCGTCGGTAGGCGGCGATCGCCTCATCAGCCGCCTCCGTCGTCTCATCTGCCGGCCCGCTAGCGCTGGTTGGTGCAGGTGACGGGGTGAAGGGGGGCGGGGTTGCGCTGCCTGAGTTGCTGCAGGCGGTGAGGGTGGCAGCTGTGAGCACTGCTGTCAGCCCATGCACGAATCGCCTGACCATTGAGTGCCTCCGCCTTGCCGCTCGTGACTACTGAGTGTGCAACTCTGCCATACGGGCGGTTCGTGGCGGTTGAGTTTTCCACAGCTCAGGAGGCGGGGGCCTGGGACTCCGGGGCGACTGTTAGGTCTAGGTGGGGTAGGGAGCGGAGTTGGCGGTCGAGGTGCCAGGTTAGGTAGGCGGAGACCAGGCCGTCGGCTTCTCTGCGGGTTCTTGGGTCTGCGGATTCTGCGATGGGCCAGTCGCCGGAGAGGAGGGCTGCCAGCAGGGTGACTGTGGCTGGGGACGGCATGGCAGAGGCTGGGGGGCGGCAGGTGGCGCAGACCATGCCGCCGGCTGATGGGTTGAAGGCTCGGTGGGGGCCTGGTTCGCCGCATTTCGCGCAGTCGCCGAACGAAGGGGCGTAGCCCGAGATCGCCAGGGAGCGGAGCAGGAACGAGTCGAGGATCAGGCGGGGTTCGCGTTCGCCGGTGGACAGGACGCGGAGGGCGCCGGCGAGCAGCAGGTGTTGCTGGGTGGCGGGTTCCTTCTCCTCGACGACGAGCCGGTCGGCGGTCTCGAGGAGCACGGTCCCGGTCGTGTAGCGGGCGTAGTCGCCGACGATGCCCTCGCCGTACGCCGAGATCGAGACGGCCTGGGTGACCACGTCGAGGCTCCGGCCGGTCGCGAGTTGCAGGTCGACGTGGCTGAAGGGTTCCAGCCTGGCGCCGAAGCGCGACGAGGTCCGGCGGACGCCCTTCGCGACGGCGCGGATCTTGCCGTGGGTGCGCGTCAGGAGCGTGGCGATCCGATCGGCTTCGCCCAGTTTCTGGGTCCGGAGCACGATCGCCTCGTCACGGTAGAGCGGCACCCGCCCAGTCTCTCAGTTCCCGGCGGCGTTCTGGGCACCGACAGCGTTCGCGGCGAGATAGTCCGCCAGCCCGATCGGAGGCCGGCCGGTGATGTCCTGGACGGTCGTGCTCACGCCACTGAGCTCCCCGCTCGCGATCGCCGCGTACGACGTGACCCAGCCAGCCACCTCCCACGCGGGAGCGCCGTACCCTTCACGCGACCGGTAAGCCTCATCCAATGTCTCCGCCTCGTACCGGATCGGCCGACCCCCGTCCGCACTCAGCAACGAGGCCGCCTCGGCGAGAGTGAACGACTCCGGGCCGGTCAGGTCGTACGTCGCGCCGCTGTGCCCGGCGGGCTCCACCAGAACCCGCGCAGCAACCGCCGCCACGTCATCCCGCGCCACCGCCGCGACCCGTCCGTCGCCGGCCGGCCCGCGGATCACGCCATCCTCCCCCACGAGCCCCGGAATGAAGTCCAGATACAGGTTGTCCCGCAGGAACGTGAAGTCGACACCGGTCCCCCGCACATGCTCCTCGGTCTGCCAGTGGTCCCGCCCGAAGGTGAAGGTCGCACACCGCGCCGCGCCGACGAACGACGTGTAGACGATCCGCCGTACGCCGGCCGCCACCGCGGCATCAACCGTTGCCTCATGCAACGAACCGCGGTCCGCCGATTCCGTGGCGCTGAGCAACAACAGGGTGTCCACCCCGTCCAGCGCGTTCAGCAGCGCGGCCTTCTCCCCGTACGACGCCTGGGCCACCTCCGCGCCCGGTAGTTCCGGAGCACGGGCCGGGTCCCGCACCACCAGCCGCTGCGGTACGCCGGAATCGGCCAGCAGGCGGGCGATCCGCGAGCCCAGCCCACCGGTGGACCCGGTGACCCCGATCATCGATCGACCTTGTCCATCGTGGCCTGGTTGTACCGGTCACCGGCGACTGCCTCCGGCGGGAACACCTTCTCCAACTCGGCAAGGTCGGCGGCGGTCAGCTGCACGTCCACGGCGCCGAGGTTCTCCGCCAGATAGGTGCGCCGCTTGGTGCCCGGGATCGGCGCGACATCGTGGCCCTGGGCAAGCAACCAGGCGAGCGCGAGCTGTCCCGCGGTGATCCCCTTGGCGGCCGCCATCTCCTTGACCTTCTCGACCAGGTCCAGGTTCCGCTGGAAGTTCTCCCCGCTGAACCGCGGCATCGTCCGCCGCATGTCGTCCGGCTCGAAGTCGTCCGGCGTCCGCAGTTGGCCGGTCAGGAACCCCCGGCCGAGCGGGCTGAACGGCACGAAGCCGATCCCGAGTTCGCGCAGCGTCGGCAGCACACCGGTCTCGGGATCACGGGTCCACAGCGAATACTCACTCTGTACCGCGGAGATCGGGTGCACCGCGTGCGCAGTACGGACTGTGCCGCCCGCTACCTCGGACAGCCCGAGGTAGCGGACCTTGCCGGCCTCGACCGCGGCGGCCATCGCCCCGACCGTCTCCTCGATCGGGACGTTGGGGTCGCGCCGGTGCAAATACCAGAGGTCGATGTGGTCGACGCCGAGCCGCCGCAGCGAGGCGTCGAGCGCGCTCTTGGCGTACTCCGGGCTCCCGTCCACGACATCCGGAACGAGCACGTCGGGCCGGCTCCGCTTGAAACCGAACTTCGTCGCCAGCACCACTTCGTCGCGGCGCCCGGCCAGGGCCCGCCCGACGAGTTCCTCGTTGATGCCATCGCCGTACACGTCGGCGGTGTCGATGAAGGTGCAACCGGCATCGATCGCGGCGTGGATGGTGGCGATCGACTCGTCGTCGTCACCACGGACCCCGTACGACTGGGACATCCCCATGCAGCCGAGGCCGAGACTGGAAACTGTCAGTTCTCCGAGTTGGGATTCACGCATACTTCGAACTTACCCCCGGGTTCACGGCGACCGGCCTCGGGGCCGCAGTGGACCCGCTCTCACCGAACGCGACAGTCCGGTTACCGTGCGCCCCGTTGCAGGCAACAACTATGCATCGTTGTCAACCAGCCCCGTCCGCTGCCCCCACGCGTTCCGTATGTTCGAGCGAGGTCACCGACAGCGGGTGGCTACGGCGGCTGGGGGTGGCCACTGATGTTCCTGCGGCAGGCTCTGCGATACCGGTGGTCCCAGGCCCTGGTGCTGGCGGGTGTCAGTCTTCTGATCGGTACGTGCGCGGCGTTCGCGCCCTGGTTCGCGCGGGCCGTCGAACAGACCGTCGCCACCGAGACGCTGGCCCGCGACTGGATGGCGGTGTCCTGGCAGTTGGAGGCGGCCCCGCCGCCGGCCATCGACGGACCCTCGGAAGCGATCCCGCCGGAGGAACTGGAGCAGTTCATCCCCGCCGATCTGAAGCCGTTGTTCACGCCGTCGGCGTACGGCATCATCGCCAGTCTGAACTGGGGCCCCGGCCGCGAGAAGCCGTCGATCGGCGGCAAGCTGGTCTGGCGGGACGGCTACTGCGCCCAACTCGTACTGACCGCCGGGAGGTGCCCCCGCGACCTCGGTGAAGTCGTCGCCTCGACAGCGGACGTGAAGAACTACGGCACCGGGATCGGGCAGACGATCAGAGCCGAGGCCAGTGACTACGCCGGCGGCGGAACGCTGCGCGTGGTCGGGATCTACCAGTCGGACGACCAATCCACCTTCTGGTTCGGAGGAAGTCCGACCGGCCACTCCATCCCCGCTACCGAGACCCGTGGGGGGCAGTCCGACTTCCTCCTCACCGAGCGCCGGACCTTCACCGAAGGCACCTGGGGCAGCCACTCGACCCTGGACGCCCGTCCCCAGCCGGGCAAGGCGCGGATCGACGATCTGGACCGGATCCGCCAGGCGACAGAAGATCTCGAGGGGCAGGTCCTCCTGTCCGAGGCGCAGGCCGGCAACAACTCGGGAATCGTCGGAGTGATCGACAGAATCGAGTCCGAGCGCAACCAGGCCACCACGATCATCCCGCTGGTGATGGTGCAGGTGGCGCTGTTCGGTGTCGTCGTACTGGCACTGGCGCTGGCCGCGGTGGTCGACCAGCGACGCCCGGAGCTGGCGGTCTCGCGACTGCGCGGATCAGGCGCCGGCAGGATCGGCCGGGCGCTTGCTGTCGAGCTGAGCGTCCCGGTCCTGCTCGGTATGTTGGCGGGGGTCGCCGCTGGGTTCGCCCTGCTCCTGGTGGTCCGGTCCACCTGGCTGGACGGCGGGTCGCCGATCGAGCTGCCGTGGACCGTTCCGGCCTCGGTCGCGCTGGCCGCACTGGTCGGGCTCGCGGTCGTCGCGCTCTCGATCCGCAGTGTCATCCGGCAGCCGATCTCCACCCTGCTCCGGCGGGTGGTGCCCCGTCGACGCGGGCGGGCGATCGGCATGATCGATCTCACCGTCATCGTCCTCGCCTCGGCCGGACTGGTGGCTGCACTGACCGGCGGTGGACGAGGTCCGCTGCCGGTCCTGACCCCGACCTTGCTCGCTCTGGCCGTCGGCCTGGCGTTCGCCCATCTGCTCCTGCCGGCGGCAGGGCTGGTGAGCCGCCAGGCGTTGCGCGCCGGGCGCCTCGGTCTCGCGCTCGGCGCCCTGCAGGTGTCGAGGCGCCCAGCAGTGACGCGTCTCGTCGCGGTTGTCGCGGTGGCGACTGCGCTGGTTTCGTTCGCCGGCCAGGCCTCTTCGGTTGCCGATCGCAACCGGGACACCCGAGCCGGGTACGAAGTCGGCGCCGAGGCCGTGCTGGCGATGGACACCTACAACCTCGGCACCTTCACAGCGGCGGTCAACAAGGTGGATCCGGAACGGAAGTGGCTGACCCCGGTCGTCCTCTCCTACCCACCGTCGACCGAGAGTCTGCGAGCCCTGCTGATCGAGCCCGACAGCTACCAGCGGATCGCCTTCCGGGGCGACCAGCTCACCAACGCCGAGGGATTCCGCAATCTGAGCGCACCCGCCGGCCCGGCTCCGATCGAACTGCGCGGCGACCGGTTGACGGTGACCGCGAGCGTGGGCGCGATGATGCCATTCATAGCGCCCACCCTTGACGGCGAGATCGCTCCGCCCGAGGCGCAGGCCAAATCGGTCATCCTGCAGGCGACCGTGGTCAACGCGCGCATGAGCGCGCGGTACCTGGTGCGCTTCCCACCCATGCCGCTGGTCCCGGGCAAGTCGGTCCAGCTGAGCACGCCGATGGACTGCACGCCGTCCTGCCGCCTGATCCGGCTCGGGGTGGCCCGTGACGTGGGTGATTCCGTCGGCATCACCGGTGACGTTGCGATCAGCAAGCTGTCGACCGAAACCCAGCCGTCGATCCCGCTGGGCCGGGCGCAGGACTGGTCGAGCGGCCCTCAGGCAGGCGGTGACAACCAGGGCAGCATCGCGGCCGAGAACCAGCCGCCGAACGGCCTGACTCTCAAGGTGACCAGCACGGGCAGCGACCAGAACCTCCAGTACGCCACCATCCCCACGCCGGTTCCCGCGCTGGTGAGCGCGGACGTCCCCTTCAGCGAGGCCCAGACCGTACCCGGTCTCGACGGGCTCTCGATCCCGGTCCGCAAGCTCGACGGCCTGCAGACCCCGGTCCCCCGCCACTCCGAGCGAGTCGCGGTGATGGATCTGGAGACCGTACGCCGACTCGGCGGCAGCGTGGACGACACCTCGACCGACTTCGAGCTCTGGCTGAACGCGGACGGGCTGGCGAACGTCGACAAGATCACCAAGGAACTCACCGCTGCCGGCTTCACCCCCACGCTCATCGATCGGCAGTCGGACAGGGTCGCGAGCTTCGGCCGCTCCGCGAGTGCGCTCGCACTCCAGCTGACTCCCGTCGTCGGACTGGCCGGCTGGGCTCTGGCGATCATCGTGCTGCTGCTGATGGTGGTCACCTCCTGGCGATCCCGGGCCCAGGACTACGCGAGCCTGCGCATCACCGGCGTACCGGCGGCCACGACCGGAGGGGCGGCACGGTGGGAACAGACCGGGCCGGTCGCGCTGGCAGCGCTGCTCGGATCAGCCTGTGGCATCGTCGGCGCCCATATCGCGCTACCGATGATTCCGCTCTTCGCGGAGACCACCGAACCGTCGGCCGTCCCGCTCGACCTGGCGACGAACTGGTCCGTCGCGGTGGTCCTCTGGTTGATCGGGACCGTGGCGCTGACGACGACCACACTGCTGCTGGGGACCGGTGTGAATCGGCGGGCGGGCTATAGCCGGATCCGGGAGGAGCTGTCATGAGTGGGCTGGCGATCAGCACCAGCGGCCTGGTCCACATCTATCGCAGCCAGGGTCATGACGTTGCTGCGCTGTCGGGGATCGGGATCACGGTTCGGCCGGGTGAGCTGGTCGGGTTGCTGGGTCCGTCTGGCGCCGGTAAGTCGACGTTGCTGCAACTGTGTGGGGGTTTGCTGGCGCCGAGCGCGGGCCGGTTGCAGATCGGTGAGCACAGCATCGCCACGATGACCGAGCCTGAGCTGGACCGGATGCGCGCCGGCGATGTCGGCATCGTGCTGCAGGGCGCCGGCCGCAACCTCATCCCCTATCTCTCGCCGATCGACAATGTCCGTTACGCACAACGCGCCGCGCCGCGCGGACGGTCGGTGCCGACACCGGAAGAGGTGCTCGAGCTGGTCGGCCTGAACGACCAAGCCCGTACTGCGCTGACGTCGCTGACGCCCGGCCAGATCCAGCTCTGCGCTGTGGCAGTGGGGATCGCCACCTTCCCCGGGCTGCTGCTCGCCGACGAACCGACCAGCCAGCTCGACCACCGGGCCCGCGACGAGGTACTGGCCGCGATCTTGACCATCAACGCGGCCACGGGTATGACGGTCCTGCTGATCACCCACGACCCCGAGGTCGCCGCGGTCCTGCCTCGCACCATCACCATCCGCGACGGCCGGATCGCCTCCGAAGGCCGCGCCGGTGAGGAGTTCGCCGTGGTCGCCAGCGACGGCTCCCTGCCACTACCGCCCCACGTTGCCGAACTGCTGCCACCCGGGACCCTGCTCCGCGTCACCACCACCGAGGACGGCGACGTCCGCCTCAGCCCGGTCGAGCAGGAAGGCCAAGCATGATCACGGTCACCAACCTCACCGTCGCGTACGACGAACTGGTCGCCGTGGCAGCCGTGTCCCTCCGGGTGCCGCCCGGGTTCGTCCTCGCCGTCAGCGGACCGTCCGGCGCCGGCAAGAGCTCGTTGCTGTGGGCCATCGCCGGTGCGGTACAGCCGAAATCCGGCACTGTCGAGGTCGACGGACTCACCATCAGCGATCGGCCCGCCGCAGCCGCTCACGGCGTCGTCCTGATCCCCCAAGGCAACGGCCTGGCCAGAGTCCTCACCGCCAAAGAGAACCTCTCGATGCCGCTCCTTGCCGAACGCAACGAACTCGACGCGATCGACCGCACGGTCGACCAAGCACTCGCCGACGTCGGACTCGAGGACAGCGGCAACCACCTGGTCGAAGAACTCTCCGGCGGCGAACAGCAACGCGTCGCCGTCGCCCGCGGCATCGCCCAGCAGGGCCGCGCGATCCTCGCCGACGAATCGACCAGCGAACTCGACAGCACCAACCGCGAACGCGTCCTCGCCCTACTACGCCGCGAAGCCGACCGCGGCGCCGCCGTCATCATCGCCACCCACGACCTCAACGTCGCAGCCGCCGCCGACGGCCACGCCACCATGGACGAAGGCCACCTAACCTGGCAACGCCACCTCTAGCTTCACAGCCCGATGTGGCATCAGAGGCCGAGCTGTAGGAGCTCGGGCGGTGGGCCTTCAGTGAGGAGGGTTTGGATCAGGTGCGGGAGGGCGCGCGGGGCGAAGTTGCCCTTGTGGGCTTGGAGTTCGGGGAGGGTCCACCAGCGGATGTCGTGGACGTGCTCGGCCTGGAGTTCGGCGGGGGTCAAGGTGCCGGCGGGGTGATGAGTGTCGACGCGGACCAGGAAGTAGTCGTTGATCACGCCGTCGAAGCCGGCTGCGTGCCCCTCGGCAACCACCTCCTGATGCCACAGGTGCAGCGGGTCGACCGGTGGTTCCAGGCCAATCTCCTCGCGCAGTTCGCGGACGAGCGCCTCCTGTACCGACTCCCCCGGCTCCACCCCGCCACCCGGCGTCGCCCACAACCCCGTGCCGTCGTCGAACTCGAACCGCACCAGCAGGATCCGGTCATCCCGATCCAGTACTACTCCCCGCGCGGCCGGCCGTAGTTTCGGAGTGATCACCTCGCGAGCCAAGCAGGTCCGGCCGGTCCGCACCACCTAATTGTGGCGTGCGGACCGGCGGACAGGGAGGTCAGCGGATTGAGCGGTTGACGGCGGAGACTACTGCTTTGAGGGAGGCGGTCATGATGTTGGCGTCCGTGCCGACACCCCAGTAGACGTCGTCGCCGACCTCGCACTCGACGTACGCGGCGGCGAGGGCGTCGCCGCCGGCCGAGAGCGCGTGCTCGTGGTAGTCGAGCACCCGGACGTCGTACTTCAGCGGCTTGATCGCGTCCACGAACGCCGACACCGGACCGTTGCCTTCGCCAACCAGCTCGTGCGGTACGCCGTTCGAGTACACCTGCACGCGAAGGGTGTCGCTCTGGCCCTCGGTCGAGGTCGAGTTCACCGTCAGCAGCGACAGCTGACCGGGCGCGAGGTACTCGGCCGAGAAGATGTCCCACATCTGCTGCGGGCCGACCTCGCCGCCCTCGGAGTCGGTGTGCAGCTGGATCACCCGGCTGAACTCGATCTGCAGCCGGCGCGGCAGGTCGAGCCGGTGCTCCGACTTCATGATGTACGCGACGCCGCCCTTGCCGGACTGCGAATTGACCCGGATCACGGCCTCGTACGACCGGCCGACGTCCTTCGGGTCGATCGGCAGGTACGGCGCTTCCCAGTGGATCTCGCCGACCGGGATGCCCTCGGCCGCGGCCTGCTTGTCCAGTGCCTCCAGGCCCTTCTTGATCGCGTCCTGGTGCGAGCCGGAGAAGGCGGTGTAGACGAGATCACCGGCGTACGGCTGGCGCTCGGGGACGCGCATCTGGGTGCAGTACTCGACGGTGCGGCGGATCTCGTCGATGTCGGAGAAGTCGATCTGCGGGTCGATGCCCTGGCTGAACAGGTTCATCCCGAGCGTGACCAGGTCGACGTTGCCGGTCCGCTCGCCGTGGCCGAACAGGCACCCCTCGACGCGATCCCCGCCGGCCATCAGCGCCAGCTCGGTCGCGGCCACCGCGGTGCCGCGGTCGTTGTGCGGGTGCAGGCTGATGGTGCTGTGCTCGCGGCGGGTCAGGTTGCGCCCGAACCACTCGATCTGGTCGGCGTACACGTTCGGTGTGCTCATCTCGACCGTGGCCGGCAGGTTCAGGATGATTTCGCGGCCCTCCGCAGGCTGCCAGACGTCGCTGACCGCCTCGCACACCTCGAGCGCGAACTCCAGCTCGGTGTCGGTGAAGATCTCCGGGCTGTACTCGTAGCCGAACTCGCAGTCGCCCAGCATCTCGTCGGCGTACTTCATCACCGTCTCGGTGCCCCGTACTGCGATATTGCGGCACTCGGCCCTGTCTACGTTGAAGACGACGCGGCGGAACAGCGGCGCGGCCGCGTTGTAGAGGTGGATCGTCGCCTTCGGGGACCCCTGCAGCGACTGCACGGTCCGCTCGATCAGCTCTTCCCGCGCCTGGGTCAGCACGGAGATCGTGACGTCGGCAGGGATCGCGTCGCCCTCGATCAGGCTGCGGACGAAGTCGAAGTCGTACTGGCTGGCGCTGGGGAAACCGACCTCGATCTCCTTGTAGCCCATCTTCACCAGCAGGTCGAACATCCGCCGCTTGCGGGCCGGCGACATCGGCTCGACCAGCGCCTGGTTGCCGTCGCGGAGGTCGGTGGACAGCCAGCGCGGCGTCCGGTCGACGGACCTGGTCGGCCAGGTCCGGTCCGGCAGGTCGATCGGCGGGAACGCGCTGTAGCGGCCGATCGGCAGGGAAGAGGACTGCTGGACCGGCTTGGGCTGGTTGTTCGGTGCCATGATGCGGGTTCTCCTCGCGAGAGTTTGTACTGCGATGGTCAGAATCGACCGGCGAGGTGCCAAATGAGAAATGGCGAGACTCCGCGGCGAGGAAACCGGCCTACGTCAGGCCTCGCCGCGGCAGCGAAGGAGGAGAAGCTGGTGCCGCATGATGACTGTGAGTCTATGCACAACCCCAGCCACCCGTCGAACCGGGGGTCTCGACCAGCGAGACACGCCGCGGGCCGGGAAACTCTGGCTAGCAGGGGGTACGAACGGTTGCTGGCCATGCAGCACAAGTACGGACGGTGACGGCACTGTGAGGGTATGAGCACCCAGCAACAATCGCGTCGGCAGCACTCTCGCAACGGTCCGCTGTTGGCGGGCAGGTATTCCGCCGCGGTGGCGCAGGTGCTGGTTGCCTTGTCACCCTTCATCGTCCTGTCCACCGCCTCGCTCTTCATCACCCAGCAGGTGTCCGACGACCTGCATGCCTCGGTGTTCGGGGTCCAGCTGGCGGACGGACTGTCGAACGCGGGGTACGCCTTCGGAGCCGTCGCGGCCGCGGACCTGATCCGGCGGCTGCCGATGTGGCGCCTCTACATCCTGACCGAGGCAGCATTCGCCGTGGGATCGCTGCTCGCGGCACTCGCGCCGAACATCGGGATGTTCACCGTCGGGCGAGTGGTGCAGGGGCTCGCGACCGGGCTGTTGCTGGTGATCGCACTTCCCCCGCTGGTGACCAGGCATGGCGCGGCCCGAGTACCACTGAGCGCCGCGTTCGTCAGCCTCGGTCTGTTCGGCATGGTCACCCTCGGACCGGTCATCGGCGGTGTCGTGGCCGGCAGTGACGCCTGGCGGCTGCTGTTCCTCATCGCGGCCGTTCTGGGCGTCGCCGGCGCCCTGCTGGGTCTGCTCGCCTTCGAACGGCAGATGACCGCCCCACCACGGCTTAGCTTCGACTGGTCAGGGATCCCGCTTGCCCTGGTGGCGACCGTTCTGCCCTTCTTCGGCGTTTCCTGGTTGGTCCGCGGCGGGTTCGGCTCTCCGGTGTTCTATCTGCCGGTGGTGGTCGGGCTGGTCGCTCTCCTGGTGCTGCTGGTGCGGCAGTACCGGCAGCCGCGTCCCCTGATGCCACTCAAGTTGATCTCACACACACTTCCTGTCACCGGCATCGCGACAGCCATGGTCACCGGGGCCTCGGTCACAGCCCTCGTCGATCTGGCAGTGGTCTACATGCTGCAGGTCGAGCACAGGTCCCCGGCGATGACCGGACTGATCCTTGCGACCCAGGTCTTCGGTGTCGTCGTGGCGGCGATCCTGTTCAAGTCGGTACTACGGACGCGGTGGCTGCCGGTGCTCGCATTGGGCGGACTCGGCGTGACCGCTCTCGGCGGTGTGCTGTTGCTCGGGCTCGGATCAGGCGGGTCCCTCCCGCTCCTGCTGGTCTCCGGCCTGCTGCTGGGGTTCGGCGCCGGAGCCGGGGTGTCGCCAGGGTTGTTCATGGCCGGGCTCAGCGTGCCGTCCAACCGGCTCGGGCCGACGTTCGCGCTGGTCGAACTACTGCGCTCCGAGGCGGCGTTCCTCGTCGCCCCTGCCGTGGCGCAGTTCGTGACGCTGTACACCGATCCGGCCGTCGGAGTGCAGGTGGCCGTGCTCATCCTCGTCGTGATCTGCATGGTCTCGGGTGCGCTGATTCTCGGTCTGCTGTTGCTCGGCGGAGCGCGCCCCCACGTGCCGGACCTCGACGCGTGGATCGCCGGTGAGCACCCGGCGTACAGGTCGCCGCGGCTCGCCAATGCCATCCGCCACCCCGCTGTGCAAGAAACGCCGTCCCGCCCGTGAATTCCCGAATCGAAAGGCATCACCATGGCTGAGGTCGACAATCCGCGTCAGAACGTCACATTCGCCAGCAACGGCGGGCAGGCCCACGGCTACCTGAAGAAGCCCGCCGGCGGGTCGGGCCCCGGGCTGATCCTGATCCAGGAGTGGTGGGGGCTGGACGACCACATGGTCGAGGTCGCCGATCGGCTCGCCGCCGAAGGCTTCGTGACGCTCGCGCCGGACCTGTACGGCGGACAGGTGGTTCACGACGCCGACTCGGCCGGCCAGATGCTTGCCGACCTACCGGTCGACCAAGCGGCGAAGGATCTCTCCGGCGCGGTCGACTACCTGCTCGCCGACCCGTCGGTGACCTCGACGACGGTCGGAGCGGTCGGATTCTGCATGGGCGGCGGCTTCGTCCTGCAGCTCGCGGCACAGCAGGGCGACAAGATCGGGGCGGCAGTGCCGTTCTACGGCGTGGGGCCGGCCGTCCCCCATCAGTACCGCACTGTCACGGCGCCGATCCAGGGTCACTACGGCGAGCAGGACGCTTTCTACCCGGTCGATCGGGCCCGCGCCCAGGAGCAGCAGATCCGCGACGAGTCCAGCGGCAGCGTCGAGTTCTTCTACTACCCGGCCGGGCACGCGTTCCACAACGACAAGAACCAGCTGGGCACCTACAACGAGCAGTACGCCAAGATCGCCTGGGACCGGGCGGTCGCCTTCCTCAAGGCCAACGTGCACTGACCAAGGGGCAAAGATGACGTACGACGAACACCGACTGACCGGGGTGGTTCCCCGTTCACCGGGGGACGTCGTCCGCGACCACACGATGGTCTGGGCGCGGGCGCTGTCCGCCGAGAAGCGGGCAGTTGCCAGCGCCGACCATGGACTGCGCGAGCTGACCATCGCCCACTACCGGGACGCGCTGAGCTGCTACGACGAGCTCGGATCCTCCCGCGACAGCGCCCGGATCCGCCTGCTGCTGCGGGACCTCGGCGTACGGGTCCGGCATTGGACCTACCAGCAGCGCCCGGACACCGGGTGGGACAGCCTGACCTCGACCGAGGAGCAGGTCACCGAACTGGTGGCACTGGGGCTCACCAACCGGCAGGTCGCGGCGGAGATGTTCATCAGCACGCACACCGTCGCGTTCCATCTGCGCCAGGTGTTCCGCAAACTCGCCATCCGCTCGCGCGTCGAACTCGCCCGCCTGGCCGTCGAACGCGAGCAGACACCGGACAGCGCCTGAACCCTGGGGTTGCCTTCAAGTTTGGTTGAGTTCCTAGGCTGGACACCATGAGCGAATCCCTGCAGGACCGGATCGGCAGCCGTGGGCTGGGCGTCCTGGTCACCATCAAGCGCGACGGCCGCCCGCAGTTGTCCAACGTGAGCTACGCGTACGACGCTGCGGGCAACCTGGTCCGGGTCTCCCTCACCAACGGCCGGGCGAAGGTCGCGAACCTGCGCCGCGATCCCCGCGCCAGCCTGTACGTCGACGGTCCGCGCGGACGCTCGTACGTCGTACTCGAGGGCAAGGCCGAACTCAGCCCGGTGGCCGCGGCTCCGGACGACGAGGTGGTCGAGGAGCTGATCGACCTCTACCGCCACGCGGCCGGCAAGGAACATCCGGACTGGGACGACTATCGCCGCGCCATGGTCGAGGATCAGCGCCTCGTCTTCTCCATGTCCGTCGACCACGCCTATGGGATGCCCACGCCTTCGTAGGCCGGAAGTTCCTGCCCGCCGATAAATGACTCGCGGTGATCGCCCTCCGGGGCGCACGCTGGGCCGGTGGATATCAAGAGGCTCTCCCCCGACGACGAGGTCGGGTGTGCGGACGCGGTGGCGTTGTTCACCGCCGCCGGCCAGCTCGACTGCCCCGAAGCCGTGCTGCCGACCCCGCGAAGCTATGCGGCCGACCTCGCGTACGGCGGTGACGGCGACCCGGGCCAGGCCTATCTGGCAAGGAACGACGACGGTCTCCTGGTGGGATTGCTCAGCGTGGACGCGCCGACGTACGACAACACCAACCTGGCGTGGTTCGAGGTCGACGTCCATCCGGACCACCGCGGCCAGGGCATCGGCAGTTCGCTGCTCCAGTACGGCGAGGAGCTGGCCCGCGAGCTCGGCCGGGATTCCCTCGGCATGAGCCAATGGGATCTGCCGAAGGCGGACGCGTTCTCCCGCCGGCACGGGTTCGAGCCGAAGGCGATCGAGGTGAACCGCCGGCAGGACATCACCACGCTCGACTGGTCAGCCGTCCAGAAGTTGTACGACGAGGCGGTGCTGGCGTCGTCCGGCTACGAGCTGGTGCGGATCACCGGAGCGTTGCCCGACGAACTGCTCGACGGCATGGTCGCGGTGACCGCCTCGATCAACGACGCCCCGAAGGACGACCTCGACATCGAGGACGACCTGTTCACCCCAGCCCGGCTGCGTGCCTACGAGACCTCGCAGTTCGCGCACGACCGGACCCTGTACCGGGTGATCGCCCGCGAGCGCGAGACCGGCGTACTGGCAGGTCATTCGACCATCACGGTCGAACGCGAACGCCCGTACATCGCCTCGCAGCACGACACCGCGGTCTCCCGCGACCACCGCGGTCACCGCCTTGGCGCCCTGCTGAAGACGGGCATGCTGCTGTGGATGCGCGACGCCGAACCAGCCGTCACCCAGCTGGACACGTGGAACGCCGAATCCAACGACCACATGATCGCCATCAACGAGCAACTCAACTACCACATCGTCGCCCGGTCCTTCGCCTACCAGAAAACCCTCAGCGGGGTTGGAGAACAGTGACTTTGAGGTCCTGGGTGACCGTGAAGCCCAGGGCCTGGTAGAGAGCTATAGCGCCGGTGTTGGTGGCGCCGGTGTGGAGGAAGGCGTTGTCGTCGGCGCGTTCGATGTCGGCGATCACCGCGCGGATCAGGCGGGTTCCAGGCCGCGGCCGCGGTGGGCCGGGGCAGTGCAGACTGCGCTGATCTCAGTCCAGCCCGGTGGGTGGAAGCGGACGCCCGCCATAGCGATCAGTTCGTCGCCCTCGCGGAGGCCGACGTAACGGCCCAGTTCGTAGGTTCGCGGGCCGAAGGGGCCGGGACGAGTCTCCTCGGTGAGTGCCAGCATGTCCGGCACGTCGGGCTCACCTAGGACGATCAGCTCCGGATCGTCGGCGCCAATGCCTTTCCCGGCGGCCAGTTGGACCAGCTCGAACTGCTGAACGAGCTTCCAGGTGTCCGGGACCACGAACTCCGGGCGGATCAACGCTGCCGTGCTTCCTCGCCCGACCAGTTCGGCGGCGTCGAGCCAGTCCTGCTCGGTCGGCTCGTCCGGGAGCGCCATGAACGGGCCGATCGAGGCCGGATAGCGGCGGGCGCCGCCGAGGATCTCCGCGAAGGATGCGTGCCGGCCGGTCAGCGACGAGTAGACCGGGTTGTCGAGCCGGCCAGCCGGAAGCTCGCTCATCCTGCCTCAGAATCCGAGCTTGCGGAGGTGCTTAGCATCCGTCTGCCAGTTCTTGGCGATCTTCACGTGCAGGTCGAGGTAGACCGGCGTACCGAGCAGGGCCTCGATCTGGCGGCGGGCGTTCGCGCCGACCTCCTTCAGCCGGGCGCCCTTGTGGCCGATGACGATGCCCTTCTGGCTGTCCCGCTCGAGGTAGATGTTGGCGTAGATGTCGATCAGCGGCTTGTCCGCCGGCCGGTCCTCCCGCAGGCCCATCTCGTCGATGGTGACGGCGATCGAGTGCGGCAGTTCGTCCCGGACACCTTCCAGCGCGGCTTCGCGGATCAGCTCGCCGACCAGGATCTCCTCCGGCTCGTCGGTGATGTCACCGTCCGGGTAGAGCGGCCGGCCGAACGGCAACTGCTTCACCAGTTCGTCGGCGACCACGTCGGTCTGGAAACCGTTGGTCGCCGACACCGGGATCACCGCGGCCCACTCGATCCCGACCGACTCCCCCAGAGTGGCGATCTCGCTCAGGTGCTCGGCCATCCGGTCCGGCCCGACCAGGTCGGACTTGGTCGCCAGCGCGATCTTCGGCGTCTTCGCGACCTTGGCGGCCTCGGTCACCAGGAACCGGTCGCCAGGACCGATCCGCTCGTTCGACGGTAGGCAGATGGCGATCACGTCGACCTCGGCCCAAGTGGTCTTCACCACATCGTTCAGCCGTTCGCCGAGCAGCGTGCGCGGCTTGTGCAGACCGGGCGTGTCGACCAGGATCAGCTGGGCGTCGCTCCGGTGCACGATCCCGCGGACCGCGTGCCGGGTGGTCTGCGGTTTCGACGAGGTGATCACGATCTTCTGGCCGACCAACGCGTTGGTCAGGGTGGACTTGCCCGCGTTCGGACGCCCGACGAAACAGGCGAAACCGGAGCGGAACTCCTCAGGTGTGGACGACATCACGAACCTCTCCGTTGCCATTGGCAACGACTACCGGGAGGGCGGCACCGCCGAAGTAGCGGACCACCTCGACATCGACCTGCTGGCCGTCGGTGACCACCGCGGCCGCCTCGATGCCCTTGACCCCGGAGGACACCGCCATCGCGACCGCGAGCTGCAGGGCCGACAGGAGCACGGTGTCGAGCTGCACGGTGCAGGCAGCATACGTCCGCCCGTCGGTGTCGCGGACCGCGGCGCCCTCGGCGGCGCGCGTTCGCGCCCGGGCCGCCCGGGCCAGAGTGATCAGTTTGGTGTCCTCGGCCGAGAGGTCAGAAGACATGGAAAGGCTCCAATGGGGTTCAGGCGGTCTGGTGATTGCTGTCCTGCGGCTGGTCGGCGGGCTCCCCGCGCCGGACCAGCACAGTACCGACCTGGTTGCGGCGACCGGACGGCCGCTCCGCCGTGAGGGACAGGCCGAGTCCCTCGATCTCGACCTGGGCGCCGGGAATCGGCACCTTGCCGAGCAGTTTGGCCATCAGCCCGCCGACAGTGTCCACGTCGTCGTCGTCCAGCGGTACGCCGAACAGCTCGCCGAGCTCGTCGATCGGGTACCGGCTGGAGACCCGGTAGGCGCCGTCGGACAGCGCCTGCACGGATTCCGGCGCCTCGTCGTACTCGTCGGTGATCTCGCCGACGATCTCCTCCAGGATGTCCTCGATGGTGACCAGTCCGGCGGTCCCGCCGTACTCGTCGACCACGATCGCGACATGCATCCGGGCCGCCTGCATCTCGCGCAGCAGCTCGTCCACCGGCTTGGAGTCGGGGATGTACATGCACGGCCGCATCACCGACTCGACCCGCTCGGTCGACTCGGCGGAGGCGTTGTCGTAGACGCGGCGCATCACGTCCTTGAGGTAGATCACCCCGACGATGTCGTCCAGGGAGTCGCCGACCACCGGGATCCGCGAGTACCCGCTGCGCAGTGCCAGCGAGGTCAGCTGCCGCAGCTTCTTGTGCCGCTCGATGTAGACCATGTCGGTCCGCGGCACCATCACCTCGCGGACGATGGTGTCGCCCAGCTCGAACACCGAGTGGATCATCTGCCGCTCGCCGGACTCGATCACCGACGACTTCTCGGCCAGGTCCACCAGCGCGCGCAGCTCCGACTCGGTCGCGAACGGGCCGGCCGCGAAACCCTTGCCCGGCGTCAGCGCGTTGCCGACCAGGATCAGCACCTTCGGCAGCGGCCCGAGCACGCTGGTCAGCGCCATCACCGGACCGGCCGACAGCATCGCGAACCGGTCCGAGTGCTGCCGGCCGAGCGTCCGCGGCGCGACCCCGATGATCACGTAGGAGACCACCACCATCACCACGGCGGTGATCAGGATGTGCTCCCAGGTCACCGTGAAGATGTTCGACAGCGCCTGGGTGACCAGCACGATCGCGGTGATCTCGCAGCTCAGCCGGACCAGCAGCAAGGTGTTCAGGTACCGCGGCGCGTCGGTGAGCAGGCTGGCCAGCCGCACCGCACGGGTGTTGCCCAGCTCCACCTGCTCGTCGGCGCGCACCTTCGAGTACGACGACAGTGCCGCTTCGGCGCCGGCGAACACCCCGGCGAGCAGAACGAGCACCGCAGCCACAACAAGCAGGACGCCGTCGTGGTAGGTCACTGGAAGGTCACTCCTGTCCTAGGCGGTGTCTGATGGTTCCGCGCCGTAGCGAGCAGGTGCTCGGTGCGGTGGCTCGGCGTGCTGGAGTGAAGGCCTCGATGTTTTTCCATCGTGGCCTTTGCTCCAGTGCGGCGAGGTGCCGTGCCGAGTGCCGCGCAGTAGGCGGGGAGCCATCAGACATCGCCTAGCCTGTTTCCGGGTGCGCGCCATGCTTCCAGCAACCGGCCCTGGACGTCCCACATCTCCGCCTTCTCGGCGGGTTCCGCGTGGTCGTAACCGAGCAGGTGCAGGATGCCGTGCACCGTCAGCAGCTCCAGCTCGGCCCACGTGCCGTGGCCCGCCTTCGCCCCCTGCTGGGCGGCGACGGTCGGGCACAACGCGATGTCGCCCAGATGCCCGAGGGGCATATCGGCGTCATCCGAGTCGTTGGTCCCCGGCCGCAGCTCGTCCATCGGCCACGACATCACGTCGGTCGGACCCGGCAGGTCCAGGAACTCGACGTGGTAGCGCGCCATCGTGTCCTCGTCGACCAGCTTGATCGACAGCTCGCACTCCGGGTGCAGCCGCAGTGACGACATCACGAAGCGGCTCAGCCGCATCAGTCCGTGGGCATCGATCTCGACGCCGGACTCGTTGTTGACCTCGACGTTCATCTGTCGCGCTCAGCGTCGCTCTCAAAGTCCTCGTACGCGGAGACGATCCGTCCGACCAGCTTGTGCCGGACGACATCATGCGAGGTCAGCCGGCAGAACGTCAGGTCCTCGACACCTTCCAGGATGTCCTGGACGACCCGCAGCCCCGACTTGGTCCCGCTCGGCAGGTCCACCTGGGTGACGTCGCCGGTGACGACCATCTTCGAGCCGAAGCCGAGCCGGGTGAGGAACATCTTCATCTGCTCCGGCGAGGTGTTCTGAGCCTCGTCCAGGATGATGTAGGCGTCGTTCAGGGTCCGGCCGCGCATGTAGGCCAGCGGCGCGATCTCGATCGTGCCGGCCGTCATCAGCCGCGGGATCGACTCCGGGTCGAGCATGTCGTGCAGCGCGTCGTAGAGCGGCCGCAGGTACGGGTCGATCTTCTCCGACAGCGTGCCCGGCAGGAACCCGAGCCGCTCGCCGGCCTCGACCGCGGGCCGGGTCAGGATGATCCGGGTGACCTCCTTGGCCTGCAACGCCTGCACGGCCTTGGCGACGGCCAGGTAGGTCTTGCCGGTACCGGCCGGGCCGATACCGAAGACGATGGTGTTCTTGTCGATGGCGTCGACGTACCGCTTCTGGTTCAGCGTCTTCGGCCGGATGGTGCGGCCACGGCTGGACAGGATGTTCTGGGTCAGCACCTCGCGCGGGCTCTCGGCCGTCTCGGCCTTGATCATCGCGATGCTGCGCTCGACCGAGTCGGCGGTCAGGCCGTGCCCGGTCCGCACGACGGCGATCAACTCGTCCACCAGCCGCTCGGCCAGGGCCAGGTCGGCCGGCTCACCGACGAAGGTGATCTCGTTGCCGCGGACCATGATGTCGGCCGCGAACTCCTTCTCGACGATCCGGAGGAACTCGTCCCGGGCCCCGAGCAGCGCCACCATGTTGATGCTGTTCGGCACCACGATCTTGTGCGAGGCCTGGTGACCAGCGCCGTTTGCGCTGCTGTCAGCGCGCGTCGCATTCGGGTGCGACGGCTCGATACTGCGTGGCCTGGACAGCCTTTCCTCCTGATGCTGGTGGTGATGACGTGCTCCATGCTAGCCGCCCGCCCCGACACCCTCACCCGATAAACCGCCACCCACCCCCTGACCTGCACATTCACACCACCTCCACCCCACCCCGTACGGGCAAAACCACCCCCAGGGGCAGCCCCGGGAACCCGCATGATCATTCGTCCCCTTTTCACCCTCCCCGGAGCCTATCCAGCGCTTGCTCGCGTGCCTGGAGGGTGAAAAGGGGACGAATGATCATGCGGGTTCGCGCCGCGGTGGCTGGCGTTGTCTTGCCCGTATGGATCGGGTGAACGTTGTTGTCAACCTGGAACGTGACCTGCGCGTCATCGTTGCGTGGCACAACCGGCCGTGATGTATGACGAGTGCGTGGCTCAGGAATCCTCGTGGGATGCCGACGAGGCGCTGACGGCTGTCTATACGGCGCATTACACGTCGTTGGTCCGCCTCGGCGCCCTGCTGTTGCGCGACACCGGCTCGGCGGAGGAGATCGTGCAGGACGCCTTCGTGGCGATGCACTCCCGCTGGAACCGGCTGCGCGACCCGCACAAGGCGCTGGCGTACCTGCGGACCGCTGTGGTGAACCGGTGCCGATCCCGGCAACGGCACCTGGTGGTGGTGGACAAGCACCTGCCGAAGTCCCTGCCGGACGAGCCGAGCGCCGAGCACGCCGTACTGCGGACCGCCGAGACCGACCGGGTGATCGAAGCGATGCGCACCTTGCCGGAGAAACAACGCACCGTGATGGTGCTGCGGTACTACGGTGACCTGTCCGAGGCGGAGATCGCCGACACGATGGGGATCAGCCGGGGATCCGTGAAGAGCCATGCCGCGCGGGCGACCAAGTCGCTGCGCCAGGTCCTGGAGCAGAACGCATGAACGACCACCCGAACGACCCGTTCGACGAGCTGATGCGGCGAGCCCTGAACGCGGAGGCCGACCTGGTCGAGCCGGCCGACGGGCTGCACGAGATCCAGGCCCGGGTCCGGACCCAGCGCAAGCCGGTCAGCCGCCGACCCTGGGCGATCACCGCCGGCGCCGCCGTGCTCGGCACCGCCGCCGCGGTCGGCGCGTTCGCCGTGCTCAGCGGCGACAACAGGAACGCCGGCGACACGGAGGTGGCCGGGCCGGGCGCCTCCACCAGCAGTGCCGGAGCCGCGGTGACCCCCCAGCCGACTGCAGAGCAGTCCGTGCCGCCGGGCGATCCGACCACCACCCCGTCAGCGCCCGAGCCCGCCGTCACGACCAAGCCGACCCGGGCCGGCACGCTCGAACCGATCACGTCCAAGTCGGTGCCGGTTTACTGGTTGGGTGACTCGGTCGGCGCCACCACCGGCCCGAAGGTTCGGCTCTACCGGACCTTCACCGAGATCAAGGGCCGCCCGGCGTTCGAGGCGCTCCAACTGATGACCGCCGCCAAGTCGGACGACCCGGACTACCAGTCCCCCTGGGTGGGCGCGACCGTCGGTTCGGTGAGTCGCTCCGACGGCCTGATCACCGTCGACTTCAAGCAACTGCCCAAGCAACGCCTGACGTCGGACGTGGCCGGCGTCGCGCTCCAGCAACTGGTCTACACGGTCCAGGGCGCGATGCAGCTGACCGAGCCGGTCGAGGTCACCGCGCAGGGAAAGCCCGCCACCCAGCTGTTCGGCATGGAGGTCAAGCAGCCGCTGAGCCGGGCGAAGACCCTCGACGTCCAGGCCCTGATCTGGGTCGAGTCCCCGCGCAACGGCGCGGTCGTGCGCACCCCGCTCAAGGTCAGCGGGATCGCGGCCGCGTTCGAGGCGCAGGTCAACTGGCGGATCACGTCCGAGTCCACCCGGCAGGTGGTCGCCGAAGGTCCCGCCAGTACGAAGGAAGCCGGCATGCTGCTGCCGTACTCCTTCACGGTGAAGGCGCTCCCGGCCGGCAGCTACCGGCTCGACGTCTTCGAATTCTCCGCCGAGGACGGCCGCCAGACCTCTACCGACAGCAAGACCATCTACGTCAAGTAGCTCAGCGGATGAAGGTGAAGAGCCGTCGGCCGGGGACCAGCGGCTCCGGTTCGGCGGTGAGGCGGTGGACGCCGACGGACCAGGTGACGTCCTCGGGCGTGTCGAGGGAGACCTGCTCGAAACCGGCCTCGGTGAACCACTTGTGGATCGACGGCAGTAGGTCCGGCTTGCTGACGCTTTCCTCGCCGCCGGCATGGTCCGGTCTGCCGCGGGTCCAGATCACCGAGGCGCCCGGCGTACAGAACTGGGGCAGGGCGTGGATCGTCGTCTCGATGTCGGAGTCGGTGATGTTGCCGAACACCCCGCAGAACAGCACGAGGTCCGCGGGCACGGCGCCTGCGTAGCTGTCGGTCACCCCCGCGTCGCCCTCGACCACCTCGACCCCGGTCAGCCCGTTCACCTTCGCCGCGGCCCGCGCGATCGCGACGTTGCGGTGATCCAGCTCGACCAGCCGAGCGGCGACCTCGCCGCGGCCGGGGTGCGTAGCCAGCACCTCCAGGAGGTCCCGGCCCTGACCCGCGCAAGCGCTGATCGCGCGGACCGGTTGGTCATCCCGCGCTGCCAGATGGGCGCGGATCGCCCGCTGGACCGATTTCAGTCGACGACTCAGCGGCGAAGCCTCTTCCTCGTACGACGTGTGCCAATCGAGCCAGTCCGTCGAAGTCATGCCGGCCTTCCTGAGTTGCCTGGTGGTCCGGGTAGTCCTGCGTTGCTGGTAGTGAAGGGCCTCGTTGGTGGTATCAGATCCAGCGGGTCTTGGCCAGTAGTACTGCCACGGCAGCTACTCCTGCGGTCGAGGTCCTCAGGACCGTGTCACCGAGCAGGACGGGCTCGGCCTTGAACGCCTCCAGCTCGGCCGGCGTGATGCCGCCCTCTGGACCGACGACCACCACGAGATCCCCGGAAAGCGGTGGCGTCAGCGAGGCGAGCCGGAGCTTCGCCTCCTCATGCAGCACCACGGCGCAGGCCGCGTCACCCACCAACTGAGCCACCTCGGCGGTCGAGGCGATCGGGGCGACCTCGCTGAACCACGCGCGGCGCGACTGCTTGCTTGCTTCGAAAGCCCAAGCCTGCCACTTCGTCCGCGTCTTCGCGACCCGCTCGGGATTCGAACGGAACTGACTGCGCTCCGCGTTCCACGGCACGATCACATCGGCGCCGACCTCGGTGAGCATCTCGACGGCCAACTCGGCCCGCTCTCCCTTCGGTAACGCCTGTACTACGACCAGCCGCGGGCTCGGGGCCGGAACCACCTCCCGGTGATCCACGGCCACGGTCAGGCCCGTCTTCGAGGCAGCCGTGACCGGGCCCTCCGCGAAGGACCCGTGCCCGTCGGTCAGCCGGATGCGCTCGCCCGGAGCGATCCGCCGTACGACGGACGCGTGGCGGCCCTCGGCACCGTCCAGCACCAGTTCGGAGCCGGCCAGGTCAGGCAGGTAGAAGACGGCGAGTCCCATCGTCGCGCAGTCAGTGATTCCCGAAGGCGTCGCGCAGGCGTCCGAAGACACCCTTGTGCGCGGCCTGGACGTGACCCTGCGGGCGCTCCTCGCCGCGCGCCTCGGCGAGCGACCTGAGCAGCCCGGCCTGGGAGTCGTCCAGCTTGGTCGGGGTCTCGACGATCACCTGCACGATCAGGTCACCACGACCCGCGTGCCGCAGCCGCGGAACTCCCCGGGCGGTGAGCGTCATCGCCATACCGGACTGGGTGCCCGGGCGGATCTCCAGCGGGGTGGTCTCGCCTTCCAGCGTCGGCAGGTCGATCGTGGTGCCGAGCGCGGCCGCGGTCATCGGGAGGGTGACCGTGCAGTGCAGGTCGTCACCGCTGCGGGTGAAGATCTCGTGCTGCTCGACCTCGATCTCGACGTACAGGTCGCCGGCCGGGCCGCCGCCGGGGCCGACCTCGCCCTGACCGGTCAGCTGCACCCGGGTCCCGCTGTCGACGCCGCCGGGGATCTTGACGGTGACGGTCCGCCGCGAGCGGACCCGGCCGTCGCCGGCGCACTCGACACACGGGTTCGGGATGGTGGTGCCGAAGCCGCGGCAGTTGGGGCACGGGCGCATCGTCCGGACCTCGCCGAGGAACGAACGCTGCGTGTGGGTGACCTCGCCCCGGCCGTGACAGATCTCGCAGGTGACCGGCTCGGAGCCGGCGGCCGCGCCGGACCCGGAACAGGTCGGGCACAGCACCGCGGTGTCGACCTTCAGCTCGCGAGTCGTCCCGAAGGCCGCCTCGGCGAGGTCGATCCGGAGCGGGATCAGCGCGTCCTGACCCCGCCGGGTGCGCGGTCGCGGACCCCTGGTGGCGCCGCCGGTCTGGCCGAAGAACGCGTCCATGATGTCGGTGAAAGTGAAGGCCTGACCGAAGCCCGCGCCCGCCCCGGCACCGGGACCGGTGGCGAACGGGTCACCGCCGAGATCGTGCATCTGCCGCTTCTGTGGGTCGCTCAGCACCTGGAAGGCGCGGCCGATCTCCTGGAACTTGTGGTGCGCGTCCTCGGAGTCGTTCACGTCCGGGTGGTACTGGCGGGCCAGCTTGCGGTAGGCCTTCTTGATCTCGTCCGCGGACGCGTCACGGCTGACGCCGAGGACGGCGTAGTAATCGGTGCTCATACTCCAGACCAAATGTCGGTGTGTGTCGTCATCATGAGTCGGCCAGGATCTGGCTGACGTAGCGCGCGACGGCGCGGACCGCGCCCATCGTGCTGGGATAGTCCATGTGGGTCGGGCCGACGATGCCCAGAGTGGCCAGCGCCTCCGACTTCGAGCCGTAGCCGGTCGCCACCACGGAGGTGGTGGCCAGCCCCTCGTACGGGTTCTCGTGGCCGATCCGGACCGTCAGGGTCTGCGGATTGGTCGCCTCGCCGAGCAGCTTGAGCAGGATCACGTGCTCCTCGAGCGCTTCCAGCACCGGCTTCACATTGCGGTCGAAGTCGTCGCCGTACCGGGTCAGGTTGGCCGCGCCGCCGACCGCGATCCGCTGCTCGCCCTCGTCGGTGAAGGCCTCCAGCAGCGTCGTCACGATCGCCGCGACCAGTGGCCGGTCGTTCGGCGCGAAGGTCTCGGTCAGGCTGGCGAGCGAGGTCGCCGCGTCGGTCATCCGCTGGCCGGTGAGCGCCGTGTTCAGCCGGGAGCGCAGGTCCGCGATCAGGTGCTCGTCGACGTCGTGCTGCGTCTCCACGATCCGCTGCTCGACCCGGCCGGTACTGGTGATCAGGACCAGCAGCAGCCGCCGGGGCGTCATCGTGACCACCTCGATGTGCCGCACGCTGGACCGGGTCAGCGTCGGGTACTGCACGATCGCGACCTGCCGGGTGATCTGCGCGAGCAGCCGGACGGTACGGCGTACCACGTCGTCCAGATCGACCGCGCCGGCCAGGAAGGAGGTGATCGCCTTCTTCTCGGCCGGGGACAGCGACTTGACCGTGCTCAGCTTGTCCACGAACAACCGGTAGCCGGCGTCGGTCGGGATCCGGCCCGCGCTGGTGTGCGGCTGGGTGATGTACCCCTCCTCCTCCAGCGCGGCCATGTCGTTACGCACGGTCGCCGGGGAGACGCCGAGATTGTGCCGATCCACCAGCGTCTTGGAGCCGACCGGCTCGTGGGTGGCGACGTAGTCCTCGACGATGGCGCGGAGCACGTCGAGTTTGCGTTCGTCCAGCACGCGCACCACCCTCTCTCCCACGTCAGCCCTGGCACTCCTGAGTTCCGAGTGCCAGTCTACCGAGCCCCAGCGACACTTACCGCCGCGTGGCGGCGTGGGACAGGTCTCAGCGCCCGGTCAGGCGGTTTCGGGAGACGCCCCCAACGGTACGGCGGCCGGCCGCTCGACTGTGCTCGCCACGTCCACCGACTGGTCCTTGGCGGCCGACTCGAGCAGGGACTCCATCACGTCGAGCACGTGGTAGGCGAGTGCTCCATCAGCCCGGTGAGGTCCGCCGCTGCGGATGGCGCGCGCCATGTCGGCCACACCCACACCGCGTCCGGCTCCGGCGTACCCACCGGCCACTGGGATTTCCGTCCAGTCGCGGTTGGTTGCGGTCGCGATCTCCACCTTGCCCTCGAAGCCGTTCGGGTCGGGCACGGACAGGCTGCCTTCGGTGCCGTACACCTCGATCCGCGGCAGCCGCGCCGCCCAGACGTCGAACGACATCAGCAACGTGGTCAGGGCACCCGACTCGTGCTCCAGGATTCCGGTCACGTGGGTCGGGATCTCGACCGGGAAGGTCTCGCCGGCTCGAGGTCCGGTGTGGATCTTCCGCTGTTCCTGGGATCGCCCGGCTCGCCCCGTCACTCGCCGTACGGGACCGAGCAGGGTCACCAGGCTCGTCACGTAGTACGGACCCATGTCGAGCAGCGGACCGCCGCCGGGCTGGTAGTAGAACTCCGGCGCGGGGTGCCACAGCTCGTGCCCCGGCGTGACCATGAAGGCCGTCGCAGCAGTCGGTACGCCGATGTCGCCGCGGTCCAACGCGGCTCGTGCGGTCTGGGTCCCGGTACCGAGGACGGTGTCGGGAGCGCAACCGATCCGCAGGTTGTTCGCGGCGGCGAGCTTGAGCAGCGGCTCGGCCTCCGCGCGATCGACAGCCAGCGGCTTCTCGCCGTATGTGTGCTTGCCTGCCTGGAGAGCGGCCTGGTGGACCGGGGCGTGCGCGGCCGGGATGGTGAGGTTGAGGACGATGTCGACGGCGGGGTCGGCCATCAAGTCCTCGGATGACAGCGCGCGGATGCCTGGATTCTGATCGGCGATCGCCTGGGCGCGACTGAGGTCCAGGTCGGCGACGGCGACCACCTCGACGCCGGGCAACTTGGCCAGGTGTTCCAGGTAGGTGCCGCTGATGACGCCGGTACCGACGATGCCGATCCCGGTGGTCACTTGCTCGCCCACAGCAGCCCCCGCTCGATGATCGTGCGGACCTCAGGGACGTCCAGGTCGGCGAGGCTGTGGCCGGGGGTGCAGACGAAGACGCGGCCCTCGCCCCAGGTCCTGGTCCAGACGGCCGGCATGACCGCGCCGCCGATCCACGGGTAGTCCGGGTGCGCCCGGACGGTGGTGGTCGCGAGCACGTTGTTAGTGGGGTCGGCGTGCACGTAGTACTGCTCGGTGTGCAGGTCGAAGTGCGTGATCCCCTCGACGATCGGGTCGTCTGAGACCACCTCGATCCGGTGGTCCACGAAGCCGCCGGGGTGGGAGACGAACTGGCCGCCGGTCATGAAGCTGTAGTCGGCGCTGTTGCGGAACGAGTCCACGATGCCGCCGTGCCAGCCGGCCAGCCCGGTACCGGCGCGGACCGCCGCCTCCAGGCCCTTGACCTGCTCGTTGGTGATGTCGCCCATGCTGATGCACTGCAGCACCAGGTCGGTACCGTCCAGGTCGAGGTAGCTCTCGGTGCTGTCCGAGACGGTGACCTCGAAGTCGTTGTCCCGCAGGAAGGGGATGAACAACTCGGTCGCCTCGACCGGTTGATGTCCCTCCCAGCCGCCCCGCACCACCAGTGCCCGTCGTGTCGTCACGCCGTCCGCCCTTCAGAATGCAGAGTCTCAGAGATCGGATCAATGTCGATGCCGCCCAGCCGACCCTAGGCGGCGGAACCCGGCCCTTCAAGGGCTGTCCCGGCGGCTGGATAAGGCTTGCCGCCCACCGGCGCCGGGGGTAAGGAGACGGGCGGCTAGGGTCGATCGCATGAGTGACTGGACCGAGCTGGGTGATCGATGCTGGGTCCGCCGGTATCGCGAGTGGGACGTCAACGTCGGCCTGGTGGTCGGTAGTGCAGGCGCCCTGGTGGTCGACACCCGGGCCACCACGGCCCAGGCCGTCGAGGTGCTGGCCGAGATCGCCGAGTTGACCGACGCACCGGTCCGCTGGGTGGTGAACACGCACGCCCACTTCGACCACACCTTCGGCAACGCGACCTTCACCGAAGCCGCGACGTACGCGCAGGAGAACGCCGCCGCCGCGCTGGCCGAGCGGGGGCCGGCCCTGCAGGAGCACTATCGTGACAACCCGGGTCCGGATCTGGCCTTTCCGGAGATCCCGCCGGAGCTGCTCGCCGAGGTGGCCGCGACCGAGTTGGTTGCCATCGACAACACCTTTGCGGTGGCCAAGGTGATCGACCTGGGTGATCGCCGGGTGGAACTGCTGCACCTGGGGAGCGGCCATACCGACGGCGACGTGCTGGTCGTCGTACCGGATGTCGACGTCTACTTCGTCGGCGATCTGGTCGAGGAGTCGGCCGCACCGTCGTACGGCGACGACTCCTATCCGCTCGAGTGGCCCGACACCATCGACCGGGTGATCGGCTTGCTCTCGGCAACGGCCAAGGTGGTGCCGGGCCACGGCGCCGTGGTGGATGCCGAGTTCGTCCGCGCCCAGGCCGAGGACCTCGGCACTGTCGCCAACACGATCTCCGGACTGCACCACGCCGGTACGACGCTCGAGCAGGCGCTCGCGCACACCGACTGGCCCTGGCCGATCGCCCACTTGGAGCAGGCCGTACGCCGCGGCTACGAAGTACTGGGAGTTCCCCGGAGGCCGACCCTGCCACTCCTCGGGCCTGGCTGAACTGCCTGAGCGGACACTGCCTGCGGTTATCCGTTGACACAGTGAAGCCCCATCGTCAACGGTGGTGCGGAGCATTTGGCGCACCGACCGGATGAGGTGGGAACGATGGCGAGCCTTGAACAGACCTATCACCCGGACGGACGAGTCGAGCTGACCGATCCAGCAGCGATCGTGGACAGCCCCTACGGCAATGCCGAGCTGGCGCCGACCCGAATCTCCGAGCGCCGCTGGACGACGTACAACTACGCGGCGCTGTGGATGGGGATGGCGCACAACATCCCGAGCTATCTGCTCGCCGCCGGACTCGTTGCGCTGGGCATGAACTGGCTGCAGGCGTTCCTCACCATCACCCTGGGGAACCTGATCGTGCTGGTCCCCCTGCTGCTGAACAGTCACGCGGGGACGAAGTACGGGATCCCGTTCCCGGTCTTCGCACGTGCCTTCTACGGCGTCCGCGGCGCGAACTTCCCGGCCTTGCTGCGGGCCTTCATCGCGTGCGGCTGGTTCGGTATCCAGACCTGGATCGGCGGCCAGGCGATCTACGTGATCGTCGGCGAACTCGCCGGCTCCGGCTGGACTGATTCGTCCTCCGTCGGCGGGCATCCGTGGACGATGTGGCTCAGCTTCGCGTTCTTCTGGGCGCTGCAGATGTGGCTGATCTGGCGCGGCATCGAGGGTCTGCGGCGGTTCGAGAACTGGGCCGCACCGCTGGTCACGCTCGCGTTCCTGGCGCTGATGATCGGGATCCTGGTCAAGGCCGGCGGCTTCGGTCCGATCCTGTCGCAACCGTCCAAGCTCGGCTGGGACGCCGACTTCTGGAAGATCTTCGCGCCGTCGCTGATGGGCATGATCGCGTTCTGGGCGACGCTGTCGCTGAACATGCCGGACTTCACCCGGTTCGGCAAAGGCCAGCGGCAGCAGGTGATCGGGCAGATCATCGGCCTGCCGACGACGATGTCGTTCATCGCGCTGGTCTCCATCATCACCACCTCGGGCACCGTGATCGTCTACGGCACCGCGATCTGGGACCCGGTCGAACTCACCCGCCGCTTCGAGAACCCGGTGGTGGTCACGATCGGCCTGGTGATGGCGGTCCTCGCCACCATGTCGTGCAACGTCGCCGCGAACGTGGTCAGCCCGTCGTACGACTTCGCCAATGCCCTGCCACGCTGGCTGAACTTCCGCACCGCCGGCCTGCTCACCGGCGTGATCGGCGTCGTGATCCAGCCCTGGCGGCTGATCGCCGACCCCGAGATCTACATCTTCGTCTGGCTCTCCTTCTACGGCGGCCTGCTCGCGTCGGTGGCGGGCGTCCTGATCGCCGGCTACTGGTTCATCGACCGCACGAACCTCCACCTAGCCGACCTCTACCTACCCAACAGCCGCTACTGGTACTCCGGCGGCTGGAACTGGCGAGCCGTAGTCGCCACCCTCTTCGGCTCGCTGCTGGCAGTGGGAGGCGCCTATTCCAACCCAGGCGCAGGCCCTTTCCCAGAAGACGGCCTGATCCCGTTCCTCCAACCCCTCTACGACTACTCCTGGATAGTCGGCCTAGCAGCCGGCTTCCTCGCCTACCTAGCCCTAACCCTCGCCTCCCCCATCCGCCACCCCGCCCCCACCCACGCCACCTCCACCTTCTAGTCCCCCGCACGCCGGTACGCCGGCCGCAGGTTCGCGGGGTGCATAGGTGTGGGTGGTTCGCGGGGTGCATAGGTGTGGGTGGTTCGCGGGGTGCATAGGTGTGGGTGGTTCGCGTCGCCGGGCTGCGTGAGTTTGCTAGTCGTGGTGAGGTGAGTCAAGGGCGCTTCGCGGCCCTTCGGGCTCGAACAAGTTCGACCCTTGACACACCTCACCACGACGCAGCTACGCCCGGAGCCGCTGAGAAGAACGGCCACAATTTCAGGGATTACGTCGAGGGGTGCCGCCCGGGTGGTTCCGGTGGGTGTTCCGGTCGGTTCTGTAGGTCTGCGCGGTCCGGCTGGTGGACCCGCCGGTGAGGCGTCGCGGCCGATAGCGGGCTGCTCGGCCGATACCGCCCTACAGACCGGCATCGGTCCAACGACCCGGCATCCACCCGGACGCGCCTACCGCCGATAGCGGGTTGCTCGACCGATAGCGCCCAGTAGACCGGCATCGGTCCCACAAACCGGCAGCCGACCGAACCACGCCACGATCTCCAGCACGGCCCCCCACCCAGACCCACAGAACCCACCGAAACCAACCGGAAACCGGTTACTGGACAGGGTTCCGCGACTTCTGTAGGTCTGGATGGGGCCACCTCGGAACCCGGCGCCACCCGGGCCGACCGAATCAGCGGAGGGGCCGAACATCCCGCACGAACCACCCGGGCGAACGGAATCCCCTGGATGCAGCTCACACGTCAGCGCGGATCCGCGTAGCTGCGTCCTTCCCTGGTCGACGGGGTGCGGGTCAAGGGTCGAAACTTGTTTCGAGCCCGAAGGGCCGCGAAGCGCCCTTGACGCGCACCCCGTCGACCAGCACACTCCCGCAGCGGAGACCGCGCAACCACAGTCCCAATGCACCGGCGAACCACTCGCGCCTGCGCAACCACAGTTACCGACGTCCCGGCGTACCAGATCAGGCGACGAGCGGCGTACGGAGGCGTGTGGTTGAGGGGGAAGGCGTCTACGGGGACATACGGTTAGCGGGTGGCTGATCGGTATGGGAATGATGTGTTGGCTGGGGATTGGCGGAAGCCCAAGAATGGGCGGACTGTCGAGGTGGAGATCGAGAAGGGGATGGTGGTCGAGGAGCCGTCCTCCGGGTTCGTGGGGGCGGTTGTGCGGTGGGAGCACGGGGTGGTGGATCTCGAGGATCGGCACGGGAAGATCCGGAGCTATCCGATGGGTCCCGGGTTCTGGGTGGATGGCAAGCCGGTCGCGTTGAAGCCGCCGAAGAAGGCCGCTCCGGCCAAGAAGACGAAGACGGCGTCCGGATCCGTGGCCGTCAGCAATGTCCGGGCTCAGGTCGCGCGGGCGAGCCGGATCTACGTCGAGGGGCGGCACGACGCCGAGCTCGTGGAGCGGGTCTGGGGTGACGACCTGCGGATCGAGGGTGTGGTGGTCGAGTACCTCGAGGGTGTCGACGATCTGCCCGGCATCGTGAATCGGTTCCAGCCGGGCCCGGGCCGACGGCTCGGCGTACTGGTCGACCATCTGGTGGAGGGGTCGAAGGAGTCGAAGATCGCCGCCCAGGTGAAGGACCGGAATGTGCTCGTCGTCGGGCACCCGTTCATCGACATCTGGGAGGCGGTGAAGCCGTCGTCGCTCGGGATCGCCGCCTGGCCGCGGATCCCGCACGGGCAGGAGTGGAAGAAGGGCGTGCTGCAGACCTTCGGCTGGCCCGCCACCGACCAGGCCGACGTCGCCGCGGCCTGGAAACACATCCTGTCGAAGGTGAAGAGCTACGCCGACCTCGAACCCGACCTGCTCGGCCGGGTCGAGGAACTCATCGATTTCGTGACGACTGACTGATCTCGGGGAGGCGGGCCTCGATCCACTTCCTGATCTGCTGACGGGCGCGGCCGACGTACCAGGTGACCACGAACAGGGCCGCGCCGACAGCCAGCGCCAGTCCGGCCAGTACCGAGAAGATGATCCGTACTGCGCTCACGTCGACAAGCCCTGCCACCACGAGCAGCACCACGGCGGCACCGAAAGCTGCCACAGGCAACCACTTCTGGAAGACCAGCGGACGCTTCGCCGGACTCACCTCGACGTTCTTCACCAGCCGGTCCCACGTACTGTTCCGGGCCGGCTCGGTGAACCAGCGCGCGGCCCGCAGCAACCACGGTTTCGGCTGGTGCGTCCGGCCCGCCATCGACTGGACCCAGTGACCGACCTGCTCCCCCAAGCCCGACGACACCTCGACCATCCGGTCGGCCAGGCCCTTCGTGGTCGCCTTGCCCTCCTTGGTCGAGTTCAGCTCGTCCCGCATCCGCCGGAGCGAATCGAGACCGCCCTCGACCGGGAAGTCCTCGGCCAGCCGCTGGACCTGCTCGGCGACCTTGTCGAGCTTCCAGTCCTCGGCCTTGAGCACCTGCCGCTGCGTCTCCTGGATCCACTCCGCGTCCGCACCGAGCATCGCGCCGAGGTGCGCGACGCAGTGCAGCCGGCCCATCAGCCAGTCCCACTTACGCCAGTCCGCGGCACCGAACGCACCGAAGTGCCCGACCTGGGTGCCGTAGAGGATGCGGTCCTTCAGCCCGTTCGCGGTCGAACCCTCGGGCAGTTCGTCCAGCAACAGCAGCGGGATGTCCGGCCCGAGCCGCAGGAACTGGAACGGCGCGCTGCGCTGCTGCGGAGTCCGCGCGGACGTACACCGCGAGACGATCTCCACCTCCAGCGCCGTCTCCACCACGTCCGGCCCGACGTGACCGATCAGGGTCGCGAACTCGTCCCCGAGCGCGCGTTGCACCTGCAACGCCTCGAAGATGTCGTTCATCCCGACCGCGACCGCCTCGGCTCCCCCAGCCGGCTGCAGATCCAGATCCGCCTTGGCAAGCTCGACAGCCAGAGCATCCCGGACCGCCAGCACCCGCTGCAGGGAATCGCTGGTCGCCCTCAACCGCCGCTCGAGATCAGCCAGGTCCTCCGGCGCAGCATGATCGATCCTGGTGCGCAGCGATCGAAGGACCAGCCGTACTACGCGTTCGGACGCGCCGGTTCCCCAAGGCCAGCAGGGGTTGCCGTCCACTGTCTGCAGGGGCGCGGTCGATCCATCCGGACCGGGAACCCACGGGTGGTCTCCTGCCAGGACCTCGTCGATCTCGGACTCCGACAACGCGGTCGCCGCGTCGAGCACGGTCGACTCGTCGTGCGACGCGATCGTCACGGCCTCCCAGACACCACCAGCCGCACGACCCCGTGCGTACGCCGGTTGCAGCAGCCTGGCGGCTTCCTTCAATCCGGCTCGCTCGGCCGGCTTCTGCACGCACCGGTCGAAGAGCCGCTGCGTGTCGGACCACGACGCGTCCGCCTCGAGCAGCAACCGTTCCAACTGCTCCACGTCCGACCGGAAGTCCACCTCGCGCGGGAACTGCACGGCCGACAACGCCGCGACCCGCCAACTCGGTTCCTTCGCATCCGGTACATGCGTCTCGGCGAGATTGCCGATCCCAGCCGACGGTACGACGTACAACACGTACCGGCTGGCGCGTCCCGTCACGGGCCGGCGGGCAACCACATCCAGTACCGGGCCGAACGGCGCGTTGTCCAGCACGCCGCCATCCACAAGCCAGGCACCGTGCTCGCCTTGTTGCCCCGGCTGGAGTCGCGGCGGCGCGGCCCCCAACTCGGGCGTCTCCCGCACCGGCCCGAACGCCGCCGGGAACGAAGCCGAAGCACGAGCCGCCCGGGCGAGCAGGTCGGTGTCGGTCAACTCGTTCGTCGCCTTGACGGAGAACGAGCGCGTGGCCCCGTCGTACACCGCGCTCTGCTCGCTGGTGAAGGAGAAGAGATACCGATGATCCGGTACGACGAACCGTTGCCCGGCGGCATCCTTGGCCTCGAACTGCTGGATCCCCAGACCCGAAGCGGTCACGAACAACGTCACCGGCTCGGAGGCCGACTGCTCCCCTGCCTCGGCGACGCCTTCGAGGAGGTTGTTCAGCTCGTCGAGGAAGAAGTTGCCGTCGAGCACCGACTTGGGCTTGACCCCCTTGCCGGGAACCAGTTTGTCGACCTCCAACGAACCCAGGCCGACCCATTTCTGGCGCAGCCACGGGCCGTCGTCGCCACCGGGGTCGAGGGTGGAGCCGTTCGAGATGGCGGTCGCCAGGAGGGACCCGTTCAGGCCGCCCGCGCTGGTACCGGCGATCACGTCGACGACGATCTTGCGGTGTTCCCCGCCGCGCTGACACAGTTCTCGCCAGCGGTCCGCGAGCACCTCGTCGTACGGTTGCGCGGCCGGCGATGCACCGGAGCCGGACGCGCGGCGGATCAGGTCGAGCTCGTGCGTGACACCGCCCATCCAGACGGCCAGGCTGACGCCGCCGTTGAGCACCAGCGCGATCCGGATCTCATGGTCGGACATGTTCCCCCCTCGTCACCGTCACAGATATCACGTCCGTCACGCCGATTCCCAGGGATCAACGCGCAGCGTGACCAAAGAGGCAGTGAACTGTTGCCGTCGGCGTCGAGTGAGCCTTCAGGCCGAGCCGCGGATGATCAGTTCGGTGTTGAAGATCTCTGGGCTGGTCAGGTCGGCGCCGGCGAGTTTGGCGAGCAGGATCTCGGCCAGCCGGGCGCCGAGCAACTCCACCGGCTGCCGCACGGTGGTCAGCTTCGGTGTCGTCGTGGTCGCGACGACCGAGTCGTCGAACCCCACCACGGCGACATCCTCCGGCACTCGCCTGCCGAGCTGGGAAAGCACTCGCAGCGCCGCGGTCGCCATCAGGTCGGACGCGACGAAGATCCCGTCCAGCTCAGGATGCTCGTCCAGCAACTTGATCGCGGCCTGCTCGCCACCGTCGGCCGTGAAGTCGCCATAGGCAACGGCTTCGGGCAGCCCGGCCTCGGCGACGACCTCCCGGTAGCCGGTCAGACGATCCAGTCCCGCGGTCATGTCGAGGGGTCCGGCGACGGTGCCGACCTTCCGTCGCCCGATGGACAACAGGTACTCGACCGCAGTACGGGCTCCTGCCACGTTGTCCACGTCGACACTCGCGACCGGGACCTCGACGCCGAGCGGCCGCGCGCTGAAGACGATCGGCAGCGGCAACTGGGCGAGCTCCTGCAGCACGTTGTCGCGACCGTGGTGGCTGACGATGATCGCGCCGTCCACGTGCCCGCCGCGCAGGTAGCGCAGCAACCGCTGGTCGTCACCCTCGGCGGGCTCGATCAACAGCACCAACTGCGAGGACGTGGGCGCGAGCGTCATGCTCACCCCGCGCAGGATGCCGGCGAAGAACGGGTCCGAGAACACCCGGCTGTCCGGTTCCGGCACCACCAGCGCGACAGAGTCGGTACGTCGGGTCACCAGCGCCCGGGCGGCCCGGTTGGGCACGTACCCGAGCTCGCCGATCGCCCGCTCCACCGCGGCAACGGTCTCCGGCAACACCTTCGGCGAACCGTTCACCACCCGCGAAACAGTCGCCCGCGAAACCCCCGCCAGCGCCGCGACCTGCTCCAAGGTCGGAGTAGGAGAGTCCTGACCACGCACCGACATCGGACCTCCCGGACTGGTTATGACGTTCACACCGTAATACGTACAGCCCCCTTGAACGACGAATCTCCACCGTGCGCCGCATTCGTCAATCCCAACTCACCTAACAAGCAGCAGACCTTGCGTGCGCTGCTCATTCAGGAATCAGGCTGGAGAAACGACAGGTACCCGTTGCGCGCTTGCAGCCCTCGCGAGCCTGTCGTCGTAGGTGACCATGGCGCGGAGGTCGCCCTGCAGTATCAGAGCTGTTGCCAGATGGATAGCGTCAAGCGACCGGAGCGCAGGCTCGGGCAGTCGACCCGCCGACTCCACCACCGCCGGACCGATGCCGATCTGGCCGACGCGAGAAAGCAGAAGGTCGGCTCGCACCATGCTGGGAGGGTCTTCTCGAAGTACAGCCCGGCGGGTTTCGACGACGAGGAGCACGCTGGCGACCAGCGGCGCTGACTCGTTCTCCAGCAGGTAGCTCTGCAGCGCGCGGGTCTCCTTCTCGTCCCAGATGAGCTTTACGAAGGCAGAGGTATCGAGGTAGATCAACGTCAGCGCTCGTCTTCATCGCGCATGGCGCGGACGACATCACTGAGTGGCGTCCTCCCGGCGGGTCGTGCTGGAATCGGCAGAAGGTCGGCGATGCTCCCCTGCGGGGGCGTGTACTCGCCTGAAGCAGCCAGCCGATCGAGGATGCCGCTGCCCGATTCTTCGGCCGGCACAAGGTAGGCAACCAGTCGTCCCCGTTCCGTGACGGCTACGCGCTGCCCACCCTTGGCTAGCGCAACGTACTGGGACGCATGCTGTCGCAATTCCCTGATCCCGATAGATTCCACCCACCATTTGTAGCACACTAAGTGCTACAAGTCACGGCGTCCGTCTCACCGTGCTTACCAGTCGCGACCCAAAACAGCGCGACCACGGTAGTCCCGGGCCAAGCGGCCACGTAGGAGTCGCGCACCAGCGCGGGCGGGAGCAGCGTGGGGCCTGGAGTACTAGTTGCTGGTTCGGGTGTTGGCGGCTTTGTCGGCTTCTTTGAGGGCTTGTTTCCAGGCGGCGCTGGGGCTTTGTTTGCCCTCGTCGACGCGGGCCAGGGCGTCGCTGAAGACCTGGTTGATCTCGCCGTCGCGGGGGCCCTTGTGTTGTTTGAGGATCACGTTCTGGGCCCGGTTGATGAAGATCTTCCCGACCGGCGCGTTGTTGAAGTAGGCGTTCACCTGCTCCTTGACCTGCGGCGCGTCGTAGGCGTCGACGGTGGAGGGGAACGAGCCGACCTTCTTGAAGACCTTGGTCTGCTGCTCCGGCGCGGTCAGCCAGGCGGCCAGCTTGGCGGCCTCGTCCGGCTGCGACGACTGCGCCGGCACGGTCAGGTAGGAACCACCCCAGTTCCCACCGCCGCCCGGGAACACGTCAGCGACGTCCCACTTGCCCTTGCCGAAAGTGCCCGCGTTGTCCTGGATCACGCCGAGCAGCCAGCCCGGGCACGCCATCGTCGCGAACGCGTCGGTGCGGAACGCCTTGACCCACTCGTCGCTCCAGGCCGGAAGCTTCGCCGACAGGCCGTCGTCGGTACCGGCGACGATCTGGTCCCACGTCTTCTTCAGCAGCTCGTTGTCGTCGCCCATGTAGCGATCCTGGTTCGAGTAGTACGCCTGGATCAGCTGGTTGCGCATCGCTTCCCAGGTGAGCACCGCGGAGTCGTACCAGGCCGAGCCCGGCACCTCCTTCTTGAACTTGCGCCCGTAGGAGAAGTACGACGCCCAGTCCGGGAACAGCTTCGCCACCTCGACCCGGTCGGTCGGCAGCCCGGCCTTGGCGAACAGGTCCTTGCGGTAGCAGATCGCCTCCGGCCCGATATCGGTCCCGTAGCCGATGATCTTGCCGTCGGTGGTGGTCGCGCCGGCGATCTTCCAGTCCAGCCAGCGGGACTTCAGGTCGTCGGCGCCGTACTTGCGCAGGTCGACGAACTTGTCCGCCTTGGCCAGGTACTTGTAGATCCAGCTGACCTCCATCGCCTCGATGTCGGCCAGCCCGGAGCCGGACGCCAGGTTCGTCTCCAGGTTCTTGACGTGCTCGTCGACGGTGGCGGCCTTGCGTTCGGTGATCTTGATGTTCGGGTGCGCGGCCTCGTACTCGCGGTAGAGCTCGCTGTACCCGAACTCGTTGAAGGTCGCGATGGTCAGCTCGATCTTCGGGCCGGTCGCTTCGCTGGAGGCCGTGCCGGCCTGGTCGTCGCTCCCCGCACAGGAGGAGGCGAGCAGGGTGAGACTGCAGGCCAGAACGAGAACTGCGGTGCGACAGCGGGCACTGGGCCGCATGGGGGTGCTCCCTGATTACTTGGACGGGTTGAGAGCGCTCTCCGTTTGAGGTGGAAAGTGACCTGAGTTTCGAGCGTTTCAACCAGGTGTGTCAAGGACCACACCGTTACGCTGAGACACGAGACCTACTAGGTCAGTACATAGCAGGCCAGTTCGTCACGGTGTGCACCTCACCGGTGACCGCGCGCTTGTTTTCCTGGGGTTTCCCTGAAAGTTCCGGTACTACGGCAGAAGGTCGCGGACCACCGCGTCAGCGAGCAGCCGACCACGCCGCGTAAGCACGAGCTGCCCGTTCTCGTCGACGAGCAGGCCGTTCTCGATGGCCGAAGCAGCAGCCGCCCGGCCGCCGTCATCCAGTACTCCGAGGGGCAGTCCCGCCCGCAACCGGATCTCCAGCAACACGCGTTCCACCCGCCTGGTCTCCGCGTCGAGGACCTCCCGCGCGTACGCCGGACTGTCCCCCGCCCCCATGCGATCGGCGTACGCGCTGGGGTGCTTCACGTTCCACCAGCGGACCCCGCCGACGTGGCTGTGGGCGCCCGGGCCGATCCCCCACCAGGTGTCGCCGCGCCAGTACAGCTCGTTGTGCCGGCAGCGCGCGCCCGGAGTACGGGCCCAGTTCGAGACCTCGTACCAGCCGAGTCCGGCGCTGGTCAGGAGATCGTCAGCGAGCACGTACTTGTCGGCCAGGTCGTCGTCATCCGGCATCGGCAGCTCGCCCCGGCGGACCCGACGGGCCAACTGCGTGCCGTCCTCGACGATCAACGCGTACGCGCTGACGTGGTCGGGGTCGGCCGACAACGCGGACTCCAGCGAGGTCCGCCAATCGTCGAGCGACTCCCCCGGCGTGCCGTAGATCAGGTCCAGATTCACATGCTCGAACCCGGCCGCCGTCGCCTCCTTCACAGCCTGCAAGGCACGGCCCGGCGTGTGTTGGCGATCGAGGATCTGCAGCACATGCGGCGCCGCACTCTGCATCCCGAAGGACACCCGCGTGAACCCGGCCTCCCTGATCGCGGCCAGATAGGCAGGATCGACCGACTCCGGGTTGGCCTCGGTCGTCACCTCCGCGTCCGCCGCCAGCCCGAACTCATCCCGTACTGCGCTCAGCATCCGCGCGAGGTCCTTCGCGGGGAGCAGCGTCGGCGTCCCTCCACCGAAGAACACCGTGTCCACCGGCCGGTCCAGGTCCCCGAGAACCCGCCGGGCCAGCCGAACCTCCTGCACGGCGGTCTCGGCGTACGACGCCTGCGACCCGCCGCCACCGAGCTCCTTGGCCGTGTAGGTGTTGAAGTCGCAATAGCCGCAGCGGGCCGCGCAGAATGGGACGTGCAGGTAGAACCCCAAGGGCCGCCCGGACGCCTCGCGAACGGCCGGCTCCGGCAGCGACCCGTCCCGGGGCGCAACCTCCCCCTCGGGCAGTGTCGATGGCACCTGCCCATCGTACGGACTCCGGCCGAGCGGAAATTGTGAGACGGAATCGCGGCGGTTCTGTGGTAGCGCTCCGTCGCTGAGTCGCTACATTCGGCTCATGGAAACCGAGGCGGGGCCGGTCAGCAAGAGCACCCGGAACGCGGTCGTGATCGCGATCATGCTGGGAATGTTGCTCGCAGCCCTCGATCAGACGATCGTGTCGACCGCGCTGCCGACCATCGTGAGCGACCTGGGCGGGACGAACCACCTGTCCTGGGTGGTCACGGCGTACCTGCTGGCCGAGACGATCATGACCGCGCTGGTCGGCAAGTTCGGCGACCTGTTCGGGCGCAAACCCGTCTTCCTGATCAGCGTGGTGCTGTTCCTGGCCGGCTCGGCCTTGTGCGGTATGGCCGACTCGATGCTGTGGCTGGTCGGATCGCGGGCGATCCAGGGCCTCGGTGCCGGTGGGTTGATGGTGACCGCGATGGCGGTGATCGCCGACGTGGTCCCACTGAGCGAACGCGGCAAGTACCAGGGCTTCATGGGCTCGGTCTTCGGCGTCGCGACGGTCGGTGGACCCCTGCTGGGCGGGCTGTTCGTGGACCAGCTGAGCTGGCGCTGGGCGTTCTACGTGAACATCCCGCTCGGCATTCTGGTCCTGGTCGTCGCGACCATCGCGCTGCCGTCGGTCAAGGCCGCGATCAAACCGGCGATCGACTATCTCGGCATCCTGCTGATCGCGCTGGCGGCGACCGGGCTGACCCTGGTGACCACCTGGGGCGGCAACGAGTACGACTGGACCTCGACCACGATCATCGCGATGACGATCGGATCGCTGATCGCGCTGGTCCTCTTCGTGATGGTGGAGAACCGAGCCGCCGAACCGTTGCTGCCGATGCGGCTGTTCAAGTCCCGCGTGTTCACGGTCTCCGCGATCCTGAGCTTCATCATCGGCTTCGCGATGCTCGGCGGGGTGACGTTCCTGCCGACCTACCTGCAGTACGTGCACGGCGCCTCGGCCACCGACTCCGGTCTGCAGATGCTGCCGCTGGTGGTCGGTCTACTGCTCGCCTCGGTGCTGGTCGGCAACATCATCAGCAAGACCGGCCGCTACCGGATCTTCCCGATCCTCGGCACGATCCTGATCGGTGCAGGACTGTTCCTGCTGTCGTTGATGGACAACCAGACGCCCTATCTCACCTCGGCCGCCTACATGTTGGTGCTGGGGATCGGCGTCGGCCTCTGTATGCCGGTGCCGACGGTGGTCGTGCAGAGCACGGTCGACTACAGCGACCTCGGCGTCGCGACCTCTGGCGTCAGCTTCCTGCGGACGATGGGCAGTTCCTTCGGCGTCGCGGTGTTCGGCTCCATCTACGCCACGCAGTTGCCGGAGAAGCTGGCCGGGGCGATCCCGGCCGGTGTCGATCCACGGGTTGCGTCGACCGTGGAAGGCGTTCGCGCGCTGCCGGATGCGTTGCGCGACCCGATCACGGCTGCCTATGCCGATGCGCTGCACGTGGTCTTCCTGACCGCAGTACCGGTTGCTGCGCTCGGCCTGCTCGTCGCCCTTCTGCTGAAGGAGGTCCCGCTGCGGGACACCGCCCGGATGTCCGCCGGCGGCAACGCGAGTATCGGCGAGGGCTTCGCGGCGCCGGCCTCGTTCGACTCCGAGCACGAACTGCAGAAGCTGGTCGCGGTGGTCGTGCAGAACCACAAGCGCAACCCCGGACCCGAAGTACTGGCCAGCTCCGGCATCCCGCTGAACATCGCCCAGATGTGGATGATCATGCAGGTCTTCCGCGGCGGCGCCGAACGCGGATCCGCCACCCTGCAAGAGATCGGCGGCGACCTCAAGGTGCCACCGGGCGTCTTCGAACCGATGGCATCGCAACTGGTTGCCCACGGCTACCTCAGCGAAACCCTCGGCCACTACCGCTTCACCACGACCGGCCTGGAGATGTTCCAGCGCTTCGTCGGCGCCTACCGGGTCTGGCTGCTCGGCAAACTGGAAGACTGGGAAATGGAAGACACCGCCGACTTCTCCGCCGCCATCGACCGCATCGCCGAACAAATGATCGACCGAGGCCAATCCCTCACCACCGGCAAACACGCCGCCCTCACCGGCGTCTGACCGATCGCTTGCGTCCGAAGAACCTTGGGCAATAGCGCAAGGTTCTTCGGACGCAAGGGTGATCAGTCGTACATCTTGTCGAGGAGGTCGCCGTAGGTGGTTTCTACGTATTTGCGCTTGAGTTTGAGGCTGGGGGTCATTTCGCCGCTTTCGACGGTCAGGTCGCGGTCGAGGATGGTGAACTTCTTGATGGTTTCCCAGCGGTTCAGGCCGGCGTTCAGTTCGTCCACGTAGCCCTGGACCAGCTTCTGCGCGGCGTCCGAGGTGACGATCTCGGCGTACGACTTGCCTGCCAGGCCGTTCTGCTCGCCCCAGGCCTGGATGGCTTCCGGGTCGAGGGTGACCAGGGCGCTGACGAAGTTGCGCTGGTGGCCGTGGACGATGAACTGGCTCGCGTACGGGCAGATCATCTTGAAGCGGCCCTCGATCACCTGGGGTGCGACGTACTTGCCGCCCGAGGTCTTGAAGAGGTCCTTCTTCCGGTCCGTGATGTAGAGGAACTCGTCCTCGAAGTGCCCGATGTCGCCCGTGTGGAACCAGCCGTCGGCGCCGAGCACCTCGGCGGTCTGCTCCGGCAGGTTGTGGTAGCCGCTCATCACGCCGGGACCCTTGATCAGGATCTCGCCGTCCTCGGCGATCCGGAACTCGGCCGCCGGGAAGATCGGCCCGACGCTGCCCAGCCGGTACTGGTCGGGCCGGTTCAGCGTGGAGCCCGCGGCCGTCTCGGACAGCCCGTACCCCTCGAGGATCAGCAGCCCGGCAGCGTGGAACCACTCCGCCAGCTTCTTGTCCAGCGCGGCCGATCCCGACACGAAGAACCGGATCCGGCCACCGAAGCGGGCCCGGATCTTCGACAGGACCAGCTTGTCTGCGACCGCGTACTGCGCTGCCAGTACACCGCTGGGCTCCTTGCCCTGCTGACGCAACGCGGAGACCTGGGCGCCGATCCCGAACGCCCAGTGGAAGAGCTTCGCCTTGACCCCGCCCTCGGACTCCATCATCGTCACGATCCGGGCGTGCGCCTTCTCGAAGACGCGCGGCGCGGCTGCCATGAAGGTGGGCTGGATGATGCCGGCGTTCTCCACGATCTTGTCGATCCGGCCGTCGATCGCGGTCGCGAAGCCGATCTGAAACTGCACCGCCAACAGCACCTGCCCGAAGACGTGCGCCAACGGCAGCCACAGGTACTGCAGGTCGTCCGGGCTGAGCACCCGGATGCCTTCCACCGCGGCACCCTCGTACGTCCAGACCGAGTGCGGCAGCCGCACGCCCTTGGGCCGCCCGGTCGTGCCGGACGTGTAGACCAGCGTGCAGAGGTGCTCGGGCTTGATCTGCGCGAGGCGCTCGTCGATCGCCTCCGGGTGCTCGTCGAGGTACTTCGCGCCGAGCTCGTCCAGCGCGGCCAGGCTGATCACCCAGTCGCCGTCGCGTTCCTCGGGCTCACCGTCGATCAGCACCACCTTGTGCAGCGACGGCAGCTCCGCCTTGTGTTCACGCAGCTTGTCGACCTGGCTGGCGTCCTCCGCGAACACCACCTGAACCTCGGCGTCCGCGACGATGTACGCCACGTCCGAGGCCATCGTGGTCGGGTAGATCGTCGTCATCGCGGCTGCCGTGAGCGCCGCCGCCAGGTAGCACTCGACCCATTCGAGCCGGGTGCTCGCCGCCACTCCGACGCGTTGCTCGGGCTCGACTCCCAACGCGATCAGGCCGGCACCGCGGCGGCGTACGACCTCTTCGGTCTGTTGCCAGCTGACCGACTCCCAGGCCGTGCCGACCGGGTGCCGGAAGGCCTCCCGGTTCGGGGTCGCGGCGACGCGGTCGAGGAACATCTGAGCAAGGTGCTGCTTGCGGTTACTCAGCAACGCAAGCTGGCCGCTGTCGGCGACGGGCTTCATCTCTGGCCTCCCAGGGGGTCAAGTAACCGAACGGTAATGGGAATCCGGTGCTGCTGGCCATGGCCCTCGCTTGCCCGGCCGCACCATCTCGATTACGTTTCCGCAACATGCGCACACGGCCCGTGGCACTCGTCTCACTGTCCGTTCTCCTCCTAGGTTGGCTGACCCCGGCCGCCGCCGCTCCACCGCCCTCGGAGTTCGGCACCGACTACGACGATCCGCGGACGCCGGCCCCGGCCGTCACGGTCCCGCACACGCGGCATTGCTCGGTGGAGATCGTCCGCAACGGCTTCAAGAACTTCGACCCGTACCAGTCCACCTACACGCCGCCGGCGGCGTGCCGCGGGCCGTGGTCGAAGGTGGTTCTGCGGATGGAAGGCTCGGTCAAGGGCGTCCAGTACGACCGCCTCGGCCACATCACCATCGGCGGGGTGGGCATCTTCCGGACGTCGACCCCCGAGCCAAGTACGGACGGCATCAGCTGGAAGGTCGAGAAGGACCTCAGCTCCTACAGTCCCTTGCTGCGCTCACCGCAGCCCGTGGTGATGGAGCTCGGCAACGTCGTCGACGACACCTACACCGGTGTGCTCGACATCGTCGTCACGCTGGACTTCTACGTGACCGGCTTCGGCGCACCAGCAGCCCGTACTGCGAACGCCGTGCTCCCGCTGCAGGACCAGACTCGCGAGGACTCCGATCTCGTCGGTACTGCGACCCTGCCGCGCAACACGTCCCGCCTGCTCGGCGAGATCTACGTGACGGGATCGGGTGGTGGGTGCGAGGAGTTCTGGGATACCTCGGCTCCGGCTTCGACTGGCTACTCCTGCCCCGACGGTTCGCCGTACCGGGAGGTCGAAGTGCTGATCGACGGGAAGGTCGCGGGCATCGCACTGCCGTATCCCTACATCTACACGGGCGGCTGGTCGAACCCGTACTCCTGGCGTCCGTCGCCGGCGCCCCGCGCGTTCGACATCAAACCACTGACCTACGACCTGACACCGTTCGTCGGACAGTTGACGGACGGGAAGGCGCACGAGTACCGGATCCACGTCGTCGGCGTACCGGCCGGACAGAGCGGCTGGTTCACCGTGCCCAACCTGCACGTCTGGACGGACCCGATCCTGAAACAGACCCGCTGCGGGATCACCTCGTACTCCGTGGCGCCGCTGACCAAGTCCGACGAGGTGACGGGCTCCAGCGGTACGGCGGGATCCGTGCTGACAAAGGCGTCCAGGTCCCTCAAGCTCAGCGGGTACGTCGACACGTCGGCCGGCCGGATCCGCACCACCGTGGAGCGGTCGCTCACCAATTCGTCAGACCACACGTGGGAGGCCGGCGAAACCCGCGACACTCTCGATGCCTCATGGAAAGACGTGTCGACCGTGACCACCGGCGCCAAGGTGGAACGGGCCGAGCTGAACTACAGCAAGAACGGCTACATCAGCTTCTTGCCCAGCGCAACGGCCCCCGGCGGCTACGACGTCATCACCGACCTGGAGCTCGCCGACAAGAGCCACACCTCCACCCGTCTGGGCGGCCTGACGCTCGCGGACCGCCGTACCGAAGAAACCTACGACGGCCGCGCCACCTGGATCTACAACGTCCCCCGCGACCAACGCCACGCCACTGGCACCCAAACAGTCCGCTACCGCACCACCGGCACAGGCAGCTGCTACGACCACACCCTCACCGCGGTAAACGGCACCTACACCAAGGACTACTACCGCTGCTGAGCGCGCGGCTGAAGTAACTCGGCGACGGATTGCTGCCGCAGCTTAATGCGTTGTTGGAGGGTTGCTGAGCGCTGTTAGCGCTGTTGGAGGAGTTCGGCGATTTGGACGGCGTTGAGGGCGGCGCCTTTGCGGAGGTTGTCGTTGGAGACGAAGAGGATCAGGCCGCGGCCGTCGGGGACTGATTGGTCCTGGCGGAGCCGGCCGACGTACGCAGGGTCTTTGCCGGCGGCGTACAGGGGTGTGGGGAGGTCGGCCAGTTCGACGCCGGGGGCGGCGGCGAGTAGTTCGGTGGCGCGTTCGGGGCTCAGGGGCTCGGCGAACTCGGCGTGGATGCTCAGCGAGTGGCCGGTGAAGACCGGGACGCGGACGCAGGTGCCTGCCACGGCGAGGTCCGGGATGTGCAGGATCTTGCGGCTCTCGTTGCGGAGCTTCTGCTCCTCGTCGGTCTCACCAGTGCCGTCGGCAACGATCGACCCGGCGAGCGGCAGTACGTTGAACGCGATCGGACCGGCGTACACCTGGGCCTGCGGCAGGGTGATGCCGTCAGTGCCCAGCGCCAGCCGACCGGCACCATCAGCGAGCGCCTTCGTCTGATCTTCAAGCTCCCGTACGCCGACGCCGCCGGAACCGGAAACCGCCTGGTAGGTGGAAACGATCAGCCGGGTGAGCCGCGCCTCCCGGTGGAGTGGGGCGAGCACCGGCATCGCCGCCATCGTCGTGCAGTTCGGGTTCGCGACGATCCCCTTGGGCAGGTGATCGAGGTCGCCGGGATTGACCTCCGAGACGACCAGCGGGACCTCCGGGTCCATCCGCCAGCCGGACGAGTTGTCCACGACTACTGCACCGGCGGCGGCGACCTTGGGGGCGAACTCCTTGGACGCCGTCTTGCCGTTGGAGAACAACGCCAGGTCGAGCCCCTTGAAGTCAGCCGTCGCCGAGTCCTCGACCGTGATCTTCTGGTCCCCGAACGGAAGCTGACTGCCGGCGGATCGCGCAGACGCGAAGTACCGGATCTCCTCCACCGGGAACTGCCGCTCGATGAGCAGCTCCCGCATCACTCCGCCGACCTGACCCGTAGCTCCAAACACTCCTACTCGCATACTCCAAGCCTAGTAGGAGCGCCCCCGTTCGGAGGGGTCAGGAGTCGGAGACGAGGATGCCGCCGTTGGCTACGTCGGTTTTCTCGATCTCGGTGAACACGATCCGGACGGCCTCGCGCTTGGCGCCGAGGATGGCGATCGCCGAGTCGGTGACCGCGGCGACGAACTCGCGGCGCTGGTCGAGGGTGCGGCCGGACAGCAGTTCGACGGTGATGTTGGGCATAGGTAGCAAGCTCCTCAGCGAGTGGGTCGGTCTCGTTCTGTCTAGTGGAACATTGTTCCAGACGGCGTGCTAGCCGACCGGCGCCGTTCGCCTGGCGATCACGTCGTCGGTCTCCACCGGATCGGTGTTGAGCGACTCGAGCAGGTCGTCCACGTCCGGACGGCGTTCCGGCATCAGCAGCCCGAGCCCGACGTACACCACCAGAGAAGTTGCCAACGGCAACGCCACGACCAGGGTGGTGTCGGTGGACTCGATCCCCCACTTGACGATCGCCCAGACGGTCAGACCGATCGCCCACGAAGCGATCGCCGCCCGGGAGCCGCTGCGGCGGAACCACGGCAGCATGCCGAGCATCAGCGGGATCGAGATCGGTCCCATGGTCGCGGCCACCAGGTCCACGACGATCTTCAGCACCACACCCTGACCGTTGGTGATGATCGCGATCAGCATGCTGACGGTGACGAAGGTGAAGGTGGTGATCCGGGCGAACTTGAGGGTGCTCGCATCGCTGAGCCGGCGCAGCTTCGGGACCAGCACCGGGCCGATGTCGCGGGTGATGACCGAGGAGATCACGTTCGCGTCCGAGGCCACCATCGCCATCGTGTGCGAGAAGAACCCGGCGAGCACGAGCCCGATCAGGCCGCTGGGGAGCAGCAGTTGCGCGAGTTCGACGTACGACTGCTCGGGCTTGGCCAGGTCCGGCACCAGCAGCGGCGCGGCGCACATCGGGATGAACAGCACGAGCGGCCAGACCAACCACAGTGCCGAGGAAAGCAAGGCCGATTTCTTCGCGGCGGAGCCGGACGGTGCGGCCATGTACCGCTGGGCCAGGTTCCACATGCCGCCGTTGTATTCGAAGGTTTTGATGAACAGGAAGGCGATCAGGAATATCGGTGTGTACGGCCCATTCAGCGCGTCACCGTGCCCCTCGGGCAACTGGTCCCACATCTTCCACAGGGTCGGGACGCCATCCAGGTGCGACAGCACACCGACGAACATCGCGATGCCGGCGGCGGCCTGGATGATGAACTGGCCGAAGTCGGTGAGCACGTCGGCCCAGAGACCGCCGAGCGTCGCGTAGAGCATCGTGACCACGCCGGTGAGCAGGATGCCCCAGCGCATCGGAACGCCGGTGAATCCGTGCAGCAGCACGGCGATCGCGACCCACTTGGCGGCGATGTCGACGACCTTGAGCGCGGCACCGGAGTACGCGAGCACTTGCTGGGTCGGGAGGTTGTAGCGCTTGGCCAGGTACTCCAGCGGAGAGACGACGCCGTGTTTGGAGCGCAACCGGTTCCAGCGGGCGGCGAAGACGAAGGCGCCGATGCCGACACCGACGCCGATCGACACCGCCCACCAGACGTAGACCGTGATCCCGTACGTGTAGGCGACCGCGGCGAAGGCGACGAACATCACCGCGCTGTAGCCCGACATGTGGTGCGAGATGCCGGACAGCCACCACGGGATCCTGCCGCCGGTCGTGAAGTAGTCGATGACGGTCTTGATCTTGGTGCGGGACCAGAGCCCGATCAGCACCATCAGCACGAAATAGCCGGCCAGGACCGTCCAGTCGAGTGCGGTCATGCGTTCCTCCAGGGGCGGCGGGATATGCCTGGAAGGTTCCATGTGTCAGAACTAGGTGTCAAGAGGCGGAACACCGCGAATGGCCATTCAGCGCTCGCAAGCCCACGACACGGTCGAAGTTTGACAGGATGTTCCGTCAAGTAGAACCTTGTTCTGTGAATCAGACGCCGCAGGAAGCGCTTCAGGTCAGGCACGCCACCCATCCGGACCAGGTCCCCGGCTTCGACACCGCGGCCCTGCGCCGTACGTACCTGGTCGAGGACCTGTTCACCCCCGACACCGTCACCGCGGTGCTCACCCACCACGACCGGATCGTGCTCGCCGGGGCGCGACCGGTCAGCGGCCCGCTCACGCTCGGGACCTGGCCGGAGCTGCGCAGCGAGTACTTCCTCGAGCGTCGCGAGGCCGGCATCGTGAACGTCGGCGAGCCCGGCACCGTGACCGTCGACGGCACCAAGTTCGAGCTCACCACCGGCGCCTGCCTGTACGCCGGACGCGGCGCGCGCGAGGTCGTCTTCGAGGGCACGGAGGCGGCGTACTACGTCTTCTCGGCGGCAGCGCACACCGAGTTTCCGACCACGTTGATCCAGCCCGGCGAGGGCAATCGGCTCGAGCTCGGGGATCAGCAGACCGCGAACCGCCGCACGATCGACCAATACATCCATGCCGATGGCGTCCGGAGCTGCCAGATCGTCCTCGGCGTGACGACGCTCCACCCCGGCAGCACCTGGAACACGATGCCCGCGCACACCCACGACCGGCGTACCGAGTGCTACCTGTACTTCGGGCTCCCGGCGTCCGACCGGATCGTGCATCTGCTCGGCGAACCCGAGGAGACCAGGCACCTACTGGTCGCGGATCGCCAAGCGGTGATCTCCCCCAGCTGGTCGATCCACTCGGGCGTCGGCACCTCGGCGTACAGCTTCGTCTGGGCTATGGCCGGAGAGAACCAGGCCTTCGCGGACATGGATGGCGTCGACGTGCAGGACCTGCGATGACCCTTCCCCCGATGACCCCTTCCCGGCGGTCCGTCCAACCGGGCTTCTCCCTGGCAGGCAGGACGGCACTCGTCACTGGCGCGCGGCGCGGCATCGGGGCAGCGATCGCGGCTGGGTTCGCGGCGGCCGGCGCCGACCTGATCTTGCTGGCGCGCGACGCGGCGCTGGAGGACACGCTCGAAGCGATCAAGGAGAACGGCGGCGGGCAGGCGCGGGTGATCACCGCCGACTTCACCGATCCAGCCGCTGTCGAGGCGGCCGGCCTCGAAGCGGTCGCGGCCCAGGCCGCGGCAGGGCGCCCGATCGACATCCTGGTCAACAACGCCGGCACGATCCGGCGCGCCCCAGCGGCCTCGACAACCGCGGCCGACTGGCAGCACGTGATCGACGTGAACCTGAACTCCACCTGGGCCATGACCCGGCCGGTCGGTGCGGCGATGGTGGCGCGGGGTGAGGGCAAGATCATCACGATCGCCTCACTGCTGAGCTTCCAGGGCGGGATCACCGTCCCGGCCTACACTGCCAGCAAGCACGCGGTCGCCGGTCTCACCAAGGCCCTCGCAAATGAATGGGGCCCGTCCGGGATCCAGGTGAACGCGATCGCGCCGGGCTACATCAGTACGGACAACACCACCGAACTGCGCGCGGATCCGGAGCGGGAAGCGGCCATCCGCGACCGCATCCCGGCCGGGCGCTGGGGCCGGCCGGAGGACGTGGTGGGGGCCGCGGTCTTCCTGGCCTCGGGTGCGTCCGACTACGTCAACGGGCACGTGCTCGCCGTCGACGGGGGCTGGCTGGCGAGATAGCCGGTCGTTCAGGAGAAGAGAGCTGGATGAGAGAGGTGACAGGATGAGTGACATGAGTTCGCCCTCGGCCATCGACAAGACGCTGATGGTGCTCGACGCCGTCCTCGAGCACTCCCGGTTCACCGACGTGGTGACGGCCACCGGCCTGGCCAAGTCGACCGTGCACAGGATCATGGCGTCGCTGGTGGAGCACGAGTTCGTCGCGCAGGCCGAGGACGGCTCGTACCACCCAGGTCCGAAGGCGCTCCGGCTGGCCGGGCACGCCCTCACCAACGTCGACCTCGCGACGGTCGCCCGCCCGGTCCTCGCTGACCTGGTCGCCCAGACCCGGTGCACGGTGCACGTCGGCCTGCTGAACGGCGACGAGGCGATCTACGTAGCCCGGCTCGACGGCCCCAAGCCGTACCGGATGCCGTCCCGCGTCGGCAAGGCCTTCTGGCTGCACTGCACCGGAATCGGCAAGGCACTCCTGGCCGAGAGAGACGACGAAGCCCTCGACGCACTCGTCACCCGCACCGGCCTGCCAGCCCGTACTCCGCTAACGCACACGACGGCCACTGCTCTGAAAGCCGACCTCGCCCAGGTCCGGACCCGCGGCTACGCACTGGACGACGAGGAGAACGAACCCGGCATCCGTTGCGTAGCAGCCGTCATCCACGACCACACCGCCACCGCAATCGCCGCAGTCAGCATCTCCACCTTGTCCCTCGAGCAGTCCATCGCCCAGGTCGCCCTGATGGCACCGGCGGCCATCGAAGCCGCCCGCAAAATCTCCGCCGCCCTCGGCTACCTAGAGCCGACCAACTAACCAACCGGCCCACCGCACAACATCACCGGCCCGGCGAACCAGGTCCATCTCTCATCTGGCGGATCCACCTCAAGTGGTTGCTACCGACAACTTCAGAGAAGGTGGTCGCCCCGCGCGTGGCCGGTGTGGTTGCGCGGGGCGCATTGGCGATGTGGTTGCGCGGTCTCCGCTGCGTGATGGTGCTAGCCGAGGTGGCGTGTGTCAAGGGCGCTTCGCGGCCCTGCGGGCTCGAACAAGTTCGACCCTTGACACCCACCACCTCGGCCAGGGAAGGACGCAGCTACGCGGATCCCGCGCAGAGGTATGAGCTGCATCAGGGCGATTCCACCCGCCCGGGTGGTTCCGGCGGGATGTTCGGCATTTCCGCTGATTCCGTCGGCCCGGGTGGCGCCGGTTTCCGAGGTGGCCCCATCCAGACCTACAGAACCCGGAGAGCCCTGTCCAGTAAACGGTTTCCCGGGTGGTTTCGGCGAGTTCTGTAGGTCTGGACGGGGGCCGCGCTGCAGATCGTGGCGTGGTTCGGTCGGCTGCCGGCTTGTGGGACCGATACCGGTCTACTGGACGCTATCGGTCGAACAACCCGCTATCGGCGGTAGGCCCGCCCGGTCGGCTGCCGGGTCCTTGGACCGATGCCGGTCTGTAGGGCGATATCGGTCGAGCAACCCGCTATCGGCCGCCACGTTCACCGGCGGGTCCACCAGCCGGACCGCGCAGACCTACAGAACCCACCGGAACACCCACCGGAACCACCCGGGCGACACCCCTCACGGGATCCCTGAATTGTGGCCGTTCTTCTCAGCGGCTCCGGGCGTAGCTGCGTCCTTCCCTGGTCGTGGTGAGGTGTGTCAAGGGTCGAACTTGTTCGAGCCCGAAGGGCCGCGAAGCGCCCTTGACTCACCTCACCACGACTAGCAAACTCACGCAGCCCGGCGACGCGAACCACCCACAC
>Ga0193717_1000105_pt1 | contig 83545 bp, 177 predicted proteins | sample U2c2metaG_FD_145900 | JGI IMG/M metagenome (GOLD analysis project Ga0193717, IMG submission 145900) | Soil microbial communities from a riparian zone of the East river system, Colorado, United States - U2c2 | ecosystem: Environmental > Terrestrial > Soil > Riparian zone | place: USA: East... | reverse complement strand
AGTTGTGGATTTACCTGTATTACTGGTCGGCTCACCATGTTTCTTGTGCCCATTTGGTGATAAACGGCTGCAGGAACAAGTCTTCTGGTCTTGCTGTTGTTCAGCGCCTTGTACCAGGAACCGAACTTGGCAGAGTAGCGCCCCGACTCACTGATGTTGAATGGCGCAGTCTCGCGGGTGTAGGACTTGAACAAGCCACCGTGATCGTACAGAACCCTGCTACGACCATTCTTTGATTCGATCGTCTGGCGCTTCAGCGGGAGCCACTTGCGGGATACACCCGACAGGGCTCCACTGCTCAAGAACTGGCGTCGAAGCTGGCCACGGTAATAATCGCCAATATCATCGAACGCTTGGCCGAAGTGGTGTGTTCGCGCATTGATTCTGCCTAGCTGCCGAGAGGCACTCTTCGCGCCAATTACGCGAACCGAGATCATCCTCGTCTAACCACCCTGCGGCGCTTACGGGAAAGGGCTCGTAGTTCGTCCTGTGCCCAACCGATGGAGCGCTGGTCGCCTACTTCTGTTTCGCCAGGAAGACCCTGACGCTGACCTACAGTATCAACATTGTTGATGGACCATTCACGAGCAGCTACACGTTTGATGGCAGACTTGATGGCGTTGTCGCTGTAGCCGACGTAGCCACCGACGTAATCAACCATGACCGGCGTATTCGGTGAACTGATGTAGAACCCACCAGGCACAATGCGATGTCTCTGGCCATTGATGAAACCAGGGGCTAGATCGATAGATCGGTCTTCGTCAGTGACGACGCGATCGATGACTGGTGGGACCAGTACTGTCGTACCTGGGACCGCAGGGACAACGTTAACCCCGTACCGTAGAATCTCGTGTACGGGGCTCACGCTGAGATGTACGAACCCCTTACTGTTCGAAAGCACGTATTCACGTACCTGAACCTTCTCTACTGGTCGGTTAAGGTAGAGTTCTAGAGACTCTTGAACGCCAGCGATGACTTCAGCCATCTCTTGGTGCATACCTTCTCTAGGCTCAATGCCGCCCATGTAGCGACACAAATTATTAACCGAAACCAGCATTATAGTACCTTAAGTTACTTTACGACTGTGCCCTTGGAAGCCACGAGACGGCGCTGAGCGCGCTTTGAATTGATAGGAGTATACTCCACAACAACTGTCTCTGTAGCAACCTTCTGACCGTTTACAATTTCTGTAGCTACCTCGATCTCATCACCTTCCTGGACAACTCGTACACCGGAGTCGGCGCTCTCTTCCTTGGATTCCGCCTTTGGGGCCTCATCTTCGGACTTGGCAGACTTGCGAACCTGTGGCTTACGCCCTGGCTTTGCCTTGGGGGCTGTTTCTTGCTCGTTCTCGGCACCCTTCTGCTCTTCGACCTCTACCTGTGGGTCTTCGTTCTTTGCTTCTTCCACCATAATCTTTTATTCCTTTTCTATATATGGAGGTCTTCGGTGCAATTCCCGCCCGCAACCCCGCAGATAATGCAAGGTTCGTGAATTACGTATCCGTCTTCGGTCTCTCCGTAGTCGTAGTTCCGATCGCCAAAGACAGGTTCGTACCTGTCATCATCAACGCCGAACGGAATATACTCTTCAGAAGAATAAACAACCATGAAAATCACCTATACCAATTTTAACACAATTGATCGTTACTCTACACCGTCATCGACAAGAATATCGCAACCGAATCCGAGAATGCTATTTGTAGTAGCTCCTCCCTCTGCGCATACGCGAGAGCGGGCCGAGAAGTCGCTAGTGTCTGCACGATACAAATATGGAGTTGTCAATGACTGTCGTGGTGAGTTGGCTACAGTAGAGTAGAAATAACGATCATCGCCAGTGTTATATCCAATCCAGACTGGCGAAGAAGGTGTCATCGAGATTGGACTGTCCCATAGAACTTCGTTCCACCCCACTACTGGGTTGGTGATTACACCAGACTTAGTAGCTGCACCAGCAAGGTCAGGAGTTTCTGTACCAGCCCACGCCTTGACGACCAAAGACTCTGGTCGCGTAATGAATGGAGGCACGTAGACTCTTGCTCCGACACATGTCCAACCTACAGATGCACCAGAGAAGGTATAGAAAGCCGTAGCTACAGTTACGTCGATACTGTCCGTACCAACTGTTTGTGCCTCGTGTGGGTTGGCTCCGAAGATAGAGTGGTAAATACCAGTCGCGCCGGTCAAAGTGATGAGTTCGCCATCTTCCCAAGTGTTGTTCTCGAAAATATTACCGTTGTCATCAAGGAAGCTGGTAACAGGTCCAAACACGCCACCATTTCCAGAATCTCCGCGCTCAAACACATTGTTGCGGAAAATAACGTTCGTTGGGTTATCTCCGAACTCCTTGCCTTCTTCAGGCCAACCTGGGTTGTAACCGAGCGATACACTGTATGCGCCTGGTGTTGCTGGGAAGTAACATCCTTCGATAGTAACGTCTGCGATTGGAGCAAAGTCACCAAACAGAGAAAGGTTCGTGGAGACACCGCCACCGGAGCCATTGTCGGGCTGGTTGGCATGGATGACGCAGTTGTGAATCACTACGTTTGATCCACCATTTGACAAGAAACCGTTCTGGTGTGCGCCAGATCCTGGAGCAAGATATTGATCGTGCAGGATAGAGTCCTCGATAATGATATTACTGCTACCAATAACAGAGTTAGCTCCGCCGTAGATGTTACAGCGACGAATGGTCACATTCTGGAACCCTACTGCCGCTCCGTCGAAAGTACTTGCGTCAATTTCGCAATCTTCCAAAAGAAGAGAATATCCAACACCGTCAGCGTAAATGTGACCATTAATCATAGATCTAGTCACAATAACGTCCGCAGAGACAGTGATATCGGTCAATATATTTCTGGAGTCTAGTGTCTGGTCGGTCAGAATTGTTGAAGGTGTCGAGTAATCAGTGAGCGTAACTCCTGTGCGCTCCCAGCCAGTGTTGAATTCGTTCGGGCGAGAAACAATGAAGTGCATTGATGCCTGAATCAGTTCGCGGGCATCTGCGACTTTGAAACCGATGACAGAAGGAGTGTCTACGAAACCGCCACCTTGGAAGACCTTGACCTTAGGCAGGCTACCGAGACGACGATATGAGGCCAAAACAGTGCCGTCACTGCCGTCAATCGCCTCCCAGAGCATGTCAACCGTGTCTGGATACTGTGAATAGGTCCAAGTCAAGCGAGAGTAAGATCCTGAGCCAGCGCCAGTTACTGCCTGTGCAATATCCCAGTTGCCAGTATCCCAGAGAGTATCTGAACCTTGGTCAAAGCCAGAGACGTTTAGAGTAGGCACGCCGATGAAGTTGTGGGTTGGAAAGCCATCTCCGACGAGACCGACTGTGCGGGTACCAGAATCTGCGCGAAGGTCGTGTGAGTCTCCACCAATCATAATCAGGCGATGCTTCACGAAAGGATTGGCGGTAGCCCAAGCACCCATCTCGTCAACTTCGTCCTGGAATGAGTTCCAGCGACCGTTCTGAGCGTTATGGTTGGGGAAAGAACAGAACCAGACGATCATAGCTTCCGTGGAAGCCAGCATTGTCGCCTTGATCCACGCCTTCTGAGTCGCACCAAACATATTGCGAGGCTCTGACACAAGGTCGGGGTCATCACGAAGTGTCCAAGGGTCAGTGTGGATAAATCGTACGCCACCGGTTACCCAGGTCGAGTACATTGCGTCTTCTGCTGACCACTCAGTTCCAGCCATCTCGCGATACAGATCTACTGTTTCAGGATCTGTGGTGCCGGTGTTGAGGGTGTCGATGATGATACGGTCGTGGTTGTCCCAGATGTAGCTCATTGGAGTGTTCTTCATGAGTTCGATCTGGTTAGCGGCGGTCATGGATGAACGCATGCCCTGCAACCAGTCACTGGCATTGTCTGCGTCTTCGTAGTGGATGTCACCCATGTGCGCGAGGAAGAGCGCTTCCTCATCAGCCATGGCCGCTAGAGAGGCGTGATTGGACCCAGTTACCTGGCAAGAGCCAGCAAGAGCCTTGTATGTACCAGGTCCGTAGCCTGTAGTGCTGCCAGATAGCTGGTAATCAGTTTGAAGTACATCATCAATCAAGAAACTGACGTAGTACTTGGTACCAGCCGTCAATCCGGTGGCTGTAGCAGTAGCAAGATTATTGATAGAGATAGCGCCAGTAAAATCGACTGCACCGGTCAAGGTAGGTTCTAGGCCGACTCGAATCTTAAATGTACTGCCTTGTGTGACAGAAGCGCCGACAGTTAGCTTAGTATCTAAGAAGTTCGGGATGAAAGCAGTTTCGATAACGCCTGTAGGAGGAGTCTCAAGAGATTCTGCTGGCTTCAGAGCAATAATGCCAGACCAACCGTTGGTGCCGTTTGCATATGGATAAGTAACAGTGGCAGATCCAGTTGCACCAGCAGTTGGCATTTGCTTATAACCAACAAGCACTGTTTCCATAACCGCAGTGCTAGTCCAACCTTCAGTCGCTGTATCGTTAGCCCAAGTAGCAACCTTGGTAAAGTTTGAAACTGAATGCTGAGATTCGGTTCGCGCAACGCCATTCGGATTTGACTTATCGAATGAAAATGCATATGCGGTCATATCATCTTCAAGAGTAGTCAAGCTTGCTGCGATATTAGTTGTCGAGCTACCAAAACCACTGTCACCGCGAATATGGAAAGTGCTACTTTGATAATCAGTGACAACTGCATCTCTTACCCACGCAAAGCGAGCGTTAGGCGTAGCACCGGAACCTAGAGTCCAAGAATAGCTGGTTTCGCCAGATTCACGCGCCTTCATATAAATAAATACTGACATATTGGCAGCAGTACCAGAAACAGAAGCGACAAGAATCCAACCGGCTGGTGGAGTCAACGTTCCAAGGCTAGCACTCTGCGAGAAGGTGAAGAAAAGGAACATAACGTCGCCAGTCTGAATAGACTGAGATGGCACGCCAGAACTAACATCAATCACACTAGTAGCTGGGCTTAGTGTATTAGCGCCGGTATTGACAAAAACCTTAGCTGTACGACCAATGACACCTGTTGGGACTGCCATAGGTTAGTCAGTGCTCTTTCGTACGATAAGTGAATCGGAAGGTAGAGAGCTTGTATCTTCAGTTAGGCCAACAAAGTAGATATTGATCAGTGCTCGAAGCGCTTCAGCGTCTGCGCAGGCAAGGATCTCTTCTGCAAAGGAACTGAAGCTAATCTGGTCTGGTGTGAATGACTTCTCGGAGTCTGCCGTGTTAGCTACGTTGGCAAGGCCTACGTCGGTTTTGGTCAGAGTCAATAGAGTCTTGGCTGAAGCGGCGTTTGTAGTCGCCATCATGTCGCGGCCGAAAGACGTTGTACCTTGGATCTCAGAAACAGAAGGAGTCCAGTCACCAGCCTTAGCTGTTACGTTCGAGGTGCCGATTGCGAGGCTTGAAGTACCGGCTCCGATAGCATCTCTTGCGATCTGTGCTGTAGACCCAGAAGCAAGGAACGTAGGCTTTGAAGTTACGTCAGTCCACGCTGGCTGATAATCGCCAGCCTTGGCGGTTGAACTTGATGTACCTAGTGCAAGACTGGAGGTTCCCGCTCCAATAGCGGTTCTGGCCGCCGCGGCGTCTGCTCCTGCTGCAATGACTGCTGGCTTAGAGGTAATCTGTGTCCAGGTGGGCTGGTAGTCACCGGCCTTAGCATTGCCTGAACCAGTTCCAAGAACCAGGGAAGACGTTCCAGCACCAATTGCCGTACGTGCAGCGGCAGCATCTACACCAGCACCGATTACAGCAGGCTTACTGGTGACATCAGTCCATGCTGGAGCATAGTCTCCTGCTTTGGCAGTGATTGAGCTTGTGCCAAGAGCAAGGCTCGATGTGCCTGCGCCAATGGCAGATCTGGCTGCGTTGGCATCAGAGGCTTTAGCGACTAGAGCACCGACTGTACTAAAATCAGAAACCTCATCTACGCCAAGGCCATAGATTTTTTGTGGCATTAGCTTCCTCTAACAATAACCCGGTGCGATGCCGACGCTGGTGCAGATGCTGCACCATCAAAGTCCACAAGCACAGTGTCCAAAGTAGGGCGTGTAATGACTGGAAAAACTGTCTGACGGTTGCCAGTTGTTTCGAAAACTTCTACAGATACATCAAATGTGTTGAGTGAGTGAGTGACTGTATAGGAGAAGGCAGTTCCGTCTCCGACATTAGCCTTGAAAACTGCGCCGCCTGCTCCTGTTTCCAGAGCATCAATAGCAGATTCGGCTGCTGTAACTCGACCTACTAGAGTGGCTGTGCCTGACTCGTCAGACGCAATCCATGTTGCGATCTCAGACAGAGTGTCGAATGTTGAAGGAGCGCCGCCAACTAGAGTAGCAATCTTTGTATCGATACGACCGTCAACAACAGTACTGAAGTCAGAGATGGTAGCTGCAGCCTGTGTACCGGTGTGGTTGGAGCGGAGTCTAGCGTTGCTATAAGCGGCGTCTACCTGACCCTTGGTCGCGCCTTGACCAACAGATGTACCATCAGCATGCGTGATAGTGCCTGTAACGGTGACAGTCTTCTTGAAGGCTGCGTCACCATAGAAATTTTGTGTTGCCATTTACTTTTCCTTATGATAGGCGACAAACACCACGTACAGGCGTTTCGAAGTCCAGTCTAATTATACTATTAACTGTGGGGTAAGTGATATTCGGCCAGTGCACGTTATTGAATTCGTCAACGACAGTGATGCCAGCGGGGTCATAACCGAGATCGTGCTGGATAACCCAAACGGTTAGAGCTTCATCTTGTGTATGCAGGCGCGCGTAACGCTGTACGGTTGAAACTGGACCTGCTCCGCCTTGGCCAGGATTGCCTACAATAATAGTCATCGTGTAACTTCCTTAGCTAATGAAATAAAACCTTGGTCCAGTCGAATCACATTTCCGCCAGGCAGAGTGGCCTCAAGGTCGTATTTGCCTTCAGTCCAAGTCCATGCGGCAGATTCAGTACTGGTCCAGAGAATATAGATCAGTCCATCTTGGTAAGCAACGTTCTCTTCTTCGTCATTCCACTCGTGTACGATATTGTCACGAATATTGCGAACCTGTGCGCTTACAGACCAACCGGTTAGATCAATGGGTAGGCCATCAGCATCGGTGACTGGCCATACAAAAGAGTCATCCGTGCCCTGCTGGATAATCAAATCAGACATAACACTTCCCATTGAACGTTCTAAGTAAATTTTACCATAAATCAGAACAACCCTGGCCATCTCTGACCAGGGCGTTCCTCCTTAGGTGGCGACTAAGAAATTGTCACACAGCTAATGTGTGTGGTTTGATACCACTTTGTCAGATAGGTGTATCCGTCCTGGCCATTGATAAACTTGATAAAGTCAACACCATTTTCCATGTCGGCCAACACCTTGTCGATTTTAGCTTGGTTCACGGCAAACGCTCCTTCAGTAAGCCCACCTTGAAGCGTAAGAGTGATATTTGGCATGTTTCTCCTTGTACATAACGAAAATCTCTCCTGCCATTATAGCAGGAGAGACTCTCATTGAGAGATTATTCCGATCGATCAGGCGTCGAAGTGACCGTGAACTACGCTCTGTGGGTGGGTCACAGTTAGAGCTAGACGCTCTTCTGCTAGGATTGCTAGAGCGTTACGTGTGAAGTAATCTGCGTGTGAATCGCTGACGCGGATGTTAGCCTGCTCGCGATCCCAGATCTGTACGCCCTGGCCGAATGCACCAGTTAGGAAGTCACCTTCGGTGATTGAAGGGGATTCAACCACTGGTAGACGCCATACGCGTGAAGCTGCACCAACAGATACGTTGGTGACTAGCATGTAGCGATCGTCAGTTGCGCTGACCTTCTGTAGCTCTACATCTTCCCAGTCATTTGGGTGCAGGACATAGCCTGTTGCTGGGAATAGTGATAGAGCAGATAGGGTCTGTGCACGACGTAGAGAGTCAGACTTGATCTCGCCGGTTGGTGCGGTGTACTCCAGGATGCCTGGGGTATTTAGGATTCCGCGAACTTCTTCGCCGGTTCCTGTACCATTTAGAAGCTGGTCGTCCTCAACTAGGGCTAGACCGTAGAATAGCTGGTTGTCGATGACGGAGCGGATCTGTGACTTGTCAGCCAGTGTGTTACGGTGAACTGCAACCCAGTGAGCGATTGTGCGAACAGAAGCCTGGTCAGACTCGAAGTTCACGACGGACTTGGGCTTTAGACCGAATACGTCAGTGGTCTGGTTGCCTGCAGGAGCAGAAGTGCCATCCTGCGCACGACGCTCTGCAACTACTGCAGCGTTACCGCGTCCACCGTTTGCCATTTCGACAACACGGAAGAACTCGATTAGGTTAGATGCAGTGCGGTTCACTGGGAACAGGTCACGAATACGCTGACGTAGCTGTGGGATCTGTACTAGTGGGAGGGTCTGACGAACGCCTGCAATACCGACTGTGCTGGCGTAAGGGTTCTGGGCGCTGTATACGTCCTTGACCTGTGCGTTAGCTGCAACAACGTCGGCTGAATCGATGCCGAAATCCTTTGAGGACTTTTCGTTGCGATCGAACATTTCCTTTAGCTCGTCTGAGTCAGCGAACTGCTCACCGAAGGTCTTGTACTGTACGGGTGCTGGTGAGAAAGCCTGCTTCTCAGCAACTGCCTCATCAAATAGACCCTTGATCTCTGAAAGCTCAGAGTCAGTTGACATTAGGTTCTTTAGCTGGGCGAGCTTGGCCTTGGAAGCGGCAATCTCGTTGTAAACCTTCTCGTCGATGTGAACGGTGTTGCCGTCTACCTTGACACCATCGTTGGCTTGTAGGTGAGCAAGAGCATCTGAGATGTTCTTTACTTCTACGTCTACTGCCGACTTGTAATCTGCATTACTCATTTGGTATATCCTTTTAGATATATATGACTTAAAATTAGGTTTGTTATCTTTGCTACAAGTCAGCACTTGTCTCTGATCGATAACGACATATTCATTTTACAACAAAACTATGGTTAATATCAACTCTTGAGAAGTGATTCCCAATCGCTGAGTGAAATTGACTTGGCCTGAGGTGCTGGTGCAGCCTCTTCGATAGGTGCTTCTGTGGTAACACCAGCGGCAGCCTTAACTGCCTCATCGATTGCCTTGGCAAGAACATTTAGCTCTTCTGCGGTCTTCTCGTCAGGCTTTGAATCCTTGGCCTTTGAGATACCGTCGAGAGCAAGAGTTGCGTACTGAGCGATAGAGTTGCCGTCAGCAGCCTTGATTGAACCTTCGAGACCAAGAACAGCCTCATCAATCTGGTCAATTAGTGCCTGGTCGAATGTGGACTCATAGATTAGCTCGTCCATTGCCTTGCGGAGAGGACTGGACTCAACCTTGTGCTCTACCTCTGACTCGTCGTCTGACTTCTCTTTTTCGGTCTCGTTTACGATGTCAGAAACATCAACGAGTGTCTTGGTCTGAAGTTCTGCGATGGCGGTCTTTAGCTGCTCGATTGCAAACAGTACATCGGCAAGTGTTGTTTCTGGGACAGTCACAACAGCCTCGATAACCTTTTCGCCTTCAACTGGCGTGTTCTCGTCAGACTCTACGATCTCGGCAAGAACTTCCTTGTCAGACTCAGTCAGTAGACCGTCATCAGGCTCAGTATCAGGAGCGACCTCTTCGGTCTCGTCCTCATCCTTTTCGCCCTTTTCCTCAGAAACAACAGCGTTAACAGCATCAAGGAACTCTTCATCTGTGGCGAAGAGTGACTTTACGCCTGCAAGCTGACGGGTACCAGGTGCAGCACCAAATAGAACTGGTGAGTACTCGAACAGATCGAGATCGTCGATGTGGCGAGTGTTTGTCTTGGCGTCCTTGCGTGAACCGCCAGTTGGTACCTTGTAACCGATGGAGAACTCTGCGTCGTCACCGAAGAACTTGATGTCTGAGTAAGCTTCGCGTCCGCGCTGTGTCTCAAGGTTGAATTCTGTCTCAACGTAGAGTGCGCCCGCGCCGACTGGCCAAGCCTTGCCATCTGACATATTCTTTGGCAGGCGTGAATCGCCTGGCATGTACTCTTCGATGTCCTTGGTGCGGGACACAGGAGTATCCCAACTGTGGTGAGCAACGCCTTTTGGCTTGCGGGTCTTGAGAGTGCGTGCGTAAGCGCCAGGAGTGATGATGTCACCCACGTGATCCTTGATGCCCGTGATGGACACAAGAGCCTTGACAATGCCGATCTTATCGCCATCGTTGCTTACAGCCTCTTCAACAACGAGCCCGGCAACAGCCTTGGCGTCCTTATGTTCTAATTGCTGCATAGTGATACCTAATCATTTCCTTTGACTTAACGTATTTATTATCTCAAATTATCTGTTAAAATACTACTTATTGCGCTTTGCGGCGCTCTTTGCTTTTAGCGCGGTCCACTGAGCCAAGGCTTTAATTGCTTTTGCGCGAGTGTCTGGCTTTACATTATCCAGACCTGCAGCCCAACGCTTTACACGATTGACGGCAGTGGCGATAGCGCGGCTGATAGTGAAGCCTTCACGCTCATGGAGAGCCTGAGCGATGTGCTCGATGTAAGGAGGAAGCCCACCTGCGATCTCTACCCAATTATCTCGTTTGCCTGGTGCGCGCTCAAGAGTCTGGTGGCCATGGACCTTTTCTTCCATGTCCCAACCCATCTCGTCTTTCTGGCCACTCCACTGATCTGGCACCAGGTCGCGCTTTCCGAGAGCAGACGCACGACGCTTCAGGTAGCGGATAAGTCCGTTGCGATCTGCTGGTGCACAACGCCCCACTGCCTGGATGGCGTTCTTGAGATCCTGCTCGGACTCGACTGGATAAGACCAGTCACCGTTGTGGTTCTTGAAAGCTTTACCAGCCTTGCCCAGTTCTTCCAGGCGCTCGGTAGTAAACTGTCTCTTGTATTCGACTGCTGTGTCCATTTGTTTCTTCTTAGCTGGGGCCGGAGTTGGCTTTGGCTTAGGTGTCGGGGTTGGTGAACCCGAATGAGACAGCTTGTAGGCGTGAGCGTGATCCAGTCCGCTATCTCGTAGTTGACGGTACTTGACGAGTTCCCCCTCTTTCAGAACGCCAAGTGACGCGCCTTGTGCTTGTGACAGTCCGTATTCTGGTCTGTTAAGCTCTGCCTTCTCGATACGCATTCTTGCTGAGTCGGTAGGCTTAGAAAGAACCACATCTGGCAAGCGCTCATCTGGTGTAGCGCTGTTTCCACCAACTTGGTTATTGAGCCACGAGAAAGCAATCTCACTGGAGGTCGCTTCCTTGGCCTTCTGACCATCAGCAGTTTCTACTACCCACGTCTCGTTACCTTTTGGGTCCTTGACGAAGCCGACATAGTAAACGTTGCCGTTTAGGTCAGCTACTTTTTCGTAGCCTTCACGATCGTTCGGAAGTGCCACCAAGGCATCCAGAGGGTCCTTGCCATCTCGTACGATGATGGAGCCCTTTGGCTGACCGTATCTACGAGCACCGCCAACTGTTCGTACAATCTTCATGGTCTTAGACTCGTCAGCGACGATTGGGTTGCCACTGACTGTCAGCCATTCCGACATTACGAATCAACTCCGTAGTAAATCCAGCAAGAGCATACGCTGTTTGCGTCGCTGTATCCATCACAAGGGTATCGTAGTTGTTCGGTACCGGCAGTGAAGGAGTCCTTAACAGACAATTTTACACCATTGAGGCTAATGTGGTCTGCACGGAAGTGTTCATCTCCGGCCGTACGCCAAATCTTGTAAGCCTTCTCGCTTACGTTGAAGTAGAGCAGGTCAGAAAGGTCTTCCAGGGCTGCAGTGGTGGCAGTCTTGGCCAGAGCAATAATCCAACGGTCGCGATCGAAGGTCTCGGAATCCAGAGTGGACTTGATCTCATCAATTGAGCGGTTGTCGCTGTCCAGGATCGAAATGTGCTTGGCAACAAGTTCAGTTTGACTCTTGGCTGACTCAGAGACGTAATCTACTGCGCAATCTGCGATTGCCTTGATCTGGTCACTGTAATCTTCACCTAGGAGGGTCTCCAGTGCGCCTGAGCCAGGCTTGGGACGTACGTGACCGTTTTCCTTGAGTTCGGTAGCAATATCGAACGCGCGGTCACGAAGTGTCTTACGGATAGATGGAGCGATGTTTGCCTTGAGGTCAGTAATCCACTGATCCTGCTCGACAATGTAGCCAGTATCGAGTACGCGGTCTACTTTTGTCTCGCCGTCCCAGTGACGAGTTCCCTTGCGGACCTTGACGTGGCTCACGCGGTCGGAAACAACACTAATCTGTCTGCTGGACCAAGATTCGAGGCATCCTTCAAGGAATCCGTGCATTCTGTGGCGCACATTCTTGTGAGGATCGCTCATATCGATCTGCTTGACCTCGATAACAGCCTCAACTTCATCAGTCTTGTTGATTAGCTGCGAAACACGGTCAGACACGGCCGTTACGGCGTTCGGGTTCACTGCAGCCGGTGTCGTATTATTGTGATTGGCAGAGCGGAGAGTACGAGCGGCCTGCTGGTTGATGGTCTGACCGCTGTTGATACCAACTGCTGCTGTCTGACCGGTAATCATATCATTACGACCGCCGACAATGCCATCACCAATAGCTCCGTTAGAGCTAAATGGGCTTGCACCAAGCATATTTTGCTGTTTTGGAGCCTGAATCTCGGAAAGTAGGCGCATAGCATCCCAGTATGCCTGAACGTTGTCAGGATCACCAATTGGAAGGCCATTCGGCAACATATAAACGTCAGCAAGTGGGTCCTTGACGCGTGGACGACCGATAGCCTCAAGATATTCGTTCTGAGTTAGTGCTCCGGAAGCCCAATCCTGCTTAACTGTGTCAAGACGCTTGCGCTCGACGCGCTCAAGAACGTCAATCTCGTTGAAATTGAACTTCAAGGTAATATCGTCAGTGATTGAACCAGTTAGTGGCTCAAGTCCACGCGAAATTGCCTGACAGTGAGGCTTCATGGTGCCAACCCAGAAGCCTTCGTTCTCAGTTTCAGCGTTAGAGTAGGTATTGTGCTCAAGGAAGCTGGACAGGTAGCTGTTGTCGCCCTTGTTGATGGTGATAGCAACTGTCTGATCCACGCCAATTAGCTCAACGTCTGCAATTCGGTCCCAGATGAAGCCTTCTGGAAGGTCATCGGAGCGGTGGAAGTTGATTTCACGAGTTGTGTCGGTAGACAGACGCTCAAAAACTGCGATGGCCTTGGCCTCGTTGTCGCCAACAATCTCGACCTGAGCCAAGAAATTGACGATATTGACCTTGCCACCGATAGAAACGACGCGAGTTAGCTTCTTTGTATTGACATAAGCATTAATTCCAAGACGCTGAAGGATAATCTGAAGATCTGAGGCGTACTGGAGGCTTGGGACAACTACATCAAACGCTGTGTGCTGTGAAACACGACCATGAGTTGAGTAGACGCCGGAAAGGAAAGAACGCTTGGTTTCAGCGCTGGCCTTGAAGATGTAGTCAGGAACTACGTCAAGGTTCTTTCCATCTTCGAAAGCGTCATCAAAGTTGAAATCTGGTCCATCTTCATCATTAAAGTGAAGAGGGATAGCGACCTCGGTGTAAGTTCCGTCACCAACCGCGTCGTGACGCTTGTAGTTGAGGCTGATTGCATGCATGGGTGTCCATGCGTGCGCGTAGAAGTCACGCTTAAACTTTCCCCACGCGCTACAGGTAGCCATGTAGAGAGGGTGCTCGCCATTGGTCTCGATGGTGCGACCAGAAAATGTAGTCAGCTTGTAAATTGGTTCCTTGGCTGCGTACTCGACGCGGGCATTGACCTTTTGGTTGGTGCCCTTCCAGGTCTGCATAAGTTCAACGGTCTGACCGACAAGTTCTTCGGCCTTCTTGATAGAACCGTTGGCCAGGTGAACCTTCTCAGAAGCACGGAGGCATCGGCCGGAGGCGTTACCAAGGACAGACTCTGGCACACCGAATGCAGCAAGGATTGTATCCTTGGCGCTCGCAATGGCTTCTTCCCACTGTGCATCGCGTGGCTTACCTTGCATGTCGATAACGTCCATGCCGTCTGCCTCGATGACAACCGGCATACCGGCTGCAGCAGGACCGCCTCTGAACTGGTCAAGAATTTCAGCGGTGGTGTCCTGGTCCGCGTCGCCATTGATGGCAATAAGCATTCCGGGGCGGCCATCGTTCTTCAGGAAGTTAGCATTGAACTTGCGGGCGAGATAGTCAGTATCGATTGCGACACCGGCGGAAGTAATCGGAGTCATCTGTGTGTAAGGGTCGCCTGGGCGAGGCTTAATCATGACCCAGATGATATTGTCCTTGGGAACCTCTTCGATATGAGTTCCACGGTTGACCTTGTAGTGGTCCACGAACTGGGTGGGGTGACGAACGACCTCAACCTGACCTGGGTTAAGCAGGTAGGCATGCATAATCTTGCCACTTGCGGTCTTAGAGACCTCAATGAAGGCACCCTGGGTAGAAAGAAGTAGTTGGGCAGTTAGGCGGTAACGCCAGTTGAATGAGTTCTCGTATGGGTTGGACCAAGAGTTCAAGATATTGAAGACGTTGTCCATCTCAACGAATGAGTTGAGAGGATCACCTTTTTTGTGAGTATTGATAGTGACGCCAGCCTGGCTGTTCGCGATAGCGTCTACACAGCGATATACCCAAACAACAAGGTCCAAACCACGGTCTTGGGCGTACTCAAAGTCATCCCACTTACTGCCACGGTCGTATCCGTTGCCGAAACCGAAGTTTCCGCCACCCAAGTTTACGAATCCGCGCTTCTTGGTCTCAACCTCAGAGCTTACGCTCTTACGAAACACATTGTCGAGAAAGCCCATTGTTTACCTTACTTACTTAGGCCGAGAATGAAACCGAACACTGTTGAAACCACTCCTGTTACGATCAGCCCGAACGGCCAACCCAAAGCGAAGCCGCAACCAAGCGATAGTACAAGGGTACCAAAAACAATAGCCAAAATAGAAATAAATTCCTTGCTAATGACTACTTCTTTAGGTACAATCTGCTCTGGACTACTCACTCTACTTCTCCAATTACCATGTCTACGTCTTTACCGAACGTTAAAGCTTGAAATCCACCGGACAAAATAAAGAACTGCACCCCAGGGAAAAGTTCGTGCATCTTCTCACTAATGGCGTCTGAATCTTCGGCGTCCAGGTACTCTGGAGTCATGAGTAGAACCTTCTGCCCATCGGACAGATTTAGCCCAGTGATTACAATCGGTCTCGTCATGATATCAATTATATCAAGCGTTAGTTGTATCTGGTAACAAGTCGCACTTTTCTTTTTGCGTTCACTGTCATTGCTACAAATGCACCCGCTGCAGCGTCCACCTGGTCGTCGTGTGCGCCGACCGGGAACAGGCTCGCTTCGGTAGTGAAAGCCTTGTTCCAAGATGCCTTGACGAGGTAGACATTCTTTCCTTCGGTCTGTGAGACGAGGGAGCCAGCGCGGTCAGTCTTACTGCCGGTACTGCGGACTCCGTCGTATCTCCAGCCAGCGAGAACGTGACGCTTGTAGTAAGATACGAGAGCCTTACCGGACGAGCCAGGCTCCTGCTCGGAATAGACGCGGACTCCGATACCATCTTCTTGTGCTGTCTTCTTGACCAGCTTCTCCACGTCTGGAGGTAGTGCGCGGACCCGCTTCATGTCCTCAATGAACCATCGGCCGTCTTTGGTGATAGAGCAGAGTGCTCCGGCTGTCCAGTCAGAGTGCTGACCATCGGACGCCGCGAAGTCCCAGAATCGCACACGAGACTTAACGTCATCCGGACTTGGACCTCGCTCCACATACTGGAAGTCGCTGGCCTTGAACAGATTGCCTTCTTCCAGGATCTCCCAGTCACCGTTCAGGTAGCGCTCACGGTCAACCATTGATAGGTTCTGAAGAGTAGCCATGTACTCTTCCTGGTTAAGAGAAGGGTTGTCACGAATGGTCGAAGGAATATAGGCGCGCTGCTTGCGCGCGGCCATTTCCTCTTCATCGTGAAGGTCTGGGTCTGCTGGGTCTACGAAGCGTTCCTTGAAGAACTCATGAGATAGACCACCAGGGTTGGCGGTAGCGATGACCTGTAGTGGCAGGTCGAAGACAGTCATTCCGTCGCGCTCGGCAGGAGAGTACTGGTTCAACACTCGCTCATCCGGCATGGGTGTATTGCAGGCTTCCTTCTGGCTAGCCAGATGGATGAAGCCATTCTTAGCGCCGGTCAGAGGCAACGAGCAGTAGTTGCACGACACAGTTGGCTTACGGAGACGAGAGAATGCCCAAGTGTAGATGTCAGGCTCGAACATCGTGGCCTCATCGAATCCGATGAACTGGAATTCAGCACCTTGGTAGTTGTACTTGTCGGCTTCACGGTGAATGTGTCCAAAGCGAATCTTGGCGCCGGAAGGGAAGACCCAGGTCATGCCTCGCTCTTCCTTTTTCACGTTCTTGCCAGCCATCCAAGACTTGAAACGGTCAAGGATAGCGCCTGATTCGATAAGCTGCTTGTACGTACGACGGAACAGAATGGCAGAGTATCCAGGCACGTCCACGTAGCGGAGAGCAGCCATCAGGAGGAAGTCGCTGTTGTGGGTCGGAATTAATTCGCGTCCAGCGAGATACAAGTGACTTGGCGAGTCTACACCGATACACTGTACTGGTACGGATTCTGTAGCGATAATGGCAGTAATGTATCGCTTGTTGTGTGTGCCTCTAAATCCGTCAACTTTTTGGCGAGCCAGCTTGCGCGGTAGTCGAGCGCTTTCCATATCGGTAACAAACTTGATTCGATACTTTGGGCCGATGATCCGGCCATTCAAAGTTGCGACACCTTCACGAATCGTCGCCTTGATACCGAGAGATAAAATTAGTTCGAGATAGTCTTTAGCCAATTCGGCGCTGACTGTTGTTAGTTCAATGTCCGAGTCTACAAATCCGTCACTATCAACCAAGCCCTGGAGCAGTGCGAGTCTCTGCTCAATGTTGCCTTCTTCGATATACTGACGGGGAATGCGCTTTGGTCGCGGTGTCATCTTGACTCCGTCAACAGCCTGCGGTCCAACGATACCAAGAGAAATTAGACGCTTGGTCAAGCCTTCGACCTTGTAATGCATAGGCGCGAGCTTGGTAAGAGTTTCACCACAAGCTTCAAACAGTGCCGAGACTGATTCGAAATCTGAATCACCAATTGTCACATAGCCTCGTCTGGTATCCCCGTCACCAAGCCAATAGCCCATGATATACGGATCAATTGGGTATTCTTCCTTGAACTGGAAAAGCGGGCGGGCTACGTCGATATAGAATTTGACCCTCTTGGCTGTTTCCATAGTGCGAAACATTTCGCCAGTAGTCTTGATGTGTTGGCTCTGATTTCGGCTGCCTGCTAACCCAACAGACCATTTGTGATCCTGGTCGGCTACAATTTCTGATCCGTCAGAAAACTGAACTCGATAGCACGGACGGCCTTCTTGGACCTCCGACTTCCAGACAACCTTACAAGGCTCTCCATTTTCGTCATAAACCAGCGCACCGATAGGTAGATCACTCATGGTGGTCCAGCCAAGTGGTGTGCGAATAGGTGTATCCAAGGCCAGGGCCTTTCCACCACCAGCAGCACCACCAAACAGCATCTCCTTCGCCGGGAGGGCAAGAGCTACCTGTTGGGCAGGGTGTGGTACGTGTACTGCGTATTCATCAAGGATTCTCGGCTGGAGCAGGGCATGTAGCTGCTCTGCGTACTCTTGTTCAGTCTGTGTCATTCGGTTTGGCTTCCGGCTCTGGTTTCTTGTCGGCAATCAGTGTGAACTTCTTGTACTTCTCAAGAAGGTACTTGACATAAGGAATACCTTCAGTATGTTTATTCCAGGCTTCTACGGCCAAGTCAAACGTAAGCCAGCCTGGAACAACCATGCGATCAGTCTTCGTCGTCAAGTTCTTCGTCAGTTCCATCTGTAATCTCCTTTGGCTCGACAATCTCAGCATCTACTGTATCACCGGCCGGAAGGATAAGGTTCTGGTTCTGGAAGATTCTTTGAAGTGCGGCCAGACGGGCTGGGTCGTTCTTCTGAAGCTCCTGTGTAACAGTCGTGTTGTGGGTGACCTCGATATTGACCTGCTGGTGGATGGCTGGCTCGTCGTCCTTGATACCGAGTGCCTTGCGGCCCACCTCGACAAAGAGTGCATATGCCTTGCCCATCGATTCCCACGCAGATGGCGAGACGAGAGGTTTGAACTCGTTGAAGCTTACATCCTCGCCAGCGTCGATTCGCTCAAAAATGTCAACCAGGCGGGCTTCGTCATGATCCATGATTTTGCCGAACTGGATCATCTGCTTTTTGAGCAGGTTGATGGCGAAGGCAGCATCGTCGGCCACGTTCTGATCGAACAAAATGGCGGCGTTGTTCATGCGCTTGAGTTGTTCCTTGTGGCGAGCAACAGCAGCGGCTCGCATGGCCTTCTGCTTGTACTCTTCCCATTTCTCCTTGGAGCAGCGGTTACGAATCTGACCGTACGGAACATCGGGGTAGCGCTCCGCAAGTTCCTTCGTGTTCGGGAAGTAGATTACACCGGGTTCCTTCTCGTAACCGCCGATGTACTCAGCCTTGATAGCTGGCCAGTCATACTTCGTGTTTCCGTTGTACTCAACAACCTGCTGCTGCTTGGGTGCAATCAAAGGACGCTTGGTCAACTTCAACTTCTGATTTGGCACTATTATCTCCTAAAGATTACGCTATAATATATTTTATCGCATCAACATCAAAATTACTAAGGAATATCATATAATGCGCGATCCATCTGACGCTCTGAAGAGCGAAATCCTAGGTGACTACCTAGATGACGAACGAGTTCTGGCCATGACCTTGGCTGTCTGGTTCCTGAACGGCGTCCATGCCAATCCGAAGGCGACCCCTGGTAACCTAGGTACCTTGAAGACTACTGCTGACTCCATCGGTATGTATCTACGTGACGGTTCTTGACACTGAGTAGTTGAAGCCTGTATCATGGTAACTACCTCCTTTCTAGTCGGGAAATACCTCAGAGTCAGTCTCTCCTCTGGGGTATTTTTCGTTTCTGAGGCGTGCTACTGTCAGATCCAACCTGTTTTCATCTCCTGAGTACCAAGTACGGGTCCAGATGACAGTTTCAAATCGTTACCGAGTGATAAAACTATTTATCAGAACTTTTCGTTGACTCGAAATCTCAAGTATTTTACACTTGAGTAGTTAGTAAGTGTTATCACTACAAAGTTCATCATCTCAAAATATGAGATTCACTTGACAAGTAGAAAAACAGCATGTAGTGTCCCTGTAGAAGAAGAAAACACCTACAGTTAAGGAGAAAACCATGTATTACTACAGAAATAATCCAGTTGGCGTGTTCTTTGTACTGACAGCCATCCTTGGAGCAATGGTTTATGGTATGTTTGGCCTTAACATGGATGTAAGCCTATTCATCGGAGCAGTACTGACAAGTATCTACTTCTTCATAACTCGCAGAGTATAATTGACCCATGAACATTGATCTTGCAATCGAAGAGACTGACTGGTTGGCTCTACTAGCTAAGATTACTGGCATGCGCGACAACGCAGTTGTGAGAGACAACATCGGCTACACCTGGTCTCTGTGGCATGACGTAGATTACTGGGCTAACACTGTGGCCAAGCCACTACTAGACATGGAGGAGGAGTTACTTGAACCAGCAGTCATTCTTAAGCAGGCGAACGTTCAGTGGTTTTTTGCTAGGCGGCCTTTGGCTGTCCTCTGGACCCCTGGAACCACTTACATCATCTAACGCAACACCTAGGAAGCCAATGACTATCAAGACACCATGGATCGCAGGACACAGAGGTGGAGCCAATATCTACCCGGAACACTGTCTAGAAGGTTACAAGGCAACATCCAACTCAGGGTATCTACCAGAAATTGACCTGCGTAAGCTAGCAGACGGCAAGTTCGCCGTTATCCACGACGAAACAGTCACCCGGACCATGATTGGCGTGACTGGTGCAGTCAGTAGCCTCACCAGCGCCCAGTTCAAGCGCGGCAAGGTCAAGAATCCAATTCCTGGTGGCGACTACGGCACTCCTCTCCTGTGGGATGAGGTTTTGGACGAATTCGGAGGCCGAACACTGCTGGTCGAGGCCAAGAACGCCTCTGAGGCTGCAGAAATCATTGAGACCATTAACGCACGTGGGCTACAGGGCTCCATTATCCTGAGTTCCTTTGACTATAACAGTGCCGCACTCATCGCGGACGCCGGTTTGGTCTCTTTGTACCTCGTACAGGGTTCAGTTGCTCAAACGCCTGCACAGATCAAGGCGGCCGGTATCGAGTACATTGGTATCTCGCGTGGTACAGCACAGTCTTCTTTCGATGCTTTCAAGGCTGCAGGCCTTAAGATGGCAACCTGGACTGTCGAAGATCCGATCCAAGGCGATTTTGACCATGACAGAGGCGCAGTCGGTCTCATTTCTGACGATCCGTGGTATGTTTCCGGCCAGAGCCGTAAATTGACCGCCGATCCGTATGCCAAGCGCTTCGCTTACCCTGGTTGGCAAGAAGGAGTCACCGCTGCAGACGTGGCGGACGGTAACACAGGTCGTCTCTGGAGCTTCCAGGACGCGGCTCGCGGAAAGATTTCCGTCAAGCGTAACCCAGTCGGTTCTCGCACCCGCTCACTCACCCAGACATGGGCTGGGGTCATCAACGGCGACTTCAAGATCCGTGCAACATTCGACTACGGCAGCAACTGTTCAAGTGATACTCGCTGGCTCGGCATGTTTGTAGGCTGTGGCAAGGGCAAGGCAGTCGTTGGCCCGGATGCTGTCTGGCGAGACGAGAGCAGTCCAACTGTGTCCCAGCAGTACGGCTACGGAGTCCTCTGGCGCCGCAATGGGCAGATGTCTATCTACCGCAACGACAATGGTGCTCCACTCCTGCTCGGGTCAATCGAGACTACTCCTGTCGGATCTGGTGGACGTCGCAAGGTAGAGTTCAAGCGAGTTGGCAATACTTTTACCGCCACAGACCTTGCCAGTGGTACCAAACTTGTGGTAGCGTCAGGTACGTACGGCGGAGACCAGTTCTTCGCACTGGCAGCGAACGGTACAAGCGGATTCGTTTCTGGAGTCAGCGTATCGTGAGAGACAGTGTGTACTGGCGCGACTTCGAAAAAGATATGAAGAGTTCAGAGTTCGCTAGAGAGTACAAGATCGTAGTCCGACAACTAGAGGAGATTGGGGCTTACAAGTGGTATGGTCTTTGGTATTGGCTGCGGTCGGCATCGCTGGCCTTTGGATCGCAGGTAAGAAGAATGCGTGGGGCTGGCTTGTAGGATTGGCCGCTCAGGTCTTGTGGATTGTCTATGCCTGTGTTACTGTACAGTACGGATTTATTATCTCGGCGCTAGCCTATGGATTCGTCTATGGCAAGAATTTTATCACCTGGAGACGCGAAAAGAAGGAGGAGCACAATGAGTCACTGGAACCACAGAGTAGTTCAGAATGATAAGGACGGGCTACTCCAGATCCATGAAATCTACTATAACGATAACGGAGAGATTTGGCTTTGGTCAAATCCTGTCACGCCATCTGGTGAGACCATTGACGAGCTAAAGAATGATGTCGAGTACTTCATTGCGGCATTCGATAAGCCTGTCTTGAACACAAGAGATCTGCCGATCAATGATTGAGTTTTGGGATAGTCTTGATCCAGATGCGCACAACGAGTACGAGCGACTGCTGGCCAGTGGAGAAATTGACGAGAATGGATGCCGTCCAATCGACAAGTGCTCTGACGCGGAAATCTATGAAGAGGCCATGGCTTACATGCTCTTCAACGAGTATCACAAACTAGAGGTAAGCGCGGATGGTGATGGGTGGAACGAGCCATTCAGTGCAGACTACTTCTGTGACTGCGATGAAGCCTTTGATCGATTCAACATCGGCTGGGTGCAGACGGACAGAGCGCGATCACACGAGCCAACCATCATTGAGGTAACTCGCGAGTGGGTTAAACACGTACGGGAGAACCAAGCGTGACTAAATCGCCGGGTAAACCCAAAGATCAACTTCGTTTCCGCGTCCTGACCAAAGAAGAATACGCCGAATACCTCAACTCTACTGGCCCACTGCCGGATGAATGGTACTACGACGAGCCGGATGAAGAGAACCCGCTCGCTCCGCTCACGCCCGCCAGGCGATATCTCTAATGAGGTAGTCATGCACCCGGACGAGGCAGAGTGGTTGAAGAAGTATCATCTAAAGGTATACAGGTTCTATTTCGGATGATAGAATAGAAATAATAGACATCCTCCCAAGCCTCTTCGAAAGAATGCTCAAATGGGAGGAGCCTCGCAGGACTCCGGCACAGGAGATAAGACTTAGTCGTGCTGCTTGCGGCCCCCCATGTGGACCGTGGCTAAGTCAAAAAAACAGAAGAAGTTCCTGTGGCCTTGTAGTGATGGCTCCAGGCGTTTGCTGGGAACGTGAGACCAGCGGGCAGGTAGAGCCTCTGAGAAATCTACCAAGTCAAGAGACTTCGGATAAGCCACTACTGATTCCGAGGTGAGGCGCAAGAGTAAGCTCATCTGTGGTTAAAGCCACAGGTGCTCGCTGGCCCCGTTCCGGTAGATCCGGCGGGGTTTTCTTGTTTCTCCGTTTCCTCAGAGAAGAAACAGGTCAGTTCGAGAAACATGGCTACGTTCAACTTAAGACTGTTTATAAAAATAATGAACTGGCCCTTATTGTGAACTATGATATCACTAAAACATAGAAGATTATCCTCGGATATTTACCATGTCGAGCGGAAGTGACAAATAACTTGCTTCAACTTGTCATATCCTTTAATAGATGACAAGCTCGTTAAATGATAACTCGGAATAGCCAGCCTCTTATTCCGACTTGGGGATTTTCTCGTGTCAAAACCGTACCACTTTCGGTACACTTTTGACATTCCGGTGTCCACGGAATACGCCCATTTACGAAAAGAGGGAGGGCCAGCCTCTGTTTCGCTGGGGGTGTATCTAACGCGCCCCATCCCCTCCACCCCGCCTACAACTCGAACTCGACATCAAACCACATAGCTAGGCTACCTAACGCCACTGGACGCCCTACACGTGCCCCTACAGCGCCTGCACTCACAGCAGCACCACTCCTCCCTGCCCCTGTGTGCCACCCTAGAGAGCGTTGACCCCTGCCATGGTGTGTCTGTATGGGTAGCTGTCTACTGGTCCCGCATAGAGGCATCTAGCCCTTGATATGGATGCCGCCCCGTAGGCATGCGTGGACATGAATAGGCGGGTCAATAGAGTGCATTGAATAGCCTTTCCCATTCCCCGTAGGCATACCCATATCAATCCCCGTAGGCATGCGGAGAGAGTTCTATTCTGTCCCCGTAGGCACCCCTTTGCCTTTCCTATTACGTCTCGCTTCATTGGTCTTATCTAGGTGACAGTCTTTGCATTCTGTACGGGTATAGGTGCGGTTATCTCTCTGGTCTTTCCACGTATAGAACTTCCCCGTAGGCAGGGCTAGACCACATTTGCCTTTGCATATCCGTTTCCCCGTAGGCACGTCGTCAGGGAACAATTCAGCGCCTTTACGCGCGTGGAATGCGAGAGAATGTCTAAGTTTGATGACCCTTTCGACCATCATTATCACCACCTTTCAAATCGATATCCTTCAATATGTTGGTTTGAACCCTAAGCGCAACTCTTGGTTGCACGTTTATTCTTACTCATCCCTTCCAACCTATCATTTGTTCTACCTATCTGTCTACCATCAATCCCTTATCACATACTTCATACTACTGAGTGACCATCCTTTGGGATGACTCTCCCAACCCACCCCGGTCGCTCGCAAGCTCACGCCCGACCCTCCCTGCCGGAGGGTAGCCAGCCCGCCACGGCCCGCTCAGGACTCTTCCCGTACATCAGTCCAGGTCAGACATGCCAAGGTCAGAGACGCGCGCCAGGACGCAAGAAAACCCCGCCGTAGCGGGGCCATCCTGTCTTGCTGGTCTGTCAGGCTTTGGTTCCCTTGTAACAAATGTGAGGGATGCGCGGGTCACACGTTCCGTTTCCCGAACAAGTAGCAGGTGCAGCCATTGTCTTGCCTTTCGTCGGTTCGGTCGAGAGTGAAGATCTAACAGAGAGTCGGTGGTTACTACCATGGTTTGACGGGTACCGGGTCTGCCGGATTTAGTATCTGTCGCTGACACCCTATCGACGTGAGCCCTTTCGGGTCTGTCGCCGTATTCTCTTGGCCGACTCTCTGTTAAGTTTTCATCCCCGCAAGGCAAACATTACCGGTCCCTGCCTGCCGTGTCAAGTGGTTTACCCGCTAGTTTCCTGCCAACTTCTTGGCAGTTTTCCTACTTCCCGTAAACCAGCCGAGACAGTCCTAGGAATGAATCGAGTGTCATTCCCGCGTAGAGACCTACGATCACCGATGCCGCCCCGACCAGGGGAAGGACCAGACCATGGAACAAGATGTCCCTCACCCGCTCTCCCTTGCCCATCTTTTGAGCCTCTCCCGTACACGTGTAGGGGTTGTCATCGTTACTCATGTCTCTGCCTCCTCTGTTGGTGCCGTTCTGGCCTGCCATGGCAACCCACCCATCGGATGGGCTACCAAAGCGGTCAGTAGTGTTCGACCCTGCCGATAATCTCGCCCACCTTGACCGGAAAGCTTGCCATGATTTTGTCAGCTTCGGCATCGGTGCAATCCTTGAAACTGGCAATCACGTTCCGGTAGTGGTCAGTGACCACAACGTCAGTGAGCAGGTCAGCGGACCGAACATAGACCGAATCCTCGCCCATCCAGCGGAGATAATCAAGGGTGTTCATTTCTACCTCTCTGCCGGAGAGACTATCTCTCCCGCTAAGACAAAACTTACGTGAGTCCGGGCTCAGTGTCAAGCCCGGATCTCACATCGTGGACAACTCGTTACCGGTCAGTCTGGGGCTTGCCTGCAACCTGATCCGGTCCGGTCACACTCACCCGGTAGGTCAATCCGGCGTTGGTCTCAACCGAGTGCAGAACGTCCGTGTTGCCGTGCTGACCTAGTGCTCGCATGTATCCCAAATCATACTGGCAAGCCTTGGTAATCTGTCCAGCCGCGCTCCATGCTGCCTCGACCGAGTCAAACTCTTCCGTGTGGTCAACCGGCTTCCGGATGCTTCCTCCGACGATTCGCAATTCGAACATTTTGACTCCCTGGTGTGTTTGACTTCTTAGCTGTAGCCTACTCTGTCTGTCCTGCCTGGTCAAGTGCTATCTCAGGATGTGGACGTCTCTTCTCCCGCGAGGTACTCCGCGTACTGGTCAGCGTCAAGGGCACCCTGACCCGCCACGTAGACCAGGCCAGTATCCTTGACTACCTCCGCCGCGACTCCGTCAGCCATGCCGTTGAGAAAGTCATTGATCCGGTTCAGTACGCTTTGCTTGCTCATGATTTCTCCCCTTGTTTCGATCCGTTAACTGTAGCTTACTCCCTACCCGCCTAGGGAGTCAAGTGCCTGTCTCACATCTTGGACTGCCGATTTGAGGCTAAGCTTTCATCATGTCACGCCCGCCGGTTGCCTGTCAAGGGCTACTGAAAATTAGTTCCAGTCTCGGTCAGCGGAGTCGGAAATGGCAAACTCATTGTGGAAGTCCGCTTCCTCCCGAATCATCACCCGTGGCTTGGCTGACCCTCGCTGGACCACGTAGCCAACCCCGTAGTGCCCGTCCCCATTGGTCACAATGACACGGTGGGAGACACCGCTCGGATGGTTTAGGACGCTAGCAGAAACGATGCTCACGACCGCCGGAAAGCCTAGCCCGCTTTCATCCTTCATTACCATGATGTCCTGGCCGATCACGATGTCTGCAGCATTCATAGCGATATCCTTAGATAGTGGTTTGATATGTGCGATTGTAATCTGAGTTTCAAACTCTGTCAATAGTTTCTGTCATATCTTTATTACGCAAAAACATAGGCTTTTCACGCCTTTTCGTAGGCTCAGTCAATCCACGGGGCCACGCGCTCGCAAGTCTTATCCTCGCCCCAGCCGACAGCCTTGTAACGGGCATCCGGAAAGCCTGCCAGCCGGAGAGACTTCTCATAGAGAACGTTGGTCAGATCCTCTCCACAGGCATGCATCGCGTCGATCTGTCCGTCAAGTTCAGAGTCATTAAAGAAAGAGTAGGGTCGCATTGTCTTAACCTCTCGTTTGGTTCGTTAGGATCAATCTATCCTGCCGGACTGAGCCTGTCAAGGCGTCATCTTGCGATGTGGACAGTCTCAGCCAGCGCTGACAATCGTACAGATTAGACTGTCGCCACGCTTGACCACGTCTCCGACGTAGCTGGCAGAGACGCCTGCGACGCTCACACGGCCTGTCACAGTGAAGCCGTCTGCCAGTGAGCCGAACGCTTCCGAGCCGCTCACAGTGGCAGCAGGGACGCGGGAACGGATGGCCGCTGTGCAGGCGTCAATCGCTACCGGCTTGTTAGCCTCCGCCGCGCTCTGGACGTTCTGGTTATAGACCCATGATCCACCCGCCACAACTGCCACAACTGCGACTACTCCGACAGTGAACTTTGCGACTGCCTTATCTGAGAACATTTCCGTATCCTTCGTTGGTTTGACGTTGATCTGAAGCTATCATGAAACCCGACTGAGTGTCAACCCCAGTCGGGAATCAAAATTGCTCAGACGGCGATCAATCAAACTTAAGGTCGACTGCTAGCTTAGCAACACGGTCGTGATCGTGCGGCATACCGGTTTCAATAGACTCCCAGTAGATCTCTCCGTTGAGCTGAATTTCAACGTACCAGGTGCCGGAGTATTCTTTGCCAATCGTTCCGCCTCCTGCCTTGGAGACGTAGACCGTGGCCTGACCGCTGAACGTGTCGACTACCGTCCAATACTCTGCTTCGGTCCGGTAATCGTCCCAATTGGAGTGCCGTGTCATCATGGTTTCCTCTCGTTTGGGAGTCTCTCTCCCTCTAAGTACTAACCTACTCTAGTCTTTCGGTGCCGTCAAGTCCTGTCCGGATGATGAGACTCTTTCTACTTTGACTCTCGCCGCGTGATCTTGTGTCCGGCAGGAAGCTCGATACTGAGTGCCAGCGCGTCCGCTTGATCCTTGGTCAGGCGCTCATGCTTGGCTGTGACGAGTCCTGCACGGTCAGTCGTTACAATGGTGTAGAGCATGCTGTGAGCCTCTCATAGGTCCTGCCGGGGTCTAACCCACCCTAGGATGCGGGGGACATTCCTAGGGCAAGCAAGCTCTCGGAGGTCAGTAATCTTCGCTACCCGTTTCGGGGTCAATGGAAACGATCGAACCGTAACCGGTGTTCTTGCACTCCGCATCGATAAAATTATTGAAGCTCTCGTTATACGCGACTTCGTCAAGGGACTTCAGAGCGCGGGCAGTATCATACTCATATCCCGCCACGGTCACAGTGCCGTAAATCTCGTCAAGGTCACTGTCATGCAACTCGTGCAACTTATTGTCGGTAAGCTCGGACTCTACCAACTCCGCAAGAGTGATATTCTCGTCCGTGAAGTTGTCGAACGATTCGCGGGACACATAGAAGTCGGTCATTTCTTTCTCCCTTAAAGTTTTGGTTTCTTTACTGTTGGTAGTAATTTATCTCAGGTCCGGCGGGATGTCAACCGGTATCTTACATGCTGGGCAGGATTTTGAATTCATACGTGCGTCCCTGACCAGGCACACACAGGGTACGAACGAACTTGACCGGACGTCCGCCTGACTGCTCAGCAGCGATCCTGCGGGCATTGGTGGGGCCGTTGGCGACGATGTAGAGCATGGTCCCTACCCTTCCCACTGGTCACGGATGGCGCGGCGTGTAGCCTGCCCTCTCTGGCGTTCACGATTCGGGGTCGGGATATGAAACCCTGCCGCGCCAGACTTTCTCAGGTCCGCCATCGCTTGCGCGTAGCCTTCGTTCGGACCGTAGTTTCGCCAGTCCTGGTCAAGGTCTCGCTTTGACTTTCCCATTGTCTTGCCCTTTCGTTTGGCTTGTAAGAACTAATCTATACCCGCGTCAGTCCGGTGTCAAGCCTGTCCGCATCATGAGACAGGGACAACACGCTCCACTGACGCGGTGATGTATCCTCCGCTGTAGTCAAGGTCAAACTCTACGCGCGTCGGGTAGTCGGCCATCCGTAGGCCAGTTGCCAGTCCGGCAGAGAATGTGGTGAGGGTAGGATACTGAGACAGTACAAACGTCCACGCCTCCCGCGCGCTCGGAAACGTCTCAGTGACGCGGGGATGATTGTCTCTGTCGATTGTCAGTTGGTAGTATTCGGTCAGCACGTCGATTTCCTCTCGTTTTCTTAGTTATAAGTGTAGTAAGATCGAATGGCATCCGCAATTGCTTGCCAAGGGTCCGGCGGCAGTAGAAAGCCGATAAGTGCTGCAATAGAACAAAAGATTACGATCAACGCGCGAACCTTCATTGTCTCGCCTATCTCTCGTTAGGGTTTTGAATCACAACTCCCGATAGAGACATTTCTCTATGTCGCGCTATCGAGAATTGAAACTACCGAGAGTTTTCTGTCCGCCCGACGCTTTACGGCCTGACCCTGGACCTACTCTGCCTCTCGGCTTCCCTGCTGTTCTATTAAGTTTTACTCTACGCCTGCCGACTGGGCAAGTCAAGCCCCGTCTCACATACTGGTCAGCAAGATTTGGTCCCAGTCTCGCTCACTGTAGCCGGTACGATCAATCACACCCGGATCATCCTGCGCCACACGATCCTTGCGACGCTCTGTGAGCCTGTCAGCGGGCACGGAATCGCCTAGGATACAGTCGGTACACTCACACTCTACCGGGTCGATCACGAGCCGCTGGCCGATCATTACTGATCTGCCAGACCGGTGCCGCAACGAAAGACAACTTCGTCAGACGTTAGCCTGTCACCCCAAATGCCGGAGGTCCAACGGACGCGGCTTTTGGTGTACTCGTCCCGCGCGCCGAATACCTTACTTCCTGGCTTCATAGCGTCAAGCTTAGCGACCAGTTCCTCATGGGTCGCGGTCTGATCAAGCGCCATCACCGTATTGATAGCCTTTCCCAATCTCGGAGCCATTTCTTGCAACTTGCGGATAGCCTCATCCCGGTCTGCCTTGGTAGCCATTGTCTTACCTTTCAGTAGTTGATAGCTGTATCTAATCACAGACCGGGCAGACTGTCAAACCCCAGTCTCGTCATCCGGACAGATGATACAGGTTCCCTCGCTGACCTGCGCCCATTGGGAGAGGTCAAAACGGCGCTGTAGCGGCAGGTAATTCGTTTTGGTCAGGTGAGCTACACAAAGCGCCGTCAAGGGCAGCACAGTGCCGTTGTGGCCGACTAGGACGTAAAACTTCGCCTTTGGTGCTGAGCTTGTCTTGCCTTTGGCCATGGTCTGCCTCTCTCATAGAAGTTTAGGTGGGTCCGTCTCTTGCGGTTTACGGCTTGTAGAGACGGTTTCCTGAGATCACACCGGGATTCTGTTTTCGGATGATTTCCAGTACGGCATACTATTGGGCTATGCAACCCAACCAAGTCCATTTATAGTCCGGCTGGTTATATCGGACTGACTTGGGGAGTATCCTATTTATTCAGGATTGTTCCGCCAAGCTATTCTGTTGTCAAGCTTTCGGGTGCCAGTCTTTCTCTGGCCCAGTCATGATAATCACCACCTTACTAGTGGCACAGTGGCCGTTCGTTCTGGTCTCACGCTATCATCTTGCTTTCCTACTGTCAAGCCGACACTTACGGGTATCTCCGGAGTAACTATGGCGCTACTCTCAGAGACTCAACCCTAGTCCTGACTGCTGAGCTAGTGAGGCAATCCCTACGGTTTCGCTTGACCCGATAGACAGAAATCTACTCTCTCGTTCCGGATCTGTCAAGCCCTGCCGGGGTCATCTTACATCTTGAGACAGGTGTTTGACTCTGGTCAGCAGACAGGATACGTTTCACCCATCACCCGCAAGGCGCGGGAAGAGAACAAGGGAGACAACGTGAGTAAGCAGATGAGCGGCTTTGAGTACGGACTGGCAGACGCCAAGGTGCAAGAGCATGCGGTGTCCTACGCCAAGAGTCACGACTACCGATCCGATCCTCTCTCTGGAGAATGGGCCGGAGACATCCTGTCAAACGACATTCTTCGCACGGTCGATCTTGACCCGGATACCATTGATCCGGATGATGCGGAAGCACTGATCAGTTCGTGGCTGTATGAATACGAATCGTTTTGGCTCTGATGCCAGTTCTTTCGTTCGTGAACTCTATCTAAGCGGGATCAAGTCAAAGGTTAGTTGTCTGAGAGTGCGTCTATCTTTAACAGGTAGACGTTTCTCTCTTGACCAAGCTAGAGTTACTGTCTTGTGTGCTCCACATCCGTTTCCTGTCCTGTCAAGGATAGAACAGAGCGGAATCAAATCTTTCAGACGTTCGTTATAAACATGTGAGTAATCAAGGTGGTGTAAATCTAACTTAGCTTGAGTTCTTCTCTTTCCGCAGAACAAACAAGTTTTTCGAGTTGATGAAGAATTCCAATACTGATTTCGTTTATCAGACCATGCTTTACTCTTCAAGTACCTACGGTACTTAGCTCTGTAGGAAATTCTTGTTCTACGTCTCTTTGTCATAGTCCATTGTACCAATTTTAAAAATTGAGTGGTTGCAGCACAACTATCGTAGTGGAGCGAAGCGGAACGGAGATAGTTACCTTCGGTATGCCGGAAGAGAACTGTCCTTCGGACTACTGGAATTCTTTCCCGCTAAGTTAGTTTTTTTCGTTTGTTGTTTTCCGAAATGAATTTCAAAATTTCTTTCATAATTACTGAGTATTCTTGAATAACTTATGCATTTCGAGGAACGAGAAATGTATGAGTTATGAGAGAGTACGAAGTAATTATTTAAGTACTAAGATTCAATTATAAAATACTGGGCAAATCTTTGTCAATGATTTTACCTACAAACTTTCTGACGTATTTTTGTAGGAATCTGACAACTCATTCTCTGGACTCGACTTGTGCCGTGCTGTAAAATTGAATCAACAGTACAGTCTATCAAGGTAAACGTCATGAGTAAAGGTAAAGGCAGAGTCGGGACCGCCATGGGTGGCTACGTCAGTCTTAAGCCTGCCTACATCCTGAAAGCGGAAGCTGAGAGACGCGAGGTTGCCTCTCAGCGCGACATAGAGCGCAAGGCTAAGCTACCGTACGATACTACGTTCCGTTGCGTCTGCCAGACTCATCCCCGGACCTGCAAGGCTCACTTGTCCAGCATGTGAGACTCCCTTGACATCCTTCCAACAGACAGATAGAGTCTGGTTATGAGCAGTCAACTTAGCGCCGCAGACATTTGGTACATCAAAGATAACTATCGTCATAACAGGTATTATGTTTCACAGTTCTGATCGACAGTCATATCAAACTGCGACCCAATTGGCGGAGCGGTTTAATGTTGCGGTTCGTACGGTCAGGTATTATGCAAAGCGAAGTGTTGGCCAATCGTATTACAAGTCCGCGCCTGTCAACAATAAACGAATTCGCAGTCTCATCTCTTGAGACGCTAGGTTGACACGCTAGATCAGACCCAGGTAGATTAACCATCACAAGGTCAGAGAGACTGACCAGACCAAAAGGAGAAACCATCATGACGCACACTTTCAACGGTATCAAGTCCGCCAAGCTGGCCGGAGTTTCGTACCCGACGATGCTTGACGCGATTCACAATAGCGATGTAGTCGCTACCTACTCCGGCGGAGAGTACCACGTTACTGTCGGCTCGCTTGCTAAGTTCGCTAGCGACCGGTCCCGCAAGTTCAATCCTGAGTCCTCTATCAAGCGTCGCCTTGATCAGTCTGACGTGTATGGCAAGGGACAGGCAGAGCATACGTTTAAGGCTCACTTCCCGACTGCACCGTGGTCTGAGTTCGCCGCTAAGTTTGGTGGCCATCCTGAGCGCGCGCGGTCCCGCTTCCGTCGCTCGGAGGCTAGCACTACCTGGTTTGCGGCTAAGGTCTGACATGCTTATCACGGTAACTGACTCAGAAGAGTTCGTAGAGCGTCTCTCGGATGCCGACTAATGGACACGGTATGGCTTGTGTCCGATCCATGCGACTGTGATGAATGGGCTTGCTCAGGATGGGGAGAAGTGCTAGTATTCGCCAATGAGCAGGTTGCCAATCAGTACGCCAAGGCTAAGTATGGTGAATACTGGCAGAGTCACGTACGGGCGGAGGAAGTCCGTACAAAGCTGCGCAAAGTTGACGGTTTCGTTTACTGAGAGGCAAGACAATGGATGCAAACGACTTCAAACATTTCTCCCGCGAATTCACAAGCTTGCTGCGAGGTTACCTCCCCAGCTATCGATGGACTTGGAGCAACTCTGTCCGTCAAGCTGGCGTCTGCTACGCTGGCAAGCGACTGATCAGACTGTCTGCTCCGATTGCGGCCCTGAACAGCCTGGAAGACTTCCACCTGATCGGCCTGCATGAGGCAAGCCACGGCATCATACCCAACGACTCACACGGCCCCCTGTGGCGCGCTAAGTGCTTGGAGCTAGGTGGGGATGGCAAGCGGACCCATAACCTCACCACCCCTGACGCGAAGTACATCGGCGTCTGTCTCAACGGACACCGCTACGGTAAGCACCGTGCGCCTGTCTCCGGTGGCTACGTCTGTACTGCCTGCAAGCCAAACGCGGTGATCGACTGGCACGTGAACCCGGACTGGAAACGTGCCTCCGAGCTATTGACATCGCTAGGAATCTGAGCTAAGTTACTACCAAGACCAACAAACGAGAGAAGAGAGAAACGAAATGGACCCCGATCAGACCCTTGCCAGCCTGCGATCATTGACCGACCGCGTACTCAATAATGCGTTTCTAGATGACGATGCGGGAGAGTTGCTAGAAGAGTTTGCGGAGAAGTTTGATGCGATCGATGCCTGGTTGGTTACAGGTGGATTCAAGCCGCATGACTGGAGCGGTGAACGATGAGTGACATTCTACTGACCAACCTTGCCATCATAGTGAACCACGGTGATAATTTGACTCGTGGTCAGCGGAACGTGGTGCAACAGGCCTATGCTGAGATTGAACGTCTCCGCGCGGAGAATGAGAAACTTGACGCGATAGTTACTGAACAGCGTGATAAGATCGAAGATGCGCGGGCAGAGATTAAAGCTAAGGACCGTGGTTTCTATCCGATCGTTAACCGTTCCGGATACAGTGACAATGAGTTTTCGGGCGGACAGGGGCAGTAGTCCACATCCTGAGATAGCACCTTGACGGACAGCGAAGTCCAGAGTAGATTAGGACTTAGAAAGCAAAGACTAACCACTAGGAGAGAAATGACGCGAGTTAGTGTAGAGTTTACCGGAAGTGTTTACTTCTGGGTTGATACGGACACGGAGAAGATCCTTTCCGTGACTCTGGCGGAAGTTGATCGCAAGGATGGTTTTAGCCGCGACTACATCATGCCGGGAAACGGTAACCTCGCAGAGATTAAGCGAGACGACCCTATCCTTGAAACCGTCTGTGAGATTATCTACAACTCAGAGCCCGAAGATATCCCTACCGTTGAATTGGAGTGGTGAGAAGAATGAGCGAGGTTAAGTACCCCGATATTGAGGTTCAGACCGGACAGGATGGTAACGCGTTCGGCATCATCGGATCGGTTGCCAAGGCACTCCGCCGGGCCGGAGTCGACGCGGCAGAGATTGACGAGTTCACTGATCAGGCTATGTCTGGCGACTATGACAATGTCCTGCGTACTGCACTGGAATGGGTGACGGTTTCATGAGTGACTACGGATTGAATACTAAGCGGGACGCGAGCCGAAAGCTTGCCAGCATCGCCAAGCGCTACAGCCGCAAGGCGAAAGCCCAGACGCGTGAACTTGACGTAGAGAAGATTCTAGAGGAAGCCAAGGCAGCATTCCATTCTAACCTTTACAATGCGGGACGACAGGGAGTATGAAAATGAATAATCCATTTCAAACTGAGCTTGCCTTTGAGAGCCTTATCTCCCGTATTGAGGATGAGATAGAGCGAAACGATCGACGCGCGGCGAGTTGCTTGCGGATGAGTGAGGATACGCGGACAACCGAAGAGTATTCAAGACTGCAAGGCAAGTCCTCTGCGTTTGCCAGCGTGGCCGACGATTATCGCGTCATCCTGAAGGACTTCGGGAGGTCTAATGTCTAAGTGGGACCCCGATGACGTAGCGTTCGTTCTCTTTATGTCCGTCTGGCCTATCCTGGCAATCGGTCTAATGGTTGTCGCAATCGTTGCTGTTGTGAGAGGATACTGAAATGCCGTCAAATGAGGCCAAAGAGTACGCCAGGCAGCACAAGGATAGCCCAGAGTAGTTAGCTTGGTTTCGGCAGGAAGAAAGTATGAGTTTAGTCCTGCCGATTCCAATCTCACTATTTGGACAATGGCTTGTGATTCAATATCTGTACTGGTAGTGTTCTACTTATCGGGAGAGAGACTCCCACCTGGAGAGAGGTAGCAAAGCATGACGGAGACTACCGTCCTAAAAGAGATTCAGAGCTACATCGGAAAATATGTCGCCACGTCGGACGAGAATAAGCTGATTCTGTCAGTGTTTGCGGTGCACGCCTGGTCATTCCATCACGGCATTCCTAAGACGACCGCATATGCTTATATCAACAGTGCCGAGAAGCGCTCAGGCAAGACATTGACTCTTGATGTATTGGCTACCTTGGTCCCCAATCCACTGAAAGCGGTGTCAATGACTCCCGCGACGATGTTCAGAAGTATCGATCAATTGGGACAGCCGTGTATGATGATTGATGAAGTGGATACCGTGTGGAGTAAGGGCCGAAGCGGCAACAAAGAATTGAACGCAGTTATCAACGCCGGTTGCAAGATTGGTGCCACTGTTCCGCGTGTCGATAAGGGAGAGGTTCGCCAGTTTAACGTTTTCGGAAGCAAGGTTTTGAGCGGAATTAATGATGCGACTTCCGAGCTTCCTGACACCGTTCTGGACCGTTGTATCCCGATCGTGCTGCGCCGTAAGGTGACTGGCCAGGGCGACACTGTACCTTTCTTCTCCACGGACGTTCAGGGCATTACAGGACCGATCCTGGACCGCGTAGAGGAATGGCTGACCGAGCACACCGAGACGCTTAAGGCTTACCCGCTAGAGGTACTTGACGGGCTTAACGATAGGACTAGCGAGCTAGTGTGGCCCATGGTGGCGATTGCGGATACGTTCGGTGTTCGCGAGGAGTTTGTCTCTGCACTTCGATTCGTGTTCGCGGATTACGCTTCACTCCACCAGGACGCGACTACCAAGCTGCTACAGGGCATCGCTGACACTTTCTCTGTTATGGAGTCAGTTAAGATTCAAACCGAAGACGTTCTGGTCATGACTGGCATTCTCAACTCTAAAGAGTTGGTGGCAGCCTTGGACCCGTTTAAGCTTGCACCTATTAACGTCCGCAAGGGTAACACTGTACGCAAGGGGTTCACTCTGGCCCAATTCGAGTCCGTGTTCGAATCGCATGGCGTCACTGTTGGATGATCAATGACTAGGGCAGACTCCGGTAGCGACCTCTCTCCGCTACCGGGGTTTAGCCCTTCCCAAAACAGTACGATTCGTGCTAGTGTAGCGGGAGCGATTCGAGTAGCGGGAGCGCGACGTGTAGCGGCAGACTAGGAAAGGTGGAACAATGCTAGGAAGTAGAGGCAGGGAGGTTAGTTTTCTGAAACCTAAGACCATTGAAGAGAACTTCACAGCGCGATATGAGGTCTCAGACGACGGATGTTGGCTTTGGACTGGCACGATTGGTCCGCAAGGTTATGCACAGGGCGCCTTTAAGACCAAGCCATATAAGGCACACCGATTGTCATACGAATTGTACATTGGTCCGATTCCAGACAAGATGTTTGTAATGCAGACATGCGAAAGGTATCACTGTGTGAACCCGGATCATTTTTATCTCTCCGACAAAAAGCGAATCCCAATTCGCTATTGCGACATTGACGGATGTAATGAAATTCATTTAGGTTATGGTTATTGTAAAGAGCACAAATACAGATTTACTGAATACGGTGACCCTTTTTATGTTCCTACGCCATTAACTCCGATAGAGCGCTTTGAGCTAAATCACGATAAGAATATTGATGGGTGCTGGTATTGGAACAAAAAGCTGGACAAAGACGGATATGGCAAATTTCATATGAAGGATGGTCAGTATCGAGCACACCGATGGTCTTATCAAGAATTCAATGGAGAAATTCCTAATGGGTTGGAAATTGACCATGAATGCCGTCATCGCAGTTGTGTTAACCCCGACCACCTTAGGTTAGCCACAAATAAAGAGAATCAAGAAAACCGAGCTTTCTTATCTCGCGTATCACAGAGCGGTTATCGAGGAGTTACACCTAATGGCGATGGTCGGTGGAAAGCATATGCCGCGCATAACAAAAAGACCTATTTCAATGGTGTATTCGATGATCCTTATGAGGCAGCATTAGCCGCACAAGAATTGCGCAATAGACTGTTCACCCATAACGCTGAAGATAGAGGAAGGATGGCAAGATGAATCGACTTAAAGTGGCAGTTCCGTTCCTCGTGTTCGGGGTTGGGATTCTTTATGTAGCACGTATTGATCCGGCATCATATCCAAACGTGCCAAACTCTGTTGGATTCGCTTGGGCTATGACTCTTGTCGGTGCAGTCCTGATCGTCTCTTATTCTCGTCGCGCTCTGAACGTCCTAGGTCGCGTCCTAGTGCTCTACCCGCTGCAAGGACTCTGGCACTCTGTGCGGGTGAATCTCCGGCCGCTGGGGACCATCCTTTACCCACTGACCCGGATCGGTGCTGACAAGCGGGAGAGGCGAGCGACTAACCACGTGCTAACCGAGACGCAGGCAGAGACCAAGCGCAAGGCAGCACGCGAGCTTGAGCACCCATGGGCGCGTAAGAAACGCGAGCCACATCTTTCCGATTACTATTGACAGAGAACATAAGAGTATGGCAGAGTTAGATGCACGTATGATGTCCGCTTTGCGCGGCAAAGATATAGACCAGCTTGAATCACTCATCTATGCAATGGAGGAACAAGAATGACTAACCAGACAGTCTACGTAGTGCTCTATTGTCCCGATATTGAGACCACAGAGCTACAGGAAGTATTCACGACACCCGAGGCGGCAGAAGAATTCATCGCTTCCGAAGTTGCTCAATACAGCTATCATCGCAAGGCAGACTTTGTTATCGAGCCTAAGACATTGATTGGAGCATGAAATGAAGGTACGTGAGCTAATTGAGAAGTTGGGCGAGTTTGACCCGGAAATTGAAATTGTAACTGAGACAGATTACGGTATCTATATTTGCAATACTGTTCGTAAGGTGCACTTTGAGTTTGCGGACGAAACGAGTTTTGACTATGCACACGGCGACAACTATTGGGAAGGTGTGAGCATCGATGTCTAACACAACTAAGGAGTCTGACCGGCGTCCTTTTGACAAAGGAGAGATTGTCTGTGTACGATCCGGGCACAAGCGCGGAACCTGGGTCACAGTGTATGCAAGTATGGGTAGCTTCCTACATGTCCGTCCAAGCTATTCTGATGACCGCTCAGAGGCATTCTGGCTAAGCGCGCACAAGGTAGAACGACTGAGTTTGGACGACTGATGACCAGCGCAAAGAGTATGTTCTGGCTCTGTGTCATGGCTCTGAGTATCGTTGTATTGACCACTGTCGGCGTCGCGTTCGGTCCCGGTGTCATCCTGGCTATCCTTGGCGCTGCTGCTCTGGCAATTACTCCTATCGCCGTGTCAATCATTCAACAGCTTCCCAAGACAGCTATCGAGTCGGCACCCAAGGTAGAGCAACAGAGGGAACTTGATCCAAACGATTTTGACAGCCGCGTGGATTGGCTCTACATTAATGCCCAAGAGCGCGAGTTGGGATGGACCCTCTCTGAGCACCCTGACAAGTGCGTATGTACAGAATGCCAGTACAAAGACCCTATGAAACGGATCAGTAGTAGTAGCTCTATCTATGTACCTCTCAATTACGTTGTCACTCAAAAGAACGGCACTAACGAGTCTTTCAAGACATATTCGGAAGCATGGCATGCCAGTTTGCCAGGAAGTAGTGTTGTCCTTCCAGAAGATATGTCCGTTACTCCTATTAAGGACAACAAGTGCAGTAACGATGATTGTTACAGGACACAGAAGTTTGGTCTGCCTATGTGCGCGGACCATTGGGAAGAGTTCAGAACTACAGATCAGTACAAAGCTCTCTCTGTACCTGCCAAGGACGAGGATTACAGAGCCGGACGAATTTGTCTAAAAATCAATTACAATGATGGCACCAATGAAACCATATACCTTCTAAATATTGAAACGGCACGGAATGAAGTCAAGCGACTAAAGAAGGATAAGACCGTAGTAAGCACCAGCATTATCTCGGCGGACAATGCGCGGTCTCAGGTTGAGAAGGCAGATATTCTGTCTCGATACGGCATCCACTACCTTTGCATCACATACAAGGACGGCACTCGACAGAGTTCAACCTATGATACTTATGAACTCGCCAAAAGGCAGATGGACCATGTAACGGCATACAGTACCTATTCTTTGCCTGGGCTCGATGTTCCGAAAGACCAGCACGCGACGAGTGATAGTTGTTCTTGTGTAGCCTGCAACCCCACCTTTGGTATCACTCCGGCAGAGAATTGCATCCGTAACTCTTGCACCTGTAGGTATTGTGATCCTGATACAACGGCACCAATTCTTATGTGCAAGGTAACTGGTAAGCCCGCGCGGATGTATGTCTCTGTTGAACTACCGGTGCTAGAAACATACAAAGACGCAAACATTGGTAGTCTTATTAGAGCAGTAATCAGTGGTGAACTTACTGAGAGGCAGTACTATAAGTTAGCAAAGAAGCACTTTGACGGAGACAAGAGTCAAGCGCGTTTTGTTCTGAGTTCAGCACTAAACGACCATCATCAAAAAATTGCAGAAGCGCTTATTTCTCCGGCACCACAATTCAAGATCGGAGATTGGGTTACTCCTACTCAGACCATTCCCTCTCGCAGTAAGCCAAACGCAACAAGTAGTATGGTTGTCGGTCCTGGTTATCACATCAAGGTGACGGAGGTTGGAAAGGATTGGGTCAAGGGCACCAAGTACTTTTATGACACAGTTTGCTTGGAGCTTGTCAAAGCGGCACCAAAGGCAATCTCCGCACCCAAATTCTCTATTGGAGACAAAGTAGAAGCCAACCGAGGAGTAGTAACTCTACGTAGTTGTGATACTCATGGAGAGCGACAGCGCGAGGTTATGCTCGGAACGACATTTGAGGTCAAGGCACTTTCGCGCGGAGGAAATTGGTTCACACCAACTCCTACTGGTGACTCTGTGTGGTACTTCTCTGCACACTTCGACAAGGTAAAGCCGGAGCCAGCAAACAATTTTGAAATGACTCGCGGATTGCCTTGACGGCACTAGAAGCTTGTGATACGTTGGAACCAACACTACGAGACAAGGAGAGACATGGGCGCGCTAAGATTGACACCCTGCATCTGGCAGGGAGGTCCTCAAGATGGCCAGGTGTTCGCTACTGGCCGCGAGATTCCAAGCACGACGTACACGTTTAAGCAGGAGGTTAAATACCTCTATGTACCTCTCCTGGGCACTAACGGCGCTTCTGTAAAGAACAGTGAAGGTTACACCATCTACACGTGCGTTGCCTGGCATGACACACTTTCGGGGATCAAGTCTGAGTTTTGGCTTGACACGGCAGACGAGACAGAGTAATCTACACCACATGACACTAACAAAGGAGACAGTATGACCAAGTTTTATCCAGGAGACCTAGTTTCATTTAAGAGATCTATCGACGGCGTTACTCTTACCGGCAACATCTATGGCAGCTTCAAGAAGTCACCTGACATTTATCGTATTGTTTACTGGGATGACAGCAAGGCCACTCACAGAGTTTGCAATAAGTACGCCGAGGATTTGACCTTTGTTGAGCATCATAGCGCGGTTAAGAGGCTTGTAGAGGCGGCAGAGAAGTCTAACGTAGCTTCCAACACTATCAAAGCTTCTGATGTTCTTAAGGTGTACGGTTTCGGCACTGGTGATAAGGTTCGCGTCAAGGATTCCCGGAGTAACGGTGTAATTGTTGGTTTTCGTCTGAGTGAGAACGGTGCTAACAACCAGATCCGCGTAGAATACCCCAACGGTAATACCTTCTGGTACTACCACTACGAGCTTGAGCATGTACCTACTCCTGCACCAGAGCCTAAGTTCAAGGTTGGTGACAAGGTAAAGATTACCGTATCGTTTTCGCACTACAGTGTTGCTCGTGGAGATACGGGTACTGTTATTCATCTTGTCGCTGACAAGAAGGACATTTACACTGTTCGGCTCGACAAGACCAGTATTCCACAGACTCTTGATTTAAATGGCCAATGGCTCAAGAAGGTAGAGATTACTGCACCTAAGTTCAAGGTTGAGAAGAAGACCCTCTCCGAGCTTGCAGAGGCGTTCTACGACTACACCAGCAAGAGGTACACCACTGCTGGTAGCCAGGGCTACGACCTAGCCTCTCTTGCTCAGCTTGTCAAGCGTCTTGCGGAGGAAGTGGAGGACAATGCCTGAGTACAAGTACACCTTCACTCGCCGCGACGAGATCAAGGCTCAGATCGACACTGGATCACTGAATTCCGATCCAGATCGTGACTGTGGTATTGACATCGACTACCTTGTAGGGTACCTTCAGGAACTAGAAGAGCGTGTTGAGACACTAGAGCGAGGAGCAAAGAGTGACTAAGATTACTCAGACCTACACGATGACCGTCACTGGTTCGGCACTAACGGCAGGAGATCTGCAGGAGTTCCTGGACGAGGTTGCCGATGGTGATGCTAAGATTGACATCTCAGTTGACCACGGAGACCAGCGTGAACCCTCTCAGACCACCATCACGGCAATCGTAGAGGCGAGAGCATGACTGACGGCTACGATGAGAACGACGACGCTGTAGATTATAATCCTTCCGCTGATGACGAGTGGTGCGAGCCTGTCACGGTATGGCTTACTTTTGTACCACGTGTCGGCGGAGGATGGGCTCTATCCGAATCATTCGACAATGAGCGGACAGCAGAGTATCATCAGCTTACCCGTGACGACCGTTGTGTAATCAGAGAGGTGGATGTATACCTATGAGCTTCAAAGTAGGCGACAAGGTTCGTGTAACTAATATCAATGGACAGACTGAATTTAATCCTAATAACACCACCACTATCGGACTAGTCGGCACAGTAGTAGAACATCGTCCATATAACACTCTGAACTACCGCGTCAAGGTCAATCATCCAGACAGTGGCGAACTAAACATCCTCTACACTGAGCACGAGCTTGAGTTGGCAGAGGATAAGCTTGATGAAATCATTGACACTCTCGGCAACGCTCTTGAAAGCGACGAGCCGCCAAGCCGCTATGCGCTAGGAGAGTACATTCTCCTTCTGGCTCAGTACGTCAAGGACAACCGATGACTGAATGGACTGGTGAGTACTACCCTATCAAGGCAGTGATTAACGGCGCCGTGGAGTTCCTTAAGCCTGACCATTTTACTGTGTTCAACGCAGAAGGTGGTAACGGATACTGGGACCTCGATAAGATCGATGTGGTCCACGGCCAGAAGGTCAAGATTGGCGACACTATCGGTTGGAAGAAGAAGACTTGGGCCTACATCTATGTAGTACTACGTAAGGCTGATGCTCGGTATATCAACACTTTCACGAACAAGGAAGATGCAGAGATTCACTATCCTAGCCGGAGTCAAAACTACGCCATTGTAGAAGTAGAAGTGGAGCTTCCTCGTGAGTGAATATCAAATTGGCGACGTGGTAGCTCTCAAGAACAACCGTCTCGTCCCTCGCTGGGTCATTGACCACATCGACAGCGAGTGGGATGCGGTGTCAGAGTTGGAAATCAACCAGAAGTTGCACGTAATCTCTCTTGACAGCCAGGCCAGAACGAGAGTAGTATCTGCCTGGAATGTAGAACTACTAGAGAGAGGCAATTGATGCTGATTTGGACCGTGCAGTCGAACGAAACGATTCTGGCCGTAGACTTGGGTATGTTTGACAACCTGGAGGCCGCTAACGAGTGTCGTGACTATTGGATCGATGTTGGCGAGTACGGCGAGGCTATCTATGTGTACATGGAGCGCATCCCTAGCACATTTACTCCTCCTGGGTGGGATGACTGATGAATGTCTACGTCGTAATCACCAGTGACGACTGGGGAGATGAAGTCCAAGGAGTCTACAAGTTCTGGCCTGCCGCAAGCGAGGCAGCATTCTGGTATCGCGACAATTGGAAGGTAGGCGCAGATTATCATGAGCTTGAAATCGAAGACCGATTCACTCCTCCCGGCAGGGACGCGAGTTAGAATTATCCAGCACGTAGCAACCGACTCTCAACTCGGCAAGACTGGAGTTATCCGGTACGCAGGAATAGCAGCAGAGGTCTACATTGTTGCTATGGATGGACAGAAAGACACTTTTAACCCGAAGAAGCCAAAGACAATGCTGTGGAACGCAGAGGACATCGAGGCCGTGTAATGAAGATCCTGGCAGTAGTAGCAGTTCTTCTGTTGCTTCTCTCTGCTTGCGAGCCAGAGAAGACTGCCAAGGTGAAACACCTCGATTTTGGTGATTCAGTTACACTTGGAGACTACAAAATCAAGGCAGCTAAGCCGATCCTGGACAAAGAGGCCAAGAAGGTCTCAATCCGCGTTACGATCACTAACAGAGCAGGTATGAAAGTAGAGATACGCCCGTTGACCGGTCTGTCTACCAGCAAGGGAAACGCGGTCCTGGTCGAGAGTCCTAACTCCATCCGTCTCGCCAAAGGTAAGACAACGACTGTCACCTACAAGTATCGAGTACAAGACATGAAGGGCATCGAGTTTAGGTTCAGACCGAACTACAATGATCCACAAGCGACGTTTGACTGATCGGCCTCCGTATGATAAGGTGTAGTTGATCACTGGAGGTCAAATGTCTCTAACACGTGTAGTAAGTAGTATCGGCGTACTTTTTCTCGTAGTCGGCGCAGTGGTACTTGTGCTGGCCATCCTGGGTGTCTGGGGATCTATCGCTTCAGCAGTAACTCTTCTCATCATCGGAGCGGTTGCGATCGTCGTTGCATGGATTCTCAGCAGAGCCGGAACAGATGGCACGCTATAGCTGGCGCTACTACGTCTCGGCCGCACTAAAGAACTTAATTAAGTTCCTCGATTTTCTTGTGCAGAAGTTGAAGAAGTAGTATATTAGTACTTGCAGCGAAGTTTTCTAGAACGTGCTTTGCTAGCTGTCAACAAGTAGTCAAGTCTAGCCGCGTAGTTTAATCATGGTTGTAACACAAAACGTCTGCCCACACGGCAGAAGATGGGGTGAAAGTCCCTCGCGACCATCATGACTTGAATGCAATCCTCTCGCAGGAGTACCTGTAGCAGTGCCCCACCTGTTCGCCCTCAGAAGCCAACCACGGTGGGGCATTTTGCTGAAAAAAAGTTCTGAAACCCCTTGACGGGAGCCAGAGAAAACAGTATAGTTAGTAGTAGTTGATCCCCGACCTGTGACGTAAAGCAGGGTAGATGTGAGACTAGGAAGTATCAGACCTTTCTAGTAGCCATGGAGTCTGACCAAGCGCTAGGATCGACTTTAATAACTCTCAAGACCGATGGCATTTTGAGAGGGTTGCAGTACAGGATCAAGTACCAGGAAACCAAGAGAAACACACAATACCTGTACATGGTAACAGCCTTCGGGCACCGCGTTAGACCCTGATAAGCGCTCCATGTGAGAAAGCGTCAGGGTCTTTCTGCGTCTTGACAGGCTTCTTCTCTAGGTGTAGGTTGGGACTACAACCACGAGAGAGGACAAGAACAGAATGCTTGATGGAGATTCACAGATTCAACACTTGAACGGCGTTCCCTGGTTCGAGGCCACAGTACCTCCTACCGTCCACGTTTGCGTGGTCCAGACTCAAGGATTCTCTGGTCTCCACCAGTACTTCAGATGCGCTTGCGGAGCCATCTCCGAGTACAGAGGTAGGACTCCTCTTCACTGGGATGAGAGAAACACTCGGGTCGCGGCGAAGAAACATCACTGGTGGAGCAGAAACCATTGACAGGCTCTTTCTGCGCTGATACTGTAAAGAAGAGAAACCACTACAGGAGGAGAGAAGTGACTTACAAGTACATGGAGATTCACCAAGCACACGAGTCGATGCGGAAGCTACTGCGTGATCTGGCAGAGACGCTGGACAGCACCAAGACAGAGAAGACACTGAGTGAGCGCGACGTATATGTCTGGCTCAACCAGCAAGCTAACACGATGGAACTACGAGACTTGAAGGAGCCACGATGAGAGAGAACTGGGAATGGATCAAGGAAGCAGTACGAGACATTGGAGGATTGTTCCTTCTGATTCTCATTGCTATTTCTAATGTCGTGTTCGGTGTAAACCTGGCAGTTTGGATCGGCACTGGAGACATCGGCAGCACACTACTGTGGGCGTTGCTGCTAATGTTCTACGGAGAGCGCATCTACAATCGTCTAACCCCTGCACGCGGGCTATCAAAGACTCTCACACTCAAGGAAGAGGCGGACCTTGCTCGGAGCTACTCGCGTATCACGGCGAACCATGATCCTCTGGTCTCCGCTAGCGCTGCACAGGCTGCTAACTATCTGGATTATGAGTACACCAGCACCATGTTGAGCCGCGAGCTAGAACGTGACCTTAATTCCGGCAAGTCAGTAGAACTAACGAAGGAGAACAACAATGGATGACGCAACTAAGCGTGATTTCGCACGAGATTTTATCAAGACACAGCTTGAGGATTTTGAGTTTCTATCTATCTGTGAGAACTATGAGTTGAATGATCTATTTGACGAATATGAGATTGACGACGACGAACGCGAAGAGATCTACGAGGCCATCCATACTCTGGTCCGCGACGCCAACGTTACTGTCTCTTGGGACAACGAATGATTAGCCGCAGGGCGTTCAATATTGGTCTCGGCATCCTAGGAACTATCTTCGTATTCATCTCCACTACTGCAGTTTTTACTCTTGCTGCTTACAATGATGGCCAGCCACTGTGGTATGGTCCGGCATCCGGTGCAATCATCACTGTTGGTCTTGGTATCCTGCTCGGGCTCTTGGTCGGATTAGCTAACCTGATCTGGTGGTTTGAGCAGAAGTACGTCAAGAGGCCGTTCTGATGACTAAAGATGAACTGATTAGACTATTGACTGAAGACCTATCTGACTTGCCAGGAGAAACAGTTATCATTCTATCAAAGGATGCAGAAGGCAACGGATTCTCTCCGCTTACAGAAGGGTATGTTGGTCTGTATGAGGCTACCAGTACATGGTCAGGAGACGCTTACATGACTGATGAGCAGCGAGAAGAAACTGGTGAGCCTGACGAATACTTTGCAGCGCCAGATACGGCAGTTGAAGCTATTGTCCTGTGGCCGGTGAACTGATGACACGCGGCTGGGACGAGTACGAAGACGACCTTGACGCTCTACTGTCTGACTACGAAGATGAGTTAGACGAGTCAGAGCAGCTAAAGGCTGAATTTGCCTGGCGCATGTCACCAGAGGGCAGAGCGGCAACCAGAGAAGGCAGCATCAACGAGATCGTAGAGATCCTTGAGCAGCAGGAGCGAGACTCCTACAACGCGGCAGTGAAAGATTCTCTCAGCCAGCTTGACGGCACTGAAGAGACTGCTGTAGAGTACGTTCTACGTAACAAGGCCAAAGAGATTGCTGACTACGCCAACGAACTGGAAGGACTGTGACTAACTACACACCTTCTATTGAAGAAATTCGAGATTGGGCTATCACTGGTGGCCCTTGGCAAGGTCGATATAGAGATAACGTAGAAGAGGAAGTGGATCGCGGGCTCAAGGCCCTACAAGCCGATGCGTGGCGGAAAGGTAACAACACACATGAAGGTTGGCCTAACCCATATGAGGAGACAGAATGAGCGGATACGAAGTAGGTACTAAGGTAAAGGTCGTTGCTTGCCGCGAAGGTTACGATGATTGCACTGGTTCGACTGGTGTAGTGATCGAGGTTGAGCATAAGTACGAGTTTGACTACATGGTTCAGATGGATATAACAACATTACAACTACCTTTCTTCGCTGATGAATTAGAGAAGCTATGAGCGCGCCTGAACTCACAGAAGCAGTTGATGTAGCTGCACGCGCCGTATACGCCAAACACGACGGCACTATCCCGTTCGACGACCTGCCTACGATCACTCAGTGGGGCGTCAAGCAGCAGGCTCTTGAGTGGATCTACCCAGTAGCACAGATGTTATTTGACCAAGGCAAGCGAGCTATGTTGACAGAACTACAAGATATTGACGCTATTGAGCAGTGGTACTTTGATGACGAGTAAACTCAAGCACTTCATCGTGTGGGCACTGGAGAGTCTATGCAACGTTATTGACACAGTAATTATGGCCCTACCTAAACCAATCAAGAATCGTATTCCTTGGGGTTGTCCTCTGGCCAACCTTTCGGCGGATCTGGATGAGAGTTGGGAAACCGGACACTGGAAGTCATCTGTTAAGATCGAAGGACGAGATGCCAGTACAAGATCTTGATAATATTGTAAATAATTTCATGATGGATTGGTGGAGTAGCAACCAGGACATTGAAGATTATCCCAGCTATGAGAGTTTCTGGACTGGCGAGTTCGAGAATGCCAAAGGTATTCTACTAACACTACACTTGATGGAGAAGCCGTGAGCCAAGGTTGGGCCTACATTGACGAGGCCGGAGAAGTACTGCACACTTTCGAGTCAGATAACCGTCATGAGCGGACAGATTTTAACTCTCCCTACTTCTTCGGGCAGAGAGTTCCTGTTCCTGGCGCGGTTGATTGTATCGAACTAAAAGATGTAACCGATGAAGCATGGGAGCAGTACATGCATACCTTGATGGGACTAACACGATGATGTTCTGGACTGATAACAATGTAGCTCTCATTGAAACATATGACGTATTGTCTGACGATAGTAAACAGCCGGTGCGGTTTGTACGATGGTTGCATTATCGCGGAGTGAACGATTTGTGGACATGGCAACACAACTCCTCTCGCTCATACGCTTCATATGCTTATCCTGAGCTAGAAGACTCTGAATACATTACAACTGGTGAAATCAGCCGCTACTACGCGAACCAACCTATCAAAATCATCGCAACCATCCTACCCGAACTAATGATTCCCAAAGGAGAAGAGGCCAAGTATGAAAATAACCGATAACCGTAGCTCTGTACCGTTTAAGATAGGTCAAACAGTCCAGGCTTATGTAAGAAACATCTTCTGACCTCTTGACGTAATGTCGGCACTCGTGATACGTTTGATCTAACAGCAAGCCGCATCTTTGGATAGGTCAGGGTTTTCTAGGCCTACGACAGCAAGTTCGATTCTTGCATGCGGTGCAAAACAACTATCAAAAAGGAGAGAGATGGCAAAGTTGACAAAGGCAGCGGCGATCAAGCAGCTACAGAATGTGGCACTGTTGCATTTCGGCGATCCCGAGTTTGCACACTCATACGCGGACAGTATTCTGCTACAGGTTGTACCTGAAGAGGTCCGTGCGGCATACCAGGCTGTTGTAGACGCTTGTGATTGGTGGGCCTGATGGGTAAGAAGGCAGAAGATATCCTTGCAGACCTTAAGAAGGTGCGATACAACATTGGACACGAGCTAGCTATTGCAGAGGAGTCTGCTCGTATTAATGACGAAAATAATCGCAATAGGTTGGCCGCGTATAATGCCGGACAAGAATCAGGTTTTAACACAACTCTTGAACTACTAGACGACTTGATTGGAGATTGGGACAATGAGTAACTATACTTGCTTTGAGTGCGACAATGACCTTGTTTATGTGCCTACCAAAGGTCACCTTCCGGTATCCGAGATTACTCTTGACAAGGTACGCGAGTACGCGCTAGCGTTAGCTAATCAGCAGCGACCTGAAGTTGCCGTCATCGGAGAAGACCTACTAGAACTACTGGAGGAGAACTAATGACTTTTGAACTACCTAGTGTCAACGATCAGTTGTACGATCTCGGCACCGATATGGAAAACACACTTGACCGTGTATCTAGGCTTGAGCGCGAGGTAGAGAAGTTGAAGAAGCCACTGTTCATCGTTAACGCGAGCGGTGTTCAGATTAAGCCAGCAAACGAGGTAAAGGATCGCACCTTCTCTATTCCTACTCTTTCTTACACTACTGGACCAGTTATTAAGGCAGGAGATAGAGTTAAGGTCGCAGGAGATGTTACCAACAAGTGGCGCGTAGTATACAGTACTGATGCTTTTCTCTCTTCCGGCAAAGATATCACTGACATCTACACCAAGGAAGAGTTTGAGAAGAATAGTGCTCTTGTACAGGTACACATTGATGATTACAACCAGGTTGGTACCCATACTGGTCTGGATCGTGTTCTTGAACGTTGGCTGCCAAATACTGATTACGCCGAATTGACCGAAGAGGCAGTGACGGCGCTCGGAGAGTTCAAGCCAGTAGAACTACCTGACTATGACTCTTACGTACAGATCGCGGGAGATATTCCTCTCGGAGACTTCTTTAACTATAAGATTAGCCGTCATCCCGGTAGTGTTGGCGTCAGTGGCCTGTTTGTCTCTAACAACCCCGAACCAGAGTACCTCGCAGGCTTCAAGCCAATCGATCGTCCTATCAAGGTAGGAGATTGTGTACGCTGGGGTGAACACGCAGTATATACTGTTACTGACGTATCAGGCGGGTATGCTGAAGGGTACGTTCGGTCTAATGGCGACACTGACGGAATTGCTGTGACTGCTCTTACCCATGTAGCTAAGGAAGATTCTAAGTACAACGACCATTTGGATATTGTTTTAGGCCAAGATGACATTGAGCCCAAGACAGTAGACCGCGCCAAGGTACAGGAACTGGTGCAGCAAATTACTGACCGCGCCATGAAGTATGATCAGAGTAACGAGGACAACCCGTCCCGGCACGAGGTCAACGCGGCACAGATCTCCGGTGAAGCTGACGGATTGTTCTTGGCCGCAGCTTGGCTCAAGAATCTACTTGACGACACCAAGTAACAGTGCTACTGTTCAGGTAACTACTACAGGAGGAGACAAGATGAGCTTTATTGGAGAAGTCGCGGACAAGAGTTGCTTCGCGTGGGAGCGTCACTCTGCTGATGACGAGTTCGACACAGAGTACACACTTGCTGGCTTCAGTTTCGAGATGGACGAAAAGGATCTAACTCTGTACAAGAGCGGGAATGGGTATTTCGCTTCGATCTACACTGGCTTCCTGCCTTCTTCAGTAGTAGCTTCTGTCATTGATACTCTTGTTAAGAACTACCGAGAAGAAGTGGCCTGACATGGGTTGGCAGATTGGATACCATAACGGTCGAGACATCGGCTATGGTGTTCCCGCAGAATGTGACCATCCTGGTTGTCAGGTACAGATTGATCGCGGACTAGGATACGTCTGTGGTTCCAAGCCGTATGGTGGAGAACATGGTTGTGGTCTGTTCTTTTGTGAACTACATCTTCAGTTTGGCTCTTGGCATTCAATCACTGGTGAGCCGGTTGATTGGGATGATGAGGATACATACACTCTAGACGATAACAATGATATGGTGTACGCTGAAGTATGTGAAAGATGTGCGAAGGGTGAAGCACCGCTTCCGGGCAAGCCTGATATCCAGGAATGGATTGATTGGAAACTGACGGATGATTCGTGGGCACAATGGCGCGCAGAACATCCAGCACTCGTACGAGTATATAAGGAGACAAGTCATGGATGACGGAATTAAGGCACAGTACTGGGACAAAGAATATGACGAGCTATCTGATGAAGGTTTGGATGTTCGTTACGAAGTGTTCGAAGACGCCGTTAAAACTGCCTGGGTAGAGTTCTTTCTATCTCTTGAGCCAGTAGCAAAGCGCTGGGATATCGACACCAACTATATTCACGATAGCTTGCGCAAAGATAGCGTCGGCGATGCGCTGGATGAATATGTTCGCAAGTACGGATGGCCTGTATCATGAGCGGCTTTATCAAGAGCAAGATGACAGACAAGCAGATTGCCGAAGTAGAGCGCGTATTTAATTCTCTCCGCAACGACTACGGCATCCACATTGATCATTCGTACTACAGCCATAATATGATGGTAGACTACCTCGAAGAGACCCGAACTGGACGCGGCCAAGATATCTACTGGCTCTACATGGACGGTGACTACGCTATCGCTGGCAGCATCGATGTCTACGGCTACGGTTGGCTCAACATCGGCCGGATCGATTGGATTCACGGTGACTCCGACGAAGAGTGCGATTGTGTCCCTTGTACGAAGGACCGCCTTGATAACGGCTACTACGAAGAGAACTCAGAAGAATATAACCGCGCTATCGAGACAGTGAAGGCAGGTTTCTGATGCTTGATCCACAGAAGATCCAGAAGGGCGACTTTGTATCACTCAAGCTGGACAACGGGACCAAGGTAGAAGGTATTGTAGTTTCGGCGGACAAGTATGGATTCATCATTCCTCCATTCCATTTCGTCAATAGCTTAGTTTACAATACAACGCATTACTTTGGCACCTACGACGAACACCGCGTAACCATTACATCTATCGGTAGGTCTCATCCAACGGCGCTGAAGGAGGAACTGTGAGTTACAATGACGATCCGAGCATGTCTGACGAAGACTACGAGGACATGCGACACGAGGATACCTACGAGGCGATTGGGGAGGCTGAAGACCAGTTTGTCGCGGCTCTAGTTGAAATCGCCAAGGACTATCGTTGGAGCGCAGAGGAAATGTATCACTGGGTGAGTCACCGTAGTATCATTGCTAAGCTGGAGGATCGGTTATGAACAGCGATGACCTTCGCGCGGACAGTAAGTGGCTTTTGGTGAATTACGAGAAGGAGGCGCATAGACTACTATCGCTTGTCAATGACATCGAAGACTATGCGGCTAAGCACAATCAGAAGAACCATATAAGCCGACAGGTACTCAAACTGATTAAGGAGTGGCGTGATGAGTGATAGTATGGAGATTGACGAAGAAGAGTACAATGCACTTTGGGCAGCAGTCCGTAAGGTAGCCGTACTCGCACATAATCTACAGAACACAGACTATCGCGGCAATAAGCCAGTAGAGGTTGAGATTGGCGAGAAGCTACAGGAGATTGTTGAGGAAGTAGATGGCTGAGGTAAAGAAGATCCGTCTAATCGGCGGAAAGGTTGATCCTGAGTATCCTTGGGCGCGTATACTGAAGAAGCACATCGTAGATGGACACACTTGGCGCGCTCGGGAGCTTGGCGGTGTCGGAGGCTACGATAACATCTTCCACCATGCAACCTGGGCAGAGGCGCTGAAGAGAGCCAACTCTATGTCTTTGTCTCTCGCCGAAGAATACGAAGACGCGACATGGGACTGACCTACACAGAAGGAGAAGCGAATGAGCATTAATGCAAACGACTACAAGGATGTACTGAAGGCTTACTTCGGCATCGACGTACCCAAGATGGGTTGTGTCATGCTCAAGGTAGAGAAGCTCAAGACCGACTTCATCGTGCCTAAGGAGTGGGAGTACTACTCTGAGAATCCTGACTATCGCTACATCAAGGGAATCAATGCTGGAGACCATGTAACGCTGCTCTATGGCCTCCTCCGCAACGCCAACACTATCCGCGCAGCAGTGGACAAGGTACTGTCCGGCTGGGAGCCAGAAGCGCCAGTTCTGGAGAAGGTAGGATCTTTCCCTTCCTCCTACAAGGACGAGCCTAACTATGCTTGTATTGTCGGACATATCAAACTGACCGACAACATCATGGAAGCTCATGATCGTCTTTCCTTCCTGCCTCACATTGACACTCATCCTGGCTACAAGCCACATATCACACTGGGCTATGTCAAGAAGGAGAATGAGAAGGAAGCTATCTCTGCATTCGGACGCCGTTTTAACGGGACCAAGTTGAAGCCAGTGGGCCTTGACTATGGTAGAGCACCAGCATCTAATTAGTATACTTTGTAAGGATCTAAGGATTCCTGTATGATATTAGATATGATCCTGCCGGAAGGAAAGCCATGAGTAAGAGAACAACGAAGCCAAGAGCCATCCTAATCGTGCTCTACTTTGTAATCTTGATGACTATTTACTTTACGGTATCACATTTCAGCGGTTTCGGGAGCTTCGGATGAAACTTTTGTTCCATAATGTGGATGTAAGAGATAAGGTATAATACGATTATGAATAATGACATTGCTGAAGCTGTAGGAACCAAGTGGCTGTTCCGGTCGCTCATCGTTTTTATCATCCTCATCACTATCGTGGTAGTGGGCGGTATCATCCTGAGTAACCGTCAGATCAACTTCTACAAGCAGGACTGCGCTGCTGTAGGCGGCACGGTACTTGATACCGGCGCGGTCTCTATCTGCATTGACGAGGATGGTCGAGTTCTCACCAACGTAGAGCGTAGATTTTTCTGATCCAACCTATTGACTGTGCGCCCCTGGACCTGGTAGGTTTAGGGGTATCACTGTTTCACGGGAGGAGATCAGATGCAGATCAACTGGCCTTGGTCAAAGAAGATCGAGCCACGCTACTTGCCGGAAGGCATAGTGATTATTCGTTCCATTGCGGGGAAACTGTTTTGCCGTCTGGACGAGGCAGGAAAACTTCACTACTTAGGCACGAAATGGCCACCACCACTAAAAGAGGAGACAAAATGAGCTTTAAGCTAGGAAGCACAGTCAGGCTAAAGAAGCCACAGTATGGCAGTTGGCTCGTGGGAGTTGTTACTTCTTCTGGCGACAAATATACTGATGTTGTTGCGCTCGCTGATAACCGCAACAAGGAGTCAGTTTACGGATACCGCTATAGCTTCCCTACTGATTACTTTGTAATGGACGATTTAGCAGAAGATAAGGACCCAGCCGCTGAAGATCCAAGCCCTGACTACGAGAAGCTGGTTAGTGTCGTACGAGATCTTGCTGACGAGTCCAGCCGTCGCTTTATGATGAATGAGTCGGGTCGCCTAGAGCAGCTTGAAGACCGAGTGGAAAAGCTGGTAACGCGTGTAGTCAAGAGTCCAAATAATGATGATTACCTTGAGCTTGAGCGTCGTCTACAAGACGCCGAAGAGTTCATCAACACCTTGAAGGGAGCTATCAAGTGAAGAAGCTTATTGTAGCTGTAGTAGCTGTCCTTGTAGCGACTGGACTTGCTGCTTGTGACCCACCAAAGGCACCACCAGGCTCCAAGCCAGACGGAGGCAACGTTCTACCTCTCCAGGCCGCAAAGAAGAGTAAGAAGATCAAGCCGCCCAAGTTTGTCCTGGGTGAGCCTACCAGTCAAGTAACAGTCTGCGTATTCAAGTCTTCTAACTGTGGAGCCAAGAAGTGAGCCTGCCGAACGTCCCGGTCCTAGTGGAATGTGTACAGGCTAATGGCGAATCGCTCGATTATATCCGCGACCGTTGGCGCGTCAGGCAGGACTGTTGGGTTGCAGTGGGCGGAACTGAATTTTATACACTGGCTGAATTGGAAGTAAAGTATCATCGCGTCCGCCCGATCGGCTGGGGTTTCGAAGGCGATCATGCCTGAAGTTGAATTCACCAGTAAGATTACGGCTGAGTTGGTTGATTTTCTCGGAGGAGATGGACGGGTTTGCCAAGCGGCACGGGTTTCCACTTCTGGTGAACGTTCTCTACACAACAGCCACGAGATGACTGGGAAGAACGTAGGACTCATCAATTATTTGATGCGAGATCGTCACGGTGTTCCTTTTGAGCACTCCTACTTCACCTTCTACTTTCATGCGCCTATCTTCGTCATGCGCGAACTGGTCAAGCATCGTATAAGCAGTTATTCCGAGGAGTCAGCCAGATATCGCGAGATGAAGCCTCTTTTCTACGTGCCGGATGAGAATCGCAACCTCGTTCAGCAAGGGAAGCCAGGTGCATACACATTCGTAGCAGGTACCGATGCGCAGAAGTTCGTGGTGGACCACAGGATACGTTCGGCAGCACAGGCCGCGTACGGACACTACCAGGAGCTTCTCGACACTGGTATTGCTCGCGAAGTGGCACGATTGGTCCTTCCAGTCAATATCTACTCATCTGTCTATCTGACCATCAATGCGCGGTCCATGATGAACTTCATGTCTCTGCGTCGAAATGTAGTAGGAAGCACCTTTCCTTCCTACCCGCAACGAGAGATCGAGATCCTCGCTGAGCAGGCGGAACAGTATTTCCAAGAGAAGATGCCAGTTACTCATGCTGCCTTTGTCACTTCCGGCAGAGTCTCACCGTAGGTTATAATTGGTATCATGGCTACTACTGATGATAAGACGGTGAAGTTCGTTACGCGATTCGTAATCAGCGTACTTGTATTTGTCGTGCTCGTAGTGGTGCTCGGCTCCTGGGCCAGTATCAGACAGATGAATTTCTTCCGCGACGATTGTGTAGCCAAAGGTGGCCACGTGTCCGAGCAAGGTACAGTACCAATCTGTCTGGACAAGCATGGCCGCGTCCTGGATGTGCAACGTAGATTTAACTGATCAACCCCTTGTAGTAGCCTCAATCCTCTGGTAGGGTTGAGGTTATTGCTTTATGTGGAAGGGAACCATGGATCTAACTGACGAGAGCATTATCGAAGTGACGTTTCTCTACGAGAGCGGTCAGGTTGAGTACTACACTGTCACTGGTGCAGATTTCGCTGGCTTTCTTCTGGACGCGCACAGAGGCTCAGCAAAGCTATACGAGACAGAGACAGAGCGTGTCCTGATCAACCGACACAACGTAGTGAGAATGTCAATCAAGAGAATTCAAAACTAAGGAGGAGTTATGGCAGCAGTAACAGTTCCAGAACAAGAGACAATTTGTATCAACAACATGGGCGAGGACTTTGTTCGCATTTACAGTTGTGTTGCTAGGGATATCACAAAGCTGGAACGTCATCCGGGGGTAACAATCGTACGAGAGGGTCGTTATGGCCGCACTCGCTGGATTGAAGCAACTGTACCAATGGGGCAGTGGTCACCAACCAGTGGCGTCAAGCGTCAGACCAAGCGAGTTATGACAGAAGAGCAGCGTCTTGCTGCAGGAGAACGACTAAAGAAGGCACGTGAGGCACGATGACTAAGAGACTAAAGTTTGAACTGAACAAGGAGCTAATCAAGGAGCGTCTGGAGGAACTGTTCGAGACAGTGACCGATAAGCTTTCTGATTTCGGCATTGATATCTGGATTGAGGATGACGAGAAGACAGAGGCATTTGTTCCTGGCCATCTAGAGCACCTCCATGTCAATCTTAGCCGCGCGTGGACGAGTTCTTTTGGCCCTGCTAAGCCCAATTTTGATTTTAAGCATCTGTTTGACAAGAAGGCAGAATGAGTCCTTTCAGTGTCTTCCTGCTCTGTGTGCTCGGCTACGTCGTTGTCGGTCTCGGCTTCGTGTTCTACACTGGCCGCGTTCACGCCAAGAACGAGCGGTTTCTGAACAACCTTCTCCATGAGTATCAGGACTCTGGTCTACACTTTGATCAGGTCCGGAGCCACTTCGACCACGCCATGCTGTTCTTGTGGCCGTGGATGTTGGTTGTCGCAGTCGTGACCTACGTCAAGCTACGTCTGATTGAGCGTCCAGTACGGAAAGCTGCACGGCTCGCGCTCAAGGACTATATCGACGAAGCAGGCTCTGACAAGGTAGAACGTGCGTATCGGAAGAACTTTATCAGGTACGCCAAGAAGCAGATGAAACTACACGCGAAAAGGAGTCCAGCAGAATGGTCAAGAAAATCTTCACAGCGATCGGATTTGGAGTAACAGGCTTGTTCGGCATCTACGCAGGTATCAACATCGCTACCTACGTGGCAGATTGCATCAAGACAGATAAGATAGCGCAAAGGCTTGACAAGGCGCGGGCAAGAGCGTACGTTTAGACAGTAAGCTACATCACAGAGAAGGGAGTGCCGATGACTACCACACCACGTGTACATGTCTCGGTTGTCAAGGAGTCAATTGCTACTGGGTCGCCGTTGTCGGCACAAGATCGCAATGTGACACCAAGGGTTGAGATCAGTGTCAAGTTTGACTTTGGTGACGCTGACCATGCCCTTGCCGGGCTGGCCAAGGCATACGACGATGCGGCTGCTCAGATTGCGAGCACTCGCAATGCGTCTTTCTAAGAGACACCTCCTGTACTACATTATCAACGTAGTGGTAGCGAGCGCGGCATTCCTTGGGGCAGCAGCGATGGCCCTTGCCTTCTTCATTGATGACATGCAATACATCGGACTGATCCTGAACGTGTTCATCCTGGTTCTCCTGGGTACTACGAACACCGTTGCTGCCCTGCGACATAGACGCCTGAAGGAGACGCTTGACAAGGATGGCTTCTGAGTGTTGACAAGGAGAGATGCAAACGGTAGACTCACCGATATGCATTTGGCTTACTAACTAGAGGAGTATGAAAAATAATGACTGATCCCCGCATGGAAGAGATTGTGTACCGTGTTCGCGAGAACCATACACCAGGTATCACTGAGAAGATTATCAAGGGCTGCCTCACCTTCGGATTCAACCCGAACCAGGCGCTACTGAACCACGACAACAAGCTCGCGGCTGAGTTCCTTGCAGCTATGGCTGCCAGTGTAGAGGAGGAAGTTAATGAATGAATTCACAGTAGGAGAGAAGCTACGTATCTGGTTTGGAGTTGGTGTCAAGGAGGCAACCGTGGTCCGCTTCAAGGGCGGACGCTGGACTGTATCAGTAGACCTTGGTGGTCGTCACCCGTTTAACGCGGCTATGAGTCCGCGTCAGCTACAGGCTGCGATCGACAAGGTAGAAGAGTCATGAGCGCGCGAGACGATCTACTCGATACTATCGTTCGGTATGCTGATGACTACGCAAATCATGTAATCTATCGCGAGACTACCTTCCTTGACGTTGAGGCTGCACTAGCCAAGTATGTTCGAGAGGTCCACCGTCTCGGATACGAACGGGCTCGCCAAGACATGATCAGTGGAGCTTTCATTGGCGGGCCGACGTATGAAGCTTTACGTGACTCGTTCACCGGCAAGAAGATTGCTGAAGAAGCTGTTGACAAGGCATTCCGAGACGCTGGATACTGAGATGACCGGCTTTACCTCTATCGCCGCGCGAAGAGAACTTAACAAGCAGTACCTATCAGATATGATGGGTCTGACACCAGAAGAGATTGATGATCTGATCAAGAATGACAACGAACGGAGGAACCATGCTGAGTCAGAAGGCGCAGGAAGTAGTGAAGGCAAGCGAGCCCAATATTTATCAGGTAACTCTCGCTAAGTTTCTTGTCGAAAGACGTAGACAGGTAGACACCGTTCGTGATACGGTACTAGAAGAGATCGCGAACTACAAGAAGTAAAATTGTGGTCTATCCGTAGGTAAGAGGTACCCACCGGGTTTTACAGCAGAGCGCAACGGATGGTCCCAAGCCCGCCACAGCACAGACAGGAGAGAGATGAAGAGAATTCAGGTTAGGCATCTTCACGCGGATCATCTTAACCGTGTAGCTATTATCAACGACAACGCGTACAAAATTAAGGGCATCGAGCACCACCCTTCGTCCGGAACATGGCTAGAACTGGAAGAGCAGGGTTATGCGGATGGTTGGATGCGTTTTGGCGTTGGAGACACTCTCATCGAGTTCAAGGAGGAAGAGTGAGAGTACTTGTCACCGGATCGCGCAACCTGAAGGACCGAGAGAAGGTCTACGGGGTTCTGAATACAGTATGGCAGCATAGAGGACAGCCTGATATCTTTGTAGGAGACTGTCCTACTGGTGCTGACAAGTACGCTCGTGACTACGCAGAGATGCATGGCATTGGATTGGTAGTCTTCAAGGCTGACTGGAACGCACACGGCAAGGCGGCAGGACCGAAGCGCAATCAAGAACTTGTAGACAGCGAGCCTGACCTTGTGCTAGCATTCCCACAAGGCGAGTCCAGAGGTACCAACGACTGTATCCGACGCGCCAAGAAGGCAGGACTCAACGTTCTAATCTATGAGACGGAGGAAGCATGACAGTAATCAATACGCCGGAAGAAGCGGACCTGTTGCCGATCGGTACTATTTTGCGAGTAGCTGGAGGTAACGCTGCAGTGAGAACTTCTGCTACAAACCCTGTCTACTATTGTGGCTGGTCATTTGCCGGGCATGAAGACGCAGGTGTTACTGGCTACTCGCTGGAACCTGACGACTTCCCCGCCATTGTAGTATGGACACCAGGGAGTGAAGATGAGTAAGCTATGGTCAGAACTCAAGGCAGAGATGCTAGCTAAGATGGATGCGAAGGAACGGGCTTGCCACGAAGCGCGAGTCCAGGAGTACAAGGAAGAGTACGAGCAGGAGATTCGTGAGTGGAAAGATCCAGTAAGCGGAGAGACTGTACTACAGCTACCAAAGGAGGAAGATGATGAGTGAAGAACTTAAGTTCGCCGCGTGTGATAACGACGGCAGCAAGACAGATTCATATCTTGAGGTTGTAGACAACTACGACAACACCAACTCAAATAAGCAGTACCAGGAGCTATACTTCTGGACCAAGGATGGCTGGGATTCAGTCGGCGTACCTCTGAACCGCGAACAGGTAGAAGAACTATATGATTACATCGGCACTTGGCTAACGGCTGGTGAAAGATGACTAACCTACAGTTAGGTACACGTGTACGGTACAAGAGGACTATCACACGCAAGAATAAATACTCAGCCGACAATCTCAAGTACGATAAAGAATGGGTTCCTACAAGTGAGTGGGAGCTTCAATGTTTCGGCAAGATCGCTCAGCCATGGCCTGCGTATTTCGGTGAAGGAATCATCACCGGCAAGCGAACTCTGGCTAACGGCAATGTGAATTACTTTGATACTGGCGCTAACTTCATCGCGAGGGAAGGGTTTGAAGCCTACATCGTCACCTTTGACCTACGTCGTAAGTCAGTGTATGTTCTACCTGAAGACCTTGAGGTTATTGAGCCGATTACTTTCGGCAAAGGTGGAGACTCATTGACTGAGCAGGAGAAGGAAGACCTACGCAAGTGGTTCCACAGTAAGCAGGAAGCGTAATGTACATAGTTAATCCGAAACCTTGTGCTGAAGTTACCAAAGTTCCACTAGGTTACCGCGTTGCCGTGAGTCCTGATGGATTCCAGTTTTACGTACAAACCTGGTGGCGACCTACTGAGAAGTCGGCAAACAAAACAGCAAAGAGATTGGTAGATGCTGCAAAGCGGCGCATTGAACGAGACAACAAAAAGACAAGAATCTATTAAGGAGATAAACATGACAGTAAACAAAGCACAGGTAGTATTCCCAGCACGAGCCATCATTGATGTTGATGAAGAGGGCAACCCAATTGCATTTGGGTTTCTAGTAGAGCGCAATAAGACTCCACTATATGTCGGCCCTCACGCACTAAACGAGGGGCCAATTAGTGAACTCATGCTTCAGGAACTTGTTTCCCGTCTACGTAATCTACAGCCAGAGGATTTCCCGGAAGCGTTGGGGCCTTGGTTTTCCTGAGGTGGGCGCTCTTCAAGTGTGTCATTAGCGGGGATAGAAGATGTGTTCATTGTTATGTTAGGAGGTGAAAAATGAATAGAATTACTTATGGAACAGCAGACGTAGCCAAGAAGAATTCTGGCAACCCTTACTGGGTAGTTGCATCCTTCAACGCGGATACAGTACACGATGCGTATCTCAAGGCTGCTGAATTCGTGCGAGGCGATGACAGCCTAGAGATTAAGTTCTGGGGCACTACAACTCGGGACGAAAGCAAGTCGCTGCCGAACGATTATTACAGCGGATAGCCACATGCTGAGACAGGGCACGGGAAGTATTGACTCTCTTCCCGTGTCTTGTTACAGTACTACTACTACACCAACTACTTAAGGAGACAACCATGGCAACGTACACCAGCTTTGAAGTTGTAGAGCGCCGCAAGGTGTATTCTCTTCCGAGCCCGACCAACGGCACCGAGGTTTCCAAGGTAATCTCAGCCATTGGGCAAGAGCTTGACACTCGCGGGCTCAAGTACTACGATGACACTATTCGCGTAGAAGCATGGGACGATGAGATTCGTTTCAGCTTCGATCTACCAGACAAGGACAACTAACATGGTTAACAAGAATGCTAAGAGCGGCGAGAAGCAGGCGCCAGGTAAGAATGCAGGACGTAAGCGCGTACTGGTACTGTCCCCGCGTGAGAGTAAGCCAACCACTCTGTCAGCACGGTTCAAGTGGGATGATGAATTGTGAAGAAGATTGTCATCGGTGCCATCGTAGGTATCGCGGCACTGTTCTTTACTGGCTGCGAGCCACAGCCGCGCAACGACCAGGCTTACCTCTGCTTCACCATGGACAAGGAAGATGCCAAGACAGCAGGTATCAGTTGTCCCGATAAGAACACTAACAAGACAGAGAAGAAGAATGACAACGGAGTCATCTGTTTCTTTGAGACCAAGGATTGCAAGAAGTAAGGAGGAAGTATGCCAGACAAACCACATGATTCATACATTCTACAGAGCCGCGTTGAGTGGTACTGCCAGCAGAACTGGCCAACTCTCGGCATCGAGAAGATGCAGTTGGTTCTGACACTGAAGGATCGCTACGGTACCGGCAATGACCGCTCTGCCATCGTCACATTCCATGACGGCACTCAGGTCCACCTGGATCTGACCAGTGACAACAAGGTAGCAGGACGCTACACCAACCGACGAGAAGGAGTACTAACTTCATGACCACTCCAGCCGACAATAACTACACAAACGATGCACGCGAAGGTAAGACCAACGCGGGACTCATCGAGATCAAGCAGGACAAGGGCACTCCTCCTGTCTACAACCGAGCCTACGCACGGTCAGTAGGATACTCAACACGAGGACGCGTCTGTCCTCCTTTTCACATCGAGCTAAAGACTACGTAATAACTCTAACATTGGGGCCGGATCTGTTGATCCGGTCCTTTTGTTTGTGCTAAGATAGTACTCTATGATGCAGAAACTGAATGGAAGTGAGAGACATGAAGAGATTCTATCTTGCCGCTGATGCGGACGGTAACGCACAAGGCTACAGCTTTGGCGAGACGCAATACATGCAAAACGTTGTCTCTGTACCATCCTCTGGCAGGAAGAAGCCGGTAGATCCAGATGATCCTAAGACGGCAATCGAAGCGACAGATCGATACCAGAACATCCGTGGTGTCACAGATATCAAAGGTCGTATCTTCGTAGTCACTGGCCGACCAGTTCTAACCATCGGACACATCAGCTACTTTCGTCAGGTGCGAGTGGTACCAGACGCAGAGATGCCTGGCTGTGTAATGATGGGGCCGCAAGGCTCAGCACTTGAGCAACTTGGACGAAAGGCTGCAGACCTTCCGGAAGAGAAACTGAAGAAGCTGATGGAGACTCACCTCAAGGCGAGTAACCTCCAGGGTGAGAGTGGTACCACCTGGTATGACCTGATGACTGATGCGCAGGGGCGGGCACACGAAGCAGCCACCCTGGCAGGGATCTCCGACTCACAGTGGAACCTTGTACAGTCAGCAGTAGTAGCACCGAGTTACACGGTCAGCAAGACTATCGTAGAGTTCACAGCACTAGGACTCATGACACGTCACCTGATCGGGACGGCAAACTATACAGAGAAGAATTATCGTACGCTTACAGCAATTTACAGAGCAGTCATGGGCGACTTGCATTGGCAGGACTGATATGACAGGGGCAAGAGAAATGCGGACATATACACAGACAGCAAGCGGGGCAACACTGGACGCGGCACTGGCCAACTCTAAGATGTTGGCCGCCTTCTACTCTCGCAAGCGCGAGCAGGATCTTACTCAGACCAAGTACTCTGTACTGGAAGTAGGAGTAGAGAGCGGTAAGTCGTTCACTCGGGTGGAAGCAACGTACAAAACATCTTGACGCGCGGTCAGACTAAGTGATAGAGTTTGAGATCACGACTACGAAGGAGGATGCATGGAAGATTTAGCGGCAGAAGTCAGGCGGCTGGAGCGCTGGCTGAAGAGTTCAGAACGCCGAGAAGCGGAACTGGGACGTCAGATTAACGAGCTGCATGCAGCCCAGCCAGACCATGAGTTTGAAGTTTTCGAAGATACAGATGGCCTCAAGAGCATCCGCATGAAGACCGCCAAGCAGATCCAGACCGAACGAGATGTACTCAAGGCTAAGCTGGAGAGAGTCGAAAGTGTCCTTAAGGCGTGGGAAGAGGATTGGACCTGCAACAGTACCATTCCATCTCTGCTTCACGACTTCCAGGCGGCACTCAGGGACACTGATGTCTGAAGAGCTAAAGTTTCTTGCATGGCTTTCACGAAATCCATGGACAAGGACATCTGACTCTGCTACAGTGGCAGTAGAGTACCTGAAGAAGGGACTAAAGACGGCATGATCACAGCTAGAATCACCAGTGAGTGGGAAGACGACGAAGGTAACATCAATCGTGATATCTACGAGCTTGAAGTTGATAGTTCTTATCAACCTGATGTTGCTCAGGACCTGATCAGGCGCGTTACGGAGGCCGTTAAGGAGGACCGTGCAGCAAGAATCGAACAGTTCGAATCAGAAGACACCGACGATTGAAGAACTACAGAACGCTGTGATACTGTTGTCGAAACAAGTACTCATCCTGGCCACCGGTCTGGAAGAAACAAAGAGAGCAATGGCGGGATTGGTTGGATACCTACAAGCAAAGGAGCAGGCAGATGGGCAAGTACGACAAGAAGACTAGCGGTCTAGTGATCTGGCTTGCCATCATTGCCGGGTTCGTTGTCTTTGCTGCCCTCTGGCTAGGGTCGCGTCTGATAGAGGCGTTGACTCGTGGATAAGTGTCCGCATGCTGATATCTGGTTTGACCGCGAGATCTGTCCGTGCGACGATACTATGCATTACAGGTGTAGCGAGTGCGGCACTGTAATCGATGACTGTCGACTAGAACAAAACAACAAGGAGGAAACTAAATGAGTTCAGTACCAGATTTTATGCCGATCCTGCTTTCCAAGGGAGCCCACGAGGGTCCTGAGAGCGGCGCATGCCTGATGGAAGCAGTGAGCTTCTTGACCGGTGAAGAGTGGAGTGACACCCCAGCGTGTGTTGACGAGGAACTTGCCTACGTTGGCCAGCAGGTCAACGACTACGTAGACGCAGAGCACCGTCAACTACTACTCAACTACGTCAACCGCTTCATCGGTACTGCCGGTCTACCAGTCAACTTGACTGACGCCATCATTGACCTCGATAATGTCTCTGATGACGACGAGATGATGAAGGCTTGGATCAAGATTCAGAACTACAACTTTCAGGTCGGGTGCTGGGTCAAGGATGTCATGTACAACGGTCTAAGCCAGGAAGACTATGACGAACTGATCAGCGCGAAGAGTAGTCTCTACCTTGTCGCGCTCGATGAGCTACTGAGTGCAATCGAGGCGGCAAACAATACCTATGCCATCCCAGTACAGCCACGTCAGTTGAAGCTGGTACAGGAGCTTCTGGTCTGATGGCGCGGTATACTGTAATTGAGAACGACGAACACTTTGCCAAGGTGACTGAAGAAGATGGTACATTTTCCGTATACATCATGGATGGCCCACCAGAGCAGACCAGAAATTTCTCCAAGGCCTCACGAGGGTTTTTGACTGAAGTTGATGCCGCTCAGTGGGCACACGAACAGATCACTACAGAGTGACATACTCGTTATAGTTGTCCAAAAGCGTGTCCGTTTTGGACAAAATGTTATAAGAACGAGACTAACTCACAGCATTTTCACAAACAGTTTTATATGCAGGTTGTGCATTTTTGAGATATCATGGAAAGTAATAACTATGATACGGAAGGATTGAGAACAGTGTCTATGTCTAAGTACTTCACAGTCAAAGGACTAGGAGTGACCTTGGCGAGCTTTGTCACTCTAGTCCTGCTGGATGTTATCCTCCTACTAACTCTGTACGTGTTCTACAAGGCAGATATTGCTCTTGTGTTCGTCGTGGCTGGCTATTTACTATCAACGCTGACAGTGGTAAACTTGGTCATTCTTGGCGTGATGGTTGTCAAGTTGAGAAAGCGTAACACTATTTGAACTAGATGAAGGAGGGGCAGCATGACAAAGCAGGTAGAAGGATGGAAGATCGGCAGCGCTTACCACACGGACAGTGAGGGGCGAGTAGTTGCCAGCGTTAGGAATCTAGGAATCCCGTCTGACGACTGGTGGCACGTAGAGTCTTTTGATCCGGCCACTGGATACAGCGTTGAAGACGACTGGTGTTACAGCTACAATGAAGCCGTCGAACTTGCCAACTTCTTCATCAATCGTGAGGCCAACCGTGTCGAGCGATGACCCTTTGTCTGAGAATGAGATCCAGACACTAGAAGAAGCGCTGGTAGACTTCATGCGTGTCCTGAACGATGCCGCGATCCATGAGACTAAGCCAAACATCAACGCTCTGCCTATCGAGGTAGAAGCCCTGGCCCTACAGAGTCTCATCGGTCTCCAGTGCTACGTCACTCTCCTGGCCCACGGATCGATCCATCCGTTCGAACATGTCCGGAAGGGTTCGACTTACGAGCAGGTAATGCGTCGGGTAAACCTTGCCAACCTGGCAGGTCAGGGTGTCACGATCGAGAACCACGAGATCCTAGAATTCGTCAAGAGCATGAACTACCTGTCCGCGATCGGTCTCCTCTATGAGGCGTTCCCCAAGGCCAAGTGATGCGGTTCAATCGCGAAGAGTGGTTGAACCAGGCCATTGATCTGATGGTTCCCGACTTCAAGGCCGCAGGACTCAAGCTACCTCGCAAGAAGATTCACATCAGTGTAGGTCCAACCCAAGCTCGCTACTACCACACAGCTACTGGCAACATTGGAGTGACCTGGCACGAGGCTGGGGACAAGGGCGTGCTACACATCTTCATCTCCCCTGTCTTGACTGATTCAGTAGAAGTACTGGCTACCATCTGCCACGAGTTGATCCATTGTTGCTTCCCACCTGACACGAACCACAAGAAGCCGTTTGCACAGGCATGCAAGGCGTTGGGCTTGGTACCACCCTGGTACGCTACAGCACCGTCTGAAGAGCTTGAGCGGCGCTACGTAGACGTGTTCCTCCCTGTCCTAGGTGAGTACCAGCAGCCCAAGTTCGACACGTCTACCTCTCCGCAACCTGGCAGCCGCCTGCTCAAGGCTAGCTGTGCTCAGTGCGGGTACATCATTCGCCTGACCCAGAAGTGGGTTGGACTTGGTTTGCCGTGGTGTGGATTTTGTGATAACGTTCGCTTGGAGCTAGAAGTGAAGCCCGAAGCAGTATAATAGTACTAACAAAGTTACTAAACTAACTAAACCACAAGGTGAAATATGTAGTTTAACACCTTCCTATCGATAGGAGATGTTCATGACCGTAAAGGTAAATAACAAGGGTACGAGTTTTGTTCGAGTGCGACTCTACGGAATCGGCGTTGACGCGATTGACGCTTTCCGTCTGGATGCCACTCTCTATGAGGAACACAACACGGCAAAGAACGCCAGTGACCTCTCGTACGGTACAGATGTATATTCAGTACTACTCGACATTCCTATCAACACTGTCCAGAAGCACATCGACAACAAGACCATTGCTGTCAGCAAGAAGTTTGACAAGGCGCTGGCGGTTCAGTCATGAATGGCGAGCCACGAGAGCCTGACGCGCCAGGTGAGCTTCTAGCCTGTTGCAGAGCAGGTCACGATATTCCTCCTGCCGTTCTCTTCGGCACAGAGTGCTTGGTCATGTGTAAGACATGTGACAAGGTGTTCTACCAAGTATCAGTCGCCATCGGTTTTAATCCTAGCGGTTGGGAAGATGACTCGTACCTCAGCTAAAGACCTTCTTACCAAGAAGCCACGTGCCAAGCGGGAGCCAGACCTCCGCTCCCGTATTGGTGCGCTGTCTAAGGAAGAGTTGGCAGCTAACAAGTGGTACAAGGACAACAGTAAACTCAAGGCTTGGGTACACGTCTATGAGGATGATGCTCTCCTGACCACTGTGAAGCTGACTAAGACCCAGCGTCTTGATTACGTCATTGAGATGTTGACCAGTTCCGGCAAAGAGATCGTTGAGTACAACCCTGTCCTCCTCTGGTCTGTCCGCGTCATGAACGAGGACACAGAACAGATCTGGGTATACCATCACCAGGAGTCCTGGGAAGAAACCTGCTGCAATAGCAAGTGTTACCGACCTGATACTAATCCGGTAACGATTAAATAAAGTCACGTAAAAGCGTAGTTTCCTTAACCGATTCAGTTGTACAATTAGTGTACGTAAACAAGCAAAGGAAACTCACAATATGCCTAAAACATCAGAGCGTTATCATCTCGACCCAGCAGTACACGCGCCTCGCGTAGGAGACATTGTTCTCCTCTCGCAGTACAAGATTCAATGGCACGTTAAGCATAATCTATACGGCCAACTTTACCTCCGCTCCGTCGTCGGTGGCAGGTTCGCAGAGGTAGTGTCCAGTCGGGTAACACAGATTTGGCGTGATCCAAGCATCAAGCCAGTCCGCGACAACACTCTTGACTACGGTGATATCTACGAGGATGCTGATTATGACTGGTCTATTGAGGATGACGATGACGAGTCCTGAATATTACCTCATCATGCTAACCGGCGACGGTGAAGAATTCGGTACAGCAGTTGTCTGCGATAAGGTTGACTATCTCCCCAGCGGTGCGGTAGAGTTTGTAGACAAAGAAGGCTTCACAGCAATGCACCTGTCACCAGGACTAAAATATTGGTTCGAGCAGTTGACAGAAGAAGACTACGATGTTACTGTGAAGAGACTGGCTGAACAGAAGGACGCTGAGCCGGAAGAGGAGCCAGCAGGCAGCTTCAGAGAGCAGCTAGGACAGCAGAATATTGGCTGGTCCAACGTATAACAACTACTAAGGAGGAGAACATGAACGACTACTTTGGTGAGTACCGTCAGCAAATGTTGAATGTATTTGAGACATACGGATATACTGTGCCTGACCACTACACTGAGGATCAGCTTGACGGTACCGATCAGGACTTGGTTGAGACCGAGAAGCGTTTCCTCGACTATGAGGTTGGCCTATTATATGCAGAGAATGATTGTGCCTGAGATTCAGGTTGGCTCACGTCGTATTGTTGTCGTTGACGGAGTGTACGAGGATGCCCGTGCCAACATTATCGGCAGCGAGATCCACGCAATCGTAGAGACATTCATGCAGGCTTGCTACGACAACAAGGCGACTGACATCAAGTCGTTGACTCTCACCTACGGTGCGCGTCCAGATGATGATTTGTGGCCAGAAGGCTACACGCAGGTACAGATCACAGGTATCGTAGAAATGCCGGTAGTTCCAGATGCATGATTACTCCAAGGCAGACCTAACTGCGTGCTATCTCCTTGATACAGATCAGGACGTAGACGTTGAGCCGTACTTGGAGAAGTTCAAGAAGTCTTTCGGACATCTATTACTCGCAGACGATGTCCTGGCTGAGTCAGGATATGACTTCACGCTCGGTGCACGCTACTACAAGCTAACAGGAAAGATTAAGAATGGCGAATAAACCAGGAGCCTACGGAAGAGTTGGGGAAAACGGTGTTCTTGCCTATCTACGCCAGCACCTGTGGCCAGCAGCAGAACGGCGTAGACTCATGGGTACTGCCGACAAAGGAGACATTAACCCTGGTGGCTACCCTGTTCCTTCTGTCGTGGTAGAGGTTAAGAACGCCGCTAAGCTGGAATTCTCTGGGTGGCTGAAAGAGGCAGAAGAAGAGCGTATCAATGCGGGAGCAGAGATTGGCCTTGTCTGGGCTAAGAAGCGTGGTATCTCTGACGCTGGTAAGTGGTATGTCATGATGACTGGTGAGACTGCGGTTAAACTACTAAAGAAAGCAGGTTATGGTTATGGCGAATCAGAGTAACGCATCAGGCGGTATAGGCTTCTTTGGATTTCTCGCAGCCGTGTTGACGGCAGTGTTCATCGGCTTGAAGTTGGCTGGTGTTGGCGCGGTGGCAACTTGGTCTTGGTGGTCAGTAATCAGCCCGGCACTTATCTACTTCAGTCTTTGTTTTGCTGGTCTCGTTCTGGTTGGACTATTTGTAGGCATCGTATTCATTGCTGATCACATCCAGTCAGAGTGGGGCAACAGCAACAAGAAGTTCTACCGTAAGCACGGCGCAATTGACTGACTTGAAGACGTTCCTACTGTCAGTGGTGGGTAGTATACTGTTGTTTGTGATCGAAAAGATCTATGCACGTGGACCAGGAAGTAGAGGAAAGTATTGATGGACACAGTTCAACTAATTATCGTATGTATTACTATTTTTCTAGTAGCGCTTATCATTGGTGCCAACTTCGGGACTCGTAACCGATGAACAAGAGTATCGAGCTACTGCGCGAAGAGTTCTTGGACGCCAAGCGCGAGGTCAAGTTCGCGGAGAGTAACCTTGATGACGCCAAAAAGGCACTGTTCGCTGCCACAGAGGCTGCCGGTGACGAGTACGAGGTAGGCGAAGAAGTTATCCGTATCGTCCGTCCAGAGAAGAAGACTTGGGACTGGGACAAGGTACGTGCCAACGTAGGCGAACTACAGTTCAAGAAGATCTCTCGACTAGTTGTTGACGAGAATCTCTTGAATGAGGCCCTCGCGAGTGGGACAATTAAACCATCAGCCTTGAAGGGTTGTGTCACAGAGAAGCCTGGAACTGCATACGTGCGGATCTACAAGAAGAAGGAGGAGGAGGGCGACGAAGATTTCTAGAAGAGGTACAAGTATCCAAACAAGTCGCGATACCGCGCAATCAAATGGAACAAGCACAAGGAGAACACAATGACAGAAAACCTAAACCTCAAGAAGAAGGCTACGGCCAAGGACATCCTTACCCGTAAGCCCAAGAAGAAGGTAGACGGACCATACGTTGCCTTCATCCCCAAGGATGGCGAGCTAACCGTCCAGTTCCTTTCCGAGCCATTCGAGTGGCTCCCCTGCTTCCAGGTCTGGACCGGCTCAAACTATGTCACCCTGGAGCACGATGATGACGCATGGGACGAGATCGAGGAAGAGTATGGCAAGAAGCCATCTGTTCGCTTCCTAGCCCCAGCACTTGATCCAAAGGAGGCCAAGGTTATCGTAGTTCAGCTAACTTCTGGTCTCGCTAAGGATCTACTGGAGTTCGGTACCCGCAAGGATGCCGATATTACTTCCTTCACCTTTGAGCTTTACAAGACTGGTGAGGGCCTGGAGACTCGTTACAAGTTCGATTCAGAGCGCTCCGCTGTTGACATCGCTCGCTTCCAGGATCAGCTACCTGACCTTGAGGCAGTTCTAGATCGTCTCGTCAATCCTCCTTCCGAGGATGAGCTTGCTGACGATGCTATTGCTGACGATGCTCCAGCAAAGCCCAAGCTACGTCTGAAGAAGTGATTGACGTTGACTGATTTCAATCAGTTGTTTGAGGAGCTAGCCGATGCTATTGCCGACAAGGTAGTAGCTCGGCTGGCTTCCCAGCAGGGTACAGACTGGCCAGCAGTAGAGACCAAGGTGGTACCTGCTAAGCCAGAGGTAATCCATCCGCTGACTCCACTGGTAACTACAACTAACACAACCAACCCTCTCGTCATCTCAGACAAGACACCTTTCACGCGTACGATCGACAAGATTAACGCTGATAAGGTAGTCGAAGAGGTTGAAGAGGAAAAGGTAGTCGAGACGTTGCCAACGGGTGAAGGGGTGGCGCTGGCAGACAGCAAGGCTCCAGGGGATCGTATCGATGAGTTGACCAAGGTCAATATCCGTACACTCCGCCGCAAGGCTGCAGCAGTAGGTGTTGACAATGATAGCCACAACATCGATCACTACGAGAAGTATGAGAAGCCAGAACTAGTGATCCTCATCGTCAACTTCGAGATGCTCGTCGGCAAGACAGTTGATGAGTTGGCCGGTAACACACCAGCCAAGGCGGAGAAGGTAGATTCTGAGCCTGAAGAGGTTCCAGATGATACTGACTACAGCACTCCTGAGCCGGAAGATGATGATGACTCACCACCGCTAACCCGTGAGGGTGCGCGAGCACTGGACCTCGCTACCTTGAAGACCATTGCTATTGATGAAGATATTGAAGCTTCTAAGCTCACAGGTCTTGACGTAGAGGAAGTTGTCAAGCTACTCTTCGGTGAAGAGCCTGTAGAGGCAGCACCAGTAGCAGAGCCTGAAGTAACTGAGTCCGAAGAGGATGAGGAAGAAGAGGGTGGCTGGACCGAGGACGAGATTCGCGGTGCAAGCCGAGCTGAATTGCAAGGTATGATTGTGGAACTGAACAAGCAGCTTGACGATGACAGCCAGATCGAGTATAGTCGTAGTACGACTGACGAAGATCTAGCTCAGACCATTATTGACCTAGTCATCTAGGAAAGAAAGTTCCGAAAGAGGCTTGACAAGGCAGGAACCGAGACTGTAGGATAGTATCATCAGCTTGGGAAGTAACAAGAAAGATGTTGGCCCCGCACCTCGGTCTCACGGCCGAGAAGGGGTCTTGACAAAACAATAGAGTGTAGTAAGATAATGGCAGAGAACAATAAGTTCTCAATCATAAATGACTTCAATGATTCTCTAGCCATCTCCGTATGCCAGGTGGACAGGCACGAAGAAAATGAGCGCTACTAGAACCACCAGCCTGATACGTCTGAAACGACCAGGGGCGGGAGTAGCAACCGCGTTCGAATCGCGGACGGAGAACTGTAACTGATGGTGTCTGGCGGCATCAAGGCCACCTTAGCGGGTGGAAATAGCTAACACAAGAGAGAATATATGCTCTCGTTAGTTACTGTCGATCAATGCGCGGTAGCCAAGAGGTAAGGCACCAGGCTCATAACCTGAATATCGAGGGTTCGAATCCCTCCTGCGCGACTATTCTAGTGACACGAATGCTGGTTTTTCGTAGCACACTGTTAATGTGCCGTGTCGAGAGATACCGTAGGTTCGATCCCTACCACTAGAGCTTGTACAAGTAGCTCAAGATAGAGCCCGGAGGAGTACCGCGTCATTAAGATGTACGTATGGCCCAATGGAGATCTCGGGATAATATCCGAGCTTGTACTAAGTATTGAACGAGCTAGAGCGTTGTGCGCCCAGGGATCATCCTGGCCAGGAACGATCTAGCTCACCATAGCTGGGTTGGTCATGACCCCAGACATTCCCAATCAATGATAATGTGTTGGATGGCCGGACTGATCACCGGCAACATGCCCTTGTAACTTAGTGACAAAGTGCCGCTCTTGTAAAGCGGATACGGCGGTCTGATTCCGCACTGGGGCTCTTCCTTTCATTGGAAACCCGAAGGAGTGTAAACCTTCAACAGATGAATTAGCGGGGCACTGTAAAAGCCCCGCCAACATGGTCCATTGGAGTAGTGGTTATCTCGCTTGCCTTTCAAGCAAGAGAAGGTCAGTTCAATCCTGACATGGACTGCGTAGTAACAAGTATGGCTTTGTAGCTCAGCCGGTTAGAGCGCCACCCTGTCACGGTGGAGGCCGAGGGTTCGAGTCCCTTCAAGGTCGCGTAACAAATTAACACAAACATGGACGTGTACGTTAATGGTAAACTAGCTCCTTTACACGGAGCCAACGGGAGTCCGATTCTCTCCACGTCTACTACCCTTAAGAAAGCCGGACGCTTGTCAGTGAGCGTTGCTAACCGGTGTAGGTACTGTGTGAAAACAGGGAAGCTGCTAGTAGAATTAATTGCCCTACTAGAGATTGTGCTGAGAAGACCAGGGGCAGGCATAAGAATCACTGACATGGTTTTGCTGGTGGATTTCCAGAGGAAGGCCTACGAAGCCATCCTACACAGTTCAATTCTGTGCGGAACCGCAGGGGTATGGAATTACCTTGACAATGTACAAGTCAGAATTCCCGGAGACTGTCTACTCCGTCATAGGCATGGTGTCCTAGACAGGCGCTCGAAGGTAACTCAGTCTGGTTAGAGTGCTCGCCTGATACGCGAGTTGTCGAAGGTTCAAATCCTTCTCTTCGAACTCGAAGATTGCGCTGGTGGCGATTGTCTTTTACAATTGCATAGCAGTACGGGAATATCGTCCAATGGTAGGACGCCAGATTTGCATTCTGGCAATTAGAGTTCGACTCTCTATATTTCCACGAGCACCGTTAACATACGGTCATTGAAGGTTGGCTACCTGAGAACTCAAAACAGCCACGCGCTTCCATAGCTGAGATGGCATTAGCTCCTGACTCTTACTCAGGTGACGCAGGTTCGAGTCCTGCTGGGGGTACGTAGTAGTGTGAAGCATGGCTGCAATGCGGTTCGATCCCGCTGAGAAGGTAAAGGACCTAGCCTCGCGCAAGGCACTGGAGTTCGATTCTCCTAACACTACTCATGGTCTCTTAGCTTAATGGGAAAGCATCCGGTTGAAGCCCGGTGAGAAGTGGTTCGATTCCACTATTGACCACTGCACAGTTGAGCAGGAGGTGGGCTCATCTGACTGTTATTCGAACTGGATAACTGCTATAATATATGTATGGGTAAATATACAGAAGAGCAAATCATCGCAGCAGTAGCTGCCGGTAGATCTTTTAATGAATCACACACACTTTTAACGGGCAGTTGTTCTGGCAGTTCATACATGTGGTTTAAGCGCCGCGTATTCAAATTAGATTTAGACACAAGTCATTACGATCCACATTGGGCTAATAGAGATAACCGTTTGAGGACAAATTTAATTTCTTCGAGCGATATTTTAATGTTCAACCCAGACAGTACGAAGCGTGAACCGACACATAGGCTACGCAGAGCATTACGCGAGTTTGGCGTTGAGGACAAGTGTCACAATTGCGGAATCATCACTTGGCAGGATAAGCAAATTGTTTTAGAAGTTGAGCATATTGATGGTAACTGGCGCAACAATCTATTGGAAAATTTAACCCTATTGTGCCCAAATTGTCATTCGCAAACTTCTACATATGGGCACAAAAGCAAGAAGATTCCTAAGGCAAAAATAGTTAAACTCAAAATCCCACGCAGTTTATCTTGTGAGTGCGGGCAAGTTAAGAGCCATAGAGCATCTACATGCATGGAGTGTCATCATCTCAAAAAGAGAAAAATTGTCTGGCCTTCACGACAAGAACTCATTGACAGATTGGCTAATAGCAACTATAGTAAGTTAGCAAGAGAACTTGGTGTATCGGACAACGCAATCCGTAAACATCTACAGAGCAGTGAGTAATCGGCATTACAGCGGGTCTGTAAAACCCGTCTCTCCGGAGGTAGTGGGGTCGGCACCCACCGCTGCTACAATAGAATAGAATAGAACGATCTCTTTTGGTGTAACGGTAGCATTAGACACTCTGAATGTCTCGGTCGAGGTCCGAATCCTTGGAGGAGAGCTTCACAACTAAATAAGTACAACCTTTAGGCGGGAACACCTCCCGCTACAACGGAATGTGGGCCAGCGGCTAGGCCGCCTCATTTGGGGTGAGGACATCTTCGTGAGTTCGAGTCTCACCATTCCGACGGAGAGTCCTATGTCGCGACTAGTCAACTCCATAAATGTATAGAACGCGACCCGTTTTTAAGTGATGTGTTTCCGGGTTAATTAAAACACGCACTATATACCGCTAGTTCAATTGGTAGAATGCAGGTCTCCAAAACCTGAGGTTGTAGGTTCGAGCCCTACGCGGTGTGCGAGAGGGGAAACGTCGGTTCGATTCCGGCTATGAGATTTAAGTATCTCATGTAGACTAATTGGATGAAGTCGCCCTTCGTAATGTTCCTAGGGAAACTCCCTAGACACTTGACAGTGACGGTCCCTCACGGCGAGGCTAAGCCGATTTGCTCCATTAGTATAAAGGCAGTACGTAGCTCTCTCAAGGCTATGGCGACGGGTCAGTACCGTCATGGAGTACAGAGGCAGTAGGGATACGTAGCGGTCTGCTTAGTTAAAAAATCCCGTTTGGTTAGTTGGCAGAGTCCGGCTTATTGCATTAGTCTTGAAAACTAACGTCCCTGCGAAGGGACCGTGGGTTCAAATCCTACACTAACCGCCATACAATTGAATAGAACGAGGAAGATAAACCAGTCAGGGATTGGTCTGGCTTGCTAAGCCAAGGGTGGTTACGGCCATGGGAATCATGCTCTCTGTCTTCCGCCCGTGTTGGTCGAGATCCGAAGTTCGGTTCAACTCGACTAGGATAGCAACCTCCAAGATTACTTGGGAACAGCTACATGGTGTACGAGCCGAATATTTGGTTAGTCGGACTGGGCTGTGATCCCAGGAGCAGATATGCTTGTGCGAGTTCGATCCTCGTCGTACACCCCATGCCCTTCTGGCCCAACTTGGCAGAGGCGTTGCGTTCAGGGCGCAAAGGTTATCAGTTCGAATCTGATGAGGGGCACGCAGAACTCAGAGTGTGAGGCAGGGTAACCAATCCCAAGCACACCCATCGCAAAAGGTGGGAAGTATCAGGTTCAAATCCTGATTGAGTTGATGCTGTGTGAGTATGGTGTTAATTGGCAGCACAACAGACTTCCACTCTGTTGGTCTCGGTTCGAACCCGTGTACTCGCTCCAAGGGCTAGTAGGAGAATTGGTATATCCACCTGGCTCAAATCCAGGATTCTGCGGGTTCAAGTCCCGCCTGGCCTACAAATGAACACGGCGTGGTTGTAGCTGGTTGCTGCCTCTCCTCTGCAAAAGGAGATGATAAGGGTTCTTACGTATCGGGAAACTAAATGGAGGGAACAATGCCTTATAAAAATATCGAAGAGCAAAGAGAATATGACAAACGTTGGCGAGCAGAGCGGCGTACTCAGTGGATCAACGAACAAGGAGGAAAATGTGTTGACTGCGATAGTACAGAGCAATTAGAAATTGATCATGTGGATTACAAGCTTAAGGCATGTAATGTTGCAACATTATGGTCGCGTAAGAAGGATATCCGTGACAAAGAATTGGTCAAATGCGTAGTGCGTTGTAACGCTTGTCATATGCTAAAGACGATAGAAGAAAATAAAGAAAAATATACGATATATCACGATTGTGGCACATACGCGAAGTATAAGCGTGGATGCAAGTGTCAAGATTGTAAATCTGCCAACAACGAATATCAACGCATCAATAGGCGACCCAGAAGAAAATCTGTATAGCCTCTAAGCTTTCACTCATGGTATTTGAGCGACGAGGTTTCTACCCTTGTTCGCGATAGTTCGATTCTATCTGGAGGCGCTAAGGCGACAGTCGCCTAGGGAAGCGTTCAGGACGCGACCCGTTGTAAAGAAGGAGACATAATGTCTACTACTATTGGTGCTCTGGAAAATGAGCTTGATCTGACTAAGAAAGAGCTATACAGAGTCATCGGAACGTACGACCTCGATGGTAAAGGTCAGTACAGAGAAGCTTATGAGGAATATCCGAGGTATCCTTCGTACCAGAAGGACAGGACAACAATTACCCCTCAAAGCGGTTCGTATGCGAGCTATAAATACACTAGCTTAGTGCAAACAGATCACTTTGCCAGCAAAATTGATGAGCGTATTGCCAAGTACAAGGAATACCTGTTCGATAATTTACAAGCTCTTAGTACTCTGACACATACTAATGGCACAGAAGAGGCCCGTAAATTTTTAGCTCATCGTACATCGGAACTCAACAAGTGGATCGACAATTGCAAGATTGATAAGTCATCTCTAGAATGGAACATTAGACGGCTTCAGTCTGATAAATCAGGCTTGGAAGAGAAGATTGCGTCACTTGAGATTGCGATCGATAGACTAAGATAATACTCGTAGTATAATAGAAAGGGTGGGCCTACAACGGGCTCACCCTTTCTGCTTTTAAGGAACACCATGGCTCTCACAGCAAAGCTTGACCTGGCTGTCACTCCTAATACTTTGACCGTAACCTCTGATAAAAGAGTAGTCTCTGTTGACGTAACAGTACTTGGCGAAACTGTCAACGCCAAGGGTAACTTCCCCGTGAAGATTACTGACTCGCGCACAGGTGTAGTCTGGACAGTGAAGTCCGACAATGGGCTGGTAGCTGTTTACACCGCCTCTGCGTGATGAATGACATGGACCAGTCAATCACAGTCACGGCCGCTGGTGAAACCTACACGTTGCTGATTCCATCAGTGCCAGCAGTGCCTACCTACGGTCCTCGCGTTATCTCTAACGTGTCCGAGCTAAACCCTCCTGCCCAGTTCAACTATGTCACCTGGCGTTGGGGTCTCACTACTCCTCTACAAGACGTTTTCAAGGTACTGGGTGCCAACGATGTCCTTGTACTCCCAGAGCGTCCTGAGCCATATCTTATTGACACCAGCAAGGGTTTTCGTTCCGGAGATGGCATCCACGACGTGGCCATGACACGTTGCAAGGCTGGCATCATCGGCATGGGTCCTGGTGCCGTCATTGACCTGGCTCCATCTTCATTCTCTCAAGGCCCGGCAGGTAATGCCGAAGGTAATCGCAACAAGGTCATCGAGTGTTGGACCGCTGGAGCTATCATTGCCAACTTCACCATGTATGGTCGTGACCTGGGTGGCTGTGCATTCGATGCTATCAAGGGTGCAGCAGCAGATATTCGTATGGAGAACCTTTACCTCAAGGGAGCGCACAGAGGCTTCTCTTCTGCTCCTCCTGGAGAATCTGGTGGACTGGTAAATCACGGAGCACCGCGTATGGCCATCCGTCGCTGTGAAGTAGACTGTCGAGACCGCGTGACCAACAAGTCTGTCGGTCCTTCTCCTGTCATGTTGAACGTTTCCAATGATTGTCTGATCGAGGACAGTTACTTCCATCACTGCAACATCGGTGCGCCGACTGCTTGGAAGCTGACCAACCTGACTACCCGCAACGTACGAAGCGAGTACAACTCCTCCGGCTTCAACCATGAACTGGTCCAAGGCACAGTCAACCACTCCGGTGCCACCTTCATCATTGACCGCGCAGGTCGTACCGCCAACGATGGTTCGCACATTTCCATCGGCACAAGCTTGGCCAGTGCTGTTTACAATATCGACATGAAGTACTATGATAAAGGGTATGAAGGTGACCCAGAGAAGTTCTTCGTTCAGCACATGACAGTGGACTACCAGCCATATGGCCAGAAGGACAGTGACATTCATATCACCAAGAATGGAACAGCAGTAGCGGTTCTGTTTGCAAAATAGCTTTGAGCTTATCCTGAGTTCAGTGGGGGCGCCGACCAAAGGAAAAGAATGAAAGCACGTATTTTAGGTATCCTGGCAGCGCTAGGATTGCTTTTGGGTATCGCTGTCGTAGCGACTGCTGATGTACCTAATCCAGATCCATGTGATCAATATGGAACGAACAGAGCTTACTTAGACTGTCGCCTGGATCGCATTGAAAAGAAGGTAGATGGCGATTACACAAACCCATCGCCGTCTCCTAGCCCAAGTGTCACACCAAGCCCGTCAGTTACTCCATCTGTAACTCCGAGCCCTTCCGTGACACCAACGCCAACTCCTACACCGACTACACCTAGCCCAACACCAACTCAGCCAGCAGGAGACTTCCCTAACGCTGATAATACTGGTGTCCCAACAGGTACTGTGCTGGCTAATTACACTGGATCAATGACGATCACAACGGCCAACACAGTAATCGACAAGAAGAAAATCACTGGCACCCTTGTTATCAAGGCCAAGGGCGTCATTATCAAGAACTCTCAATTGAATGGCAACATTGACCTGGACGCATCTCCTGGTGCATACAAGGTTACGGTAGAGGACTCGACACTCAATGGCGGAACATCACAGGCGCCAGTCATTGGTTACGGCGACATCACTATGCGTCGCACTGAGGTAATTGGATCAAGAGTTTCTGTTCTCTGTGGCTCCAACTGTGACATTCAGGACTCGTGGCTACATGCTCAGTACCTCAAGCCTGGTACTGATTGGCACGTAAACGGCTACGTATCTAATGGCGGTTCTAATGTTTTGGTTAAGCATAATACGATCGCTTGCGATACACCCAACAATTCTAACGGTGGAGGTTGCACAGGTCCAGCAGCTAGCTTTGGCGATTTCAGCCAATTAGACAATATCGTCTATGAGAATAACCTGCTCAAGGCCAGTCCTGGTAGCTACTGTCTCTATGCAGGCCACGAGCCTAGCAAGCCATACCCAAACCCTCGTGGCGTCAAGGTCACTGGTAACGTGTTCGAACGTGGTAGCAACAACAAGTGTGCATTTTACGGTCCAGCAACCAGCTTCTTGCCTGGCAGCGGTACTTACCCAACCGGTCATCCAAAGGCAGGCCAGGCTTGGTCCAACGTCTGGTCAGGAAACGTTTGGGACAATGGTGGCGTAGTAGCACAACCATAAGGTACAATTAAGTAGAATCGATTCTATTTACCCAAGAACAAAGGAATTCCAATATGGCAAAGTATACCGACGCCGCAGGCGCAAACCTCACCAAGACTGAGGTTACAGCACTAACAACTCAGACAACACCCCTCCGCGTATTCAGCGGCAAGGTGTACCAGAAGTTCACCCCTCGTGGTGCAGCTTATGAGAGTGGCACTCGTCTCGTCTACGGACCAGGCAGCGTTCTATCACAGGCTGACTTCGACGGTCTCTTCGCAACCGCAACCGTGACCAGCGTAACCCCAAGCACAGGTCTTCCTGCTGCTGGTGGTACCGTTGTAACCATCGTTGGAACTTCGCTCGGTGGCGTAGAATCTGTGACTTTCGGCGGAACCGCCGGAACTGCTCTAACCTATGTATCTGACACCTCGATCAAGGTAACCACTCCTGCTAAGACAGCAGGCGTAGTAGCCGTAGTCGTAGTTGACGATTCAGGCTCAGTCGCAGCAGGTAACGTTACATTCGTCTGATCTATCCATAGAACGACCCTGCCCACTTCCATGGGGCAGGGTTTTTCTTTGCCCTGTTCCTTGACATGGCCGTCTCAGGTCGGTATGGTTCAGATATAGAAGTTAACTCACGAACAAGAGGAAGGAGTGTGGTAGCCATGGAGGCCACTCTACAAGGCAACAAAGGTTGGGCTCTCTAACAAGGAGAAGACCATCCTGGAGCGCGCTAAGAAGCTTGCAGCTACCTCCACGTGTCGCATCAAGCATGCGTGCATCATCGTGAAGGGCAACAGCTACCTTGCAGTATCTACCAACAAGTTCCGCAATGATCCGTTCATCATGTCAGATCCGAACAAGGATGCCAGCTTTCATGCAGAGATTGCTGCCTTGAAGAAGATCAAGGGAGACATGACTGGGGCGGTCGCTTACATCGCTCGGGTCAATAATCTGGGAGTCCCGCGTATGTCTCGACCGTGTGAACGCTGTATGATAGCATTGAGAGAAGCTCGGATATCTAAAATTATTTATACGGTAGAGCACTACGAGTACTTGGAGAATAACCATAAGGAACGTATTTAACTACAATGTAATACTGGGGGCAGTATTCATACCAAGGAGGAAAATCATATGAATGACGAATTTGATCTGGACGTAGAGGGCCGTGTTATCGAGGAGATTGAAGAAATGATTCTCGACTTCTATCACGACGAGACCAGGATTCAAGAGATCCTTCACAATCTCGATGTCCCAATCAACGGGGCAACCACCAAACGCGTACAGAAGACAATCCAGCATGCGCTGGATGAGGTCAGGAATACACTGTGACCGAGCCGACTCGTGAAGAGCTTGATGCTTTCTGGGAGTCAGACGTGTGCCGGTCAGTGTTCCCACCAAACTACAACGACTTAGATACAGCAGAAGGCTGGTATCCAGAACTAGAAGGAGAAGATGAGAGTGGCGACACTTGAAGAGAAGCACGTTGAACAGGCACGTTCCAAGGAGCTTGAGGCAGCAGTAGCTGACGAGTTCGAAGAGGGAACTGTCATCAAGTACTACAAGCAGTTTGAAGAAGATGGGCAGTTGTTCACCTACACCGCCCTGAAGATTGGCAAGGCCAAGTGGTTCACAGACGGCAGTTACTTTACATGGCGGACACTTCTGTATAAGATTGATCAGGATAACATCTATGATCTAACAGAGTCACCCGATCTTGTACAGGTAGCCACGGAGTGGGAACCACTAATCTAACTAAAAGAGGGAGGTAGAATGGCAATCTTGTTGCCGGATGGTTACAAGCCATTCAAGAGTAATTTCGGTCACGCTCACGCACATAGCAATAATTCTGTGCAAGATGGTATGAACACCGTAGATTCTATGGTAGAACGTGCTGCTCGGTATGGGCAGCCATTCATGTGTCTAACAGATCATGGGGTTCTCTCCGGTGCCGTGCAGCTTTACACGTCTGCCAAGAAGCATGGAATCAAGCCAGGTGTAGGTATCGAGGCTTACATCATCGATCCGGCTTTTGACCTGTCCAATATAGACTCTGATGAAGCTAAGAGTGCCGAGAGGTATCACCTAGGAATCATTGCTCTCGATCTGAAGGGTTACCAGGGTCTGGTGGGTCTTTCTACTCTCTCTTACACCCGTCCTCGCTACCACAAGTTCCCGCGCCTGCTTGTAGACGATCTACTGGAGTTCGGCAAGGAGTACGGGCAGCACATCGCAGTAACAACCGGCTGTGTATTCGGCTTCGTAGAGAAGCAACTGACCGACAATGGTCTTGAAGCTGCTGTCCGCGCGACCAGAGTGCTACAGCAGATGACACCTAACCTGTACGTAGAGATTCAAAAGCACAATATCCCTGATGGTGTCAATGAGATGCCAGAGGCTCAAGTCATTGATTCTATGCTGCAGGTTGCAGACCAGCTATCGCTTCCGATCATCGCCACTGCTGATTGCCATTACCTGGATCAGTCTACACAAGAGTCTCACACGCTGATGAAGCGCATGCTCTACAATGACGCGGAGGGCAAGGAGTCTGGCTTCCCTGGCGACACATACCACCTCGCTTCGGCTGGATGGATGAAGGAGAAGTGGGAGCCTGCTATCTGGGAACGGTTCGAGGAGTCGTACTCAGACTTGCTCGGAAAACTGAATCTCGTTATTCCCCAGCTAGAGAAATTCACTGCTGCTATCCCGGAGGTATCAAAGACACCAGACACAGTCCTTTACAAGGAATGTCACAAGGAACTAATGCGTCGTGGACTGGACGACAACGAAGCCTATATCAAGCGTTTAAACTATGAGTTGGAGGTCATCAAGTATCTCGGAATGGCCAACTACTTCTTGCTCGTGCTGCAATGCGTCAAGGCTATGATCGATGACGGTGTGCCGATTGAGGCTCGTGGTTCTGCCAACGGGTCACTCGTTCTTTACCTGCTGAAGGTAACGCAGGTGGACCCAATCATTTGGGGCACCAGCTTTGATCGCTTCATGGCCAAGGACCGTATCGGTGCGCCTGACGTTGATATCGATATTGCTGATCAGTACCGCTGGATCATTCTTGATTACCTCGCTCAACTTGAGATCAACGGAGTCAAGTACAAGACCTCTCAGATCGGCACACTCGGTAAGCTTGGCCAGTCCAAGGATTCCGACACTGGCTCTGCCTTCAATACTTACAAATCATCTCTTCGTATCACTCTGGAGAACGAAGAGTGGGTGATGGAGAAGACAACAGCAGAGAAGGAAGGTCGCAAGCCTGTCAAGAAGAACTCTGACAAGCGAGCGGAGGATCGTTTCCGCGACGAAGCTTACAACACAATCAAGACACTGGAAGATGTCAAGCGCCGTATGCCGGAAGACTATCGGCCACTCAAGGCAATCATTGAAATGAACTCGGTCTACAAGTCTCGCGGCAAGCATGCCGGTGGTATTCTCGTCTCGTCTGAAGATGTCACGATCGAAGACTTCATCCCGCAGATGATGGCCAAGGACGACGAGTCTGACAATGCCGACACGTTTGTCACCCAGTTCACCATGAAGGATGTCGAACAGCTTGGACTCCTAAAGATGGACTGGCTAGGGCAAACATCCATGACAGTTATGTCAAGGTGCATGGAATACCTTGGCAAGGACAGCACTGACTTCTCCTGGATTCCGAACGATGACGACAAGACTCTTCGATTTGTTTCGAGCCGAAAGAATCACGTCGGCCTGTTCCACTTGGAGAACTATCCTAAGTCGATCGCCATGGTTGAACTTGCACCAAAGAGCACTGCTGACTTTGTGATCCACCAGGCATACTCTATGCCGGGTGCTGCTGACTCTGGAGCCAAGGAAGTATATCTGAACCGTCGTCGCGCGAAGAAGTGGACACCGGTCTACACACACCCGATCTTGGTACATGCATTTGCAGATACTAACGGTGTGATGATTTACCAAGAGCAGCCACTTGAGGTAGGTCGCGCCATCGGAATGAACGACGTAGAGATCACAAACATTCTGAAGGTGATGAAGGACTCTGGTGCTGGCGCCCTAGAGCGCAACAAGAAGCGTCTGGCCGAAGCAAAGCCACGGTTCTGGGAGCTAGCCGATCAGGCAGGGTTCACAGAGGCTGAAAGCAAATGGTTCTGGCAGCAGATGTTGGCGATGGCTGGCTACGGATTCTCGATCAACCACTCGGTTGGTTACGGCATCCGTTCCTATCGCACGGCATACTTGAAGCGTCATCATCCTCTGGAATACATGGGTGCGCTGCTGAACTGCTGGGCTGGCAAGAACAACAAGGTCAAGGTAGGATGGGGCAAAGAGATCAAGAAGGAAGACCACTACCTGGACGACGCCAAGAAGCAGGGGCTCAGAATTCTTCCGGCAGTCATCAACAAGTCTCAGTCCGCCTGGACCATCGACAAAGAAAGAAACGGAATCCGCAGAGGATATATGAGTTTGCCTGGTATTGGAGCACCTACTGCTGATAGTATTGTAGCTGGACAACCGTACGCCAGTATGGAGGACTTCTGCACCCGAAGTGGAGTGAGCGGAAGCAAGCCGTACTTGAAGAACGGTTCTCTGATCGGCGTAGTAAAAACTTTGACAGAAAACGAGGCATTCAATGGTTTTAAAGAATCCGAATAATAAAGCTTACGCAACAGATGAGTGGCGTGGCGAAGAAGACGGCGCCCAGTTTGCTCTCTATGTGGAGTATGACAAGAATGGGCACGTCATGTGTACCAAAGAAATTATGGAAGAACTCTTGAAGAAGGCCGGACTATACAAGTATGAGGAGAACATTTAATGCCACCAAAGAAGAAGATTGAGACCGGCAACGAGATTGCTACCAGTCGGAGTTCTGAACTCCGCAATATCGTGAATGCTCACCTGGGAGATTCATCTGACCAGGCGCAGATGGCCGACCATGAGATGTACAAGTCAGGCTACTGGTCAACCGGTATCCTACCTATTGACGTTCTTCTTGGTGGCGGAGTTGCCAAGGGCCGCATGGCTCTAGCCTCCGGCGAGTCACAGACACTCAAGTCACTCATCGGTCTCTCTACAGTCGCTCAGGTGC
>Ga0193717_1000104_pt1 | contig 84476 bp, 95 predicted proteins | sample U2c2metaG_FD_145900 | JGI IMG/M metagenome (GOLD analysis project Ga0193717, IMG submission 145900) | Soil microbial communities from a riparian zone of the East river system, Colorado, United States - U2c2 | ecosystem: Environmental > Terrestrial > Soil > Riparian zone | place: USA: East River... | reverse complement strand
TCGCCGTCAGTCTTAGCTTTTGCCCTAGAGAGTAATTTTTCGAAAACCATAATTAGTATCATTATATACCATATGGCCAGATAGCAACACTATAGCCCTCCAGCTTATTGTTGCTTTTTATCTTTATATATGATATAATGTTATTATTCGTTTTTCCCATTGTCTACCGATTCGCGTAGGAGAGAGTAATGAAGTTGCGTGCACAAAAGATCGGATACTGCACAGGGTGGCTCGCTGCGTATGGTGTCATCGTTGGCATCATCGGAGCAGGTTTCTGGTTCGCAGCGGGTGCTCACGCCGCTACGGCCAACTCGATGAGCATGTTGTGGTGTGCGGCCATCGGCGATGAGCCGCTGAATGCCCCCGCATGCGCGCCGGCTCGCGTCGACCTCTTTAGTGAGGTGTTCGTGGAGACACTTGCGCTCGCCATCCCCATCGGACTGGCGTTCATCGTCGTCGGGACGATCATCTTCCTGCGGTTATTCAACCGCAAGGAAGCCGCTGCGTAGCAGACTCCACCTACAACCAACGCCGTTCACGACTAGACGAAAGTGATGAAAAACGAAAATTGACGAGCCTCCCTACGGGGATCAGCTCGTCATTTTCATACTTATACTAAAACGGCTTTGATACGGCGAATGCCGGCGGAACTAGCTTCTTCTTTGGTAATTTTGAAACGTTTGCCGTCCTCTGCCAACTGGCCCGTATGGTCTACGTGAGGACCGCCGCAAATCTCTAAGCTGGCGATATGATCACCTTCACCCATTTGATAAACTTTTACAGAATCCTCGTAGCGCTCCCCGAACGGACCAATCGCACCCATATCAAGTGCTTCCTGGGTCGGGTATAGTTTGAACGCAACAGGCAGATCTTCTGCAATCCACCCATTGACTAGCTCTTCCGCTCTCGCAATTTCTTCGGGTGTTACTTTACTGTCGTGGTTAAAATCAAAGCGAAGACGTTCTTCGGTAATATTGCTGCCGTGTTGGCGCAGTTCAGGACCAAATAGCTCGCGCAGAGCCGATTGCAACAGGTGCGTTGCGGTGTGGTATTTCTTGTGCTGAAGTGTTTGGCCACCTAGCCCGCCCTTAAACGCGCCCTTTGCTGCAGTCTGGCTACGAGCACGCTGCTCGGCCATTTTGTCATCAAATTCTTGACGCCAATTCTCGGACAACTTGATGTTTTGTTTAGATGCCTCTTCGGTAGATAGTTCAACCGGAAAACCAAACGTGTCATAAAGAGTAAATAGTTCGTTGCCAGTTAGTCCATCTTCGGCAAATTTCTCTAATTGCTTTAGGCCTTTACGTAACGTTTGACGGAAGACTTTTTCTTCTTTGGCAAGCGTTGCAATAACCTCGTCGCGTTTTGTGGCGACTTCTGGATAGTCATTGTGGTACATGTCGGCAATAACAGGCACGACTTCTTCGAGGAAGTTTTGTTCGATACCCAGATCAAACGCAAAACGAATCGCACGTCGGAGCAGCCGGCGCATAACGTACCCCTGCTCTTTATTAGCTGGTTTTACGTCGTCAACAGCAAGGAACGTTGCCGCACGAAGGTGATCGGCAATAACACGCATGCTTTGAGTGTGGTCTTCGTATTTTTTACCACTAAGAGTTTGAAGTTTTTCAACGATTGGCCAGATCAGGCTTATTTTAAAGACATCAGGACTATTGATTTGAGCAGCCGCAATACGTTCCAGGCCGCCACCAAAATCAACGTTCTTGCGTTCGAGCGGTTCAAAGCTACCGTCTTCTAGCCGGCGATACTGCATAAAGACCTGGTTGCCAATTTCCATAAACTGGCCACTATCGCTTGCTGGGTGCGCCAAGCCAAAACCTTCGGCGTGGTTTTCGAGACCGAAGTCGTAAAATACTTCGCTGTCAGGGCCGCACGGGTCGCCGATCGGTGTTTTGTTTAACCCGCCACCGCGTGACCACCAGTTTTCGCTGTCATCATAAAAGAAAATGCGTTCGCCTGGGTTGATACCTCGTTTATTGCCGTCTTCTTGTGATCCAATTTCAACGATCTTGGCTTCGATTCCCTTTTCCGCGAAAACTTTCTGCCAAATATCCGCCGCTTCATCGTCACGGGGAATGCCATGTGCTTCGTCGCCAATAAACGCAGTCACGTAAATCTTGCTTGGATCAAGCCCGACTTCGTCTGTTAAAAATTCAAAGAACCAACGGATTTGTTGCTCTTTAAAGTAATCGCCCATACTCCAGTTACCAAGCATTTCAAAAAAGGTTGTATGGCGGTTGTCGCCAACGTCTTCGATATCCTGTGCCCGTAGACAAGTTTGACTATCGACCAGACGTACACCAGCTGGGTGATCTTTACCTAAAAGGTATGGCAAAAGTGGCTGCATGCCGCTACCCGTAAATAACGTCGTCGGGTCATCTTTTAGCATTAATGGGGCACGTTCAATAATCTCGTGCTGGCGATCATTAAAGAACTTTAAATAGGCGTTTCGAATATCTTGGGCGGTTTTTGTCATATTACCTGTTATTTTATCATGATACGCTGTAAAAAATAAGCTTTAGGACTAGTAAAAAGTGACGAAAAATGTTATGGTAGAGCCTGTCCATATTGGATAAAGTGCAGCCCGGAAAGGCAAGTCATGCCCAAGAAATTGATCATTTGGATCTTGATCGCCCTCGCGGCTTTCTGGATCTTCACCGAGCCGGAGAGTGCGGCCGATGCGGTCGGAAGGGCGTTCAGCGCCGTCGGCGATGCGTTCGGGTCGGTCATCACCTTCCTATCCGCGCTGTTCAACTGACCAAGTAAGGCATTCGTCATGAACGTCACCGAGTCCAAGGACAAACCTGTGCCGGCCAAAAAGAGGCTGTAGTCAGTACGATATAGACCCCGCGCACAGGGAAAGCCGCAGCAAGCGGGTCTGGATGGGCATTACTGCTCCCGACCTCCGACTTACTGCGGCAGCTTTTCTTTTTAAACGATTATTCCGCCACCTAGACAGATGTCATTATTGTAGATAACAACAGATTGCCCTGCGGCAACCGCTCGTTCAGGCTCGGTAAGTTCAAGTATCGCCTCATTATCCGAGGTTGTTTTTATATGCGCACGAATTAATTTAGCGCGGTGACGTACGCGAATCATATACTCACCGTCGTTTGGTGCTTCATTGATCCAATGAACGGATGCTAGGTTAATTGAATTTTTCCAAAGCGTGTCATCATTCAGATCAGTCGTGACATAGATTTCATTTTTTTCCATGCTTTTACCCACAACGTAGTACGGCAAACCGCCGCCAACATCCAACCCATGGCGCTGGCCAAGCGTATAGAATATCGCACCATCGTGATGACCAATTGTTTTTCCGGTTTTTTTATCAATAATCGAACCTGGTGTTTGTTCAACATACTGGCTAAGGAAATCCCGGATGCCAACTTTACCAACAAAACAAATTCCCTGGCTGTCTTTTTTACCAGCCGTAAATAACCTGCGTTCTTCGGCCATTTTGCGTACAGTAGGTTTGGTAAATTCACCAAGCGGAAAGAGCGTTTTTTCAAGTGCTTTGCCTGTCACACGATACAAAAAGTATGTCTGATCCTTGTTGGTGTCCTCGGCCATTTTCAACACGCCATTTTCTACTCGCGCATAGTGTCCGGTGGCAATCATGTCAGCACCGTCTTCTAGCGCAGCATCCAAAAATAGCTTAAATTTCACTTCTTGGTTACACATAATATCTGGATTAGGCGTACGGCCTAATTTGTATTCTTCGATCATGTAGTCAACGACTTTGTGTTTGTATTCGTTTTCAAAATCAAAAACTTTAAAATCAATTCCTAGCTGCACGGCGACACGCTTCGCATCAGCTAGATCATCCGCCCACGGACACTTCATACCAGGCAAATCTTCTGTCCAGTTTTTCATATACACACCAGTCACGTCATGGCCTTGCTCAACCAAAAGCGCGGCAGTCAGACTACTGTCAACTCCGCCGCTCATGCCAACGTAAATGTTAGCCATTAGCGTGTGCCCCCGATGTAAAAGGCGATAATCTTCACAAACTCGCTGATTGCCAAATACCATCCGCCAGGCGTTGCCCACCATACACTCGACCATTGGTTATCGTTTCGTGCAGGATGATTACGAATCGTTACGCCAACGGATCGTTTAGCAAATTCCAGACCAGCCCGGCGCTGGTGATACGGCGATGTCACTAAAATAACTGATGAGATTTTATTCGCTTCAAAAATCGTTTGTGTATTTTCTGCATTCTGCTTGGTCGTTTCACCATATTCTTCGGTGAGGATATCTTCGTCGGGCACGCCTGCGCTTCTAGCCTGGCGTCGCATTGCCTCAGCATTGCTTGGACCGGATTTGTCTTGGGCCGCACCCGAAAAAATAAGCTTTGACGCCCAGCCATTTTGGTACAGGGCAACCGCTTCGTTCGTACGCGCAGTTGTATCTCCGCCGCTTACGGCAATAATCGCATCAGCCGGCATACAATCTGATTTTGTTGTCGTAGGTTCGGTATCACAGCCAGCAAGATCGTTTGGTGAAAGATAATTATTTAGGCTAAGTACCATAATAATAAACGTCACAAACGCGACAATTAATATTTTCACTTTTTGGTCCTTTGAAATTCACGGCTGACCTCTTCGATAATAATACTTGCTGCCCGGTTGGTATTATCTTCATTCGAAAGATGACCCAAAGTCAATCGAAGGCTTCCGTCGGCAATTTCAGGGGCTAGCCCAATAGCCGTTAGTACGTGCGAACGCGTCCCGTAGTTAGCGGCGCAGGCACTCCCAGTCGCAACGAAAACCGCTCGGGCTTCAAGTGCAAAAACAAGTCGTTCCGCATCAATATTAGGAAAAGAAATATGGAGATGTCCTGGTAAACGGCGTTTTTGATGTCCGGATAATACGGCGTCAGGAAATGCGTTTACGAGTTGTTTTTGCAAACTATCACGAAGTGCCTGCAAACGCTTTGCTTCACCATTATGATGGCCCGTGGCAAGTTCGAGTGCCTTGGCAAACCCAACGACACCAGCGACATTTTCGGTACCACTACGAATGCCCCGCTCTTGCCCACCGCCTACAATTTGGGGGTTGAGGCGAACGTGACTCGCCGCCCACAACAGACCGACTTGTTTTGGCCCATAAATCTTACCTGCATTTAAGGTTAGTAGGTCAACGCCTAGACGCGCGACGTGCACGTCCAATTGTCCGACACCTTGCGACGCATCACTGTGAAAATACAGAGGCGTTGTATCGCCTGCACTACGACGTCTTTCGCGCTCTTCTCGGATAACTGCCGCAATATCCCGGAATGGTTGAATCGTTCCTAGTTCGTTATTAGCAAGCGCAATGCTAACCAGACGCGTGTCTGGTCGAATAGCTACTTTTACACGATCGGCACTTACCATGCCGCGTTCATCACTTTCAACAATTGCATGGTCAAGCTTGGCAGCAGCGGCGAGCACGGCATGATGTTCGATATTTGCCGTTACTACGTGGCCTTCGATACTGTTGAACGCTAAATTAATCGACTCGGTTGCACCAGCGGTCATGATTAATTCATCAGGTTTTGCACCAATCGAAGCTGCAATCACGCCTTTTGCTGCTTCGTACTCACGACGTACGGCAAGCGCTGGCGCGTAGGGACTAGAAGGGTTATAGAATTTCTCTGTAAAATATGGGCGCATAGCAGAAAACACGCGCTCATCAAGAGGCGTGGCAGCAGCATGATCTAGATAAATTGACTCACCCATTACTTTTATAAGTATAGCATTTAGGAAAGGTCTTTGCCTGTCTGGGGATCGCGTTTATAAACCTTACGGGCTACTTGTTCATAGTACATACGGATGGCAACCTGCAAATTTTGTAATTCCTCGCCCTCGATATATTTATACCTGGCGCCTTCTTGGACTTTTAAAATTCCCTTATCGTGCAACTCGTACCTTGTGGTTGTCGTACGCTGAGTGCCCTTTTCGTCTTTCCATTCCTCGTGCCAAATCCAAGTCCTCTCATCAAGACAAAAGAATTCTCGGCGATGACCATTAGGAATAGGGCCAAAAATCGATGCGCCAATTTGGCTTTCTAGGCTCAATAAGTCACGCTCAGTCAATTTTTTGAACGGGCGGTTTTTTGGCATGCGTAATTTGTCTGGTGATGCAGGCGTACCAGTTAGGAGGCTGAGTGCTTTTTTAAATACATCACTCATATTTTTGTCCTCTTTATGCCGCTAGATCGAAATCTTGGCGAGTTCCTTTTAACATTTCTTTACGAATCTGTAGTATACGAGCACTCAATGCCTGTTCGGATAGTTGATCAAATGGTATCAATGTCTCTACAGCTGATTGTTCGTGTAAAGACGCTATCTGGGAAAGCTCATAAGAATATGGATTGTGGTTTGCAGGTGTGGCCTGTAACACGGCATCGCCAAAAGCACGTCTTTCGGGCGAAAGAGGTTTGTCATCACTTTTTTCGACAAGCTTGTCAATGTAGGTTTCATTACTACCAGAAACAGTTCCTTCTTTTGAGGAAAGGAATTCAGAAGGGGAAATTTCGGGATTGTTAGATTTTGGAGTCGTCATGACTAATCCTACCTATTTAAAGTTGGCTTTTGGTTTGTTTTTGGTATTAGAGTGCGAATAACGCAGCGGCGTTTGCAGAGGTGGTCGCAGCAATTTGTTCAAGTGATAATCCACGGACTAAAGCTTGATGTTCGGCTACGCCCTTCACAAACCCGGGCTCATTGACCTTACCACGAAACGGTATGGGTGTCAAGAAGGGCGCATCTGTTTCTAGTAGTAATTTATTCAACGGTATGGACGAAAACATCGATTTTTGCGCTTCATTTTTGGTGAATGTGCTGATTCCATTCACGCCAATGTATAAATTGCGCTTTAGCGCCTCTTCCAAATGCTGTTTCGTATCCGTGAAACTATGCAGCTCGCCGCGAATACCCTTGAAGTTGTCGAGTATTGGCCAAAAGTCAGAAAACGCATCGCGAACATGAAAAATAATCGGCAGGTTATGCGTAAGAGCTAAATCAATCTGACCCTCTAGGGCTTTTATCTGCACATCACGAGGGCTATGCGTGTAAAAATAATCCAGACCAATCTCGCCTATAGCTACCGGCTTTTTCTGGATATGAGCGGTTATCTCTTCCCAGCCATCTTTCGTGTCATGAGGGTGAACGCCAATTGCGGCAAATATACCTTGCCTGGTTGAGGCGAATTCCACAGCCCGCTTTGAACTTTCTTCGCTTGTACCGACACAAATCATCTTTTCAACGCCCACTTCAGAGGCACGTTTTATAACCTCGTCCGCATCTAACGGATAGTCAGCTTCGTGAATATGACAATGCGTATCAATCAGCATGGTTTTACGCCTTTGGCGCGTGAGGGTCTGGCGTATGCAGATAAACTTTAGGGAACAATACGCCTTCAACTGGCACAATGACACCGCTGTCGAACATTTTGTGAATCTTTTCCGCGGTCCCGGGAAGAAAAGGTATAAGTAGGTCGGCGACCTGTAAAAGTGTCCCGACGGCATGAGCAAGAACCTCGGCTAGATGAGCCTCGGCTTCGGGGTCGGTTTCGCGTTTTTTAGCGATTTCCCATGGTTTAACATTCTCGATAAACTGGTTTAATGAACGAACATTCACCCAGATCTCATCAACAGCCTTATTGAAATTGAGTGATTCCATTGCTTGGCGGTATGGTTGCATATCGTGCTCTCCACTTGGCGCTTCACCAATAACACCTGCTTGATACCTGGTAATCATACTGGATACGCGCTGTACTAGGTTGCCAAGATCGTTTCCAAGTTCGGTGTTGTATGCCGTTTCAAATTTTTCCCAGGTAAAATCACCGTCATCAAGCGTAGGAATATGCCTTGAAAAGAAAAAACGGAAAGCATCTAACCCGTACTGGTCAATAATTTCGTTTGGATCAACCACATTTCCGACCGTTTTACTCATCTTGGCACCACCGACATTCACGAATCCGTGAACAAGCAGCTTTTTCGGAAGCGGAACATCAAGCCCTAGAAGCATTGCCGGCCAAATTCCTGCATGGAAACGAAGGATATCTTTACCGATCACCTGCACTTCTGCTGGCCAGTATTCTTTCCATTCTTCGTGGTCCGGGTAGCCAAGCACTGTAATATAGTTGGAAAGCGCATCTAACCACACATACATAATCTGCTCGGGATCACCTGGAACGGGTACTCCCCAGGAAAGACTCTTCTTAGGACGTGAAATACTGACATCCTGAAGGCCGTCTTTAATAAGCTCCAAAAATTCCTTCTTACGGAATTCGGGCACAATTTGCATGCGCCCCGTTTCGATTGCTTCGCGGATTTGATCGGTAAATGCGCTCGTTTTTAGATAATAGTTTTCTTCACTTACACGCTCGTACGGGGTTTGGTGGTCAGGGCAAATACCTCCCGTAGATTCAACTTCTTTATCGGTAAAGAAAGCCTCATGGCCCATGCAGTACCAGCCTTCATAGCTCCCTTTATAGACATACGGCTGTAATTTTTGCCAGATATACTGAACGGCGCCAACGTGGTGCGGTTCGGTCGTACGGATAAAATCCGTAAAACTAGCATCAATTTTTCTCATTAACATTTCAAAGTTAGGGTACATTTTATCAGTATATTCTTGAGGTGTTATCCCTAATTCGGCAGCTTTTGAAGCGATCTTGTTGCCGTGTTCGTCGGTTCCCACCTGGAATCTGACTTCATGTCCATTCTGTTTTTGATAACGTGCCCAAATGTCAGCAATTAGATAATCAAGAGCGTTACCGATGTGCGGGCTACCGTTGACGTAAGGAATAGCAGTCGTAATGTATAGTTTTTTAGCCATTGCTTTTTATTATAACAGAGAGGTTTATTCGTGCATCATCGCGACAATTGCAAAGCGTCCATCCTCTTCACGGTTGCCTGCTAAAAACTGACTATGCGAAAAATAGTTTTCGTTTGTTGCCGTGTCGATATCGCTTAATTCAATATTTTGGCGAGGGATATTCGCAGTCAGCAGTTGCTCAAGGATTGCGTCCTGAAGGCTACTGTCGTTGAGGGTTTTAAGCGGATATGTTTCTTGTCCCACAGCCGGGCTAAGCCAAACTTTCATATCATTCGTATCGGTATCAAACTGATCTATAAAATACTGGATGCTTTTTGTTGCCCCTTGTTGCTCGGTACTATGCCGGCCAAGATGCGAAACCATTAGAATATGCTGCTTGGAATCGTAAATAATTGCACCTACGCAATCAGCAAGAGGTAGAAATAAGGCATGGCCAGGCTTTGTGACAACGAGCGCATCCGCAACAAGCTCTGATGTAGCGTCAAGCATTCCCTCGGCTTTATCAACGTCACTTATAATTTTATAGCGGGCAAAGTGTTCGACGTTTTCGTATGTTACCCGAACAAGCGTCGTATGCTCTGGATCAATATCTGTTTTCTTTAGAAAAATAACGCGATTTTGTACTGTTTTAGCATGATCGCCTTTTGAAAAACTCATATTGCCATCATTCCTAGACGAGACAGCAGCAACGACGTTATCAGCAAATATTTTTGGTTGGTCACCTGCTATCATGCGGTGGCTCTTGCAACCCTGACCCAGTCATCAAGTGATAAACTCTCAGCGCGAGTGTTTGGGTCTATATTAGCTTTTTTCAGTAATTCTTCGGCTTCTGGTTTTGAAATACCCAGCCCCCCAGATAAACTACTCCGGAGCATTTTACGTTTTGCCGAGAATCCGGCTTTGACCACGCGGAAGAAATCTTTTTCGGAAATATCCGTTAAAAAGGGTTGTTGTCTGGTCTTTAAGATGACCACCTGTGAATCAACTTTTGGAGGTGGCGTAAAGAATTCGGCAGGCACAACATCACCGAGCGTAACATCTGCAAATAATTGAGCGCTTATCGCCAGGATACTCATATCACCAGGTTTTGCCGCTAGCCGCTCGGCAACTTCTTTTTGGATCAACAAAACGGCAATACTCGGTTTGTTTTCGGTAGTCATTAAAAGCTGCACGATTTTACTCGTGATATAGTACGGAACGTTTGCAACGACTTTGTAATCGGCTGGCAAGCCCGAGAGATCAAAGGAAAGGATATCACTTTGGACTACGTGCAGGTTTTTGCCAGGGAACTGTGCGGGAAGTTTACGTGCTAGCTCTTCGTCAAATTCAACGGCAATAACGCCCATGGACTGACGAAGAAGGACAGAGGTGAGCGTTCCCAGTCCAGGACCGATCTCAAGCACGGTATCCGTATCTTCTAACTCCGCACAATCCGCAATGTGCTCAAGTACGTCACGATCTTTTAACCAGTGCTGTCCGAGAGATTTTTTAGGTGCAGACATTAATTAATTCCCATTATTGTTAGTCCAGTCAGTTGCAAGGTCAAAGCCATCTGGGTGTACTGCGGCAAAACCACCCGTATCGTACACCTTTCCAAGCCCCATACTTGTTTCTACCACCGTACAACGCGGGTAACGGCCGTAATTTGCCGCTACTAGAATATAGCCGTCACGGTCGATCTTAGCACCGTCAGCGCGGACACTATAAGTGCCGCCGCCACAGGCATTTATGACGACATTCATTGGTAAATCGTAGTAGGTTTCACGATGACTCACCCCTTGGCTATCCGTAAAATAGGCCGCGCCCTTTGACTTGCTTAGTGGGTTGCTTGGTTTATTACCGACAAGCTCGACTTGCTTTACCGGATCGTTACTAACGACATTCTGAATTTCCTTGCGGCTGATTTCTCTGCCATCTTTTGCGTCAATCTCGTATGTGACAAGACGCGTACCCGGCTCGCCCTTGGTTTTAATTTCGTGGTAACCAACAGGACGGTCCATATCAAGAACTTTCTGGACAACAAACGGCACTGCTTGTTCTTCGGTTACCGTTTGTACACCGTTACGCCAGATCTCTACTGTCGTTCCTGCTGTTATTGGCACGTTTAGGGATACGGAGACGGTATCATCACTTGCTAACTTAATGCTTTTTTCTTTTATCATTGCCCCGACAGTCTTACCTTGCGTGTACGCAGTGACCTTTTTGCCGTACAGCATAAGGGTAAATTCGGTTGCGCGGGTAATTTCTAACCGCACCCCGGTACCTTGGCTAACGATATCGGTATTGGCTTTTATTTCCGTAATATCCTCGTTACGGAGCGTGACATCGGCGCTACTCACAATCTGTTTAGCCGTGCGGTATGCCGACATAACTTTAATACGCGTTTCGCCATCGACAATCGTGACTGGCCGGGCCCGGTAGACATTCGCCTCGTAGTTATTTGCCTCAAGCTTTTCGTCAAGACCAGGTTCGGTAATATCGTTCGGGTCAACGGGAATCTTAGCCTCTGCAAGAGCTTTGCGCAGAGTCGTCTGACGGGTCAAAAGTCCCCGGTCGACCCCGTTATCATGTACAAGAATAAGCCGCTTACCAGATTCGGGGTTAGCAGATTCTGCATGTACGGTATTCACTAGCACAAGTCCTAAAAGAGCCACCGCAAGGCAGCTCATAGCGGCAACAAGTATCTGCCGGCTAAAGGGTTTCGTTACGTTTAACATTAACGGTAGATATCCTGTAGGCCCTGGCTCTTTGAACAAGATGGCCAAGGCTGCCATCCACGTTTTTGATATGTCAGCCAAGCTTTTTCATCTTGCAATGCCGGAGGTGCATCTGCAGGATCGTAGAATCCACCGTAGTTTGCCCAAGTTGAGTAGTCGTATTGGTATGCCCCTCGGTACTTTGGATTCTTTTTGTTGGCATAGTTACCGCCAGATTCACAACTGCGAAGGCGAGCCAAGGCGCCAGCAAAATCACCACTGAATGTATTCGTCAGTTTAGATCCTACGATTTCAACTTGCTTCACAGACTTCTTCGTCTCGACACTCTGAATAACGGATCGGTTCTCTTCTTTGCCGTTCTTCATAGCAAGCTCATAGGTAACCGTCTTCTTACCCTTTTCGCCTGGAGTTTTCACTTCTTTGTAACCGACTTCGCGTGCAGAATCTTGCACCTTATCGGTATCAAATGGAATTTCCTCTTCCTGCGTAAGTGTCTGTTTGCCATTACGCCAGAGCTCGATGATCAGACCAGATTTGAGCGGGGTAGATTGGACCACGGACAATGTATCGTCTTTGGCAAGCGTCACCTTCTTTTCTTCTAGCATTTCACCGACAGTAGCGGCTTGCGTGTATGTCTGCGTTTGTTTGCCATATAGTACAAGAGTAACGGGTGTTGCGCGGTCAATCGTTAAGCTAACGCCGGTTCCTTCAGAAACAAGATCGGTATTTGCCGCAATCTTTGTAAGGTCTTCGTCCTGTAGCACCATACCAGCTTGTTTGACAATCTGAGAAGCCGTGCGATACGGCGACATAACCTTGGTGCGGATAGCCCCGTCAACGATAGTCACTGGACGCGCACGATAGATATTGGCTTCGTAGTTATTACCGACAAGCTCCTCATCGAGGCCTGGCTCGACAGTGTCATTTACATCAAGGTTAATCTTTGCCTCAGCGAGTGCTTGGCGCATCGTCGTAGCCCTTGTCAGAACACCTTTATCCTGACCATCATCGTGGATGGTGATCAGACGTTTACCAGATGCTACCGCGGCGTCTGGTGAAACGGCGTACGTACGCGTCGCCATAACAACGCCCAAAATTAAAATCAAAAGACAGCTAGCCGCGATAATAGCACCGTAAGGGGTTCTGGTTTTCTGAATAAGTCTGTTCATAAATAGGTAACACCTCACGTGGTGCACTGGATTCAATTATAGCAAAATTGACAGCACGTCGCTAGTGATGACGCTTAAAGCTTCTCGAGTCGAGCGTATTCTACATTCAATTTTTTAGTGCTGCCGCCATCAAATTTTACGGTCACGGCCATGCCGTCAATATCTACAATCTCACCTCTTCCGAATTGCGCCGAACGAACATTATCGCCAATATCAAAGCTCGGCATATCAAAGAATTCATTGTCATCTTTTGGTGTCATAAACGACGGAGGTGGCGTCGCCATTATTTCATGACCCATGTCACTTAGAAACCGTGATGGCTGATTATAACCGCGCTGGCCAAATTGCAGGCGGCTTTGCGCATACGTAAGGTGCAGTTCTTCACGTGCGCGGGTCATACCCACGTAGCATAGACGACGCTCTTCCTCTAATTCACTCGGGCCGGCCTCATAGATACGGGAGTGTGGAAACATCCCCTCTTCCATACCAACCATAAAGACAACAGGGAACTCCAGACCTTTAGCCGCGTGAACGGTCATTAAGGTTACCTTTTGCTCGTTGCCATCCGTATCGGCACTGGACATAAGCGCAACTTCTTCGAGGAAATCCGGTAAGGTCGCGAACGATTTAGCATCCGAGATTAACGACCCGATGTTTGACTCACGCTCTTCTGCTTGCGGCGTTCCGTCTAATAAGTATTCACGATAACCCGTTTTATCGATGAGGTATTGAATGATATCGCTTGGAGCCATATCGGCCTGTTGCTTTGCTTGTAGAGTACGGAGTATCTCACCAAACTTCGCCATGGCCATCTTGGCCCGTGGAGTTAGACTGGTTGTCTGTTCAACATTCACTAGGGCGGAAACGATATCGAATCCGCTATTTGCCTGCCATGTGAGGAACTTTTCCAGGCTTGTTGCGCCAATACCACGGGTTGGAACATTAACAATCCGGCTAAAACTCATACGATCATTTGGTTGATACAGTAAACGTAAGTACGCGATAACGTCTTTGATTTCTTTGCGGTCGTAGAACCTTACGCCGCCAATAATCTGATAGGGGATATGTTGCTGCAATAAAGACCGTTCCAGGCTATAGCTCTGCGAGTTCATACGGTACAATATGGCAAATTCCCCGTATTTACGCGCGCCGATAGCCTCCTGTGCACTAATACGACCTGCAACCGTGTAAGCCTCTTCACTTTCATCATATACGGGATGGACTTGAACGGGAGCGCCAGCTGGTTCTGTCGTCCACAGCTTTTTATCCGAACGCTGGACATTTTTGGTAATGATATTCTGTGCCGCTTCCAAAATCGCACCCGTATTTCGATAGTTCTGTTCAAGTTTGATGATTTTCGCACCAGGGAAGTCACGTTCAAAATTGAGAATATTAGTAAAATCGGCACCTCTCCATGAATAAATCGACTGCCAATCGTCCCCAACTACGCAAATATTTCGCGTTTCACCCACTAAACTTTTGACGATAGCGTACTGGGCGGCATTGGTATCTTGGTATTCATCTATCAGAATATGCTTAAACTGCGCACGCCATTTCTTGCGTACTTCCGGTTGTTCCTGAAATAGACGGACTGTTTCAATCAATAAGTCATCAAAATCAAGAGCGCCTGCTTCTTTACGAAGTTTTTCGTATAACGCATAGATCTTAGCCACGGACTGTTGGAATGGATAGCTGCTCGAAGCCGCATAGCCTTCCGGATCTAACAACTCATTCTTTGCGTTCGAGATGGCGCTACTTACTGCCCTTGGTTTGATCTGTTTATCCGCAATGGATAATTGTTTCATCGCCTGCTTGATCAGCCCTTGTCGGTCATCCTCGTCATAAATAACAAAGTTCGACGAAATACCAATTTTATCACCGTCAAGTCTAAGTAACCGCACGCAAACACCATGAAACGTTCCCATCCATGGCATGAAATTTCGAACCGATCCGTCCTGTTGCAACAAGTGGCCCAGCCGTTCACGCATTTCGCGCGCAGCCTTGTTCGTAAAGGTTACAGCTAGAATTTCATTAGGCCAAATTGCTTCGTGAGAAATAAGGTAGGCAATACGGTGAGTTAATGTTTTTGTTTTACCACTGCCGGCACCGGCAAGAATAAGCAGCGGCCCAGACGTGGTTTGCACCGCCTCGGCTTGGGCGGGGTTTAGGTCTTTAAGAATATCCATTATCTCTATTATACGTGTTTTAGTGTTTTTACACGAGGTTAACTGTAACTTCTATTCCTTTCTCTAATTTTTTATGGTATAACAATACAGATTATGACTACCGAATATACCCCAAGGCTATGGATACCAGGTCAAGAACACGACCTAGCTGATGAATATCCTACTGCAACTCAAGCAGAATTGACTAAAAAATGGCAGGAGTATAATCCTGATGCTGATATAGTTGACGCGCCAGGTGTATATGGCGTTATGTCCATGCCCCATGAAGCACCGCGTGCTTATGTCTCTTTGGACGTATGCGGAGTGATGAGAGATACGCATTTAGCAATTCGAAGCCTTATTTTCGCCAACGAAGAACGTTTTAACGGTAATATCCATCAATATGCTGCCGGTACGTGTCTAGAAAGCGCAGCAGATATCAAAAACGTACTACGAGTTATGATGACTAAAGGTCTGGTGAATCCCGTTCCCGGCATCGAAGAAATTTCTGACATTATCGAAGAGGCCGCAGATATGGGCGCATATGTCTTCGCTAATACATCGACGCTACCTGGTTGCGAATTAGGCACGATTGATTTTTTCAAACAGCATATTCCAGTCGGGTTGCAGGGTGTCGCATTTCCGCGTAATCACGACGGCACCCTCCCTATAACAAAAGGTCATGTAATGAGTAACGTTATCCAGAAGTTTCCGAGCGCCAGTGATCATATTCTTGCTATTAAAATTGATGATAGTCCACATCATAATGTTGCTGCGCGCGTAGAGGTAGGCAAACTCCCCAATAGCGAAGTTATTACCATCATGCCTGAATATCCAACTCATTTTGAGCCCGATCACGGTAGTATCATGACTCCGACACCTCTCGCGGCATTTCAGGCAATGCGCAAGGTCCTTAAAGATCACCTAGCGTAAGCTAGTCACTTGTTCAATCTATATAACCCTTAAAAAGTAGAGAGCGGCACCGGCTCCTGCGCCGATCAGCAGGATTAATACGATCCAAATTACCCACAACCAACCTGATTTCTTTTGGGCTGGATGCGCAAGAGGCTTATGATACGTGTCCGTATCATAAATTGCACCGTTCTTAGGATCACCGGTGTTTGGTTCTTCCTTGTATTGTTGAGCAATCGAGGTTGGACCGGTAAATGCCGGTTCGTCGTCTGTAGTTGCTTCTAAAAGAGCTGTAGGAGGAGAGGTTTCCGATTTGGTTTCTTGTTCTGGCTCTTTAGGCTCTTCCTGAGTGGATTCTTGCAGTTTTGCCGCTTTTGTCGTCGAACCGGATTCGATTGCGACTAAATCACCCTGCAGTTCAGGTGGGAGGTCTTTTTTCGTTTCACTTGGAGAAGGTGGTAATTGATCTGACGGGTCATCGACAGTCAATTCAGTTTCAGTATCACTTACGACTGGTGTATGATCTGGTTCGGGTGCTTCGATATCCAGTGATGTCTGGCCAGATCCTAAAGGCCGTTTGTCAACCTTCGTGCCAGATAAGAATGGGGAAGTGAGCGGTTGTAAATCATCGGATGCAGGAGCAGTCACTGCTGTTTCACTGCCCTCTTCTAATAGCGGCATAGGATCAGGTTGATCAACTATCACTTCGGGTTGGCTTGGAGCTGAAGGCTTGGGAGTTGATATATCAAGAGGGTCAGGCCAATCACTCGTAGGAGCCGAGGTATCAACAGAAGTAACCGGTGGAGTTTCTTTTTCAATCACAGGAGGATTTGCGTCTAGCGCAGGTGCTGGGCTTGGAACGGAAGGTGCAACGTCTTTAGAGGAAACACTACTTTTTACCGGTTCGATAGTAACGCCTTGGCGTGAAAAAGGTTTCGTTGAAGCCGGTTTGTCCTTCTTCATATCTGAAGAATGATGAACGACGTCCATAAATCGTCCGCCTCGGCGTGTCGCAGGCGGGGTGAGAGACCTTGCTTGAGGCGCTGGAGTAGTTGTTGCCGCAACAGGCGCTACGAGCTCGGTAACGCTACTTGAGGCAGGCGCGGCAGTATCATCAGGAAGCGTTGGACTAATTGATAAAGTTTTCGTTTGATCGTCATCGCTCCCCGAAAGATCGCTTTTAGGCACATCATTCATCAATGTATTGACTGCCCTATCAAGTTCATCAAAATCTAAATCTTTCATTCCCCACCCCTATTTTTTAGCTACTGCTGAACCATTATGTGCCTGACTAACAATTTCACTGAATGCACGAGCGTCTAGACTCGCGCCTCCGACTAATAATCCATTAACCCCATCAATTGCCAAATAATCAGCGGCACTGCTTGCCGTTACGCTCCCACCATATAACACTCGTATATTATCTGCCGGTGTTGGTCCGTAAAGGTGTTTTATTTGGCTACGAATGGCCTTAACGGCCTTAATAACATCATCAGGAAGTGCGCTAACGCCCGTTCCGATTGCCCAAACGGGTTCGTATGCCACTGTAATCTGCTCAAGATCTTCACTTGTTACGTTCGCAAGACCGCCCAGCAATTGATCGTGAATGACATCGTTCGTTTCACCGTCAGCCCGTTCGGTTGCGGTCTCGCCGATACACAAGATCGGTTTGATATGGTTACGAATCGCAGCCTGTACTTTGTTGCGGACATCTTTATCCGTTTCACCGAAAATATGACGGCGTTCAGAGTGTCCGATAATCGCGTAGTCGGCTACTCCTTTTAATTGTGAAGCCGAAACTTCACCAGTGTATGCACCATGATCACGCCAATAAAGGTTTTGGACAGCCAGTTTAAACTGGCGGCGATCAATCTGAAGGCTGAGCGATTGAACCGCTAAAAGTGTCGGCGCGAGCACGACATCGACATCGCGATGAGTGGCAATAAGCCCCGATAATTTATGCAGATATAAACTCGCCTCATGAGTTGTGAGGTTCATTTTCCAGTTTCCGACAATGAGTTTCGATTCTACAGCCATATCTCGCTTATGCTTCTTTGTTATTTTAAGTGTAGCGTACTTCTTTTCACGCGTCTAGCAAACTTTCGACTCCTGGCAGCTTTTCGCCAGCCATTAAGTCGAGGCTTGCTCCTCCACCTGTGGAAACGTGCGTGAAACTGTCACCCTTTCGAGCGTCCCAATTAAGCACGAAATCGGCAGTATCACCCCCGCCAATGATCGAAGTGATATCCGGATGAGTCGCGAGCGTCAGGGCAAGCCTGGCAGATCCATGCGCGAAGTTAGGCAGTTCGGCCATACCAAGCGTGCCGTTCCAGATCACCGTACCTGCATTTTTAACTATTTCGATCATTTGCTCAATGCTTTGGTCGCCCACGTCAAGCGCAATGTCATCCGCTCCCATTTCATTCGCTTTTACCAAACGTCGGGGCTCTGTCTCGTCGATCTTAGAAGCGACCGCCAGATCAACAGGTAAGATGAGAAAATCATCAACCTTGTCATCGCCGACCTTAGCGCGCGCTGTTTTATAAATTTCTTGTATTATATCGGTCTCATCAGGTTCGTATTTACTTTTTCCCATAGGAAAGCCTTTGTTGGCTAGAAACGTATTCGCCATAGCGCCACTAATAATGATGGTATCAGCCACCTTAATAAATTCATCAATGACTTTAATTTTATCGCTTACTTTCGCACCGCCCATAACCGCAACGAGGGGACGCTTTGGTGCTTTCATTGCGTCTGTAATCGTTGTGTATTCACGTTCTAGCAGTAACCCTGCGACACCTGGCAAATAATGGGTGATGGCCGACGTGCTAGCGTGCGCACGGTGCACGACGCCAAATCCATCCTGAACAAAGTAACGCGCGCCTGATGTCTCGGCAAGACTTTTTGCGAACTTTTCGTCGTTTGCCTCTTCCTCGGTGTAGAAACGAAGGTTCTCAAGTACTGTTACGCTTCGTTTGGGAGCACGTTTGATTGCCATCCTGGGTTTGTCGCCAATAGTCTGATCAATAAAGCGTACAGGCTCGCCTAGAAGCTCAGATAGCCTTAGGGCAGCAGGTTCAAGGCTTAGCTTTTCATCCCGTCCTTCGGGACGTCCCAAGTGACTAATAATGACTACCTTACAGTTATCAGCTAAGAGTTTTTTGATTGTTGGCAAAGATGCTCGAATTCGAAGATCATCAGCAATCGTACCGTCTTTATGCAGCGGGACATTGTAATCCGCACGTACAAGAACCGTCTGGCCGTGAAGTGGTACCGTATTAATTGTTTGCTTGAAAAATCCCATATTCCCCCACCTTAATTAAACTAGTGTTTATTTTAGCACGACGAGTGCCGGGTGACTACTGTCCGCCGTATCCGTAACCATACCCCGGATAATTGATATTCGGCTTGTGGTAATCGCTAATCTTTAGAGGCTCGGCACCCTTCTCTATTTGCGACTTAGTCGTGATGAATAATTCACTGTTGCCTTTTTGCATTAACAGATAGTCTTCTGTCATCCAGCCGTATGGGGTAAACTCACTCTTTGCTGCTAATTGTTTTTCATTCTCGGCATTTTTACCCCCTATAAACAATGTGTTTTTCCCATCGCGCGATTCAGACCAGAAGGTTTTCGCACCGTCAGGAGAAATCAAGAATGTTGGATACTGTCGGGTAAATGCACTGTCGTCACTAGGCATACCCTTCAGGTTTCCGTCCTCCAATTCGTAGAATTGAGCAGGCGCGCTGCCAATATTAACCGAATAATACACTTCTTGCGGTTTATATAATGCCGCATTAATAATAGGTTGTTGTTCAGCCGGAAAAGCCTTAAGGGTCTTTTTATTTGCGCCGTCAGGCGCAATGCTCGTAATTACCGTCTGCTTACCAGATAATGCATTCGTAAAGTACGAATTCATTGGTGACCATCTTTTTACGTATGTAATCTGATTATCAAGAATGTAGAAGTTGCTAAAACTTTCAAAAGCTCCGTTATATCGATCGTCTGTTCCAGCTGTTTCGTCAAGTGTGGCTAGCTGTTTATTCTCAGCATTGATACTCTTTAGGGCAGCTTTCTTTGCTTGCCAATACTGGACACTGTTACGGTTAACCGTGTATAGAAGCCTGTGTCCCGACCATCCAACCAATGAGAACGAAGCATCCCCTTGATCCATCACCGTCATACTACCGTCAGCCGTAGAAATAAGATAAAGTGCTGATGGCTTGCTAGCCTCGCGCTTAGCTTTTAGAGTAAGGTATTTCCAATCCCGTGATGCAAGCAGGCTCGTATCGTTATCATCCTCTTGCCCAGTACCCGTTACGATGACCTGACGGTCCGTACCGTCATAATTAGCCTTTACGACGTCAATCTTGCCACTTGCCTTTGAAAGGAAATACATCTTTCCAGACGGAACAAGTTGTTGTGTATTTGCTTTGCCTTGTCGAATAATAGCTGAAATTTTGTTGTAACTATCAGCTCCTATTGTCACCGCCAGACTTTGTTTCTCAGCTGGAATGATAACATTCGCGCTACCGGTTTTATCGGTTCGGGCCTGGTTGCCCTCGCCTGCATCAATTAATGCGCCCTCAACCGCATCGCCCGTAATACGGTTAGTGACCGTAATTTTATTTAGCCGGCCCGTTGCCTGCAAGGATGCATCGTAATTTTTGCCATTTGCAAATACGTCAACTGCCACATCCGTATTAGCGGCTTTATAATATTTCTTTTCAATGCTAAGGGAACGATTACCAACATGAACACTTCCTATTTTTGCCTGGCCGTTACTGTCAGTCTGCACTGACTTGCCGTCAATCTTGACGGTAGCCTGAGTAACTCGGCTATGATTTTGGCTGTCGTAAACAGTTACGGTGATTTTCTCTTGCCAGAACCAACCGACAAGAATAAAACGAGTCACTGGTACCAATACCAAAGCTACCAGGATCACCAAAACCGTCACGGGAAGCGTCCACTTTTTCTTACGCCAGTACGCCGCAAAAAATCGTTTCAATTTTGACTGTTTAGATACCTTTTTTTCCGTAGGCTTATCTGGTTTTTCCGTCGTTTCAGCTGCTTCGTCTGTAGGCTCGGTTATTTGTTCTGTCATCCCGCTTCTCCTTATTACATTCAGCATATCATCAGCTGAAGGTTTTAAGAATATGCTTATTCCAAAACACGAACGCGAATCGTATCGGTAGCGCCAACGAGGCCCGGCTGGCGTCCGCTCACAATGGCGACAGTAACAACTTCTTCATCACCAAAATAGCCGCTCGCCTTTAGTTCTTTAGCCAGTTCAAAACCTGCACGTTCACCGTCAGGACGGACAAAACTCTTGTTGGCATAGCTTAGTGCCAACTGCTGGGCAGCGCGGGCGCTGCTTGTCACACTAATGATAGGCAAACCGGGACGATGGGCGGCAATGTTTGCAGCAGTCGCGCCAGATTTTGTCTCGGCCACAATAGCATCTACCTTGAGTTGCTCGGCAAGGCTGACTGCGGCCGTACTAATCGCGTCTTGCTGGTGATTGTCCATTTGCACGACCTCTTGCAGCGGACGGATGGTCGCATGCTCCTGCGTATACACGATCACGCGCTTCATTGCGGCAACCGTTTCAAGTGGATAATTACCATTCGCCGTTTCGTCGCTCAACATTACCGTGTCCGCACCTTGGATCACCGCATTCGCCACGTCGCTCACCTCAGCGCGTGTTGGTTCGGGCGCATCAACCATACTTGCCATCATTTGCGTTGCAACGATACTTAACTTGCCGTATTTCCGGCAAAGCGCGACAATACGTCGCTGCACGATCGGGACAACTTCGGCGCCGGCTTCAACTGCAAGATCTCCGCGAGCCACCATAACGCCGTCGCTGGCTTTTACGATTTCTTCTAGCACGTCATCTTTTATGGCTGCCTTGGTTTCAATCTTAGAAATAACCTGCGCGTCAGAACCAAGCCCAATAAGGATTTGGCGAAGATTATTAATGTCATCAGCTGACTGCACGAAGCTAAGCGAGACGTAATCGAAGTCCTTCGTTACGCCATACTCGATATCTTTTAAGTCTTTTGGGGTCAGGATATCTCCACCGAAGTCAGTGTCAGGCAGGTTAATGCCTTTACGGCTCATCAGCATTCCTGGATTTTCAACAAGAATCTTAATAGCCGTATCACTTACGATCTCTATAACTTTGGTGCGAATCTTACCATCAAAAATGTAGATTGGCTCACCAACTTTTACCTTCGCGGCTAGGTTGTACTGAATAGGTAGCGTCAAACCACTATGCTCGGCAGCGTAATCAAGTATTAATTCATCACCTTTTGAAACAGGTGTGTTTTCGATTAGATTACCTAAACGAATTTTCGGACCTTGCAAATCCTGCAAGATAGCGACAGGTTTTTTTAGTTCTTCGCTCGCTTTTCGTACCCACTCGATGTGGCGATCGGCCGCTTCGAAAGTTTCATGGCTAAAGTTCAGCCTAAATCCGTTTACTCCCGCCACGGCAAGCGCCTTAACAGACTCGTAATTATCTGTTGCTGGTCCAACGGTTGCTAAGATTTTTGTTCGTTTAAATATTACACTCATGCACCAAGTGTAGCACTTTTACCTCTGTTATTCTAGGGTGATTACATCGTCTTCGACGAGTGAACGAAAATGCCAGATGCCCCGGCCTTCGGTTTTGTATGTCCAATAAAACCAACCGGCGGCATTTTCATATGCTTTTAGCTGTAGGTCGGCGTGATGCTTAAACGTATCTTTTTCCTGCGTTTTCGTACGCCCATCCAGGATTTTCCCCGAAAGGGTCACGCTCCATTCACCAATAATCACAGGCTGGTTTTTTTGAAGACGATCGATTAATTTACTACGACGCTGAACTTTCTTGAAATAACTTTCTAGATTATAGAGCCACGGAAAGAGTACCGTAAATTGGTACAAGTGGATATCCATCACAACGGGATATTTCGTACTGCCCTTTATCGCCCCCGACATAAGCCTAGGAGTAAATGCGTCATGGAATATAATATTCATACCTGGGCGAGCCGTCGCAGATAAACGTTTATAAGCATCCTTATAAAATGTACGAAGCTTGAAATGAAACAATCCGATTCGCGGCTCGTTTAATAGCTCAATTCCCCATACGTTTTCGTCGTTTTTATACCGTAGTACCAGTTCCTCTAATACGTTAATCGTCTGCTTGCGATATTCGCTATATTTGAACCATTCGCTAGGTCCGACTTTCCCGCTATGGTCATGGCCATTCTGCGAGCCTTTTGCTCCGTGCAGGTCTATAAGCACAAAAATGTTATATTTTTTAGCCGTCTCGACTGCCCAGTCTAGATATTTGATACCGGATTCATATGGCTTGTCATCTTTAATAATCCAGTAGCCGATTGGAATACGGACCGCGTTTATGCCATTCCCCGCCAACCATTTGAAATCTGCTTCAGTAATAAATTCACGTCGGTGTTTATCGATTTTTCCTACCGCACCCGTGGTTTTCATGAATGAAAATTCATCAACTGCGTCTATCCCCTTAAAAAGTGATGGTGTCATCCATTTTTCAAGTAAAAGCCATCCCCCGAGGTTAACTCCGCGCAAGAAGCGTTTTTGGTTCACCTTAATTTTGAACTGAGTAGTCAACGGCTTTTAATTTATAGCAGTTCTTGCCTGCCGTATGATTGGTAGACCGAGGGTATGATGAGTATCCGTCATTACTTAGCGTGGAGTAAGAAGAGTAGGAATCTTCGTTCGCAGCATATTTAAACACACCGCATAATTCGTAATAGTATGTCTTATATGATGATTGCATACCTTTTAAGTCATCGGCTGGTTTCGCTGCTGGCGGTGTTGTATTTGGCGTATACGTAACCAAGCCCCTGTTGGCCAAATCCTTAGTAGTATCCCAGTTACGAGCCCCGTATATTGCCCGGCTATCGATAATCTGGTTGATATCCTTAGGAAGCGTATGGCTGTTTGCCGTGAAGCTGCTAATGGCCGTACTTACGGTAGTTAGCCCTTCACTCACTGCTCGGTCATCTTTAGTCATTGCCGTTGCGGCAACAGGACCTACGATGCCCCATACGCAAACACCTAGGACAATGATACTCATGACAATTCTATAAATAAACCTTAGTTTGCGAATTTCGAATGGCTTGACCGTACGGATTAGCGTTAAAACATACAGCACGAACATGCTTGTCGCGGTAACAAGAATAACTTGTGGGCTCGTATGATATCCGGACAGAAATATATTCACAAAGCTAAACACGGCCGCAATAAGCGTACCGATGGCAAAAAGAGCAAATAGAACCGCATGGATCACCATAATAACTGATGAAGCGCCTTTTTTATGTTCAACTTCTTGCCGTGAATAAAAGATATCGCAAAGAAGAGAAACCGGCAGCAGCACTAAAACAGCCGCGATCCCGTAGGCAACAGGTTCTTGAAAAGAATTCGCTAGCCGTCCACCCTCAAACACGAATGTCGCCGTGATAGATATGAGATACGCAACACCTACAATCGTCCACCCCCATAGTGCATAGGTAAGCCACTGAAGAACCATCGTCCCGGACGTACTCGGATTATCCGTTGATCCTTCGGGTATTGCCTGAGCTAAGGACGGCTCCTTTACTTTTGCTTTTTCGGAAAGCGCTTCAGTCGGGGTAACTTTTTCACTAGTTGAGTCGCTAGATAGGTCTTTATCAGAATTCATTTTGCCTCACTTACGTTATTGGTTGACTTACTCTAACCCAATAATACAATAAAGGTCTTCCTACCTTAAGGCTTAAGCTTTGAGATAGTCAAAAATAACTCTCGATCAACTGACTGTACGGCCTGCAAAACACTGTAGCCCGCCTCGTTAAGCAGATTGACACTCTCTTGGTCAGAATACTGCCGTGACCACCATAAACGAATAGTATCGCCTTTTTGCAGCTCTACCGTTTTCTTAAACTTCTCAACCTTAAACTCAAGTGAAAAACCCACCTTTAACCGAATCTGTATATACCGAAGCTTTCTATTTTCATCATATGCTTGTTCTGCCTCATAGAATGACTCTTTAATATTAAGTAGATCAGGTAGCATTTTATGTCGAAAACTAAGCAACGTTGCGTCAGATTTTATATTAAAATCGAAAAAACCACGCGACTGATCAGTATCTCTTTTGTGAGAGATGAAGAGAAAATCGCTCTTTCCCATACTGTCGTGGAGCGTTTTAAAGGTATGGCCAGGATCTCTGAAATTCACGATTGGCCCTGCCACAAAGAAGATAAGGTTCGCCGTCTTAGAACTATCCGCTCCAAAGCTATCCTGCGCTAAAATATGACCGAAAGTCTCATGGCGAATATCTATAAGGTGTTTCTCTACTATAAAAGTGTCCTTGAACCATTTTTTAGTATTTTGTTCTGATATATCTAGAACATCCGGACTAATGTCCATCATAATAAACCGCTTTAATTTTCCAGATTTTCGGATATGACCTAGCACCTCACGCACCGCAAGGTTGTTCCCAATGCATATATTTACTACATTTACATATTTGTATGACCCTATAATCGCATCTATATAGGGAAGGTTGAGATGAAGTGTTTCGACTGTGTTAGTGAGCAAATTGCCCTTCCCTGCATTGTATAATTCGTACAAATACTTGTCCCAGTATTTAGCTGCATCACCAAAATAAGAATAATGCCATGATAGCTCATGATATTTATCTAATGAATTAGCTATCTCTATAATTTGACGAGTCGTATATAAATCGTAAAATTTTTGTGAAGGACTCAGAATTTTATGAGTGCGATTATTGCGATACTTTTTCCCTGTTACAGCAAGTTGAGCGAGAAGATAGTTATTTGCAACTGAGTCAGCGATATATTTTTTTTCATTTTCCTCATATAGCTTCAAGCCCAGCTTTTTATTACTACTTGCAGCAATCCAATTACGCACAGTTTTATCCGAAACATTATAGCGTAGGGTTAATTCACTGTTTTTGTAATACTTCATAATAAGCCTTTACTATACCACATTATACCCCGATTCGATATATGTTCCTTTGATTATTGGTATCGTACATGAAAAAAGATGCTATATCGCTATTTTATAGTTGTATGTTCCTATAAAATCTTGTAACATACAATTAACATAGCTCGTTTTTACATAAGTTAAGTGACGAAAGGTAGAGTCACAATGACAAAAACTTCGCAGTTCAAGGCAGCTAAGAGGAATGATTCAGGAACAAGTGCACTATACTCAAGAAGCCTCAGTCCAGGTGAGCAAGATCGTGTGTCGCTCGGTAATTTTACAGCTAATCTTCCCCCTAAGGGTTTTGTCATCCATATTAACCCCGATCCCGGACCAGACGCTATCATTACGCAAGTAGCAAAGATTGGGACAGAATGGCAATACGAGCTCGTACTGCATATCGCTAACTACGGTAACGTTACACTAGATGTGGAGGTATGGCCGCTGTAAAATTGGGTTCACTATTAGAAACACTGTCCTACGATTGGTTAAGCTCTTGTTTTGTTTCTATACCAGAGATAGATAGAAAATACTGACGGTCCTTGGTCAAACTTGAATGTAACAGTGTGAAACCGGTTTTTTCAAATTCAGAGACAATCTCAAGGACAGTTTGGTGCCATGCTCGCCAAAGTAAAATCGTGTCACCTTTATCAAGCTTTACATCACGTTCACTGTTCTCGAATTTAAAGCTTATTGTAAGCGCAACTTTCAGCCGTACGTGAATATATCGTATTCGCTTCTCATTATTAAAGCCCATTTCGACATCATAAAGTGATTCGTCTATGTTAAGGAGATCGAAAATGAAACTATATTTAGGAGAGAGAGCACTAACACCAGGATCAGCGTTCACATCAAAATAGCGACGATCAGCTTCAGTATCAGGCTTATCCGTGTAGATTAAAAGATCATCCCGACCTATACTTGCGTAGATAACTTTTAGCAAATCGTAAGGTGCCTGAAAGTTCATAGGAGTAGCACCTAACAAGAGTGCTAGATTGATAGTTTTATCTGCATCGCTGTCGAGCATATCATCTACAAGGACGTCATCAAACCGCTCATAAGTTATGTCTCTTACGTAGCCCTCAAACTTAATCTTATCGCCAAACCATTCTTTAATGTTTCTCTCAGCAATACGTAACATTGATTCACTAATATCTATAGCAATATATCGATGCAGTACACCTCTTTCTAGCAGATGTGCGAGTAAATCTCTCACGGGGACGGCATTACCGGGGCCAATATCAATCACATTAACCCGGCTATGGCCCTCGAGAAGCGAATCTATTGCACCAAGATTAGCTTTCATGAGTTCGACGGTACTTTTTAGAAGACTCGGGGTCTTCTCTTCCCACATACGATCTGCAAACTTTTCCCAGTTTGTTGCGCCACCATCGAAATAATTATATTGTCGAGGTATTTCTTTATGAATATTAAGACTAGAGATTATATCAAGGATTTGCTTGCGACTGTAGAGCGTATAGAACTGTAGAGTAGGGGTAGCAACTTTATGGTGAAGAGTATTACGGTATTTTTTGCCTTTTTCCACGAGTTGTTCAAGGATCATCACATTCTTAGCAGTATTCTCAATGTATGTTCTACCGCTAGATTCATATAGTTTTAGATCAAGTTTATTTTGTTTTACAGCGTCGATCCAATTATGCACGGTCTTTAAAGACACATGGTATCTGTCAACGAGTTCGGAATGTTTAAAATAATGCATAATATATAATTTCTTTCGCCTTCTACTATTGTATGTTACACCAAAAACGTGTAACATAAAAGTAAGCAGCGCGCTTGCTTACCCATCCAATTGTCGGGTACTATTGTACCTTATCTATTGTGTTTTTCTAAGTCCATTTACAAGCTTAAAAATGTAATTGTAACACCTTTCGAAGTGTATGTACATACTTTCCCTGAAGAAAGTCACTTCCCAGGGTACTTACTAAGTTATGAAAGGTGATGCTTATGATGCTAAACACATCGCAACCAGCAACGTCCACAGAAAAACTGAAAACAAAGAGTCAAGCTTCGCACCATGCGAGGAGCGCGAATCCTGAAAAGACACCTATCGGTAAAGTGGAAGTAAAAGCGCATGGTCAACCTCGCATATCACTCGGTAACTTTACAGCAAACAATCCCCCTAGAGGTTTCTCGATCCATATCACCCCCGATCCGGACCCCGAAGCGATTGTAACCCAAGTAACAACTCTTGGTTCGGACAAAGAATATGAGTTGATACTGCACATTGCAAATTACGGCAACAAGACAGTCAACGCCAAAATCTGGCCTCTATAAAAAATTCGTTCGTCTCCAAATAGCTCGGCCACAGCAGGCATCGAGCTATTTTCTTTTTAAAATCAACTAGGTATGGAAACACCCCCGTCGAGGGTGCTCCGTTTTTCAGGTGCATCTCCTCTCGTGAGGGTGTGAATGGGTAGCTAGTCGATTTCGCGAAAGAAGAACGACTGGCCGGCAGCGCGCTGAGCCTCGAGAGCCTCGACGCCCGAGAAGGCGACGACGATGGTGCCTCCTGGGCTGATGACACTGCCGTAGTAGACGGTATCATCATGCTCGAGCAACTCGGGGTACATGCTCTGAACGGCACGAGACGATTTGCCCGTCCGCTGGCTGATCTCCTCCTTGCCGGTCGCGTGCTCCTCGTACTCGTGCTGCCACGTACTGCGGTCTCCGAAGTCGCGGGTCGCGATGGTTTCCCATCCGCCGTTGACGACGGTGGACACGCGCAGGTGTCCCGCGTGCCGCTTGGCGACGGTGCGAAGCACGAAATCGATCGACGGCATTGCCATGTCGATGGCCTGGCCGACCATTTTCTTGGTCAAGAAACCGGACACTACTTGCCTCCCTGGCTGATCTGGAATTACCAGAATCCTTCCGATGCGATTGGATAATGTATTTTAGAATATAAATAATATTATGTCAACTAGAGAAAGGTCCTAAGACCTCTAGGAAACTCACCAAGTAAAACACCCATCGGCGAGGATGGGTGTTTTACTTGGTGATCTTTACGTCCCAAATGTGGAACACCGTATGGCCAAGCTTAATGCGAATGAGTGAGCGACTTAAAGAATTAGGTATTAAGGTTGAATAAATGACAGCTTGAATTTAATCAGTTTGGCTCATACACTAAAAATCAGATGACTAATACTGAACACGAATTTACAGAACAGTTACAGGGCCTACTAAAGGAAGCCTACGAGGAGATACTGGCGCCTTATGACATGGAGGAGTTTGTCGAACTGCTTGCCGCAGGACGAATGCTGCGAAGCAGACTAGCTTTGGCTACAGCGGGTGAACCTTCGACTCCTCTGCTTGAAAAGTGCGTTGCTTTAGAGATGCTTCACACCTCTACTTTGGTTCATGACGATATTATTGATAAAGCAAACATGAGACGTCACTATACTACTCTGTCTGAAGGAAGGGGTATCGAGCAAGCTCTCATGATAGGCAATATATTGTCGAGTCATGCGCTGTTGCTTGCTTCAGCAGCTCTTCAGCGTCACTTTATTATGACTATTGATAGAATAAACATTGCACAACAAACTGAACTACACGAGAGGTTTCGTCTCACAAAAACAATTGCCCAATGTATCGCAGCATATAGTGGCAAAACATCAGCAATGTTTGAGTTAGCAATCCAGGTTGGTCACGATACATCGCCTGAACATCACACGAAACCAGATAAGGTTATCCAGGCAGGACACAACTTGGGTATAGCGTTTCAACTCGTAGATGACGCGGAGGACGTCGAATCGTGGCTTAATCGAACAATACGGAATGGTCGATCGAAGCAAGCAGAATCTGACATTGATCTAGGAAATTACACTACTCCCACGATATTTGCAGCGCAGCTCGCTGCTAAGAGATTGAAGCGTGGCCTCGGCGATACGGACTTGGAGAGAATTTCACACGATGAATGGATTCAGGGAATTACTCACACTCGAGATATAGCGACTAATTACATTAATAAGACAAGTGAAGATATCCAAATAGCCCAAGAAGATGTTGCTCTAAATCCTCTTGCGACACGTCTTGGTGAGTGGATTGCTCCGTTAAGTAAGTCGCTCATGGGAAAGAGTATCGATGAGACCTTGGCGGTAGCGCATCCGGCTAAAAGAGATACAGTTTAACACATGAGTGGGCCATTTTACTATACATGCTCACCTCACGCCATGCGGGAAAAATAAATCGTGGAACACTTTACAGAGACAGTGTTTTGATAAACAATAAGCTCCGAACTCTGTCGAAGCTTATTGCCATCTGGAAGGTGTTCCCAGAATAGTGAAAATGATGTCGTGGTGACCCTGCCGGACCAGTTTTGGAACACTTTATGGGGAGATTTGGAGCGAATAAGTGCGCGGCTTGAAAAATTAGGCATTAATAATGGCTGAGATACTGGCTTGACTATATTGTCAAAAGGAGAGATCTTTAAGAACCGCTGCACCATGCGTGTCTACGCCCTTAGAGGGATATAGCGCCTACGAGAGATGCTCTTTGTCACTCTTTTGAATAGGACGAACATGGATCTTTACTTTAGAGAGAATAGCGCCGATTCTCTCTAGGGTCGCTAAGGAAGCTATAAACGCGGTATTTGTCACAATGCCCGTATGACGATAGTAGTCTATTACGAATGTCCTCCATGTCGCTCGGTCTGAAAACTCTTCAAATTGGGCTAAGACCAGTGGCGTTACAGACTGGACATCAATGTCATTAATTGCAGCTTCGGCAATCTCTTGGACAGACTTAAGAGAAGTGCTTTGTTGAAAGCGAATATGGTGTGTACTGCCCATAATGTTAGTATCTTTTGAGATAGGTGAACTAGCGATATAGTAAGAACCGTGCAACTCTTTGCGAATTACATAACCAATCACGTCACCAATGAGCGCAGAAAGCCGTAGAAATAATACCTGTTCTTCATTATCCAGATCATTAACATCCACATATACGCCCACGCTCACATCACGGAATTCTTTTGCAGCTCGCTTAACCTGTAAAAGAATCTCAGGATTCGTTGTTTCATTAATAAAACTTTGTGGTACTGAATCATTATTAACCCACGGCTCGGCGACAAGCGTTCGGAGCTGCTCGTTAAATTTTACTTTATCTTGAAGAGTGAAGATTACTTTTTCTTCAGTCTCACATTCAAGAAGCATTTGTGGCACAAAAGAAATATCAACCAGCTCAGATTTTGCAAGAAAATGCTTATATGCATCTGCAATCTGTTGACTATAGAAGGTTGCATTTAGGAAGATAATGCGCTCAAAAGTGTCGCCACTAATATGACCAATAAAGCCGGGGTGTATGTTGAGCGACTCCAAGTACGCATGGAATGAGCGCGTAACAAGATGTTCGTATATATGAGCTACGTCCCAAGACGCGCCAGAATATTCCTTATGATGAATGTAGGTATGTAACATAGATAATTTCATTATACCCTAGAGGTTGGCCTTTACGCATGAGCCGACAGGCTCAGTTCAGCGGCTGCCGCCACCCTTCTTCTTGCGGTTCTTGCTCGAACCGCCGTGGGAGGTGCTCCGCGGTGCGGGGCCGAAGATGGCGTTCGTGATGGACTGGCCGAAGCCGGGTCCTCCGCCATTGCCGCGCTGCGGCCTCGGGGCCTGGTTGCGCTGCTGCTGGCCAGATTGGCCGGTCCCGTCGTGGTGCGTCCTGCTGGTCTGCCGCTTGCTGTTGCGGCCATTACCACCGGGCATGTGATTCCCTCCGAGAACTCGAATGCGTTGACCTGACAATTGTCAGACTAGTAATACCATAACAGTATGTAACGTATGTGTCAACTATATATTTAGAGTTAGCGCCAGTAAATCCGTAGTTGACGCACGAGTGACAAGTTCTTGCCACCTTTTCGTGTTATACGAGCAGAAGAAAGCGCGAGAGTAGTTAAGCTATCTAGGCGTCAGCAAGCCTTTTCAAATGTCCTGCTGTATTCGCGGAACGTAGTTATAATACCTACCCTCCCGCATGTGGTGTCATATATGAATCGAGATGTAGCTTTGAAATCTATCATTAACAACCTATTCCAAGCTATTTATGGGCCAGATTGGCAGGTCTCTGTTTGTGTCCACTCTATTTCTCTTACCTCCGGGGAATCGAACACTAAAGAGCAGATGTAGTGAAAAAAGGAAAAGTTCCAACAATAAATATTGGAACTTTTCCTCTCTGTAAAAACTATAATAATATCATGGTGATCTCACCGGGAATCGAACCCGGATTGCCAGGATGAAAACCTGGTGTCCTAACCGTTAGACGATGAGACCTTAACTTGGCCAATTGTACCAAAAAACCGCCTCTGTATCAAGAGGCTATTAGACAAAAAGCATCTTTATTGACTTTTACGCTAATTTATGATATATTTAGGCTATAGCTTGTGTATTTATATACAAGAAAGGCTATCCCTTTTCCGAGACTGACCGCTCCAAACCCTTCCCAGGCGTCAGCCTATAGCTCATAACCACCTCCGCATTCTAAACGGGGGTGGTTTTTGTTATACTGAATATAGTTATGAGTAGTAAACCCAAGAAAAAACGCAACAAAGTCTACCGTGGCAGTGATGCTAGCGTCACGCGGCCAACCGTTACGCGCCTTAGTGCGGCAAATCGTAATGTACTTAGTCAGTGGTGGTTTGAGAAAAAACGTATCGCTAAGCCCGTTCTTATCGCCGTAGCTGTAGGACTCGTTGTTATCTGGCTACTTTTTGAGCTCATCCGTATCATCAGCGGGAGCGGTGCTTAATTTCTTAATAGGCAAACGGAATCCAAACGTACTTCCCTCACTCTCAGTTGATTCAAATACCATACTGCCGCCATGAGCAACAATTACTTTTTTAGCCAGGAAAAGTCCTACGCCCGTTCCATCGGGGCGCTGGCGACGCGCATTTGCCGCGCGGAAGAACTTGGTAAATATATGAACTTGTTCCGCCTCGGGAACTCCGATACCTGTATCGTGAACTTTCAAAACAGCCTCTGAATCCTCAATCTCTAGAGTAACTGTGATTGTAGAGTCTTCTTTTGAATAATAGATCGAGTTATCAATAAAATTCATAACCACCTGTCGAATCTTGCTTTCATCGATATAGAGTATAGGAAAGTGTGATGGCATACGGTAACGAAGCTTCAAGGCATGCGCTCCGGCTGTTGACTGCAAACTATCAACCTCTTGACCAACTATTTTTGCAAGATTTAGTGCGCGACTTTCCAGCATAAATTTACCCGTCTGCAGACGTGATACGTTTAAGAAATCATTGATTAAATGTACCATTCGTTCGCTACTTGTGAAAGCTTCACCCAAAAGCTTTTTTTGTGTATCGCTAATCTTGCCCGCATCTCCCTCAAGAACCATGCTTAAGTAGCCTTTAACACTCGTTAGCGGCGTGCGAAGTTGATGCGAGGCCATACTGACGAATTCGTCTTTGGCTTCGTCAAGGCGTCGTAATTCTGTGTTAGTACGTCTTAACTGTGATGTTGCCTCATTAACTTTTGCCTGTAGCGTAACGTTAAATGATTGAATCTCCTCAAATCTGAGTGTGTTTTGTATTCCCAAGGCTAATTCATCGGTGGTAATACGTATTAGCTCAATATCTTGATGCGTATACGGTTTACCGTTGTTTTTTAAACCAAATAGTACATATCCGATAAAATCACCATGGGTTTCAAGACGAGCAGCAACTGCACAACTAGAATTATGCATACTTTTAAAGACTTTCTGACGCTCTCGATCCCCGTATATTTCATCTTGTATGAATAATCTCTCAGAATGTTTTGATAATGACCCGTAAAGCTCTTCTTGGTTTAGCCCCTTATCTTGACCATCTATCATAATGCGTGGCTTAGTGTCTTCTTGACTAGTCGGAGCTAACAGAATCGCAATGTATTGCGATTTAATAGCTGATCTTAATATCTCCCCTGCATTTTGACTTAAATCCTTAATATCAACCGTACTCACTAATGTGCTGCTGAATCGATCAATCACCTCTTGTGATTTATATGAATCCTGATAGAAAATGGTGCGAGTAATCCTGTCAAAGAAAGACTTCAGAGGAGAAAACGTTAGAGCTAATAAAAGTGCAATAAATAGATATAAAGCCTTTTGTAGAAAATCATGCTGACCTTCCAGCGCGGTGTTGATTAAACCAAAAGCTAACAAGGAATAGAGTGCTGCAATTGTAACAAGTGAAAATGAATATGTTAGTGCCCTTACAGCGATTAGTCGTATATCGAAGAGCTGGTGGCGAATTATTGCATAACTGAAAATGGCAACCATCAGAAAAAGAGCAAAAGGACTCAGCACCTGGGCTAGTGGTTCTTCAGAAAGAAAAATTGCCGCTAAAGAGATGATGATCAAAGCTTGCAAGACACCTGCTATAAGAATATTATTCGCCTGCTTCCTTGCAGGATTGGAACTAACTTTAGGTGATTTGTTGCCTTTGAACATATAAAATATCGACACGAGAATGTAGGCAGCAGCAACTCCAAAAATGGGGAAATATAATGGACCGTCACGCAATGTGATTCCATCGATTGAGGCGGTACCACTCTGTACCGCCAGTGAGCTCTGTATGGTCACTAGCGCCAAAATTGCAGGTAGAATGAAATGAATCTTTTTCCTAGCTTTTAGACCTGCATGCTCAATAGCAAAGAAATAGAAATAGATTGCGAAGAAAGGCGCTACAGCCACAGATAATCGCAGCAATAAAGTCGTACTGACTACGAAGTTATCAGAAAAGAGTTGGGTGCAAAATTGGAAAGTAAGCCAAAGACTAAGCAAAACTGAAAATATAGCAAAATAGCGGTACTCTGGTTCACGTCGTCTAGAATAGACGAGGAAGGATATTATAATGATTCCAAGGATAGCTGACAAATAGAGAGTATAATAAATTACATTAAACTGCATCGAAAGTATTACGTTTAAGCATTAACAATATTATAGAGGTTTTTCGCAAAAATGTCTTTCCCTAAATTTCCCGAATTTCGCAAGCTTACTGTGAAGGACAAACATGCCTATCTCCATTATTATTCTCAGCTTAACGAGCCTTATTCGGATTTCAGTTTTGACAATCTGATAATATGGCTCGATTACCATAATGATCTAGAGGCCAGCGACCTAAACAATAATCTTGTTATCAGATTCACCAACATACTCGATGACGACGCTACTTGCTATTCACTTGTGGGAAGCTCTAATATCTCAACAGCCGCAGATAGTCTTCTAGATTTCCTAACAACGCACACAGATTGTGTGAAATTATCATATGTTCCCGAAGAAATAATTGACACTATCCGACAACTCAATCGCGTCGACATTAGAATTGAGGAAGATATTGATAATAAAGATTATGTGTACAACACTACTGATCTAGCAGGCATGCAAGGCAAGCACTATAGAAACTTACGAGAAAGAGTTATTAAATTTGCAAGCGGAAAAAGTATTCATACAAAACTATTCAATTGCACCGATCCTCTAGATAGAGCAATCATTGACTCTGCTATTCTAATATGGTCGAAAAAGAACATGGCCCACAGCAATGATCCGGCGAAAGTCGAGTTAAATGCAATCAATAAACACCTCGATCTTGCCCAGCACTTTGATATTCGTGCATATGGTATTTATGTGGAGAATGAACTTGCATGTATTACTATCGTTCATGCTCCACCGCATAAAGGATGGTTAATCGGAAATCACCTGAAATACGACACCGACTATCCAGGGGCTTTTGGCTTCACCGTGCATCACCTTGCTATTGTTGCTCAATCAGAAGGTATTCAGTGGCTAAATTGTGAACAAGATCTAGGTAAAGATGGTCTTAAGTTTATTAAGACTATTCTTAGGCCTGCTAAGTTTTTGCAACGCTACACTGTATGGTTAGAATCAGCCGTCAAGGACCAGTAGTCAAGCAACAGTGATTCTATTGCGATTTCTTCACATAATCGCATCTTAAGAGTCTCTTTCGACCCACTATGCTGCTAAGTCTAAGTCGTCATGCGATGATTCTTGACTCTGAGCTTGAGGCTTAAGATACCAGTAGTCAAGCGTTGCTAGTTTTACGATATCCTGAGATAGCTTCACCCCATTTGGCTCAGCAGCCGAGTATGCGCCAATCATACGAGGAATATACCCACTGGACATATTTGTAGACTCAAACATCACTAAGGTTCTTCCTCCGTTTTGCTTCAGTAAGCGAGCATACTGCGCAATAACGGCTTCAGAGAGATGCGCCATCTTATCTTCGCTGCTCTTGCCTGCAATACCGTAGTAAAACTGAATACGATCATTTTCAGGATCTAGTTTTGCCCGCATCTGCTCTTTAAAAGAATCAGTAGCCCATCCTACCTGACTTAGCCCATCGTCCATGATAATACCTTGAATGTTTGGGACTTTTTTATTCTCCTCATTTTCCTCAAAACTAGCAAATGAATGAGTGTGATCATTTGAGAGAATGTAGTTAAAATAAGCTTCAGTTTCCTGCATTGAAACCGGATGATACTTTCCTAGCCAATCAAATCTATCCTCGTGAAGATGCCAAAGATCGTCACGAAGTTTCCTATCTTCACGTAAGTCTTGAGCCTCAATTAATTTAACGGGCCCTCCGCCAGTTGTTTCGTGTTCTTGGTTGTATGCCTCAAGCAAAGTTCTATCTCTTCGCAACGGAATGAGGTTGCCCTCATCGTCGCGCGCCTCCATGTAGGCCACGTAAAAGGAGACGTTGGCCTTCTGGCGTTCTCCTTTGAGCCGTGGATCAAGAAATTCATAGACACCACCCTCAGGGTTTATCTCGGCAACCTTTGCTTGCATCTCAGCTGTGCGATTAGATGATGTTTCGACAATTACCGCCGCATTACCATCAAGACGCGCGAGTTGAGATGAGATATCTATCTCCTGTTCGTTAATTACTTCAAAAGGCAAACTAAGCACAAAAATATCTTCACTCTCGGTCATTCGCTGACTGGCTTCTGGATTGTAACCGCCGACACTTTCGAGGGGAGTAAATAAGGGTACTCGTCGATCACCCAGCTCGACATAGATAGTTCTTGAATTCGCTTGTGCTGCCTCATAATCCTCCGGGGTTGGAAGACATGTCTTACGCGCTACATCCGGTTGTGATTCCTCGCATAATGTTCGGTACTCGTCATAACCCAGAAATGGCTTTGATTCATATTCATTACTTAGGCCTGGAGCTGCTTCTATGTTACTCATCTCACAAATCTCACTTCTGGCTTCTCGAAACCATTAAAATTTGAACCATAGACAGAAGTATAAGCACCCGCAGAACCTATATAGATCTTGTCTCCTGTGTTCATTTCTGAGGGCAGCGAATAGTCCGTACCGATAGTGTCGTATGCATCACAAGTAGGCCCGGTAAGAACAAAATCCTTTTTATACCCCCTAGGATTTTTCTCGGTAAACGTAGGATATTTCCATGATCTCATCTCGAGTGGCTCCATAATGCCCTGGAAAACTCCCATATCAAGATGAAGCCAGTCTGTTCCGCTGCGGTGTTCACGAGCAATAATTTCAGTCACAATAACACTCGACTCTGCTACAAGAAACCTACCTGGCTCTGCTACGACTTCAATTCCTGCGGGGATATATTTCTTAATCGCCTTGTTAATAAGGCGGCAGATCACTGAAATTGACGGAATAGGTTGTCCATAATCCGCAGGAAAACCACCGCCAATATCCAGGAATTCCATCTTACAGCCCATTTCCTGGAGTCGGGTGATGAGTTCTCCTGTAATTTCAAATGCACGATCCCATACCTGAGGGTTTTCGGATTGCGATCCGACATGAAACGCGAGTCCGCACACTTTTAATCCCATACTCTCTGCAAACGATGCGTATTCTGTAACGTGAGCAGGTAGTAGTCCGGTTTTTTTCGAGAGCGGAAATTTACTTCCGTAGTCAGATACTTGAACTCGAATATAGACATTCGAACCCGGAGCAAGCCGGCTCAGCTTCTTGATCTCGTCGGTGCTATCCAGTGCATAATAGCGTAGCCCATCTTTATATGTTTTTTCTATGTGACTCGGTATTTTTACGGGGTTACTAAAAAGGACTCGTTTAGGCGAGACCTTCTTCTTACGTAACAATTCCCATTCTCCTAGTGAAGCAATGTCGTATCCTTCAACGATAGGGTTTAGTCGTTCTATGATCTTAGGGTCGGAGTTACTCTTAACGGCATAGTATATTTTTACATTATTGAGCAGACTTTTTAGTCGTTTTGCGCTGTCTTCTACAATACTAAGATCCGTTAATATATACGGAGTTGGTACTTCACCTTGATCTTTAATTTTTTTTAGCCAATTTTTTCTTGTGTTTTCAGTCATTTTGGTTTATCCATATTAAAATAGTCTAAAATTAATCTTAACTATCCATATATTAATACATAATGTGATATTAGCAACTTTAATCTATTTGCTAGAAATTTGCAAAGATTGTATCATTGAACTATATGACAAGAATAGCAATCATCGAAGACGATCCAGTAATTAGCCAGATGTACCGTATGAAGTTTGAGGCGGACGGTTTCGAAGTACAGCTTGCCGATAATGGCGAGCGTGGGGTTGCCTTAGTTGAAGAATTTCAGCCCGACCTTATCCTGCTTGATATGAAAATGCCCCACATGGATGGTGCCGAAGCATTAGCCGAAATGCGTGCTCATGACTGGGGTAAAGATATCCCAGTTATCATCCTGACAAACCTAGGTGAAGAAGAAGCTCCAAAGAGCCTAAAAAATCTTTCCATTCACAGCTACATCGTCAAAGCAGATCTAACTCCACGCCAGGTTGTTGGACGAGTCAAAGAAGCCCTCGGACTTTCTTAGTTTTTAGTACTAGCCACTGTTTGCGCTGCTTGAATAACGTGATCAAAAAGTGCCGCGATTGTGAGCGGGCCTACGCCACCTTTTTCGGGTGTAATTTTTAGATCATCGCGGTCTCTTAGGCTTGGGTCAACATCACCGACGATGACGCCGTTTTCGCTGGCGGTGCCTGCATCAACAACCGTTGCGCCAATTGCCACCATGTCGCTTTTAATAAGATTAGGCACGCCCGTAGCACTGACGATGACATCGCTTTGACGAAGTACGCCTGGAATGTCAGCATGGGTACTATCAAGAACCGTTACGTCATGGCCGCTGTCGCGCCACATTTTCGCAAGGGGAGCTCCGACTAAACGCCCATTACCGACTATGGCTATTTTTTTACCGGTTAATTCAACTGCATATCCGGCCAAAAGCCAACTAACCGCACCCGCTGTTGCGCTTTCGAAACCAGCATTTTTGCCAAGTCCATCAACATCTTTTTCGGGTGCAATCTGATCAACGATTTCGTCAGTTTTGCTAATATCCTTCAATGGCAGCTGCACGATAATCCCGTGAACCATGGGATCGGCGTTGAGGCGCTGAAGCGCGCTTATCATTTCAGATTCATCTATTGTTTCAACGACAGTTTCAATTAGAATATCTTCGGCGTAGCGCTGTTTCATGCGCACATACGTGTCAATAACCGCTGTGGCAGACGTACTTTTAATAACCACGAGGCGTGGAAATACCTTGGACGCTTGTCTCAAAGCGCGCACCTGTTTTGCTTGGCGCTCTTTGATATATCCGACTAGTTCGGTTCCGTCTAATATTTTTGGCATTACACCTTATTGTACCAGAGGTAGGACATAAACAAAAAGAACCGCGTTCAAAATCTGTTTACGTCTTTCTTTCTACGAATACTTCCGTTAGATGATCCAAAAATCCAACCAACTCAGGACTCCACGTAGAAGGAGCACGAGCGAGTACGTCCCGTGCTTGCCCTGCCAAGGCTTTGGCTTTTTGATTTGCGTATTCTAGCGCACGAGTGTCTGCAAGAATTTGCTGGCATTTCTTTAGATCTTCGTCATTAACGTGTGCGTTCCCTAGCATAGCCAGCAATTGTTGCCGCTGGACACTACCAGCCATCTGCAATGCCTTGGTCATAAGAACAGTGATCTTTCCCTCTTTAAGATCATCGAGCGATGATTTGCCGGTCGCAGCAGAATCACCAAATATCCCAATGATATCATCCGTAATCTGAAACCCTATTCCAGCATACGTACCATACTCGCGAAGGATCATAAGGTCTTCTTTAGTTGCGCCCGCAAGGATTCCGCCCATTTCCAGTGGATTAACGACCGTGTAGTATGCGGTTTTATATTTTGCCGTCCACAGCGCGTCGTCTTCGGTAACTTCTGGCAGAGTTTCGTTTAAGATATCACGAAGCTGCCCATGACCAGTTCGAACCAGGTTACTGTGGAGATTTCTTAACACAGCGAGCTTCGTTTCCGCAGAAATACCAAGGTCGTCGATTATGAGTTCGGCTAAATACCCCCCAATTAGCGCGGCTTGCGCTGCCATCGATTCACCAAAATGAGCATCGTCACTTTTTAAATGATTTTTATGATGATATTCCTGCATAATTTTATGCGCCGATGGTCCGCCCCTACGCATATCGGAACGATCAGCAATGTCGTCGATTATGAGTACGTACGCATGAATCATTTCAATCGCTCGCGCCGCCTGGATGATCATGGTGCGGTCCGTACCACCCATCATTTCATAGCTTGCGATTGTCAAAGCTCCCCGAAGGCGCTTGCCACCACGACCAAGAATGGCCACGAAAGATTCGAGCGTTTCGCGCGAGTATGCACCATACTCATCTTCGGTATTATCCAAAAGTACTTTAGAATATTCGGCAATGTCTTTATCAATTAAGTCTTTATACGTTTTCAGCCGTTCGTCGTGGGTCATGATATCTATCTTACTACTATTTAGAGGTGTACGATCGTGAAATGCCAATTGACCCACCCATGAAAAACCAGCTATTATGCTTATTCTATCTTATTATTTTATTGTTTTTGCCCGAACGAGCTCGCCGTCTTTGCCAAAGACTTTCCATTCACCTGTTTTTTTGCCCCTGGAATCATAGTTACCAATGTCATAAAGATTACCATTCGGGTGATACCTTTTCCATAGCCTTATTTGTTTGCCTGCTTTAAAGTTACCCTCTTGCAATAAATTGCCATTTTCACGAAACCATTTCCATGGACCTTCGAATTCACCCTCTTCAAATCTACCTTCGGCTTTCAGCTGTCCATTTAACAGATAATGCCTGGCGAGGCCATGCTTTTTACCTGCCTTGTATTCGATGATACTTTCTAATTTGCCGTCTTTAAAGAAGTTTTTCCAAACACCAGTTTTTTCACCGTGCTCATTAAGCTGATTTTCTTCCACCGTTTATTTTCCTTTCTTAAGATGATCAATAGTGCGTTCAAATAAGAATAGGCTGACATCGTCTTTTGTCTGACCCTCATGGTGAAACGGCGTTTTCAGAACTTGGATCAAAAGCAAAACGTACAGCATGATAAACGTAATTGCTCCCGTTAGCATCATACCGCCAACAAAAGGCTCGATTTCAGTAAACATCAAAAGCGCAACTGCCAGAAATACGATTGACCAGGCCAAGATCGTTGCCGATGGCACAAAGGTAATTCGCTGAATATAGTTAACGCGAAACAGATGACGAACCAGTTGCGACTGTTGCTGCTTTAGCTTGACAATAAAGTTGGCGGGCACACCTGCTTTCTCCATACTGGCACTTAGGCGGCTCAGTTCGTGAAGCTCTTTTTTAGCCCTATCACTTCTGCTATTGCGAAGATCGGCCGCGAAACTTCTTGCTACTTTTTCAAGCTGTTTTTGGTAGCCCTTTAGATCAAATTTAGGGTAATTTTCATGGATTGAAATCACGTCTTCATGCATATTCTCGATAGCAGATGCTGCTTCTGCTGGAATACGTTCTGCTTCCTTATAGTCGGCAATCGTCGCAGACAGCAAAAAACCAATTACAAATATCACGCCGGACACGGCACTACCGTGAAGCGACCCCAAAACAATAATTTCCAGGTGTAATTGATGGAGGATGTATTTAAATACAATTAAAAGCCCGGTAACGGCAAGGGCTGTAATAAAAATTCGGTAGTAAGATAGTTTCATATCTATTAAGTATAGCAAGCTAGGGTTTTAGTAGAAAGAAAAAGAGTTGTGTTGTTTGTATTAATAAATTGTTTATGGTAAATTTATATGGATGTATAAACATAGGTATTCGAAAGCATGATTTGCCCAAGAATATATATGTAATTGGAACGACCCTTCGGGGTTGTTTTTTTATACATCAAAATATTAATCCAAAGGAGGAAAAGTGATAGACAATTATAGGGGCGTAGAAGACAGCGAAGCATTTAGTGAAGTTATTAATAAACTACGTAGCTTTTGCCTGAACAAAGGGTTTTGTGAAGTCAGCACGCAGGATAGACTGAGCATCCTGGCTGCGTGTGAAGACCCAGACACGGTCGCTACCTATAACTACATGGGCGAAGTCTGGCCGCTGCCTCAAACCGGCCAAATGTGGCTAGAATACGAGCTGCTCACCAAACCCAACCTGCCTGGAGTATTTTGTGTCAGCACAAGTTACCGCAACGAACAAAACCCTGTTCCTGGCCGTCATAAACTGATCTTTCCGATGTTCGAATTCGAACTAAAAGGGACAATTGATGATCTGCGAACATTCGAAACTGAGCTACTTGAATATCTTGGCTTCGGCGATAGCAGTTCATATTTCTACAAAAAATATGATGAACTAAAAGAATTCTATAAAACATCCGAACTAACCCATGCGCATGAAGGTAAAATGCAAAAAGATTTTGGGCCGGTTATGTTCTGTACGGACTTCCCCACCTACACTTCGCCATTTTGGAATATGAAAAAGAATGGCGACAATCATGCACATAAAATTGATGTTATCTTATATGGTCACGAGACAATCGGTAGCGCCGAACGTAGTTCGAACGTGAAAGAAATGCAAGAGAGTTTTTACACCATAAGCGACGGTGGATACGCAAAAAAACTATTTGATCTATTCGGCAAAGACCGGGTCGAGAAAGAACTGAATGATTTCCTTAAACTCAACTTCTTCCCTAGGGTCGGTGGTGGTATCGGCGTCACAAGAATAATTGACGCGGTTAAGAAACTGCAGGGGTAACCAAACAAAACCCACCCAGGTACGCCCGGGCTTGATCAGGAAAATTAGTAAATATCCCGTCAACGCCCAGGTCGCACATGCGCGTTACTTCGCTTTCGTCATTAATCGTATAGACAAATACTTCAAGGTGTCGCCTGTGAGCATCGTCAACCAATTCTGCCGTCACGAATTCTGCGCTTAGATTTGCAGAAAAAGAACCAAGACGCTGAGCATATTCAGAATATCCAAGTAATATACCTTCTGTTAATGCCCCCGTTTTGATTAATGGCATTAGTGCCGCGAATTCCGCTAGTTCAACGTGGTTAAAAGAAGATATGATAAATAGATCGTCAGTCCAACCTTTTTCATCTTTATATATTTTAATCAACGAGGCGACACTTTTTGCCGTTGCTCGGCCTTTTAGTTCGATATTGACAGGCACTTTTTTATCAATGAGGTCAAGAACCTCACTGAGCAATGGAACTATTTCGCCATGGCCCGCATCTAATTCACGCAGCTCAGAAAAAGTATAGTCCATCACATACCCTGCGCCATTTGTGGTCCTGTCGACTTTGTTGTCGTGCATAACCACTAGCTCACCCGTTGATAGAACATACACGTCAAGTTCTATCATGTCTACATTTAATTCTAAGGCTCTTTTAAATGAAATTAAAGTATTTTCCGGTTCATGTCCAGCCGCACCGCGATGGCCAATTATTTTCATAAGAATCCCCGTTTAAGTCAAGTCCATAATACCATAACCAGAATGCACGTCAAGTCTATTTCTTTCAAAGAAAAGATACCACCGGCCGCAACAGAGAGGCCGGTGGTATCAAAAGTGACTGAAATTAACTTACAGAGAATTCCAGAAACCACATTTGTGGTCAGTAGCTAAAGTCGCAATTGGACGGGTATTACCCGGTTGAAGAGATTGGACCTTATCCGAATTACTCATATAGGCAGGCCAGTAAGGCAAGTTATAGCCATTCGGATTACCCTTATCAGCAAAAGTACTCCAGTAATCAATTATCTGGTCAGAAAGTTTTCCCTGAGCTGGCGTAAAGTAGCCTGAACTAACTGCATTAGCCGCCCGAAATAGGTAAGGCGTTTCAGCCGCATGAACCGGACCACGTAGACCTACCCATAGATAGTCTGGGGCATTTTGGTCGTTAAACTCATAGCCATAGGTTGGCACATGTGCTGAAAGTAATTGGTCGGTTGCTCGCGCAGGACAAGAATAGTTTGCATCCGTGACGACTCTTGCAAGTGCATCACCTGGCGTTGGATAATCGCCCACTGGATACTTAGAAAGTATCTGCGGCTGCGCTGTAGCACCAAACATAGATTGAATCAGCTGAGGATACTGAGCTACCGTAACAGGAGAATTCTCAAAGCCTATAGCAACATGCCATCCATATTCGTCATGTGTCGTTCCCTGCATGACTGGCATTTTGTTAAGTTTTCCGGAATTAACGGCGTCTGTAAATTGCTGCGGTATGATCACTCCGTCAACATTAGGTGCCCAGGTGCCAATAGAATTGCCCCCTGCGTTTAGAATTTCTGTCGTTGATTTAGAACGAAGACATGTCAACTGGGTTGCAGCATTAGCACATCCCGCTTGAGCGGCAATGTTCATACCCTGACCTTCAGATGTTGCAAGCGTTTTTACGTTTCGTACGCATGGGCTACTTTCGATAACAGCACGCTGGAACAGCCCCTTGGCCATTGGTGAGATAAGATGCGAACAGATGCTCCGGCCACCTGCTGATATACCAAATGCCGTGACGTTTTTGGCATCTCCATCAAAGTTTGCGATATTATTTTTCACCCATTTTAATGCAGCGACTTGATCAAGAAGCCCTAGGTTACCAGATGTTCCCATAGAACTTTCTGATGTGAGCGTAGGGAGTGCCAAAAAGCCGAACGGACCCATACGGTAATTGACCGTTACGACGATAGCCCCACTTTTTGCAGCCATCACGTCCCCTTCGTGATCACTACCAGCACCGTTTTGAAAACCGCCACCGTGAATAAATACCATGACAGGCGTGTTTTTGTGGGTTTTTTGCGGCGTGTAGACATTGAGATATAGACAATCCTCATTCGTACTGCCATTTCGGCTAGGAATACCTACTTTTGCCGGAAGTGGCAACGCGGCACATGGACTTTTAAATTCAGTTGTATTCTTAACACCATTCCACGAAGCAACCTTCGCGGGAGACTTCCATCGTAGTTCGCCTACTGGGGAAGCCGCGAAAGGAACTCCCAGAAAAGATCGTCCCTGACTGGTCGTTTTGCCACGAATATTACCGTCATTAGTATGGACAACCGGCTCATTGCCATGCGCACTGACTGGTTTCACAGGAATCATCATTGCCATGGCTGTTATCGCCACAAGCATTATGCCTAAACCGATATGCTTAACTCTTAATTTATACTTCATCCACCCTCCTTTTTTACTGATAGATCCATGATAAACGCTACCTTTATGGTTGTCTACCGTCGAAATAAATAGTATTTATGGCGCAGTATATGGTTGTCGGCCAAACAAAAAAACACCGACGGTATAGCGAGAAGATCGACGATCCTTGTCTGAAAGCTATATCATAAAAACGCATCTGCATAAAGTTAATATATAATGTACTTCATGCTTACAGATCCTAAAAATAGACAGTATCAAAATATTTTAAGCTTCGCTCGACCAAGCAATGACGACAGAATGGGTAAAGTTTTTAAAATCCTCAGTAATCTGCTGCTGTGTTTAGCAGGAGTTTTGTTCATTTATGGTAAATCATCTCAGGAGCACTTCCTCACACATCAGACTGAAAGTGGTATAGTCTTGGGTCTTACAGCTTTCTGTTTTCTAGAAGCGTTTGTACTTTTTATTGTCGTCTTTATCAGAATGACCGGTAGCCAGCTCAATCATACATATAGCAACAAAAGGCGCGCCTTCAATATAGTCAGCCTTTGGTTTCTCCTCCTCGCAACACTCGGTGTAGCTGTTTTTGTTATTACTTCAATATTAAAACTTTACTCTAATCAACAGTAACCAGAAGATATAAGCCCAAACAAAAAACGCCGACCGGTAGCGAAAATGTCGACGTTCTTTGTTTGGAGGGCCAGCGGGGACTTGAACCCCGGACACCCTGCTTAAGAGGCAGGTGCTCTAACCAGCTGAGCTACTGGCCCATATTTAACTCTAAAAACTATAGCAGATAGAGGTTAATCTGTAAATATGGGCTGGTATTGGATTTAAGACTTGGAAATCTTCTGGACAAGGACGTTACCAAATTCGTCAACGCTCAGCAACGAACGTTTTTCACCACCGGTAATTGCAATAATCGCCCACACAATCCACCAAAGGAAAAGAGTAAAGAATCCAATAATAAAGTGGAGGACATGGTTTACCTTGTGGCCTTTAATAACAACCGCTTGAAAGTCACTTTGTGACTCAATGCGACCGCCCCCGACAACTTGTGTTTGAAGGGTTTGGGCGAGAAGCGCTTTACGCTCTTCTGTGCTTTTTTTAGTGGTATTCTGCTGTTGAACTACATCCGTTTTGACTTCATTTTCCATAATAAAATTTTACCATATACAGCCACGCCAGGCTATTTTTTAGCACCCACCATCATAAGCCCCATAACGAGTAGACCTACACCCGTTCCAAGAACCGCACCTACGACAAGTTCGTCAGCTAAAAATCCAAGTCCGGCTCCAATAACAACACATCCAGCAAGTACTGTCCCGCCCGCTGAATTTGCCTGATCATTCGCTTGTTGTTTTTTTGTTGCCACTACGCCACCCTCCTATTAGATGATTTTATATTACAAGATCGCTACTTAAATTTAAAGGTTCGCACATGCTTGCTATAATAAGTATAGTGTCGTGATACACTGGAAATAATACATCGTAGGGGGAATATGAAAGCAGCACAAATTAGCACATACGGCGATCCGTCTGTTATCGAAATTAACGAAACCGACAAACCAACGCTCAAAGAAAATCAGGTTTTGGTTGAGGTTCACGCCGCCAGCCTTAACCCGTTCGACTCCAAGCTTCGCGAAGGATACATGAAAGAGCATATCCCCCTTCAATTTCCCTTCACGCTAGGTGGTGACATCGCCGGAATCGTAACCGAAGTAAGCGATGATGTGACCAGTTTTACCGTTGGTGACAAAGTATACGGACAAGCAGGTGGAACAGCCGGCAATAGCGGAGCGCTCGGTGAGTTCACAGCGGTTTTCGCAAAAAATATCGCCAAAAGCCCGAGCGGATTAGATTTTATCGAAGCGGCTTCTCTTGCACTCGTCGGTTCGTCGGCAATTCAAGCGATTAACCAGCATATCGCGCTGCAACCCGGTCAAAAGATCTTTATTCACGGTGGTGCTGGTGGAATCGGAACAATCGCCGTTCAAATTGCAAAGCATATTGGAGCATATGTCGCCACGACCGCTACGGGTAACGCGATTGAAACCGTTAAGCAACTCGGTGCTGACGAGGTAATTGACTATAAAACAAACGATTTCACTGAAATGCTTAGCGGCTACGACGCAGTATTCGATACAGTCGGAGGAGACGACTTTACTAAGTCTTTAGCCATCTTAAAAAAAGGTGGTATAGCCGTTTCTATGGCTGCGACTGCTAACGAGGCAAAAGCCAAAGAACTTGAAATTTCGGCAATACACCAATCTACAAAAGTAACGACCGAAGTTCTTGATACGCTCCGTGACCTCGTTGAGAATGGCACGGTAAAACCTCAAGTAAGTAACGTATTCCCTCTTGATCAGGTCAAGGAGGCATTTGAAACCCGAGAGTCAGGAACAACGACTGGCAAAATTATTGTCAAAATAAAATAATACAGAAATGCTCGAACTGATATAATAGCGTTAATGCTTATTATACGACCGCTCCAAAAAGGATTTACACTCGTCGAACTATTGATCGTGATTGCCGTGATTGCTATTCTTGCAGCTATCACAGTCATTGCGTATGACGGCGTGCAGGATCGCGCTAATGAGGCATCCGTTAAAGTTGATGTAAGTAACATTGCTAAACAAGTAGAGTACTTCAAAACAAGCCTTGGCCGATATCCGACAATTGCAGAGATGGACACCCTAAACATCAAGGTCAACAAGGCTGCGTATGGCGTTAATCCGACAGGTGCCACAGGATTTTATTGTGTCAAAACTGACGAATCAGAGTTTAGCATCGTAACGCGGGTAAAGTCGCAAATGGTCGTGCAGTATAGCTCAATCACTGGTCAAATCTCAGCTTATTCAGGATCGCAAACCGCGCCTCAGCTTTGTACGGATAGTGGTGTGTCGACCTCAACCTACTTGGCATTTACGACCAATGGCGTTTGGAATTCCTGGATCGCTAACTAGTTTTCTTCGTCAGGAATCGACCCAAGAAAAACAGGCTAGCTTTCGCTAACCTGTTTTTCTTGGTACACATTAGTCGGAGAAGTTCAAACCCTTCTCGCAGATCACTATGATCAAGCATAAATATATCTTATTGCGTAAATATGTAATATATGTTAAAATATACGTATGAAATCAAGAGAAGGCTTCCCTTACGGCCCTGCAATCATATCTGGAATTGAACCAATAGTTAATCCGCACGATCAACTAGACGCCTTAAAGATAGATCATGAAGTGGTAACCTGGCTCTGGTCAGCTTTAGGCGATGTCATGAATATTAACCAGAACCATCCAGATCCTCATCATATCTATGAGGGGGTAGAGTCTCTCTCGTCAAGTCAAGTTTTTAACCTTCGCGAGGAACTCCTGATGGCCAGAAAGCCAGATCTTGAAAAAGGCATTTTTCAAAGTGAAATTCCCCTCGACCTCCTTCATCTAGCAACTACCCATCTCCTCGCAACCGATTCAACGGAAAGTAACCGCAGAAAAAGCGAAAACTATATTGAAAGTAGACTTAGTTATTTATCCGACTCGTCACGAAGGGATGAGGTGCTGAAAAATAGTCTTGCTCATCGAGCTCTTGCGATTGATGCCAGCCAGGTCATTCAATCTTATCTTCAGCAAGAACCTGTTTAGGATAGACCACGAAAAACAGGCTAGCTTTCGCTAACCTGTTTTTCGTGGTACACCCGGCAAGATTCGAACTTGCGACACCTGGTTCCGAAGACCAGTGCTCTAATCCGCTGAGCTACGGGTGCGTAACTTTGTAATTATACCAGATTTTATCCCTACGCCAACCTGTAGCCAGGCGTATAAGTCCTTATTATGAAATATATTGCATATTTTAAAAAAACTGTTAAAATATCTAATGATGTTTGATAGAATTCGTTCTCCCAAAAAACCTACTTCGCAGTCAAAAGAGACCTCTCTTTCTCTTACGGTAAATCCAGAAAATAACAACTCTACTCCTAAAAATAGTGCCGAGGTCTACCGACCTACGCTCACTGACGGCCCATTAACATTCGTTAACAGCCAGCCCGACGAGCTATACGAAAGCGCGCGAAACAGCGAAAAAGGCAATATCGTACGCACGCTTACCGAACAACCTGTTGACGGCGTAACGCTTCATATGAGTTCTGACGAAGAACATTTCAAACTTCTTGGGACCATCGAATATCCTAGCAGCAAGGACGGGAAAGAGATCGCCGAACAAACATTCGACAAAATCTCTCAACACCTTGCTATGAGGGCACTTGCGGCCAACGATGAGATCATAGAACGAGGAGGCAATATTATTGTCCAAGGAGATAATGGTACGCAAATCGTTGTTGGACGAGGCAGAGGTTATTCTCAGGAAAATAAAATTAACGTATCTACTGGTGAAATAAAAGAGGGCTATGATGATTCCGTCGAAATCCTACCTCCACTTAAACTCAGCAGAGAAACATTCGACAGCGCCGTAAGCGATATTCTTGGTATTATGACAACGGCACTCTATGTCTCGTATGACACTGCACGCAAACCAATTCCCAAACAACAGATTAGAGTTACGCCGCCACAAAGCAAAGAAACTAGTTATGCCTTTCCTGGGGCAGGAGAAGAAAAAGGTAAAACACCGGAAAGTATTAGTAACGAGTTTGGCGTCGAACGGCCTGAAGTTTCGTTTGACGACATCGGTGGTCAGGATGAAGCGAAAAACGAAATTAAAAGCCTAGCATTTGCCCTCTCAAATCCCGACCTTTACAAAAAATGGGGTACAACGCCACCGAAAGGCGTATTGCTATACGGCGAACCTGGAACTGGCAAAACGCTCTTAGCAAAAGCATTGGCATCAGAAGTAAACGCGCCATTTTATTCGATTACAGCAAATGATATTACATCAAAATGGTACGGCCACTCTGAAAAACGCGTCCAAAAGATTTTTGATAAAGCAGCCGAAGACGACAGCGCAATTATCTATCTTGACGAAATCGACGCCATCATTCCAAACCGCAACGGATCACACGAAGCTTCGCAGCGCGTTATTAGCATTATCTTACAGAACATGGATGGCATGAAAACCAAAGGCAACGTTATGATTGTCGCATCAACCAACCGCAAAGATAGCATTGACCCGGCTATGCTTCGACCAGGACGACTTGATCGAATCATCGAAGTTAAACTCCCCGACGAACAAGGCCGCCACCAGGTTTTTGATATTCACATAGCAAAAGCTAACAGCCTTGCAGAACGTAACCTTTTTGATGAAAATATTGACATAGGCGCTATATCTAGTGATGCAGTAGATTTTAGTGGCGCAGATATCGCCGAAATTATCCGGCGAACATTAGAAAAGAAGGTACGCGACGAAGGGCTTACAGGGGTTGAGTCTTCGTTAGTGACAATGGATGACATCCTTACTGAACTCAAAGCTTACGAACGTATACGAAAAACCACCCCTGAACAAGAGTAATAATCCTGAGAGCAGTGCCTTCCTAGCAAGTTTTCGCATGTATGGCTATAATGAAAGCCAATGGATATTCATACAAATATACCTCTAAAAAACTATACGACGATGCGACTAGGCGGCAACGCTCGGTTTATGACAGAAGTCCATACTGCCGATGATGTTGCAGTTGTTTGCAATAATGCACATACGCAAAATCTTCCCATCTTTATACTTGGCGGTGGCAGTAACGTTATCGTTCGAGATGAAGGATTTCAAGGCATCATTATTCGTAATCGTATTCCGGGTTTTGAAGTTATTGCCGACGATTCAATGGGTACAACCATAAAAATCGGTGCAGGTGAAAACTGGGACGAAGTTGTTAAACGAGCAGTCGGCATGAACCTTTCAGGTATAGAGGCGATGTCGGCTATTCCAGGAACCGCAGGCGCCGCCCCTGTTCAGAATGTGGGCGCGTACGGCCAAGAAATTGCCGAAACACTCGTATCCGTTGAAGCGTACGACATTCAAACCAACCAATTCGTGCTTCTTTCCAATGCAGATTGCGGCTTCTCATACCGTCATAGTATTTTTCGCGGAACTGAGTCTGGCCGTTACGTAATTACTTCGATTACCCTTAAACTTTACAAAGCCGCACCCCAACCGCCATTTTATAAAGCAATCCAAGATTATTTCGAATCTCACGGCATTACTATTTTTACACCTCACGCAATCCGCGATGCAGTCACCGTTATCCGCAGTGATAAACTCCCCGACCCAGCGCTTACTCCAAATACGGGGTCGTTTTTTAAGAACGCGATCGTTGAAGATTGGCAGTTAAACGAACTACGGAAAGAATATCCCGATATTCCAACCTACGACATGTCCGATGGACGTTTTAAAGTCCCGACAGGGTGGCTCATTGAGCGAACCGGACTAAAGGGCAAAACCATTCACGGAATGCACATACACGATAAAAATGCTCTTGTCCTTATTAACGAATCTGCAAAAAGCTATTCTGATCTAGCTGCGGCACGCGACGAAATTATAGGTGCGGTTCGCGATCAGTTCCATATTATGATCGAACAAGAGCCTCTTGAAATTTAAAGACGCTTGCTTAGATTCACCAAACCTCTTATGCTAATAACATGAACCGTCGTGCTGGATTTACGCTTGTCGAGCTCCTCATTACTATTACCATTATGGTGATCTTAATGACCCTCGTCGTATTTAATTTGCGTTCCGTTCAGGTTAACGCCCGCGACGAAAAACGGGCAACCGATGCGGAAGTTATCGCAAGGGGATTAGAAATTCGATACGCCAATGGCAACCCTCGTGCGACTTCGGCTTATATCAATAAAAGCGAATATCCTGGAATTAATGAAATGTTCCATGCGTTAGGATTTACAAAGGCAGGATTTGTACCCACATCCGTCAGTGGTGGCTATCTCCAAGAACTTCTTCCTGGAACCGAAAAAATATTAGGCACGGGCAGCAACCTTGATTTTATGTGTGCGAGCGCCTGCGCCGCCGAAGTAGCAGCAACCGTCAATAGCATGACGACAATCAGTAAATACGTATACGAACCGATCGATTCGAGTAATAATGTATGTTTTAATGGAGGGTGTATACGTTTTAACCTCTATTATCGTACCGAGAAAGACAATGTTGTTCGTAAAATAATGAGTAAACACCAATGAAATTACCTACATACACCGAATCTGGATTCACTGCCGTTGAGTTATTAGTCACCTTGTTTGTTGCGGTGGCCTTTTTGGCTACCGGGTATCAACTATATACGGTTATCCTTCAGGACGGCGGGGCTGCAAGGACACAGGCCAAAGCCAGCAATATTGCTTACGCAGCCCTCCGTAAATATTCGCCTCAGGTAGTGAAGCCGTGTGTGGCTTCAAACCCCGCAGCGACGATTCCAGCTGGCAGCGGACTTCTCAACCCTACTATTAGCGTCAACATCAGCTGCCCGACTGGGACGGGCACGACCACAACGTCTAAAGTGCAAGTTACCGTAACCTACGGGCCAGCGCCCCAGGAGCAAGTTGTCCATGCGATTTTCGCTACGCCACAATAATAACCAACACTCAAAGGGTTTCACACTGGTAGAAATGCTTGTGGTTGCCCCTGTCGTTATTCTTGTCTTGGGGGCTTTCATCGCAGTTATGACTGCGATTGTCGGTGACGTATTAATCACCCGTGATCGTAGTACAGTCACTTTTGAAACCCAAGAGGCTCTTGATCGCATCGAGCAAGATACCCGTCTTGCTACGCAATTTTTAACAACCACAGGAACGCTCGCCTCACCTCAAGGAAGCGACAGTAATTTTGCAGGAACAGCTGCATTTACTAATACGAGTAACCTCATTCTGTCAACAAATGCAACAGATAAAACCCCTTCAGATACCACTCGTCAACTAGTGTACCGCGCAAACCAGCCAGCAGCCTGTGGCTCAGCAACGCAAAATTTTAATGTCATTCTGCCAGTTCAGATAATCTACTTTATAAAAAGCGGGTCTTTGTGGCGGCGAACCGTCGTCCCTACATACAATACCAACGCAACGGTTGATGCAAACACGGTGTGCGCCGTTCCATGGCAACGCAATACCTGCGTCCCTCCGTATACGGCAAGCGCTCGTTGCCAGACAAATGATGTCGAGGTCATGCAAGATGTAAGCTCCTTTGATGTGAAATATTACCTCGATGCGACCACAGCGACAGATCTGGGAGACGCCAGTGCGGGCAATGCGTCAACTATCGAAGTTACCATAAATGCTGCGAAAACAACGGCCGGACGTCAATTCACAAATAGCGGGGTGCTGCGTGTGGATAAACTTAACTAAGATGCTTGCGCTTATCCATCGAGAGTAGTATTATACTCACATAAAAGCAATTAACTAGGGGGCAATTAAGATGACTCTTAATAACATTAAAACTATGAAAAAGGACCGCGGCTTTACGCTTGTTGAGCTTTTGATCGTGATCGTCGTGATCGCTATTCTTGCGGCTATTACGATTGTGGCTTATAACGGAATTCAGAACCGTGCTAAGACAAGTGCAGGACAGAGCTTGGCAAATGCTACCGTCAAGAAGTTCGAAGCACTTAACGCTATTAAATCTGCCTACTTTTCTCCTGCAGGAGCCGTAACGGGCACAAGCATGAACTCGTACGCTAATACTGCACCAACCGTAGGCGAAGCAGTAGTTGACAATATTGGATCTATGCTTGGCACCGCTACAAGTGGAACAGTAAGTGGTCTTACTGCCAGTAATGCAAATAATGGCAATGCAGTCGCCGTTTGGGGATGTCCCGGAGGGGCGAGTATCTGGTACTGGGACTATGCAGCAGGAACCCCAGCTGCGACTCTTATTAAAGCTGGTGCTGGCTGTTAGTAGCTAACCTCTTAGCAAAATAAAAATAACCTGGAGAATATCCAGGTTATTTTTATGCAAACAAGGGCACACCTTGTAAAAGTCAAAGGTATTGCATAATACGCTTATGCCCGCTTGTATTTAATCCTGGTGGCACAGTCGACAATGCCGTACTGGTTAGACGGTTTTCTTCCAGTGCTTGATGTCCATCTGGCCAACCTCACCAGGGACGTATTGACGATCACTGAGACGGCGCTGGACATGGACACATGCTTCTTGGTGGTATGAAGCAGATCCGCTCGCTTCAGGTCGCAGCACATGCTTTAGTGACGCTGCCGAGTTCTTCGGCGGCCCGAAACCAGCCCAAACGGATACGGGCTTCGTAGACATGGAGTTGCTTGTCTGTCATGGAACGATACCTCATTTGCATTCCTTTCCAGCCTAACGGCTGTGAGTAAATGTGTGCAAGATGATGGTAGGTGTGGATAAGAACTTTTAGGATAATATTGCAGCATAAGCATATTAAGAGTATTCTTATTAAAGATAAGTATAATTAGGAGGCGAACATAACATGTTTCGTAGTGTTAAATCTTTAAAGTCTGATCGTGGCTTCACTCTCGTCGAGCTTTTGATCGTGATCGTCGTGATCGCTATTCTTGCGGCTATTACGATTGTGGCTTATAACGGAATTCAGAACCGAGCAAAAACAAGTGCCGGTCAAAGCCTTGCAACTTCAATAGTAAAAAAAACACAAGCATACAATACAATTAACTCATCCTATCCTACTTGGTGTCAGTTAACTACGAATAAAACAGACACTTCTCAAACAACCGGCACCTGTGGTGCAACAGGTACTATTAGTGCAGGTGCAGAAGCGAAGTTGGATGATCCTACGGATGTCGTATACGCATCTGCTGCCGCGGGTACTGGCTATTCAACGAGCAACAATAACAACAATCAAATTGTTGGCTACTATCTCTGTGGTGCAGCACTCGGCGCAAATGTATTCTATTACGACTATACTTCAAGTACAGTTACCTCCGTTAAAGTTGGTCCGGGCTGCTAGCTTAAGCACGTTACCCGCCTTTAAGGATATAGATATTAAAATAATACCCTGAGATCATCAGGGTATTATTTATTTACCGCTTACCGTTGGATGGCGTTAGTCATATGTGAGCGATCAATTTGATTTTTAGATTTAGAAGATTTGTTTTGAGTATTATAGTACTCAAATGGTGAAGTTATAAAATCATTCATTCCTAACGAAACCGCAAGCCAATCATCATGGTCATCGGGACTGCCGTTTACTCCGTGAGAATAATCAACCTGAGATAATTGATATCTAGTGGATTATCATTCTCAGCTTTCTCTATAGATATTATTTATCGCTAGGCAGTGGGAATTTTGCGACGAACTTCTTTACTTCGGCGCGGAGTTTTGCAAGTGTTTCTTCATCTTCACGAGCGTCAATTGCCTGTTTCATCCATTCTGCGATCTGCACCATATGCTCTTCCTTTAAGCCGCGTGTCGTAAGGGCTGGAGTACCTAAGCGAATGCCGCTTGGACGAAATGGTGGTAGTGGATCGTCGGCAACACTGTTAGCGTTCAAAGTCAGGCCAATCTTGTCTAATGCTTTTTCGGCAACTTTACCATCAATTCCAAAACTTTTGTATACATCAGCAAGGATCAGGTGGTTGCTTGTACCTCCAGTGATTAGTTGGAAACCCCGTTCTTGTAATGCGTCAGCTAGCGTAGACGCGTTTTTTACAATTTGGGCAGCATATATTTTGAATTCTGGTTGCAATGCCTCATGAAAGGCGACAGCTTTTGCTGCGATAGAGTGCATGTGAGGGCCGCCTTGCATACCCGGGAAGATCGAACGGTCAATTAGTGTCGGAATGTTTTCAAGAGTCTTCTCAGGAGCTTTAAGTGGGTTACCGACAGTTCCTTTTGATAGAATCAGACCGCCACGTGGACCACGAAGTGTTTTGTGGGTTGTAGTCGTAATAACATGGAATCCGTCATCGAATGGGTTACGGGCAACGCCGCCGGCGATGAGGCCTGCAATGTGTGCCATGTCAGCCATTAGTAGCGCGCCGACTTCGTTACCAATTGCAGCAAACTTAGCGTAGTCCAGTTCGCGTGGGTACGCACTAAATCCTGCAAGGATAATTTTTGGCTTATGCGTCAGTGCTAGCTGTCGCAGCTCATCATAGTCAATCTCACCAGTCGCAGGATCTTTCATCTTATAACGAATAAAGTTATATAGATGCGCACTACGCGTCACGGGTGCTCCGTGCGTTAGATGTCCTCCGTGAGATAGGTCCATTGCAAGCACTGTGTCGCCTGGTTCTAACCATGCGCTGTATACCGCTTCGTTTGCTGGTGCGCCCGAATGTGGCTGTACGTTGGCATGATCGGCATTAAATAGCTTCTTAGCCCTATCGATAGCTAGCTGTTCGACTTGGTCGGTAAATTCTTGTCCGCCGTAGTAGCGCCTGCCTGGATACCCTTCGGAATACTTATTCGTAAATATGCTTCCTAGCGCGTTCAGTACTTCACGGCTTACATAGTTTTCGCTTGGAATAAGCTCTAGTCCGTCACGTTCTCGTTGTTCTTCACCTGTAATTAAATCGGCAATTTGTGTATCCTGCATGGCTGTACCTCTCCTATTTACGTCTTATTATAGCAGCTTGACCGTATATCATACATGATATATACTAAAATTCATGCAAACTGACACCTACCTAGACAAAATCGGTGATTTAATTCAAGAAATACGTCAGTCAAGGGGTTACACCCAAGCCCAGCTGGCCGAAGCGCTTGGCACCAGCCAAAGTGCTATTAACCGTATCGAAAAGGGTGGACAAAATATCAGCCTTGAGATGATAGCCAGAATCAGCGAAGTCCTCTCTAGTGAGATCGTCAGCCTTAATAAGTCAGGTAAAATTAACCTTCGCATACACGGTGGCAAAAAGCTATCGGGTAGTATTGAAGTTAAAACGAGCAAGAACGCGGCTGTCGGTTTACTATGTGCCGCGCTTTTAAACAAAGGCAAAACGACCCTTCGCCGAGTTGCACGTATTGAAGAAGTTAACCGCATTATCGAAGTACTTCAAAGTATTGGCGTAAAAGTTCGCTGGCTTAAAAATAACGATCTAGAAATTATTCCGCCAAAGCGACTTCAGTTAGATAAAATGGACATCAAAGCCGCGAAGCGAACTCGTACCGTTATCATGTTCCTTGGCCCGCTCTTGCATCAATACGACGATTTTAAGCTACCGTTTGCCGGCGGATGTAACCTTGGCACACGTACGGTCGAACCCCACATGGTCGGTTTAGCGCCATTTGGACTAAGTGTTGAAGCAAAGCCAAACACCGACTACTACCATGCTACTGTTCATGAAAAAAAGATCGAGAAGACGATCCTCCTTACCGAACGTGGTGACACGGTTACCGAAAATGTCATTATGGCTGCTGCGCTATACGATGGTATAACCACTATCCGTAACGCCAGCCCAAACTATATGGTGCAGGACGTTTGTTTCTTCCTAGAAAAACTCGGTGTCAAGATTGAAGGAATCGGCACGACAATTCTAAAGATTAAGGGTGTCAAAAGCATCAATAAAGACGTCGAGTACTGCCCAAGCGAAGACCCTATCGAAGCAATGAGCCTTGTAGCTGCAGCCGTTGTCACTGATTCTGAAATTACTATCCAGCGCGCACCAATCGAATTCATCGAACTGGAGTTGGCAATACTTTCCGGCATGGGCTTGCAGTTTGAATTAACTGATGAGTACAAAGCCCGAAACGGACAGTCTCGTCTCGTTGATATCAGCATCAAACGTTCTGTCCTTCATGCTCCAAAAGATAAGCTCCACAGCATGCCCTTTCCTGGTGTGAATATGGATAACCTTCCTTTCCTGGGTTTGATCGCAACCAAAGCTCATGGCCGCACGCTAGTGCACGACTGGTCATACGAAAACCGCGCGATTTACTTTACCGAACTCACAAAGCTAAACGCGCATATTGAACTTGTCGACCCGCACCGTGTATTTATTCACGGCCCAACAAAATGGAAACCCGCAGATGTGGTTGCCCCGCCCGCACTTCGTCCATCGGTCGTTATTTTGCTTGCCATGCTTGCCGCGCCTGGCCGATCGATCCTGCGTGACGTTTATTCGATCAACCGCGGATACGAAGATTTTGCAAATCGGCTCAACGCACTTGGTGCTGAAATCGAAACTATTCGAGAAATCTAACGGTGAAAATTAATAAAGTTCATCATATTGCGATCATTGCATCGGATTACGAGAAGTCAAAAGCCTTCTATACAGATATTGTAGGCGCTACGATCTTGGACGAATATTACAGAAAAGAACGAGACTCATATAAGCTTGATCTTGCTATCAACGGCGAATACCTATTAGAGCTTTTCTCATTCCCAAATCCGCCCTTGCGTCCTACTTATCCCGAAGCAACTGGTCTTCGCCATATAGCCTTTGAAGTTGATGATGTTGAAGCAGTCCTAAAGGAATTACAAAGCAAAAATATAAAAACGACTAGGCTTCAAAACGATCCATACACGAATAAGAAGACTATTTTCTTCTTTGATCCGGATGATTTGCCGATTGAGGTTTATGAAAAATAAAAGAAATGTATAAAGCATTCCTTTTTATGATACCTTAGAGCCGGATAGTGAGGGATGTTCGAACTGCTACTCTACTGTATAGGTGAATACTTCGACAGGAATTCCACGTTGTCGCGCCTTATCTATTGTGTCTTGCGTGCCTGCACTGGCGTTGATTTGGAACGCAAGTATTTCGTCGCTTGCATTTATCACTTCGGTATTTCGTAGGAAGTATGTTTTTTCATTGGGTTCAGTTTGGTCGAGATTAGAAATTAGAGATCCAAGTTTGTCTACTGTCATAAGTTGTTGAATTAATGCTTCCGACTGATCTACCGTTATGACGCCCTCTTTGGCTCGCTTACGATAATGAGCTATGTACATGTCAAGGGAGGTTGGCAAGAATATCTTCAATCGCGACCCATCAGGAGCGTGTATTAATGCTAACTCCGTTGCGAGGTAGTCTACGCCTAGTGCTCCACCAGCCACAATACCCGCACCGTTTTGCAAAACGGCGGTAACTTCACGTTTTAAATCTGCCTCCATTTCTGGGCTTGATTTTCGCCATGAGCCAGTTATTCCGATCCATTTCATGTAGCTATCATACCAAAATTAAAAAGACACTGTAACAGTGTCTTTTTAAGCATAACCTCTATGAGGCAGGATAGTGAGGGATGTTCGAACCAGTATTAGGCGAGTTTCTTCTCGAGCGTAGCAATTCGTTTTTCAAGTCGATCAATTTGTAAACTAAGTGCAGCACGTTCGTGATCATCTTTTTCTCTTTGATGGGTATCGCCGTCAACAACCTCATAAACACGCTGTACGTCTTGACGCACCTTTTGAAGATCACTACGAGTACTTTCAAACTCGGTCTGCATATACTTGAATAGTTTTGTAAATTGATCTTCGCTCATATACTATCCATTATGCGCCTCTTTGAAGTAGGGTCAATATCTTTGCCTATATAGGATAGTAAGGGATGTTCGAACTACACTGATCGACTCAAGTTTTAACACAGAAAGTCGTTAATTAGTGGCGAGAGTAAAGTCGAAAATGAGAAAAGAATCATCATCAGTAACCTCCCGACCGATGTACGCGTAATAACCAGAAAGGACTTGGCGCTGATGCTCTTTATCTCGATACGCTTCGTGTGTAGGGTTGTCTAGTGGTAATGTTGCAAATGTCTCTTCTTTTTTATTAGCGATACGAAGCTTGCCAACTATTTCTCCTGTTTCGGAATTTTGGTAATTTACTACATCGCCAACTTTAAAATGATCGTATTTTTTGCCAAAACGATACGTTGTGAGTTTTTGATTGTCTTTAATGAATTGTATAAGCTCAGGAGCGAACGCGATGCTATGTGCATCTGGCTTAAATTCAGACATATTTACAGTAGTAGTATCAGGCACATTAATCATAAGTAATAGTATAGCAAACTAAAAGACACCAAACGGTGTCTTTTAGGCATAACCTCTATGGGGCGGGATAGTAACAGATGTTCGAACTATTCTCATTAATCTTCATTAAAAAGTATTGAGCTTATATACTATACACATGCCCAAGCCTACCCATAGCCAAATCGAACACCTGCTGAAAAATATAGTTCTGCCTTTTTACCATATAAAGCGCGATATGCCCCTACCTATCGGAGAGCGTCGATGGGAAAATGATGCAGAACATTCTTGGTCTGTAGCTATGTTAGCGTGCAGTCTAGCTCATGAAATAGACCCGACTTTAGATGTAGGTAAGATTTGTCAATTTGCGGTTGCCCACGATGTCGTGGAGGTCTATGCCAATGACACGTCTGCTTTTGCAAGTGAAGCCGAACTAGCGACGAAAGATCAGCGTGAAGAACAAGCAATGCTTACCATCGCTGAAGAATTTGCTCATTTTCCATGGATTATTCGAACCATTGAAGCGTATGAGCGTAAAGACACAGATGAAGCTAGATTTGTGTATGCCTTAGATAAGTACATTGCGGTTACTTATGATTATATCGACGAAGGCAAGTTGTTCCGTGAGCGAAAAGTCACACTCGAGGATTACAACAAGAGTCTTGAAACTCACCGCGCAAAAGCACAGAGTTATCCTGCGGTTGGGAAGTACTATAATGAAGTGAGAGATTTACTTGATGCTCATCCTGGCTTCTTTCATCAAAATAAAGAGACTTCCAAATAGAAGTCCCTTCTCATTATGCTTGGGCTGGGATAGTGAAAGATTGTTCATGTTCGAACTGTTACTATTGATTATAACGTTAGGCCAAAGGCTTGAAGCGCGGTTTCGTGACGCCGTTGTCCTCTATTAGTTCAAGAAAATCTTCTGCTGTCCTTACCCAAACGATATTCTTCTTCAGCGAACGATAAACTACGCACGGTAATTCACTGTTCTCTATGAATCCCGTCGCTACCACTTCGTAGATCCCGCCTTTGTAGTGTTGAAAACGCTGACCGTTTCTAGGGCGCGCAAACTCTTTCCAGTTATCTAGTATTTCTTCGAGGGGCTTCGACTTAGGCATGTATTTATAATAACAAAAAGACCCCGAAGAGATCTTTTTAATTATGCCCTGGGGCGAGATAGTGAGGGATGTTCGAACTTATTTTATCGAGTCATCGCTTCAATCGCCATAGTCTCTGGATCAAGTTCGCGATCTGATTTATACTCGAATCGAGCAAAAATAGTACTCGTATTGGGATCAAAGATTCTATCGACAATAGCGCGGACTGATGGAAATAGCTTTTCTTGCTTGATTTCATTTTCTGTCAACCAAACTAATTCACCTTCTTCTGTCTGCATAACTTCACCAGAATCATATTCACCACTAAAATGGAAGATCATCCAGTTGCCAGGCTCGGCCTTAACTGGCTCAACTTCGAAAATAACAGCTTCTAATTTAAGATTTCTGACGGTTACGCCAGTTTCCTCAAACGCTTCACGTTTGGCTGCTGTTAAAGGGTCTTCATTCAAGTCTATTTTTCCACCAACAGGATGAACGACGCCCGCCGCCCAGCGTTTGAGGGTAGAGCGCCTTAGGACGAGATACTTGTCATCTTTACGGATAAAGATGTTCGCACACATAACAAGGTGATGGATATCAGGTTCATGATTAATTGCCATAAGAGCAGTATATCAGCTTTCTGGCTTTGAAGGCTTGTGATAGAAAAGCAGCAAATAAAAAAACAGACTTCCGAAAAAGTCTGCTTCATTATGCTTATGCTTGGGGCGAATGATGGGGATTGAACCCACTACCTCCGGAACCACAACCCGGCGCTCTAACCAGATGAGCTACATTCGCCAAATACTATGCAATTGTAGCATAGTTAACAGAGTAAAAAAAGTTTTAACTAGCCGTATGGATTATATTTACGAGCAGGAGGCTCAATAAATGTAGATCTTGCGACTGGGGGTATGCTTGATCTAGGATTTCGTGACTGAACTTTCAGTCTACTACGTCCTGGCATTGGATTATCTGTAATTTGTGATTCCCTCTCCTGCTGGCCAGGACCACCAGCAATCATAGAGTCTCGGTATCTACCTACCGAACTACGGTTTCTTTCCATATGGTGTCTATCGGCAAATGATTGAGTGCTTGTCGAACCAAGATTCGTCCCATGTGCAGCGTCTGCATAGCCCGTACTATGGAAAAAAGGCCTGTCGTCTGGTTGGTTAGCAAATTTATTAATGCCCATGCTTTTTATTATACCGTAAATGCTGTTATAATTTGAGAGCGCGCGGGCGTCGTATAATGGCTAATATGCCTGCCTTCCAAGCAAGCGATGAGAGTTCGATTCTCTCCGCCCGCACCATTTGAAATTATTCTACCAAACAAAAACAAAAATTAGGGGGCATTTGTTTAAACACAAATTACAAAAGTCGGCCAAAAAAGTCCATGGACATGTTTCGCGTGTCGTCCAGTTATTGCTAAAAGACGAAGCTATTAGTGGCAAATTCCTTCTTTTAGCCGCTGTTGCCGCAATTATTATCGTTAATTCCCCAGTATCCCCAGCTTTTAATACGTTTTGGGAACATGATTTTTCTATCAACATCGCAAACTTTACGTTAGGTACTGATTTACGCCACTGGATTAACGATGGCCTGATGGCTATATTCTTTTTAGTTATCAGCCTCGAAATTAAGCGCGAACTAGTACGCGGAGAACTTCGTAAACCTCGCGCCGCCATCCTACCTATTGTCGCTGCACTAGGTGGAATAGCCGCCCCAATTGCTATCTACTTTTTCATTAACAATGGATTTAGCGGCGCACATGGCTGGGGAATTCCGATGACTACCGATACTGCGTTTGCTATTGGACTATTGGCACTACTTGGCAGGCGAATTCCTACATCATTAAAAATATTTCTTCTCACTAGCATGGTTGTCGATGACGTAGCAGCGATTGGTGCAATTGCCGTGTTCTATACCGATTCGGTAGATTTTGTTGCCCTAGGATGGGCTGGTGGACTATATGCCGTTATTCTCGTTCTCCATTGGCTTGGTTTTTTACGTATGCGCCTATTCGTCGCTTTAGGAATTGCACTTTGGGTCACTGTATTTTTATCGGGAGTCCACGCAAGTATTGCGGGGGTTATCTTAGGGCTCGCCGCACCAATCAGTGTCCGACATTATGCCAATAAATTGTCGATTGCCGAGCGTCTTGAAAGGTCGCTTATTCCCTTCTCTACCTTTCTTATTATTCCTCTTTTCGCGCTTGCAAATGCCGGGGTCGTTTTGGACTGGCATGTATTTAACGAAGAAAATGCCATGCGCGCCGGGTTAGGAATATTTCTAGGGCTGGTTGTTGGAAAAGTCATCGGAATTGTAGTGGCCGTTTGGATCGCCACAAAACTTCGATTAACCAGCCTGCCTAAAAATGTGACGATGCATCATATTATTGGCGTCGCCATGATTGCCGGAGTTGGATTTACGCTATCTATATTTATTGCCAAGCTAGCATTCGGCACGAACGATACACTTATTAGCGCAGCCAAAATGAGTATATTCTCCGCATCAATTATCAGCGCAATGATTGGCCTGTTTTACCTTCGATTTATTGCGGTGCATAAACAAAAACGCCGTACGTAACCCCTATAAATTATGCTATAATACCCCCATGCCCCGGTAGCTCAGTGGATAGAGCAAGAGACTTCTAAGCTTTTGGTCGTTGGTTCGATTCCAACCCGGGGTACCAAATCTCGTTAATAGATGTGATTTAATTCGAACCTTTAGACCATTTTATCTACTTATCTGTTGGCTGGTTCTAACTTTTATTTGCTATGATTAAGGAATGGAAGAATTATGTCAGCTATACAGTGAACAGGGTCTGCCTCTTGAGGATAGAGGAGCGAATAAGACAGATATTTTCAGTAAAGGGCTATTACATGGAGCCTCTCATGTATGGATTTGGCGTAATAATGAAAATAATCCTGAAATTCTTGTTCAGAAAAGAGCCGCCTCTAAAAGAACATGGCCAAATAGATATGACATATCAGCTGCTGGGCATATTGATCTTGGTGAAGAGCCGCTAACTGCCGCACTACGAGAAACAAAAGAAGAGATTAACCTAGACATAGAACTCTCTGCACTGAAATTATTCTCTATTCATAGAGCACACTTAACTGCTGAGAATGGATCAATTGAGAATGAACTCCAATGGCTCTACGCATTAAAATTATCTAATGACGTATCATTTGCATTACAGACTGAGGAAGTGGCTTCTCTAAAATGGCTACCCTTAGACGAATTTAAGACAAACTATCATACGGAGGAATTTGTGCCTCATGGTGAGGTTTACTACCAGACCGTTATTAAAGCTATCGAGTTTGAATTAATTTAGTTCTAATTTCATACATCGTGCTGTACCATTTCTGTGGTGCATAGAAATTAAGCATTGATTATTTGACGACTCTCTACTGCTATACTTATACAATGAAGATTATTTATTCTAATATAAGTGGTGGTTTTATATTTGCTGGGCAAACGTATGGTGAGATGCTTTTTAGTAAAGTCTCGCTAGAAAATTATATAGAATATTTTCGCGAAAAAGACGCCGATATTATTAGCTTGAGTGAAGTTCATCTTGAAGATAAGACGAATAGTCAGATGGTTGAGTATATGGCAAAAGAACTTGACATGCCTTATCATTCATCACTTGCCCTCGATTCTTCACATCTCGATACAAACAAGCGGATGGGGATGGCAATTATTAGTCGCTATCCTATCATCGATCAGGAAGAATTGATAATCCCTAGCCCAGGTATCGAAGTTGTACGGCCAAACGGCGAACACTGGAAAATGTTAGATAAAGGTGGACAGCGAGTTAATCTACAGATAGATAATAAAATTATATCAATCATAAATTTTTCATACTTCCCTTTTCATCACTTCAATCGTCGTCTAGATGACCCCGAATTTAGTGACGTACGTCAACAGCTTATTAAAATACTCCTTGGCAAAAATGAAGCAGCTTCTACCATCATCACGGGGGACTTTAATAATAAAAATATTAAGCTTGACATAGCATTTCCCGAACTCTTCACTGATAATCTACTTGCCGAGGCTGTTCAAGCCCAAAGCACAGTAATCGGATACGATGAGCAGCTAGATCATATCCTCTATCAGCCAAGATTTTATAAAGCCGAGAATCAGTTTGTTGAGCTTAATGGATCAGATCACCTTGCTATTGGTGCAGAGCTTAAGCCAATTGAGTTCTAATTTCATACATAGTGCTGTACCAAATCTCGATACAGATACGATTTAGTTCGAACTTGTAGACCACTTTATCGCCCTACCTGTTAATCAGTTCTAACCTTTGTTTGTTATGATGGATATATGAAAACAATAATCTTCCGGCTAAAGCCTGGCGCTGATCTTAAAAGCTCAATCGAAGAAGTAATCAAACAGAACACCATCAAAGCTGGCTTTATCGTTACATGCGTAGGAGGTCTTGAGCAGGCAACTGTACGCATGGCCGGAGCTAAGCCGGATGCGCAAGACATAAGGACATTCAAAGATGACTTTGAAATCGTTTCACTTGTAGGCACTGTCTCTACAAATGGCACTCACCTGCATATATCATTTTCCGACAATGAAGGTAACGTTCATGGCGGACATCTTAAAGAAGGTACGATTATCCATCCGACAGCAGAGATTGTTATCGGTATTAATAACGATGTAGAGATAAAGCGTGAAATGGACAAGGAAACCGGCTTCACCGAGTTGGTTGTGAGTGGGCCTGATGAATAGGGAACCGGGTCAAATCGTATGTAGTAATTGTAAAGCTTCGTTTGCCGCTAATGAAATGATTCAAAAGACCGCACAAAAGCTTTTTAATAAAACCGACAATCACAATTCGCAGCCACACACAGAATCGGCAAGCGACGATTCGTCAACTTTTCAAATTGTCGGTCGCCGGCATGCCGGAGCAAATTATGAAAAATACCTTACTGAGGTTCATGGAAGAGAAATAATTGACTACGACAAATTACGAGATACTGACCCGGCTTTATATGAAAGTATCTTACGAAACGAACGTGAAGATGATCGTCTTAGCGACATATACACTGACTACATTACCGACGAGGATTCTATCTTAAAATATGCCCTCTGCTCTCAGTGTGGCAGAACCGGTACGTTAATTTAAGTCGTAGCGCAGTTCTAATTTCATACATAGTGCTGTACTATTTCTGTGGTGCATAGAAATTATTTTCATACTAACCTCGTACTAAAAATGGAATTGCCAAAAAGATAATTATCATACCTGCAAGCGACCATCCAAACCAAGCAGCCAGTGAGTCTTCTTCATATCGTATCTTATAAAATAGCAGTAATGATGCAAGAAACTGCAAAATAACAACGACAATATCTCTCCACGATAAAAGATTGTATAAAGAAAATCCATCTTGGCTGAAGAATATCGATCTAAGCAGTAGTGTGAGTAAGAAAGGTGAAAAAACCACCAGGCTACTACTCAAAACAGGATGAAACTTAAATCGTGCAGATAATTGAATAACACCGACAAAAACAAACACCGTAACAAGAGTTATAACATCCATTATCATAGTATACCAGTCTCATACTCGTAACCTTAACTAGCTGATGCGATCCAATTTTCTAACACGGTACTATATCCGCACACATCAAATACTTCCGCTTAGGAGATATTTTGTTATTATATACTCATGGTTAAAAAATCGTCCACTAAAAAGCCAAAGATCAATAAGTTATGGTTTGCTTTTATAGTCCTACTTTCGATACAGATTATAACTATAGGTTATATCGTAAAGTTTCACACAAACAATGAGCATAGTACGTCTTCATCTTTAGCACGATTAATAAATGAAAGTGAATCCAAACGATATATGACACCAATTATTAGCGTAAGCGAGAATAGAGTGTATATTCCTGAATTCCGCATCTTCATTCCCTTAACCGATATAAGTCGTAAGCTACAATATTCTACATCACCCAACTTCAAAGCGAACTTATACTTAAGCACTACCGATGTTGTTGGTAACCAGAAAAGCAATGACGATCCTTCGTGTGACAAAATGGTTCAGATAAGTACTTCAAAAGATGTGCACACGGCTGAAAAATACATTAGCGAAATTACACCTACCAAAGACGGCCTACGTTATATCTATCAAAACAATCGTAAATGTAGTATTTATCCTGCAGGTGCGAACGATAAACTCGTTGAGCTTGCTCAGTCAATACAACAATACTAGTCGTTACATACAATCAGTTTAGCTCTAATTTCGTACATAACGTCAAAACAAATCTGTTGCACATGATACCCCTACGCGATGGTACACTTAAGATATGCCAGATACTGATACCGAGAATGCTTTAAGTCCTATTGAATCAATACCGTCAGTGATACCTGATAAAAAACGGGCTCGTCGTATCGTTAAGCGAGCCGGCGGTGGAGCGTTAGCTATAATTGGTTTTTTGCTTTCGCCTATATCCTGGTGGAATGATCTTTTAATCAATATACCCCTAGCCTATCTGTTTGCAGGGACAGTTACTTGGATGCAGCCGGTATGGTTTAATGTAGCTTTTGTAGTCGGATACTTACTTACAAACATTTTAGGCTTGGTGTTGCTACAGTATGGAATGAAACACGCTATTCGTTCCTCGAAGCCCATCAATTTTAAAAAAGAGCTAAAATCGAGTCTAGTTTGGTCGGTACTGTATACTATTTTGATTGTTATTTTGCTACTGTCAGGTTGGATCCAACCTCCCTTGGAGTATTTGCATTGAGAGAATTGATATATTAGCGTTCGCTAACTCGGTTCTAATTTCATACATAGTACCGTACCATTTCCGTGGTGTATAAAAATTAGGCACAGGATTAAACAAACAAGATCAACTTTTCATTCTGTTCGACATTAGCTGTAATAAGCTATTATATATTCATGACAACAAAAAAATCAGCCAACATAAAAGTAAGTCCTATTCGTGATCAGCCTAATAAAATGCCAAAAGAGGGCACTCTAGCAATTGCAGCAATTATTTTGCCGTTCATAAGCTGGTTCGTTGCTAGTCTATTTAACCCCTCAGGATGGGCGTCACATGAGCCCTCTATAGTAATCACTCTGCCTGCGCTGCTCATACCTTTCTACTGGCCAATTACCTTACTACTCATTCTTTGGATTGGCATCTATCTTGGCCTTAAAAAAGCTTCCGCAAGATCAATAGCCATAGTTCTCCTGACACTCAGCGTCATTTATTCAGCATACATTTTTCAATTAACAGTCTCGGCAGAAGAAAAAGAGTTCGCCGCGTAGATGCAGCAGATCAGTCGAACACATTCTCTCGCTCAGTCACTAAGAATATCTTCCACTTTATTACCTTGGCTATTATGCAGTTCTATTCTTGTCGCATATAATGTCACGAATGTAGCGGCATTTATATTATGCTCACTACTTATTGTGACCAGTTACGGATTTGTAACAATTTATAATGATCTATCTGACTACAAGATCGATACAGCAAATCGGAGGAAAGATATTCCTCTTGCAGATAGTCGGGTCTCCCGAAAGGATCTACGAGATCTTTTACTCGGCTTAATGATTATAGGGTGTATCACGGCAGCACTACTTAGTAATTTAGCATTATTATGGTTAAGCATGTATTTTCTCTTGGGTTGGCTTTATTCCGGGCCTGCTAATTTTAAGGGTCGGGGAGCACTCGCACTTATCACACTGGGTATTTGCTATGGCATCATGCCTTTGTTATTAGGATATATTATCGCAAATGAAACCCTGAGCGCACAGGGATGCCTATTATTAGTAGCTTCCTTTCTTTTCTCAGCAGGTATTGTATCTCTAAAAGATTTCAAGGATATAAAAGGAGATTCCTTGCACAATAAAAGAACATTGCTCGTCCAGTACGGCCCGGGTATCACCCATAAATTAATAATTACATTGACCTGTCTAGCGTATCTAGCGATCATAGTAGGAATCCACATTAGCAATGGAAGAGGTATTCTTTTTTACGTCTCTATAGCCGCAGTGTTTCTAAATTTATTTTTGTTATGGCCAAAAGAAGTGAGAGTAGTGAGTGCTATTCGCAAGCGCAATGGTAATTTGGCGCGTTTTATATTTTTTATCTACATATCCATCGTGAGTATTATGCTCTTGGGTACATAGCGTAATATGCCGCAAGATTGGTTCTAATTTCATACATAGCGCCGTACCGAATCTTGATAATAAATATGGTTTAGTTAGAACTTTATAGGCCAATTTATTGATTCCGACGTAGTTGTTTGGCTTTTGTTGGAAAATCTACAAATCCTGTAGAAATTGTGATGCTTTTTTTCGTACCGTATTTGATTTATGCTGTTGCTGAAGTCCAAACAATGGTACGAGTTCATCTTTCATAACTAGTCCGTCATGATGAAATTGGACTAAGGTTTTCATTGTATTGGCGGAAACAATCCAATCGACATCTTTCGTCGAGAGTAGCCCTTTCAACCAGACAACAGCCCGCTTCTTTTGGTTGTCCATTAAATTTACCTCTGCGAATATCTGTGCTAAGTGCCATTGGATAGACGGCTGACTACTCGTCGTCAAGCCATCTAGCATTCTATCTATGTAGGATTCAATCCAATCCGGATGAGCCCTACAAATCTTCTCAAGACAATCCGCTGCTCGCATTCGCACCCAAGCGTCGTCATCAAATAGAGATTCGTACAACTCTTCCAATAAAGACTTATCCTCCAAAACAGCACTTATTACCTCATTCGCCCTGCCAAGTGAATTTGTTTTTCCACCAACCCTTAGTACATCTACAAACTTTTCCATGTACTTCAGTATAGCTGACTTGAGCCGTACCGAGCATAGACATTATGGATGGACTTCTTCGGAAGTCTTTTTTGTTTGGTATGATTAGGTCATGCAACCGAATGAAGATCTGCACTACTTTGGGCTATATGGTCTACTTTTTGGCACGATAGCCGTTATCGTGATGCTCTATAAGTGGCGTGGCGATAAATCAATGACGTTAAGTCTTCATGCTGCCGCACATCCCAGTGCATACATCACTATGGGGATCGGGGCGACGGTTACGGCACTATTCATCTACCCATTCTTTTTTTGGTGGTTTATGCCCACGCTACAACTACCTCCTTTATTCGGTTGGTGTATTGGTGTGGCTGCTATATGCCAAATTCTTATTGGATGGATTCCTGATAGGCCTGGCAAATTGAGCCGTATTCATAACGTACTCGCATTTATTGCCGGGGCTATGATTATACCGATTACCGTATTTATAGCACTATCCCCAGCCGTCTCTGTAGTCTTAAAATATTCGGCACTTGTTTACCTTGGCCTATCACTGCTATTCATATTCCTTTATTTCTTCGTACGTAGCACCCGAGAACATAGTCTCCTTTATCAGATGATTTTTTACTGGGGCTTTTTCATTATTATTTTAAGCGCAGCCTACTTACGATAACTTAAACTCTCAAATTCACCAGCTCGGTTCTAATTTCGTGCATAATGGCTTTTTGTTCTTTTCAGCCCATTCACAGCGAAACCATGCTATAGTCGCCAAAAGATCTAGAGCTATCGCAAGTGAAATCATTATCCAAAACAGTATTTGTCTTATACCTGTTCACCCTACTATGGTTAGTTTTGTTCAAATTTTCATTTGATTTACCCTCGGTATTATTAGATCATCAAACGAGAAGTCTTAACTTGATTCCATTTGTAGCTGCTTCAGGAGACAATTCGAGAGAGTTGATTGACAACTTTGTCGTTTTTATTCCTTTTGGCCTGCTTTTAAGCGTTAATCTCAAACAAACTAATTTTTGGCGAAAGCTCACGTTTGTATTTGTTTTTAGTCTTGCTGCCGAGGTAATTCAATTCGTACTCGCGATTGGAACAACAGATATAACGGATATAATCACGAATACTCTTGGTGGTCTTTTTGGGCTGGCACTATACGACTTCAGCAAAAAGTACATTGATAATGAAAAGCTGGACCGGTTTATTGTTATAGTTGGTGCAATTTTACTTATACTGTTTCTCTTATTTCGTTTTCTAATCTTGAGAGTAAGGTATTAATCAGCAAACTAAACTGGAGAGCAGAAATATTTTTAGAGCAACCTAGTTAGGTAAATCATACGATAATATTTAGTTTAGTTCTAATTTCGTACAAAGCGCAGTACCAAACCTCGAACTCATTAGTTTGATCGGTAATTTTAGTCCTGATATCGCATAGGCCAAGTTAGAATTAGCAGCTCGTACTTGTTTGCTATGGTAATTGACATATCATTAAATTTGCATATTTAAACATATTATGCTATTATAACATAAATTATGCCACGTTCACTTGAAAATCATAGTAAGCTGCAGCAATCATTTGACATTCCACACCTCTCCTTACCCATAGTTCCGAGGTTTGTCCATAGAATGGGCGCATTAGCAGTGGAAACTGGTTTTGCAAGTGCAACCATTGATACATTTAGCTCAGCCGGAATCGAAATAGAGATCGAAGGAGACGACTTACCCGAAGAAGGGGAAGGTCTTATAATTGCCAGTGATCATCGACAAAGAATAGAGCCTCTACTAGTACAGGCCGCCATGTCTCTATCAGACCGCAATGCTTCATATGTACTTGCGATGCCCACCTCATTTGCCGGGCGATTAATGCAGGCTTCGGGAGATGCTGGAAAAGAATTGGTCATACCTGTTATCCCAGGCAGCTACGCTGCAGAGAATAAACCGTCACTGCGACACCCTCGTGATTTCATGCGACGTAACCGTCATCCTCAGGCTTTAAAACTTCCTAGAGAGACGTTAAGAGTCGTCAATAGCGCCGCGCTTACACATGCTTCTGAAATAGCGCAGACCGGCTCCGTTACCATCTTTCCGACAGGCGGAGACGCGGACTTACCTTGGTATAAAGGCTTCGGACAAATAATTAATCAGATGCCGGACGACACCCACGACATAGTAAAAGTGGCTCTTATGCGGCCAGACACATTTTCATTAAAAAGAGTAATGGCGGCACTAGCAGCACGTGACATGGGCATGGTGTTACCTGAACAAAAGCTCATCATACGTACAAGATTACTCGGAAGTATCGGCGAAGCGTTCGGAAAGCAAGCCACAGGAGAACGAGAAGGTGCACAACGAATTTCCGATAAAGCTCGCCTACTCTATCAAGAAGAATTTCACAAATAATACGCTCTCATCCCGTATTCAAGGTCGTTCTAATTTCGTACGACAAGCTGTGCCATATTCAAACCTATCCTTTTAAGCAAGTTACACATCAGAAATCTCACTAATGTGCAGACTATAGGGGGCTAGAAACTGCTTTTGATGCTAACCAAAGACGTAAAAGTTTGCTATCACTGCTCATTCGCTCTGTCTTGTATATGGTAAATACTACCCGTTTTAAAATCGGCAAAGTAAAGCTCGCCGTTGCTATCTTGCCCAAAGGTGCTGATCGAATAAGGAGTTTGGGCGGCAAGAACATTTGTCCAAGTGTTATTTTCATTTCCAGCATAGAATAACTGACCGTTGCAGTAATCACCATAGAAATACTTGCCGCTTAATGCTGGATACCTCTCTCCGCGATAGACGTACCCTCCGGTAATAGAACAGCGGTCTCCTTTGTGATCATATTCCAATACCGGCATGACATACTTACTACTGTCTCCACAGCCGTCTAATTTGTACGCCTGTTTACCTTCGTAGCAACGCCAGCCATAATTCTCGCCGCCTTTACTGGATGATTTTTGAATGTTTACTTCCTCCAATTCGCCTTGTCCAACATCCGCAATGTAGAGATCACCCGTCTCTTTATCAAAACTGATTCGCCAAGGATTGCGTAGGCCGTATGCCCAAATTTCCGGCTTACTATTCGCTTCGTTAACAAATGGATTATTAGGCGGAATTACATAAGGATCACCGTGATCAACGTCTATTCGTAAAATCTTACCGAAATACTCGGCCTTGTTTTGGGCACGATTTTCTGGATCTCCCGCGCTGCCGCCATCACCCAGTGCTATATATAAGTAGCTATCAGGCCCAAATACAAGAGCACCGCCATTATGATTCGTGTAGGGTTGCTTGAGTGTGAAGAGGATTTTTTCGCTCGTAGGATCGGCGGTATCCGCGTTGGGCGTCACAGCGTACCGAGCAATGACAGTGTTTTGGTTTTTATCAATATAGTTAATATAGAAATATCCGTTCTGCTTATACGGAGGATGAAATGCCATTCCAAGGAGTCCCATTTCACCTCCTTGAAGAATCTTAGAAGATATATCGAGAAACGGTTTTTCGTTTAGTTTTCTCGACTTATCAATAATACGTATAAGACCATCTTGTTCGACTATAAATAATCGTGAATCTATCGAATCAGGCGTTGCTAAAATACTCGTTGGAGACTTTAATCCTGTTGTTATTAGTTCTGGCTGGATCAGTGGGGTATTCAGTGTGGTAATTGGCGTGGTTGAAGGAGATTGCTTTTGGGGATTAAACCAGACAAACCAAGCCGTTACCGATAGGCCGGCAACAATTGCAATCACGACAAGAGCAACGAGTAGTATTCTACCGCGCTTGGGTTGTAAAGAATTTAATTCGTCACCCATTGGTCATAATTATAACAAACAGAACTATACTCACCTATGATCTTTACGACGAGATTACGGCATCTATTTATTTGATATATAGAAATTATTTTTTCCTGTTATAGTCACAATATGAAACAAGTTGCAAAAGTATTAATTATTGATAATGACGGCTATTATCTCTTAATGGAAAGGGCTAATCATCCAACTTTCTTAAATGACCCGGATTTGCCTGGAGGAACAATTGAAAAAGGCGAGGAAGCACTCGAAGCCGCACTCCGTGAGGTAATAGAAGAAGCTAACATATCGCTCAATCCCACGGATGTCAAACCGACATATACCGGCAGCGAATATTCTACACATGGGACAGAGTATAGCCTTTACGTAGCTCACACGACAGAACGTCCAACCGTAACAATTAGTTGGGAACACGCATCTTTTGCTTGGGTAGACCGTGAAGAATTCTTGAAACAAGCTCTTGGAGCTAACGATACGTACATGCATATGGTTCACGATGTAGTTAAAAATAACCAATAATACAGACCATGGAGCACCTAAAAACTTGACTCGTCTCCTGGCGAAAGCTTACTATAAAGCTAACGGCTATTATTAATATTTAGGAGAATGCATGCTCGGTTCTGTTCGTTCGGCGTTAATGGTCAAGGGTACTGCTATTACTTATCCCAACCCCATTGCAAGCTATAGTTTTACCGAAGGAAGTGGTACGACGACTATTGATAACTCGGGTAATGGCCATACGGCGACACTCGGGAGCACCAGCTTATGGTCAGCCAGTGGGCATACCGGTAACTGTTTGAGCAATGTCGCCCTCTCTACCAGTGCTTCTGTTCCTTCGGCAGGGTGGTTGCCGACAACGGCGATAACCGTTATGGCATGGGTCTTTCGTACAAACTGGGGACAGACCAATAAGCGTGCCGTCGGCATATGGGCGCCTGGTCATGTGGATGAGGGTTTCATATTAGGCGCTTCCCGTGGAAGCAGCGCAGGTCCAATGGTTGTGATCACAACGACCAACACAAACAGCCTCGTGCTACAACCTAACCAAACAGTACTTGCAACTGGATGGCATCACTTAGCTGGAACATATGATGGGGTAACCATGGCATTGTATGTGGATGGAATTCAGACCGGATCACGCCTAGCGGACGGAATCCTGACTTTGGATGCAACCGATAACTGGCTGCTCGGAGCAGGCGGTGGTGGTGGCGTGCTTGATGGTCAAATAGATGATGTACGCATGTACAATATTGCCTTAACGCCAGCTCAAATCGCAGGATTAAAAGATATTCCAGTAAGCTGACACACAAAACTGCTCAACTTAGTTCTATATATAACGCTGTACCATAGTTCTTTATGCTTAAAGGACTTCATTGTAGAAGTCTTTTTGTTTGGTATGATGGTCGTATGGATAATTCAGCCTTAATACAAAAAAATCTTATAGCGAACGGTACGACAATTCAATACTGGACAAATAAGAATACGGGCAAGCCTGCCATATTTTTCTTGCATGGAGCAGCAATGGATCATATGATGTTTGATAGTCAATATACCGCGCTTAACGAAGATTATCACATTATCACGTGGGATGCGCGAGGACATGGCGAATCTCGTCCAGTGAAAGGAAGTTTTAGCTTAAACGATCTTGCAAAGGATTGCCTCGATATATTGGACGACCTACAAACATCCCAAGCAACACTCCTAGGACAATCAGAAGGAGGCATGATAGCTCAAGAAGTATACCGACTACAGCCAGATCGCGTCAGAGCGATTATTACGGTTGGTGCTTCCCCTATTATGCTTACTTACACTAAATTTGATATTTGGTTATTAAAATTCTCGACAAAGATTATAAAGTTATGGCCATATGAAAGTTTCATGAAGGCTCTCGCTTTAAAAACTGCCATCAAAAAGGATGTACAGGTGTACGCTATGCGAACAGTAAAGAACATCTCAAAGAAAGATTTTCTGAACATATGGGATAGCGTAACTAATTCTCTTTCAAATAAAGGCATTGTCGGTATGCACATTACCGTTCCTCTACTTATAACCTACGGGGAGAAAGACACTACCGGAACCGTTATGAAAAATAATCAGCGATGGAAAGTTTACGAACCCAACGCTGAATTGATCGTCATCCCTGACGCCGGCCATAACGCAAACCAAGATAACTTTCAGTTTTTTAACGAGACAGTCATCCGGTTCTTAAGCAAATTATAGTTCTAACTTCGTACAATACGCCGTACTATTTCTATGGTGCATAGAAATTATTCATATCTATTTGCTACAATTAAAAAATGATGAATAAAAAAGACCTTAAAGTAGAGCTTGTGGCCGCGTACGATAATGATGCCCAGCGACGTAATGACAATGCCGACTCAAGAAACTCATGGAAAGTCGCTACCCGAAAGAACTTCGCCGACTTCATTCAAGCAGAACATAAAACAACTGTCCTCGAAATTGGAGCGGGAGCCGGCCTTGATTCAGTCTATTTTCAAGATCGAGGCTTCGATATCCTAGCGACCGACATCTCACCTAAAATGGTAGACACTTGTAAATATAAAGCGTTGAACGCAGTCACCCTTGATCTGTACGATCTTGGGACGCTACAACGACAATTTGACGCAATATACTCAATGAACGTATTGCTTCATGTTCCAAAGAAAGACTTGGGACAAGTTTTAGCAACCATACATGAGGCTCTTACGCCAAATGGCATATTCTTCTACGGTGTTTACGGTGGAATCAATAAAGAAACTGTTTTTACTGATTCTAGACGCATGAACCTCCCTCGCTTTTTTTCGTTTCTTGACGATGCTAAGCTACAACAAGCAGTGTTGCCTTTGTTCGAAATAATTAATGCGGATGTTTTAGACGTAGGCGAGACTGAAAGTGGGCTTCAGCTTCACTTTCAGTCTCTACTACTCAGAAAAAGATAGTTTAGTTCTAATTTCATACATAGTGCTGTACCATTTCTGTGGTGCATAGAAATTATTTGTAATTATATAAGTTTTTCTCAGATATCCCAATTTGTATGAGGGCATTTCTGAGTGCTTCTTCTAAGCTGACCTGTCGGCTGATATTGCCGTCTGTATAGCGCGACCAAGTGTCCCGATTGTCGTCCGGAAGATTAAACTCTTTGTCAAAGTAGGCCATTATTTCATTATGCTTTTCGCCTTTTTTCATCCTATCAGTTACTACGGCAGGAAGTAGTAATCCACTTGAATAACCTATGTACTTCGTTTTGTCACTAGAAATAACAATTGCCCATGCCTCCTCGAACATATTGTCGTATCTTTCGACAAGTCCACTTTCAATACCAACATAATAGTCTGCCGAACCTAGACAAAAACACTCTTTTGCTCGATTAAATGCACCTTCATATGTCTCACGATCATGAGGAGCTTCTGGCACTTTCGATTCTGCAGGAAAACCCATTACGGTAATATCTTTAACATCAAATACGCTTCTGAATATCGAAGAGACGACATCAATCTTTTTTTGATTCTTCGTTCCAATAATAACTTTCATTGTTATTTGATTATGGCATAGATAATATCTCAGTTCTAATTTCATACATAGTGCCGTACCATAATGTTCATGTTTATTGTTGCTACACTATATTAGTGCTAAAGTACTGATATGAATGCAATGAAGCAAAAAAACACCCGTGCTCACTTGGAAAAAATAGTTACATTAGCAGGTCTCGCGGTTATCACAGTAGGATGCATAGCTAATCTGTACAGTGCGTACACTAACCAACGTTTTATTCACGATCCAGTCGATTATATATATTATTTGCGCTACATCATCCTGCTTGGTGGTGGGTTTGCCGTAGGGTATATGCTTGCTAGAAAAAAATCTACACGCTACAGCCGACTGTTCGCAGGAGTATTCTACGCTGTCCTTGCCATGGCGATATTCTGGCTGCTTTTTCCAGCACGCTCAGGACTTCAGAACCTATTTGGAGAACCTTCTTATCCGTGGGGAAAAATTCTGTTTATGGGCTTGCCCTTGCTGTCTATTATTATCGTCGTGATCATCACCTACTTTTCACAGAACAAATCGAACAGTTCCGGTGTAAGTACTCTCGCCAAGGTAGCAATGATATCCTCGTTTGTCGTCTATGAGGTTTATACACTCATTAGCGGGGTCTACTTTCTTATTACAGGAACTTCGACATACAGCCCAAACACATCTATATGGCTCATAATTGTCAGTTACCTCGTTATTCCTCTCGTCATAGCATTCATATCTTACCTAGTTCTTAATAACGTAAAGAAACGATTCGATCGGCTCTTCTTCGCCGCACTTATAGGGGTGCTTTACAGTACGTTTGTTTCTGTTTTATGGGAGTTTCGAATAGACGCATCGGAGGAAGCAACAAATATCTTCAGCAGCATAGTTATAGCACTCGCTATACTCCTTACGGGTATTCTTCTATGGCAAGCACGCAAAGTTGTTAAGTAATACCTTAGCACCAGTTCTACGATAAAAGCCTCGTTGAGTTTGGGCAGTTATAATTTGCTATACTTACTGTAATGTCACATGAATTAATATATGGTACTCGAAACCCGTCTAAAATTGCACAAGTGCAAGATGCTCTGCGTGGTACTAATATCCATGTCGTAGGACTGGGCGACATTCAAGTCGATGTCGAAGAAGATGGTGCGACACCAGAAGAGAACGCACGCAAAAAAGCCGTTGAATATGCCCAGGCCACCAAAAAGACAGTTCTTTCAATGGACGCTGCCTTATATTTCAATGACCTTGATAAAACATTACAGCCTGGGTTATATGTACGTCGTATTCCACGTAATACTTCAGCTACTGATGATGAACTGATTACGTATTACACAAATCTTATTAATGATCATGGGGGTAGTCTGGACGGTTATTGGGAATTCAGTTTTGCATTAGGTCGCCCCGATGGCACATCAGATGCTTTTGTATCGCAGACTCATCGTAAATTTGTCGGCACGCCAGATTCGAATACACTTCCTGGCTATCCACTAGAATCAATACAGATTGACCCTCAAAGTAGTAAATACATCACAGAACTTTCACCGGAAGAACAGGCTGCTTCATGGCGTGAAACACTCGGTGCGCCACTGGCAAAGTTTATTACTAAATATTATCTAGAGAGTGAATCGTAGGGATTATGAAACCATCAATACTCGCAATACGATCAATCGGTGCCGAATTCGCAAATAGAGTATATCTTATTGTCGCGATAGTTGCAGGTATCATTTCGGCCGGCCTTTTGGGGCTAAGTATCTGGCTTACGACATTCAGCGACTGGTGGTGGCTGCTTGTTGCCATCTTGATTATCGTGGTTTCGGTAGTCGTTGGAGTATTAGTTATTGTTAAACTCATTATTAGATCCGTTCGACCATCCCTATCTCATCTTCAAAAAAAGCAAACCAAAGCATTTGTCGATAAACTACAGCGACTTTCCGAAACGGCTCAGACGCCTAAATTCATACTCTTGTTTCAGATCGTGCGTGACATTGCAGCCCCCCGGGAAAATGGTTTCATAGCCTCGATTAGCAATGATACAAATTCGTTAAAACATGAGTTCGTAGCACTTGTTCAGACTTTTAAAAGCTGAGTTTTTGTGTTTCTCGTCTCCTGGATGTATAGTTAGTCCTAGATAGCAAGCGGACGGGCTTACATTAAGGACTAGGGAGATAATCTCCGGAAAACCAAGACACTTATGGCACACCCCGAACTAAGCCCCGACCAACGCAACCATATATATATTGCAAGCGGTAGCACCCACCCTGAATTAGCCAGCGAAATAGCAGAGTTTATGAATCTTAAATTGGGGCCCGTTGAAGGAAAACGATTTCCTAATTCAGAACTATATATACGATACGAGGAGTCTGTCCGAGGTGATCATGTCTTTGCCATTCAGACCCTCGCAGCGATGGACGGACGTTCCGTAAACGACTCGTTAATGGAGCTCGTCTTAATGGTCGATGCCGCAAAGCGCGCATCAGCTTCCGACATAACAGTTGTTGCGCCCTATCTGGCCTATTCAAGACAAGACAGAAAGGCCCGAGGACGTGAACCTATATCTGCAGCGGCTGTCATTAGGATGCTGCAAAGCGCTGGAGCTGACCGACTTGTGAGCATAGACATGCACTCTCCACAGACACAGGCAACGTTTAACGGACCGTTTGATCACCTTACCGCAGAAGGTCTCATACAGGCTGCATTAAAGTCAGAGGTGGGGACTAATAACGAAGAATACGTCATTGTCTCGCCAGACGGAGGCAGGGCAAAAGTCGCAGAAGATTATGCTGAGGTGCTTGAAGTTGACGTCGTGCATATGCCAAAATCAAGAGATCGACACGATTCAAGCAAGATAACCCGTCCCAGCCGTATAGATGGTGTAGACGGACGAACCAGCCTACTGGTTGACGATATGATCGATACCGCAGGAACACTCGTATCCGCAGCGGAAGCACTAAAAAAATCGGGTGCCAAGCGTATTATCGTAGCGGCAACTCATGGTTTATTTTCGTACCCCGCACTAGATCGCCTAAAAGATGCACCGATTGATGAAATAATCGTTACTGACACTGTTCCGCTTGATGATGCGCGAGAAGCGCTTGGCGATAAATTACATGTGCTCTCAAGCGCACCGCTTATTGCTGAGGCACTTATTGAAATCGCGATCCATGGTTCTGTTTCGAAAATATTCAAAGACCGTAATCATCAATAAAGATACCTCGTCCAAGAATTTGCTACCATGTCGAGTCAATAGCAACATGGTATATTAGAGCAATGGACCGATATTGCACAGAATGCGGCAAACTTACCATGCAAAAAAGAGATAATCTTTTTATATGCGAGAATGGTCACGAGAATTTCCTTGATCCAGCACCAGCAGCGGTCATATATATTCTTCATGACAATAAAGTCTTATTTGGATACCGAAGTATAGAGCCAAACAAAGGTGGTTTAAATACAGCTGGTGGCTTTATTAATATCGGGGAGACTGCCGAAGATGCTGCACTTCGAGAAGTTCGGGAAGAATTTGGAATCGATGTTGTCCTTATTGACCATCTCGGATCGTATGCGGTAGATTATGCAAATATTCACAAGCCCGTGCTTTGTATAACATTTATTGCAGAGTATCGAGGTGGCGATATTACGCCAGGTGATGATATGAGCGGCGGAGATCCTGTTTGGCGTACATTCGATAATTTACCGACAGCCGATGAGCTAGCATGGGATTGGCAGGTAAAAGCTCAGGAGGATTTAATAAAATGGCGACAGATCCAATAAAACTTGTAAACCCATCTTCCTTTTGTTAATATCACAACAATAGTAAAAGCCTTTCGTCTGGACTGTGTTAGTTTTATTTTGAAGTTTTTCTAGTTATGACCAAATTATCTACTGGACCGAATATAGTCAACCAAGCTTATTACAATGAGTCCTATTACCTTAATCCAGATGGAACACCGCAAACAACGTTTAGTTTTAACCCTAACCAGACGCCCTCTCGAGCCCAGGCAATGGCCGAAGCTGCCGATATCACGCCTGGTGCTGCGGTGCTTGATTTTGCCTGTGCGCAAGGAGGCATGACTGCTGCTTTCAATAACTTGGGGTTTAGGATAAAAGGATTGGACCCTTCGGAATGGGCAATTGCCAATGCAGTGCCAGAAGCAAGACCGTATGTCGAAGTTCTTAATAGCAACACCCTTAGCAATTTAGAAAATAGTTCTTTCGACTTGGCTGTTGCAAAAGATGTCCTTGAACATGTACCTATAGCCGAAATTCCAGACCTGAGTCGTGAACTTTTGCGGGTCGCACGAAAGCTGCTCATTATCATCCCTACCGTAGATGAAACAGGAGAATTTATTTTCAAACCTTACGAACAAGACCCTACCCATATTACTCGCTTCACCCACCAAGAATGGCTTGATCTTTTTGCACGTTTGCATCCATCAGTTGAAGAGTGCTCTGCGTTAACATCAATGATTCGTCGACCCGATAAAGTAATGGGTACGGTCTGTATATTACTCGTTAATTCGACTCGTTGACAGTATATTGTTATATTAGTCACAATTATGAAACCAATTTCTATCATTATTCCAACGCTCAACGAAGAACATTACCTACCTCGTTTGCTACGGTCGTTTGTAAATCAGGATTTTAAAGGTATCTATGAAGTACTCGTGATTGACGGTCATTCTACTGACAAAACCGCAGAAGTTGTTAAAGAATATCAAAAAATACTCCCCACCCTGTCTATATATCAATGCGACACAGGTATTTCCAAACAGCGGAACTACGGCGCTAAAAAAGCCAAATACGACAGCCTTATTTTTTTAGATGGTGATATGGAGCTTCCTAAAAAGACATTGTTAAAATTAGAAAGACATTTTCAAACCAAAGATAATTTCATTGCCATACCAGCACTCTTTCCTTACGACTGGAAGTTTGTGGATATATTTCTATTTATACTTTCTACTCTTTATTTTGTCGTTGTACGTTATAAGAATCCGATCCTTACGGGTATGTGCATCATCACGACCAAACAAGTTCACAACCATATGGGCGGCTTTAATGAAAAAGCCATCATAGCCGAAGATATAGAATATGGCCTGCGAGCACATAAAAATGGTGCAAGATACTATATGCTATTTGGTACACTCGTCAGAGGATCCGCCAGACGACTTAACAAAACAGGCAGAATAAAACTAGGTATCACATGGCATAAATGGTACGTAGAAACTATTAAACATGGCGTCATTACTGACGTAAATAAATTTAATTATGAGTTTGGAAAGTTTAAAAAGGAGTAAAATTATGAAACATCAACACACCGATACTAATCTTCCTGTCCAAGCTGAGAAACGCGCCAAACGTGGCAGGTTTGATAAACGACTCCTAATGCCAAACAACGACAAGTAAATTTTTGTTATAGTTAATTCATGAGTGATCGATTTAAACCATACGCAGCAGTACTCCTTTTTCTTATTAAAGACGACTCCATTTTGTTGATTCGTCGATTTAACACCGGCTGGGCAGACGGAAGTTATACGGTACCTTCGGGTCATATTGATGGTAACGAATCTTTGACCGTCGCCGCAGCGCGTGAAGCGAAAGAAGAAGTTGACGTTACTGTTCGGCCAAAAGATCTAGAATTTGTCCATGTCATGCACCGTATGCACCCGGAAACAATGCATGAATATATTGATTCCTTTTTTGTAGCGCGCGAATGGAAGGGTGAACCAAAAGTGAACGAGCCCGACAAATGTGACGAGGTAAAATGGTTCTCTCTAGACAATTTACCTGAAAATATGATACCTTTTGTGCGTGATGTGATCATGTCCTATAAATCAGGGAAGCGATTCTCTGAAGTGGGCTGGTAATTACTTTGGTATATTGTCCTTAACGCGGTCAAACGTTTCGCGTGCCACCTCAAACGACGTTTTATGATTTTCAAAGTAGTCTGTCATCATATATACGCCCGTCCATTTTTGGTATGACCACGCTCTATCTAAAAATGTGTCGTCTTTTGGCCCTGTATAGTACCTATAGAGTTCATGTATAAAATCTATGCCATATTCATACAGCTGCCCAAAATCGGCCGCTGGATCACCCATAGACATATCACTAAAATCTATTAACCCTACCCGTTGGTCGTGTTGATCCCAAAACAAATGACGGTCATAAATGTCATTATGAATAAATGTACTAGGGAGTGACTGTTGTAATAGGGTATCGATCTCAGATAGAGTCTTTTGCACTACTATATAATCTTCACCATCTAGCATTTTTTGCAACTGGGGCATTTGCTGCCTTATTTCGGCCTGATCAGCCGGAAGAAATGATGGATTCACTAACTTTAGATCCCCTTTCTTTACATCAAGTGTGTGTATCGTCGAGAGGAAATCTGCAAGTTGTTTAATAATACTTGTGCGTTCAGTTGGTTCAAGTTGGTCAAAGTAAGTTTTCGTGATTGATTCACCCGGAACAATATCATACCCTGCAAAATCACCATTCTTCGATATATACGTATATTTTGGAATAGTGATGCTGACATTTGGCGAAATAGCTTTTAAAATCTTTATTTCGTCTTTCAGCATATCGGTATATTCCTTGTCAGTCGGAAAACGGAAAACTATTTTCTCATCCAGAATAATAACTTCGTGATCCCAACCTTCATCTATATATCTATATGCGCCCCAAGGAAGGTCAGGAAATTCCATAGCTATTTTATTAAGTAAAAATGTTGGGTTTTTGCTGTGTTCTAACATGATGTCATAATATCATAGGTGCACCCTCTATATCTCTTGCCATAAACGTGTACAATAGTACCAATGTCAAATCACACCCAAGACCAACCTGCTTTATATAAAGAGATAGTAGCCTCACCACAAGAAGTCTATGATAAGATTGATGAACTTGCCACTACAATCATTCGTGAGTTCAAAGATAAAGATCCGCTTTTCGTGTGCCTACTCCGAGGAGGCATGCCGTTTGCTACCCAGCTGATGTTTGCTATCGCACGCCAAGATCCTTACTTTAATCCAGAGCTTGACTACATAACCGTCAGTCGCTATGGCAATAGTCAAATAGCATCTGAACCAAGAATCGTTATGGATCTAAGTCATA
>Ga0193717_1000103_pt1 | contig 84689 bp, 71 predicted proteins | sample U2c2metaG_FD_145900 | JGI IMG/M metagenome (GOLD analysis project Ga0193717, IMG submission 145900) | Soil microbial communities from a riparian zone of the East river system, Colorado, United States - U2c2 | ecosystem: Environmental > Terrestrial > Soil > Riparian zone | place: USA: East River... | reverse complement strand
CGACCTATATCAGCACCATCACGCAGCCCGGCGACGCGAACCACCCACACCTATGAAACCCGCGAACCACCCACACCTATGAACCCGCGAACCACCCACACCTATGAACCCGCGAACCACCCACACCTCTGAACCCGCGAACCACCCACACCTCTGAACCCGCGGACCACCCGCGCTCGGCGTACCGGCGTACTGGGCAGTCGGGGATGGCGCCGGGCCTGCAAACCTGGGTGACGGTGGTGTGGGGGGAACGGCAGGATGGGGGTATGGGTTTGAGGGTTCGGGTGCTGGGTGAGGACGACTGGAAGACGTTGCGGGAGGTGCGGTTGCGGGCGTTGCTCGAGTCGCCGGGGTCGTTCTACAGCACGTATGAGGAAGCGCACCGGCTGGATGAGGACGGGTGGCGCGAGCGGTTGCGGAGTGCGGAGCGGGTGACGTTGCTGGCCGAACTGGATGGGCGCGGGGTCGGGATGATCGTCGGGGCGCCGGCTGGTGAGGACGAGCAGATGGACGACGCCGCCTTGATGCTCGCGATGTGGGTAGAGCCGGAATCGCGGGGCCAGGGTGTGGCGGATGCGTTGACTACTGCGTTGCTCGATTGGTCGCGGGCGCAGGGGTACGGGACTCTCTTGCTGTGGGTGTACGGCGCTGCGCCGCGGGCGGCCGCGTTCTACCGGCGGGCCGGGTTCGTGCCGACCGGGCGGGTCGAGACGTTCGGCGACGACAGCCGACCGTTGACGCTGATGGCTCAGGCGCTATAGCCGCTGGCGGTGTGTCGGGCCGATCAAGGAGTGGTCGTCGGAGTTCCTTGGATGAGGTGGCTGAGGAGCGGTTCGATTGCGGCGGTGATGTCTTCTGGGGTTGCCGTTGCCAAGCCTTCGAGGTGGATCAGGTGACGGCCGATCACCGTTCCGAGGGTGATTGCGCCGATCAGGGCGGCTCGCAGTACGGCGTCGTCGCCGGGGAGTTGAGCCGCGACCTGCTGCTGTTGCCGGGTCATCGCGGCACGGACCTCGACGCCTGCCTCGGGGTGGGTGAAGATCGACCGCAGGGCGGCGAGTGCTGCCGTTGGTTCGTCGGCCAGTTTGTCGGTCAGGCCGGCCGTCAGGAGTTTCGCGATCTCCGCCGGGCTGCCGGTGATCGGGCCGTCGGCCGGGATCGTCGCAACCTGGGCGAACAGTTTCTCCTTGGAGCCGAAGTACCGCATCACCAGACCGGCGTCGCTGTTCGCGGCCGCGGCGATCGCGCGGATCGTGGTCCGGTCGTACCCCTGCTCGCCGAACAACCGGCGGGCCGCGTCGAGGATGCGCTGCTCGGTCAGTCGCCGGGCCTCGGCCCGTGAGGTGGTCATGAGCTTCAGCCTACGCGTGTTGACCGAAGCAACAGGAGGGGGCTACATTTCAGTCAACATACGTAGACTGAAATGAGGGCGTCATGCGGACGATCGTGCTGGGCTTCCTGGCCGGGCTGATGGGACTGAACGCGCTACCGCATCTGATCCGCGGGATCACCGCCCAGGAGTACCCGAACCTCACCGGCAACTCCCCGGTCCGCAACGCGGTCGCGGCCTGGGGCGGGTTGGTGATCGCCGGCCTGCTCGCCGCCTGGTCCGACGCCGGCGCGCATCCCTGGACCGCCTTCGTGGCCGTGGCTCTCGGCGCCTTGGTGATGGTCGTTTTCCATGCGTCGGGTGGCGCCTACCGGCTCAACACGCGGTTCGGGAAGGAGAACCCGGTGCGGCAGGATCGGTGAACAGGGCGGGGACGAGTACGGCGTGCGCGGGCTATGGTCTTCGGCATGAGCGGTGAGGCGATGCTGGTCTTCGACGAGGGTCTGACGGCGTACGACTTCGGTCATGGGCACCCGATGAGTCCGATCCGGGTGGATCTGACCGTGCGGCTGGCCCAGGCCCTCGGCGTACTCGACCTGCTGAAGGTGGTGCCCGCGCCGGTGGCCGACGACGCCCTGCTCGGCACCGTGCACACAGCCGAATACATCGCGGCGGTGAGACGCGCGGGCGAGAATCCGGACGTTCCTGATCTGGCCCACGGTCTCGGTACCGGTGACACCTACACCTTCCCGCATATGCACGAGGCGTCGGCGCATGTGGTGGGTGCTTCCGTCGAGGCAGCCCGAGCTGTCTGGGAAGGCGATGTCCTCCACGCGGCGAACATCGCGGGCGGGTTGCACCACGCGATGCCCGCGATGGCCAGTGGGTTCTGCGTCTACAACGACCCGGCCGTGGCGATCCAGTGGTTGCTCGATCATGGTGCCGAACGAGTCGCCTATGTGGACGTGGATGTGCACCACGGCGACGGCGTACAGGCTGTGTTCTATGACGATCCTCGGGTGCTGACGGTGAGTCTGCACGAGTCGCCGACCACCTTGTTCCCGGGGACCGGGACCGCGGGCGAGACCGGTGGGCCCGGGGCGGAGGGCTCGGCTGTGAACGTGCCGCTGCCGCCCGGGACTGGCGATGCCGGCTGGTTGCGGGCGTTCCACGCGATCGTGCCGGACGTTGTGAAGGCGTTTCGGCCGGCGGTACTGGTGACGCAGCACGGGTGCGACTCCCATGTCGAGGATCCGCTGGCTCATCTGACGAAGACCGTCGACGGCCAGCGCGCGGCGTACCTGGCGCTGCATGACCTGGCCCACGAGGTCTGTGGCGGCAAGTGGGTGGCGACCGGAGGTGGCGGCTACGCGATCATCGACGTGGTCCCGCGTGCCTGGACGCACCTGCTCGCGATCGTGGCCGGCCAGCCGATCGACCCGTTGACACCGGTGCCGGAATCGTGGCGCGAGGAGGTCCGGATGAAGTACGCCCGGGTCGCGCCGCTGCGGATGACGGACGGCCGCGACGCGTCGTACGTGGACTGGTCGACCGGCTACAACCCCGACACCTGGCTCGACCGATCGATCAAAGCGACGCGCGACGCGAGCTTCCCGTTGCTCGGTCTGGACCCCTCCTACTAGTCACACCAGACACCCCCTTTCCCATTCGCACCAACAGCCACTACGCTCGGTTCATGCACGGGCGGAGGTGCCGGAGGGGAAGCCGGCGCACGACTCGTGCTGGAAGTGCGGTGCGCAATGGCATCAAAGAAGTCCGGTGGTGAGCAGCCGCTCGCCGAGGTGAAGTTCCTGACCGTGGCTGAGGTCGCCACGGCCATGCGCGTGTCCAAGATGACGGTGTACCGCTTGGTGCACTCCGGTGAGCTGCCCGCGGTGCGGGTGGGTCGATCCTTCCGGGTGTCTGAGGATGCCGTGCACGACTACCTCAAAGGCGCCTTCTACCAGGCCGGATAACCACGAGAAGCGCAAGCGGCCGGTCCCTCACGGGGACCGGCCGCTTCGCTGTTCGCTCCTTCAGCGCTCTTGCTAAGTGGAAGATTCCTCCATATAGTTCGGAGGAATCTTCCACTTAGTCGATGTTAGCCCGCCGAGGAGCGCTTGAGTAGCCATGGCACACACCGATCACGTACCCAATCCGCAGATCGGCCTCCTGGGCCGGCTCGCCCGCTTCGCCTTCCGCCGCCGCGGCCCCGTCGTCCTGGGGTGGATCGCGGCCCTGCTGCTGACGTTCGGGCTCTCGGCCGCGTTCAGCGGTGACTTCTCCGTCGACTACTCCGCGCCGGGATCCGACTCGCAGGCGGCTCAGCAGTTACTGGTGGATCGCTTCCCGGCGCAGTCCGGCGACACGGTCACCGTGGTGGCCCATGCAGACGCCGGTGCCGCGAGCGTCCGTGGCGACATCTCCAGACTGCTCGGCGAACTCCGAACGGTTCCGCATGTGATCGGTGTCGATGACCCGTTCGCGACGCCGGGCGGGCTCTCGGCTGACGGGCAGACCGCTGTCGCGCACCTGCAGCTCGACGTGCCCAATCCCGGCCAGATGCCGGTCGAGGACAGCACCCGGCTGATCGACATCGCCAAGGAACACAAGTCTGCGGACCTCGACGTGGCTCTCGGTGGGCAGTCGATCGCCCTGGCCGAGCAGGGTGCGATCGGGTCCGAGGGCATCGGCCTGGCCGCTGCCGCGCTCGTCCTGCTGCTGACCTTCGGCTCAGTGGTCGCGGCAGGGTTGCCGATCGCCGTCGCGATCGCCGGGCTCGCGGTCAGCGCATCCCTGACCGGCCTGCTGATCCGGTTCGTCGACGCGCCTGAGTGGTCGACCTCGCTGGCCACGATGATCGGGATCGGCATCGGTATCGACTACGTCCTGCTGATGGTGACGCGGTTCCGTGAATGGCGCGCGGCCGGGCTCGACCCCGAAGCCGCCACCGTCGCCACCCTCGACACCGCCGGCCGTTCCGTGGTGGTTGCCGGCAGCACTGTGATCATCAGCCTGCTCGGCCTGTTCGCGATGGGGATCTCGTACATGCGCGGCGCCGCGCTGGTCACGATCCTCGGCGTACTGGTCGTGGTCGGTGCCAGCATGACGCTGTTCCCGGCACTGCTCGGCTACTTCGGTCGTCATGTCGAACGCCTGCGGCTGCCGCTTGGCCGCCGCAGCCCGGCGTCGCTGGTCACGATCGACGGCCATGTGCGCCCGAGTCGTTTCTGGCTGGGCTGGAGCCGAATCGTCCAGCGGCATCGGTTCATCGCGGTGCTGGCCGGCGTGGCCGCGCTCGTCGCCCTCGCCCTTCCTTTCCTCAATGTGCAGTTCGGCTTCCCGGACGCGGGCAACAACCGGACCGAGACGACCACCCGGCAGGCCTACGACCAGATCGCGAGCAGCTTCGGCGAAGGGGCCAACGGGCCGTTGCTCCTGGCTGTCCAGCTGCCCGGCGCGGGCAACGACACTGTGCTGACTACTTTGCGAACCGCCATCAGTACGACGCCTGGCGTCGCCCAGGTCTCGCCGCCACAGCTCAACCAGGCCAGCGACACCGCAGTACTCACCATCATCCCGACGACCGGGCCGCAGGACCCGAAGACCGAGGACCTGGTCCACCTCCTGCGGGACACCACGATTCCCGCCGCGGTGGACGACACCGGCGCGACCGTCCGGGTCGGGGGAGTCGTCGCGACCTCGATCGACAGTACGGCGGACCTGGCCGGCCGGATCCCGTTCCTGATCGGCGGGGTGGTCGCGTTGTCGATGCTGTTGCTGCTCGTCGGGTTCCGCAGTGTCGCGGTGGCAGGCAAGGCCGCGGTGATGAATCTGCTCTCGGTCGGCGCGTCGTACGGGGTCGTCGCGATGGTGCTCGAAGGCGGCTGGGTCGGCCGGCTGGTCGGCATCGATACGCAGACGCCGCTGCCTCCGTTCGTTCCGGTACTGATGTTCGCGGTGCTCTTCGGGCTGTCGATGGACTACGAGGTCTTCCTGGTCAGCCGGATGCGCGAGGCGTGGACCCGTACTGGCGACAACGTCCGGTCGGTGAGCGAGGGCCTGGCGGGAACGGCCCGGGTGATCACCGCCGCCGCGGCCATCATGATCGCGGTCTTCGTGGCCTTCGTGCCGAGCCCGGACGTGATGCTGAAGGTCATCGGCGTCGGGATGGCGACCGCGATCTTCCTGGATGTGGCAGTGGTCCGGTTGCTCCTGGTGCCGGCCGTCATGCACATCCTCGGCCGGGCCAACTGGTGGATGCCGGATTGGCTCGGTAGGCGGCTTCCCGAGTTGCACATCGAGGGTCGTCCGGAGCAACACCTGGCCGCGCGTCCCGTAGTACTGCCGGAACCGGTGCCGAACCTGGCATAGCATTCCGGGGTTGGGCACCGGACTGCGAGGAGGCAGGGTGAGCGAGGCACGACCGATGCGCGCAGACGCTCGCCGCAAGCGGGAAGCGATCCTGCTGGCCGCGGTGGAGGTCTTCGCCGATCACGGGGTGGACATCGCTCTCGACGAGGTGGCCAAGCGGGCGGGGGTCGGCATCGCGACCCTCTACCGCCACTTCCCGACCCGGGAAGCGCTGATCACCGGCGCCTACGTCCGCGAGGTCGAGCGGTTCTGCGACGGGGTCGAGGACCTGCTGGCGAAGATGCCCGCGGACCAGGCACTGATCACCTGGATGCAGCGCATCACCGGCTATGTCGCCGGCAAACCGGGGATGAGCCTGGCCCTGAAGTCGATCGTGATGTCGACGGACGCGGTCGCGCTGGAGGCGAGCCATGAGCGGATCTTCGCCGCTGTCCGACTGCTGGTGACCGCCGGCGTGGACAGCGGCGTCATCCGCTCGGACGTCCTGCCGGAAGACGTCGCTGGGGCGCTGAGCGGGATCAGCCTGACCACCGGCCAGCCCGGTTCGCGGGAGCGCGCCAACCGGCTGGTCGTCCTCTTCGTCGACGGCCTCCGCCACGGCGCCCCCAACGCCGACCAGTCCTCCGGAACCCTCTGACCCGGCGTACCGCAGACTTGGGCCATGACGATCAGGTACGGCGGAGCCGGGGTGCGGGTGGTCGGGGACGGACTGGTTCTGCGCGAGTGGGAGCGCGGTGATCTGGCCGCGATGGTGGAGTTGTTCGACGACCCGGACGTGGCGTTCCGGACGCCGCTGGCATCGCCCTTCGACCTGACCGCGGCCGAGGCCTATCTCGAGCTGGCCCAGACCGAGAACGGGCGGATCCAGCTCACGATCACCACAGATGGCGCACGCCCATTGGGTGAGGTGCTGCTCAACCAGAACACGGGAAGCATGGGGTACGCCGTGGGACCCGCCTACCGGGGCAAGGGTCTGGCAGCGCGGTCGCTGAAGCTACTCACCGACTACGCGCACGAGGTCGCCGACCTGGCCCGCGTCTACCTGGAGATCGAGCCCGACAACCAGGCCAGCGCAGGCGTCGCCCGCCGAGCCGGCTTCCACCTCACCGACCTCCCACCGAATCTCGTGATGGACAAGGGCCGCGAAGTCTCGCTCCTCACCTGGGAACACCTGAGCTAGAGCTCCAGGTACCAGTCGTTGCAGGTCATCCAGTGACCCTTCGGGTACTCGAACTCCCTCGCCCCCAGCAAGCTGAAGCCCGCCCTGCGGCAGAGGGCGTTCGAGGCACTGTTGTCGACCCCCGGGTAGGCATGCAGCGTCCGATGCGAGCCTTGCGCCGCAGCGGCCTTCGCTACCTCGACGATCGCCGCTGTCGCGATCCCTTTGCCCTGATGCTCCGGAAGGATTGCCCAGCCGGTCTCCCAGACCGTCTCGCCGCCCTCCTCGTGTTCCCAGTAGCCGATGGATCCCGCGTGAAACCCGTCGTCGGTGACGATGACGTACATCTGGCCGGCCGGCGAGCTCTCGACGTACCGGCGGTGCCGGTCGAGCAGTTTCTCTTCACTCTCAGGCCCACCCAGGAATGCCGTCATCTCCGGGGCGTTGCAGCGCTCGAGGATCCAGAGGTCGCCCTCGGACCACTTCGCCAGGTGCACCACTTCAGGTCCGTCGGGCTTTGACGGCGAGGGCGTGGGGGATGGGGATGTCGCCTGGCTCCTCGAAGCGCTCGATGGTCAGACCGGTGCGGAGGAAGGCGTTCAGGAAGTCGGCGAGCGGGACGTGCCGCATGCCGACCCGGCGGCGGATGCCGTCTTCGCCCCACCACGGCGCAGGCTCGTGCCAGCCCGTCTGCCGGTACGTGGGGTGGATCAGCCTGCTGCCGTCCTCGTTGTAGACGACGTGCGGGCCGTTGAAGCAGGGATGCACCCCGTAGCTGATCAGGGTGCCGCCAGGTCGCAACACCCTGGTCGCCTCGCGCAGGGAACCGTCGAAGTCCTCCAGATCGGTCGAGGTCCAGAGGGCCATCACCGTGTCGAAGGAGCCGTCCGCGAACGGGAGGTTGGACGCGTCCGCCTCGATCAGCGGTCCGTCGGACCTGGTCCGGGCCAGCCGGAGCTGGTCTGCCGAGAAGTCCACGCCGACGATCTCGCGGCCGCTCTCCCGGATGGTGAAGAAGTTCCGGCCGGTCCCGCAGCCGATGTCCAGACATGGCCCGCTCCCGGGCCCGAGCAACTCCAGCAGGCCGGGCTGATGGGTCTCGGGCTCCTGCACGAAGCGGGCGTCGTACCAGTCGGCCAATCCGTTGTAGCGAGCGATCATTTCGGCCTCCCCAGTCGGCGAAACCCCAGCCTATCCAAGCGCGGCCAAGCCCTCACTTAGGTCGGGAAGGTAACCAGGCGGTAGTCTTTGCCGACGCTCTCTTTAAGTTTGGAAGGTCCACTGTGGGTTCGGTAATCAAGAAGCGCCGTAAGCGTATGGCGAAGAAGAAGCACCGCAAGCTGCTGAAGAAGACGCGGGTGCAGCGCCGCAAGCTCGGCAAGTAGCAGTTCCTGCCGCTCTGGCTAGCAGAGCGGCGTGTAGATGGAGTTGCTGTCTGGCTGGGGGTACTCGTGGCACAGGTAGTGATGGTTACCGGCGTCTCCCGGGACGCCGGTGCTCGTTGTGCCCGCCGCCTGGCAGCCGATCCCGGAATCGCTACCGTGATCGGCATCGACGTGGTGCCGCCCCGGGCCGAGCTCGGAAGAGTCCGGTTCGTCCGGGCGGACATCCGTAACCCTGTCATCGCCAAAGTCATCGCCGGTGAGGACGTCGACACAGTCGTCCACACTGGCGTCGTGGCGACCCCTGGCAGTGCCGGCGGCCGGTCGTCGATGAAGGAGATCAACGTCATCGGCACCATGCAGTTGCTCGCCGCGTGCCAGAAGGCCCCCGGCGTGAGCAAGCTGGTGGTGAAGTCCTCGACTACCGTGTACGGCGCGGGTCCGCGCGACCCGGCGATGTTCACCGAGGAGATGGCACCCCGGGCGATCCACCAGACCGGGTTGAGCAAGGACGCGGTCGAGGTCGAGGGCTACGTGCGCGGGTTCGCCCGGCGCCGGCCCGACGTCTGCGTGACCACGCTGCGGATGGCCAACTGGATCGGCCCGCAGACCGACTCCCCGATCACCCGGTACTTCGCGATGCCGGTGATCCCGACCGTCTTCGGCTACGACGCTCGGCTGCAGTTCCTGCACGAGAACGACGGCGTCGAGGCGATCCACCACGCGACGGTCAACGAGCTGCCCGGCACGTTCAATCTGGCCGGTGACGGCGTGTTGTCGCTGTCCCAGGCGATCCGCCGGCTCGGGCGCCCCGCCTTCCGGTTGCCCTCCTTCACCGCCTCGAGCACGGCCGCGGTGGTACGCCGCTTCCGGCTCGCCGACTTCTCGCCCGACCAGATCACCTTCCTGACCTACGGCCGCGCGGTCGACACCACCCGGATGCGGACCGAGTTCGGCTTCGAGCCCGAGTACACCACCGCCGCTGCCTTCGACGCCTTCCGCGGTGCGCAGCGCCCGGGCGCGGTCACCTCCGCGTCGCGCCTGCTGAGCGCCGGACTGGGGGCGTTGCGTGGCTGACGCCGACGTCATCCCGATCGGATCAGGCGGCCGCCCCGGCCGCGGCAGCGGACGCCGTACGACGCCGTCGGCCGCGGCCCGCGCACTCGCTGGGCCCGCGGCTGCGACGGCCGGCAGGTCCCGCAAGAAGAGGATCGAGCCGGACCCTGTCGTCGAGGAAGTCGTCCTCGAGCAACCCGAGCCGGTCGTGTCCGAGCAGTTCACCGGGTTCGAGCAGATGATCCGCGACACGCTCGGGGCGGACGGCGAGCGCAAGGTCGCCGAGTTCCTCGCCTTCGTGCGCCGCCGGCTGACGGGGGAGTACGAGGTCGACGAGTTCGGCTACGACCCGGACCTGACCGACCAGGTGCTGCTGTCCTTCCTGCGCCCGCTCGCCGAGAAGTGGTTCCGGGTCGAGGTGCGCGGGATCGAGAACATCCCGGACACCGGCAGCGCGCTGATCGTCGCGAACCACTCCGGCACGATGCCGCTGGACGGTCTGATCACGCAGCTGGTCATCGCGGACCACGCGAACCGCCCGCTCCGCACGCTGGCCGCGGATCTGGTGTTCAAGACCCCCTTCGTCGGTGAGCTCGCCCGCAAGGGTGGCGCGACGCTGGCCAGCAACGACGACGCCGAGCGGCTGCTCAGCCAGGGCAACCTGGTCGGGGTCTGGCCGGAGGGCTTCAAGGGGCTCGGGAAGCCGTTCAGGGAGCGGTACAAACTGCAGCGGTTCGGTCGTGGCGGATTCGTCAGCGCGGCCATGCGGACCGGCGTACCGATCGTGCCGTGCTCGATCGTCGGGGCGGAGGAGATCTATCCGCTGGTCGGCAACATGGCCTCGCTGGCGCGGCTGGTCGGGGTTCCGTACATCCCGATCACGCCGTTCTTCCCGCTGCTCGGGCCGCTCGGCCTGATCCCGCTGCCGTCGAAGTGGCTGATCGAGTTCGGCGAGCCGATCCGCACCGACGACTTCGCCGAGGGCGCCGCGGACGACCCGATGCTGGTCTTCAACGTCACCGACCAGGTCCGCGAGACCATCCAGCAGACCCTCTACTCCCTGCTGATGCAACGCCGCAGCGTCTTCTTCTGACCACCCGCTAGCAGCATGCGAAGAGCCCCGGCCAGAAGGCCGGGGCTCTCAGCGTTGCTGGTGACTACTACTTCCAGGGAGGCAGCAGGGTCTGGATCACACCGGGCAGGTTGATCGTCGGCAGCGGCAGGCTCAAGGACGGGAACGGCCAGGGCCAGCTGGGTGTGCCTGGGGTGGGAATGGTCGGCAGGGTCGGGCCCGACGGTGTGGTGGTCGGGGTGGTCGATTGCTTCGAGCCGGGCGGCGTGGCCAGCGGTGTCGGCCGCGCCGTGTTCTGCTCCTCGACGATGGTCGTGTTCGGTCCCTGGGTCGGAACCGTCGTCGGCAGCGTGCTCGGCTTCGCCGACGGCACGGTCGGGCGGGCATTGGTCGGGTCGTTGGCCGGATCGGCCGGGTTCCTGACCGTCGGCTGGTTCGAGTTCTTGGTCGGAGCGGGCTTGTCGCACTTGGGGCACGCCACAGTGGTGTGCTGGGCGAGTTGCTCGATCGTCGACAAGGCCTCGACAGCGGCCTTCAGCGACTCGGGCGGCAGCTTCGGGGCGAGCTCACCAATGGCCTGGCGGGCGCTGGTGATGAACGCCGTGACTGCCGTGATCGAACTGGCATCCCCGTCCTGCTGGTACGACGCGACCAGCCGGGACACGCCCTTGCGGGCCTGCGCCGAGAAGTCGCCCAGGGTGCTGTTGATGGTGGTGACGTCGCCGCCATCACCGACCAGCGCGCGGACTTCGGACAGCCGGGTCATCGCGTGCTCGAGATCGCGCCGGCCCCGGGAGTCGTCCCCGACACTGACGTTGGTGGAGACGGCCTCGATGCTGCGCTTCATCCCGTACAAGGTGTCGCCGGGCATCGCCTGCTGAGCGGCGGCGGCAGAACCGATGCCACCTCCGAGCAGGACCAGCGCGGCTGTACTGGCCACTAGCCGGATACGCCGGCCGTGACGATGGCGGATATCTGTCACGGACGCGTCGTCCTCGCGGGGCGGCGGGTCATCTTCACTGTCCGGAGTGCTGCGTACCACGGTCGGAGTCGTCGTCGCGGCACGGGCCGCAGCCTGCTCGAGGAGGCGGTGCCTCAGCTCGGCAGAGAACTCCGGTCGCGGTGTGACTGCTCCGACGGTCCTCAGCCGTCCGACCAGTTCCACAGCTTCCAGCAGCTCAGGGTCATCGCTCAGTCGCGAAGAGTGACGGGGCCCGTGATCGACGGCGTGCGCGAATGTCTCCGCGCGCGCTCGAGCCCTGTGTAGGTCACTCATGGGTTCTCGTTCTCCTCAATGGCCAATCGGGGTCACCGATAGGTCCTCACCAGGCAAACGAGGAAACTCCCTGACGGGTTACGAAAGACATTCGTTGTCATCCGCCTCACCTCAAGTCCTTGGGGATAACCTTCGCCAAGTGCCGGACGGCCCTCAGTTGCAGTTGCTTGACGGCGCCCTCGGATTTCTCGAGCGCCTTGGCCGTTTCCGCGATCGACAGGCCGGCGAAGAATCTCATCGTCAGGCAGTCTCGCTGCTCGTCGGGCAAGGCCGCGACGGCGTCCCGCAGTACCTCGGCGGTGGCGGCGGCCAGTACGTCGACCTCCGGCCCCTCGGTCTGCCGGTCGTGCGTCTCGATCTCGTCCGTGACCACCTCGAGCCGGACGCGGCCGGACTTGTAGTGGTCGGTGATCAGGTTCCGGGCGATCGTCACCAGCCAGGCGCCGAAGTCACGGCCCTGCCAGCGGAACGAGTCGAGCGCCCGCAGTGCCCGGACGAAGGTTTCGCTGGTGAGATCCTCCGCGAGCGCGGAGGAGGACACCCGGGCGTAGATGTAGCGATACACGGTCAGCGAGTATTCGTCGTACAGCTCGCCGAACGCACCGACGTCCCCTGCCTGGGCGCGATCGACGAGCTCTGCACGTCTCATCCCGTCCGGGCTTGGCTCCGGCGTCGTCAAGTTCTCTCCCCGTTCAACTGACACGTCAACGTCTGACACATCCGCGGATGGCCACAGCGGCTGAGACAGCACCGAGCGTTACGCCTGGAACACCCGCTGTCAACAGGAGGTGGCGTGCCGCCCTTCGTTCGGTCCGGTAGTCACGAATGCGCCAGCCGGCTACGTCCGCGGTGCGGAGCAGCCTGCTCTCGGGGTTCATCGCGCTCTGTTTCCCCACTACCCCTCGTGTGAGGCGAGGGTCCTGCCCCTCGTGTGAGGCGAGGGTGTGGGCGCTTCTACCGGGCCTGGACCGGAAGAGTGTCGCCCACGAGTTCACCTGTATATCTCCCGTCACGCTCCGCTGCAACCGTTCCGTGCGCGTTATGTCGTCCGAGGCCGGAAGAACGTGTCCCCCGCCGCGTGACAGACTCGTCTGGTGAACTTCAACTTCGCGGACCTTCTTCGTGACACAGCGCGACGTCACGGCGAAGGTCTCGCGCTGGTCGACGGCGACCGGCGACTGACCTGGAGCCAGCTGGACGAGGCCGTGGACAAGGCCGCCCAGGGGTACTCCGCGGCCGGCCTCGTGCCGGGCTACAGGGTCATCCTGCTACTCGCGAACAGTGTCGAGTTCGTCACGTCCTACCTGGGAGTTCTTCGCGCCGGGCTGGTCGCGGTGCCGTTGAACACCGGCCTCACCAAGCCCGAGATCGGCACTGTCGTGAAGCACTCGGGAGCCCGGCTGGCGGTCGCCGACGGGGACCTCGCCGACAAGCTCGAGGGCATCCGCGTGGTCCGGGCCGGCCAGCTCGATGGTCACGCTCCGCTTACGCCGCAGACCGACCCGGAAGCCCTCGCGGTGCTGCTCTACACGTCCGGGACGAGTGGCGACCCGAGGGCCGCGATGCTCACTCACCGCGCGCTGGCGGCAAACGTGAAGAACCTCACCGAGCTGGGCGAGGACCGGATGGGCCCCGACGATGTCGTGCTCGGCGTGCTCCCGATGTTCCACGCCTTCGGCCTGAACGCGGTCCTCGGCTGGGCGATCGCCACCGGCGCCGCGCTCGTGGTCGACCAGCGCTTCGACTCGACCGGCACCATCGACCTGATCCGCCGGTACGGCGTGACGCGGCTGCCGCTGGCTCCACCGGCCCTCAACGCGCTGCTGGTCCGCCCGGACCTGAAGGATGCCCTGCGGACGGTCAAGGTGGTCCTCACCGGGGCCTCCACCCTTGATCTGGGCCTGGCCGACCGGTTCGAGGAGGCCACCGGGCTGGTCGTGCACCAGGGCTACGGGCTGACCGAGGCCTCGCCCGGAGTGACCACCACGCTCGGTGAGGACGAGCCGAAACCCGGCTCGGTGGGCCGGCCGCTGCCGAACGTCGACCTGCGGATCGCCGACGAGCGTGGCGAGGACGTGGAAGGCGACGACCCCGGCGAGATCCTGGTCCGCGGCGGCAACCTGTTCTCGGGGTACTGGCCCGACGGGGTGGACGGCCCGGACGAGCAGGGCTGGTACCGGACCGGGGATGTCGGGTATCTCGACTCCGACGGAGACCTCTACCTGGTCGACCGGTTGCGGGAACTGATCATCGTGTCCGGCTTCAACGTGTTCCCGAGTGAGGTGGAAGAGGTCCTGGTCGGTTTTCCCGGGGTCCGCGAGGCTGCCGTGATCGGCGTACCGTCCGAGGAGACCGGGGAAGCGGTGAAGGCGTTCGTCGTACCGGCGACCGGTGCGGCGCTGGATCCGGCCGCGATCCGCGAGTTCGCGGCGACCCGGCTGGCGCGGTTCAAGTGCCCGGTCGAGGTCGAGGTGGTGGACCACCTGCCGCACTCGGTCACCGGCAAGGTCGCCAAAGGACGCCTTCGCGAGGCGGACCGATGAGGGTCACGCTCTACGGCAAGCCCGGCTGTCACCTCTGCGACGACGCCCGCGCGATCATCGAGCAGGTCTGCGCCGACCTGGGCGTCGGCTGGACCGAGATCGACATCACCCAGGACCCGGCGCTGTTCGAGCAGTACGGCGAGCAGATCCCGGTCACCCTCGTCGACGGCCGCCAGCACGACTTCTGGCGCGTCGACCCAGTTCGGCTCAAGAGGGCCTTGACAACTTAGTGCCATCGGTCACTGGTGGCCTTCTCGATTTTGTTCTCACGTTCACAAGCTCCTAGAGTGGGGTAGTCGCCAGCCGTGAGGCGGTGATCTTGAACCACCATTTCCAGGAGAATTGTGACGCCTGCCCGCAGCCGTCGCCCCGGCGCGCCGACGAGAACCGACCGCGGCATTCCCGAGGCCACTGTCGCGCGCTTGCCGGTGTACCTGCGGGCCCTGACCGCGCTGTCGGACAGTGGCATCGCCACCGCGTCGAGCGAGGATCTCGCGACCGCTGCCGGGGTCAACTCGGCCAAGCTCCGCAAGGACCTGTCCTACCTGGGCTCCTACGGCACCCGCGGCGTCGGCTACGACGTCGAGTACCTGCGCTACCAGATCGCCCGCGAGATCGGCGTCACCCAGGACTGGGCCGTCGTCATCGTCGGGATCGGAAACCTGGGCCACGCGCTGGCGAACTACTCCGGCTTCGGCACCCGCGGCTTCCGGATCGTGGCGCTGCTGGACGCGGATCCGCAGCTGGTCGGCGAGCGGATCGGTGACATGGTGGTCCGCGATTTCGCCGAGCTGGAAGAGATCGTCGCCTCCGACCGGGTCTCGATCGGCGTCATCACCACTCCCGCCGGTCCCGCCCAGGAGGTGTGCGACCGGCTGGTCGCCGCCGGCGTGACCAGCATCCTCAACTTCGCGCCGGTGGTGCTGTCCGTGCCCGACGGTGTCGACATCCGCAAGGTGGACCTCTCGATCGAGTTGCAGATCCTGGCGTACCACGAACAACGAAAGTCCGGAGAGGCGGCGCTTTCCGAGGTGCCCGAACTACCAGCGATCAACGGCGTCCCTGCCGATCTGCCGAATGTCGGGGGAGGTGTCGGGGCGTGAGTGAGCGCAGCGAGCAAACCAATAAACACAGCGAGTTCTGCTCATGTGCGCCCGACGCGAAGCGAGGTCGCAGGTGAGTTATCTGGTGGTCGGCATCTCTCATCGCAGTGCGGACATCTCGGTGCTGGAGCGTGTCGCGCTCGATCCGGACGCCGCGACGAAGCTGGCGCTAGCCGTTCAACTCACCCCGGCTGTCAGTGAGTCGGCCGTGGTCGCCACCTGCAACCGCACCGAGGTCTACGCGAACGTCGACCGCTTCCACGCGGGCATGGACGAGGTCACCGCGATCCTGTCCGACGTCACCGGCGTACCGCTGCTGGATCTGGCCGAGCACCTCTACGTGCACTTCGAGGAAGGCGCCGTCGCGCACCTCTTCCAGGTCGCGGTCGGCCTGGACTCGATGATCGTCGGCGAGAGCCAGATCCTCGGCCAGGTGAAGGAATCGCTGCGCGCCGGCCAGGACCTGGAGACGATCGGCAGCAGCCTCAACGCCCTGTTCCAGCACGCCCTCCGGGTCGGTAAGCGGGCCCGCACCGAGACCGGCATCGACTCGGCCGGCCGATCGGTCGTGTCCGCCGGGCTGGAGGCGGTCGGTGGCTTCGAGGGCCGTCGGGCGCTGGTCGTCGGCGCCGGCTCGATGGCGTCGCTGGCCGCCCAGACCCTGCTCGCCGGTGGGGCCACCGGCGTCACCATCGCGAACCGGAACTTCGAGCGCGCCGTCGCCCTGGCGAACCGCGTCGGCGGTACGGCGATCCAGCTGGCCAACGTGCCCGAGGCTCTCGCCGAGGCCGATCTGGTCGTGTCGTGCACCGGCGCGCGAGGCGTAGTACTGACGGAAGAGATGATCGCCAACGCCGGCGACGGGCGGCCCCTCGGAGTACTGGATGTCGCCCTGCCCAGGGACGTCGATGCCGCGGCGGCCCGGATTCCCGGCGTCACCCTGGTGACTCTGGCGGACCTCGCCGGTACTGCGGGCGGTAGCGAGCAGGACATCGAGGAAGTACGGCGGATCGTCGGCGAGGAGACGGGTGCTTTCGAAGCCACCCGGCGAGCCGCGACCGTCGCGCCGACCGTGGTGGCGCTGCGGGCGATGGCCAGCGAACTGGTCGAGGCGGAACTGGCCCGGCTGGAGCGCAGACTGCCGAATCTCGACGACGTCCAGCGCGAAGAGGTCTCGCGGACCGTCCACCGGGTGGTCGACAAGGTGCTGCACACCCCGACCGTGCGGGTGAAGGAACTGGCCGCCGATCCGGGCGGGCCGACCTACGCCGACGCGCTGCGCGAGTTGTTCGCACTGGACCCGGCCGCGGTGGACGCCGTCACCGCCCCCAAGACAGCAGCCAAGACCACCGGAGGCGAAACCGCATGATCAGGCTCGGTACCCGCCGCTCCGCGCTCGCGACAGCCCAGGCGAACCACATCGCCGACGCGCTGCGTTCACTCGGGCACGAGGTCGAGCTGGTGCCGATCGTGACCCATGGCGACACGAACAAGGCCCCGCTGCAACAGATCGGCGGCACCGGCATCTTCGTCAGCGCACTGCGCGACGCCCTGCTGGCCGACGAGATCGACATCGCCGTGCACTCGCTGAAGGATCTGCCGACGGCCGAGGTGGACGGGCTCACCATCGGTGCCGTCCCGGTCCGCGAGGATCCGCGCGACGTGCTGGTGGCCAGGGACGGCCTGACCCTCGGCGAACTCCAGACCGGGGCCATGGTCGGTACGGGCTCGCCCCGCCGGGTGGCCCAGCTCGACGCGCTCGGCCTGGGGCTGGAGCTGACCGGGATCCGCGGCAACGTGGACACCAGGATCGCGATGGTCGCCGATGGCAAATTGGACGCGGTGGTGCTCGCAAGGGCAGGGTTGGCCAGGTTGGGCCGGCTTTCGGAGATCACCGAGACGCTGGACCCGATCCAGGTGCTGCCGGCACCCGGACAAGGTGCCCTGGGCATCGAATGCCGTGCCGACGACGTCGCGGTGCTCGAAGCCCTGGCGCCGTTGGAGGATCCGGCCACTCGCGCCGCGGTGACGGCCGAGCGGCAGATGCTTGCCACCCTCGAGGCAGGGTGCACGGCTCCGGTCGGCGCACTGGCCGAGGTGGTCGAAGGTGAGGACGGCCCGGAGCTGTGGCTCCGGGGAGCGCTCGGCCAGGAGGGCGGCGTTCGGCGGCTGTCCGCCAACGGGTCGGTCGACGACCCGCGGGCGGTCGGACGGGCGCTGGCGAACGAATTGCTGGAGCAGACATGACACCGGCACGGGGCACGACGACCAGCAGTAAGACGAGCAGGACAAGGGCAAAGGCGACGGCAGACGTGAGCATCGCGAAGACAGCGGCCACCAAGGCGGCACCCCAGAAGGTGCCGGCGAAGATCGCAGCAGCCAGTACCAGCACGGTCAAGCAAGTCAGACCGCTCGGCCACGTGACCTTCGTCGGGGTGGGACCGGGCGACCCGGCCCTGCTGACGATCGCCGGTCGTGACGTGCTGGCGAGCGCCGACGCCGTGGTGGTGGAGGGTCCGGAGCACGACGCGTTCCTGGCCTACTGCCGCCCGGGCATCGAGGTGATCGACGGGTCCGGTGCCGAAGGCAGCCGTGCCCTGCGGGTCGCCGCCCGGGCGCGGCTGGTGGTGAAGACCGCCAAGACCTCGTCGAACGTGGTCCGGCTGCTGACCGGCGACCCGTTCACCTTCTCCAGTGGGGCCGAGGAAGCAGCCGCCTGCCGCAAGGCCGGGATCAGCTTCAACGTGGTCCCCGGGGTCAGCGAGGTCAGCGCGGTCCCGACGTACGCGGGCATCCCGCTGACGGTGAAGGGCGAGCGCGAGGTCACGGTGCTCGACCTGGCCGAGTCCAAGCTCGACTTCAGCCGGCTATACCCGAAGCAGACCCTGGTGTTGCTGAACGCGACCGAGGGCCTGAAGGAGACCACCGCCGCGCTGCTCGAGGCCGGCTTCGACGCCGGTACGCCGGTCGCCGCGACCGTCGGCGGGACGACCACCGCGCAGGCGAGTGTGGTCGGCACCCTGGGCACGATCGTCGCGGATCTCCGGGCCGCCAAGCTGACCGGCGAGGCCGTGATCGTGATCGGTTCCGTGGTCGAGCAGCGCGAGGCGCTGTCCTGGTTCGAGACCAAGCCGCTGTTCGGCTGGCGGATCCTGGTGCCGCGCACCAAGGACCAGGCCGGCCCGCTGATGGATCGGCTCCGCCGGTACGGCGCGATGCCGGAGGAGGTGCCCACGATCTCGGTGGAGCCGCCGCGCAACCCGCAGCAGATGGACAAGGCCATCCGTGGTCTGGTCGAGGGTCGCTACGAGTGGGTCGCCTTCACCTCGGTGAACGCGGTCAAGGCGGTCCGGGAGAAGTTCGACGAGTACGGCCTGGACGCGCGGGCCTTCTCCGGGCTGAAGATCGCGGCGGTCGGCGACAAGACCGCCGAGGCGATCGGTGCCTGGGGCATCCGTCCGGACCTGACCCCGACCGGTGAGCAGTCCGCCGCCGGGCTGGTCGAGGACTGGCCGCCGTTCGACGAGGTGCTGGACCCGATCAACCGGGTCTTCCTGCCCCGGGCGGACATCGCCACCGAGACACTGGTGGCCGGCCTGACCGATCTGGGCTGGGAGGTCGACGACGTCACGGCGTACCGGACCGTGCGGGCCGCGCCGCCGCCCGCGCCGACCCGCGAGGCGATCAAGTCGGGCAAGTTCGACGCGGTCGTCTTCACCTCGTCCTCGACCGTGCGCAACCTGGTCGGCATCGCCGGCAAGCCGCACGCGTCGACCGTGATCGCGGTGATCGGCCCGGCCACGCTGAAGACCGCCGAGGAGCACGGCCTGCGAGTGGACGCGATGGCGGACTCGCCGTCCGCCGAGGAACTCGCGGATGCTCTGGCCCGCTTCGGTGCGGACCGCCGTGACACGATGGTAGAGGCCGGTGAACCGGTCACCCGCCCGTCCGAGCGCCGCTCGGGCTCCCGCAGGAAGAGCTGAGTCAGTGTCTGGTTACCCGGATGTCAGGCCGCGGCGGCTCCGGTCGTCAGCGGCGATGCGCAGGCTGGTCGCCGAGACCACGCTCGAGCCTCGTCAGTTGATCCTGCCGATGTTCATCCGGGAAGGCGCTCGCGAGCCGATCGCGATCAGTTCGATGCCTGGCGTCGTGCAGCACACTCGCGACACCGCTCGCAAGGCGGTCGCCGAGGCCGCTCAACTCGGGCTCGGCGGGGTGATGCTGTTCGGCATTCCTACGGTCAAGGACGAGGTCGGCTCGGGCGCGCTCGATCCGGACGGCATCCTGAATGTGGCGATCCGCGACGCGGTGCAGGAGGCCGGCGACGACCTGCTGGTGATGTCGGACCTCTGCCTGGACGAGTTCACCTCGCACGGGCACTGCGGAGTACTGGACCCCGAGGGCCGGGTGGACAACGACGCGACCCTGCCGATCTACGCGGCCATGGGTGTGGCGCAGGCCGAAGCCGGCGCGCACGTCGTCGGCCCGTCCGGGATGATGGACGGCCAGGTCGGCGCGATCCGTACTGCGCTCGACACGGCCGGCCATGTCGACACCGTGATCCTCGCCTACGCCGTGAAGTACGCGAGCGCCTTTTTCGGGCCGTTCCGTGAGGCCGTCGACTCATCGCTGCAGGGCGACCGCAAGACCTATCAGCAGGACGGGGCGAACGCCCGCGACGCGATCCGCGAGGTCGACCTGGACATCGCGGAGGGCGCCGACATCGTGATGGTGAAGCCGGCCCTGGCGTACCTCGACATCATCCGCCAGGTCCGCGACCACGTGAACGTCCCGGTCGCGGCGTACAACATCTCCGGCGAGTACGCGATGGTCGAAGCCGCCGCCGCCAACGGCTGGATCGACCGCGAACGATCGATCCTGGAGACCCTCACCAGCATCCGCCGAGCCGGCGCCGACACCATCCTCACCTACTGGGCCGCAGAAGCCGCCACCCTCCTCACTCGCCGCTGAACCTCAGGGCATCTCCTGAGCCGGTTCAGCACGTAGTTGCTGTTAGCAACTTGATGTTCTTCGTTCTGTCAGCGAGTCGGCGGCGTGGTCCGCGCTGGCGTAGCGGAGCTGTTGCCGCCCCGCCGCCTCAGGCTTCGATTGCGCCGATCCCATCGGCAGTGCGGCCGCGCCGCTGCATGAGCGGTGTCGTTGCGCCGCGCATTGGCGGACGGGGCTCGCCCGTGCGTTGGCGACGTGGTTGCGTCGCTTGCATTGGCAGTGCGGTTGCGCGGTCTCCGCTGCGTGAGGCAGCTAGTCGATGGGGCGGGTATCAAGGGCGCCTCCGGCGTCGCCTTCGGCGATCGAACAAGTTCGCCCCTTGACACCCGCCCCATCGACCAGGGAAGGACCGCAGCTACGCAGATCCCGCGCAGAGGTGTGAGCCGCATCCGGGATTCCACCCGCCCGGGTGGTTTCGCGCGCGCTGGTGGGGCTTACCCACTCAGATTGTTGGTTACCACTCGAGAATCTCGGTGGTCAACGCACAATCTCAGTGGTCAACCCCCGTGAGGACGGGTCGGCCGGCGACCGGTGGCGGGCGTAGTGGGCGTGATCGGTCGAACAACCTGCTATCGGTGGCGGGCTGGCCGGTCGGGTGCCGGGATCGGTCCGTCATTTGAGGGGTTATCCCCCGAAATGATGGGTTGACTACCGGTATACCGGGTGACCACCCACACTTTGAGGGGATAACCCCCTCATGAGCGGGCGGACCTGACGAACCACCCAGGGTCGGAGCTCTCCAGCACAACCTGTACGTCGTCGGTCCGGCCGACCCGACCAGTCACCCCGGCATCCTGCCTCACGGAATCCCCTGAACTGTGGCCGTACTTCCCAGCGGCTCCGGGACAGCTGCGATCTTTCCTTGGTCGTGGTGAGGTGTGTCAAGGGTCGAACTTGTTCGAGCCCGCAGGGCCGCGAAGCGCCCTTGACTCGCCTCGCCACGACTAGCAGGCTCACGCAGCCCGGCGACGCGAACCACCCACACCTATGGACTCGCGAACCACCCACACCTATGGATCCGCGAACCACATCCACCCATCAAACTCGCGAACCACCGAGCCTGTCGCCCGGCGGGCTCTGGTCAGTGGCGTTCGGGGGAGTCGGTCATCAGGGTGGTGATTTCCTTGGTGGTGGTTTCCGGGAGAGGGCCGCTGGTCAGGGCCGCGGCGTTTTCTTCTGCCTGGGCTACGGTTCGCGCGCCGGGGAGCGGGATGATCGCGGGGTCCAGGGTCCAGAGGTAGGCGATGCAGCCCTGGGCCAGGGTGCGGCCGTCCGTGGTGAGCAGGTCGCGGATGGTGTTCAGCCGTTCGAGCCACACCGCCATCGCGTCGTCGTCGAAGTACGTCCACCAAGGGGTGTCGCGACGGACGTCGTCGGCCGGTGGGCGGTTGGTCAGGTCGTATTTGCCGGTGAGTAGACCCATCGCCAGCGGTGATCTCACCAGCACCGCGAGGTTGTTGCGCTCGGCAACCTCCAGTACTGCGGGGTCGTAGCCGAACACGTTCGCCTGGGTCTGCACCGTCTGCCCGTACTGCGACTTCGCAAAGGCCTCCATCACCTCAGGCACGTCTACGCTGGTTCCGAAGGTCCGGATCCGGCCTTCCTCCGCCAACTGATCGAGCACCTCGACCACCGGCGCCGCCTCTGCAGCCGTCGCTACTCCACCGTGCATCTGGTAGAGGTCGATCGACTCGACGCCGAGCCGTCGCAGACTGTTATCGCAGGCCTGGCGGATGTAGGCCGGGCTGATGTCCTGACCACCGCCGGTCCGGGCTACCTCGTCGAACACGTTCCCGAACTTGGTCGCGACCACGATCTCGTCGCGGACTCCGGCCGGCAACTGGGCCAGCGCCCGGCCGAGCACGCTTTCACTGTGGCCGGTGCCGTACACGTCCGCGGTGTCGAAGAGCCGGACGCCCGCCGCGACGGAGGCGTGGATCATCCGGATGCTCTCGTCGTCGTCCACCGCACCCCAGCCCGCCGGGCGGCCGTCGAAGATCCAGGGTCCGCCGATAGCCCAGGTGCCGATCCCGAGCGCGCTCGTCTGGCGATCCGGACCGAGTTGGCGCTTCATCATTTCGCTGTCTCCACTCTCTGAAATCTGTTGGCAGTTCAGAGCCTGCTACCTGGAGTGCACTACAGATCAAGGCCTACGGGGAATCAGTCGGCCTTGGCGTCGTACTGGCGGAAGGGCTTCGAGGCGGCGGTGAGCGCGAGGACGCCCAGCACGCAGGCGGCGCCTCCGGCGATGATGCTGGCGACCGGACCGAACAGACCCGCGATCCCGCCCGCGCGGACATTGCCGAGGTTGGGGCCGCCGAGGCCGACGATGAAGTCGAGACCGTTCAGCCGGCCGCGCAACTCGTCGGGCGTCTTGGTCTGCAGGATGGTCGCCCGGAAAACGGTCGTGACGATGTCCGCCGCACCGGCCAGCGCGAGCAGGATCATCGCCAGCCAGAGCCAACGGGTCAACCCGACGCTGCCGATCGCCGCGCCCCAGACCGCGACAGCGATCAGTATCGCCCGCCCTTGGTGCCGGATCCGCCCGAGTGGTCCCGACAGCACTGCGGAGACCAGCCCGCCCACACCGATGGCGGCGAACAGGTAGCCAACCGTCTGCGGTCCACCGCCGAAGTGTGTGGCCGCGAGCGCCGGGAACAGCGCTGTCGGTATCGCCAACACGGTCGCGTTGAGGTCGATCAGGAAGATCATCCCGATCAGCTTGTGGCCGGCCGCGTACTTCAGTCCCTCGATCACCGACCGCAGCCCGACCCCGGATCCGCCGCCTTCCGGTGGCATCGGGGGCAGCCGTCGGACGCTGTAGAGCACGGCCACGAACGTCAACGCATCCACGGCGTACGCCGCTTCGAGCCCGACAGCGGCGATCAGTACTCCGGCGAGGATGGGCGCAGCGATGATCGCCACCTGCATGGACAACTGGGTCAACGCGGCCGCGGCAGGAAGGCGTTCGAGCGGCAGGACGCGGGGGATGAAGGTCCGCCGGGCCGGGGTGTCGACCGAGGACAGGGCGGCCGCGATTGCCGTGAGCAAGTACAGCAGCCAGACCTGACGCCAGTCCAGCAAGGCCTGCAGGGCGAAGACGAGTGACACCACCATCAGCCCCGAGCCGGTGAACAGCACCAGCAGGCGACGGTCCACGGCGTCCGCGACCGAGCCGCCGAACAACCCGAGCAGCAAGGTCGGCACCAGGCTCGCCAGACTCACCGCGCCGACGGCGACCGAGGAACTGGTCAGGTCGTAGATCTGGATCGCGACCGCGACCATCGTCATCACGCTGCCGATCGACGACAGCGCCTGCCCGGCCCAGAGCCAGCGGAACTCGACCGACTCCCGCAAGGGGCTCACATCTGCGAACAACCCCCGGGTTCCAGGCACAAGGAGCCATTCTGGATGGCGCAGCCCCGAGCGATCAAACGGATTAGCTCAGCTGGGGTTGCGGTGGATGGTGTAGTCGGACTGGATGAAGCCGGCGCCGAGGGTGCGGGTGGCGTTGTGGTTCAGGGCGATGTCGTGGTCGAGTTCGCCGAACAGCGGGATGCCGGTGCCGAGCAGGACCGGGATGACGGTGATGGTGAGCTCGTTCAACAGGCCGGCCCGCAGGAACGTCTGGATGATCCGGCCGCCGTCGGTGTAGATCCGCTTCGCGCCGCGGTCGTTGAGCGTCTGCACCAGGCCGTCGAGGGTGCGGTGCACGATGATGCGCTCGTCCGCGTCCGGCGCCAGGGTGGTGCTGAGGACCTCGACCTGCTTGCCGTCGTACGGCCAGAAGTCGAAGCCGAGCACGGTCTGGTAGGTCTTACGGCCCAGGACGACGGTGTCGATCGCCGCCATGAACTCGTCGTACCCGGTGTCGCCGGCGTTGTCTCCCCGGCTGGTCAACCAGTCGATCGAGCCGTCGGGCCGGGCGATGAATCCGTCGAGGCTGGTCGCGATGAAGACTGCGGCATGGAAGCTCATGGTTTGTCCATTTATACAGCCGCCCTCCACAAGTCGCTCGGAGGCACACCTCAGCGGGGTGGGCCGACAGTGCCTTCGAGGGAGTGCGCACACGGCAGCAGGATCTGCCGGTCGTAGTCGCCGTCCGGATCGGTCAGCAGGTTGGTCAGCAGCCGGACGGCGCGCCGGCCCATCGCGTTCCGCGGGATCTGCAGGGTCGCCAAGGAGGCCGGGCCGAGGTCGTTCGCCGCGTCGTCGACCAGCAGGACCACGGACAGATCACCCGGAATCGCCAGCCCGCGCAGCCGTGCCATCGCCAGCAGGATCCGGAGCAGGCTGACGGACTCGACCAGCACCACCGTCGTACCGGCGGTGAGCGCCTCGTCGAGCCACCCGGTCGTCAGCCCCGACGGGTGGTCGAAGATAGGCTTCGGCACCGGCAGATCGAACCGCTCCAGCGCTCCGGCGAATCCGGTCCACCGATCGACCTGCGGCTCGTCCCGCGTCTCCTCCCCGAGGTAGGCGAAGGTGCGATGCCCGAGTGCGACCAGGTCGTCGACGATCTGACCAGTGGCTGTCCGGTAGTCACCACCGACGTAGCTGATCTCAGCCCCCGGCACCTCGCGATGGCCGACATAGACGAACGGATAGCCCTCGGCTGCCAAGCGAGCCAGATCGTCGCGATCGGCGTGATGACCGAGCAGGAGGCTGCCGGCCGCTTGCTGAAGTCCGTTGGTGTCGTCCCGGTAGATCCGCCGGACGCCCTCGTCGTTCGGTGAGGCGGTGAACAGGACAAGGTTGCAGCCCTCGGCCGCGGCCTGTTCCTCGATCCCGCGAAGGAACTCGAAGTAGTAGTCCCGCGAACTGGTCGGGAAGATCGGCTCGAACGTGTGCACCCCGAGCAGATGCGGGGTCGCCCGCACGGCCGCACGACGCTGGCCGGTCGGCTCGTACTGCAGTCGGCGGGCCGCGCTCAGCACGCGGCGCTGGGTGTCGACCGAGATCCGGCCGAGGTCGGCGGTCCCGTTCATCACCATCGACACCGTCGACTGGGACACCCCGGCGGCTCTGGCGACATCGGCCTGCCGGGACGCGCTCTTCCGCGAGGTACTCACGCAGCCTCCCCACGCGGCCAGTCGAGGATGGAGCCCGCGTCGCTCAGGTCGCCACGCAGTACGTCGTACTCCAGGTCCTGGACCGCCACCCGGGACTCGATCGCGTGGACGGCCGCGCAGCCGGCGGCCTCGCCGACGGCCAGGAAGACCGGCTCCATCCGGACCGAGGAGAACGCAACGTGCGAGGCGGACACGGCCGCCGCGACCAGCAGGTTCTCGCACTCGCCTGCCCGCGGCACGATCGACCGGTACGAGACCCCGAACGGCTGCGCGAGCGGCGCCTGGACGTTGCCCTCGTTAACCGGTACGCCGTCGACCAGCACCCGCTTGGCGTTGTGCGAATCCATCACGTACGACGCCAGCGCCACCGGATCCGGTACTGCGCTCCGCCCACTCGCCTCGTGCTGAGTGATCACATGCCCGGCAACCATCCGCCGACCCTCGCGGATGTAGAGCTGATGTGGCCAGTGCGAGGTGTTGCCGAACTCCCCCGGAGCCAACCCGAACGCACCCGTCGCCTCCCGGATCTCCGCAGGCAGGCCGGGATCCGTGGCCAGGTAGTGCAGCAGACCGGCCTGGTAGCGGACGTGGTCCTGGAAGATCTCCTCCCGGCGGGCATAACCGGCCTCGGGCCAGTCGTCACTCGCCCCGATGTGGTCGGAGGAGAAGGCTCCGTGGTTGTTCATGTCGAACACAGTGCCATGCACGGGGGTGGTCCGTCCGTACAACTCGTAGACCCCCGCCTCGAGGTAGCGCCGCAGCAGTTCGTACCGCGACGCGTCGTACCCCTCGGGCCTCGGGAACGGCAGCCGCCGAGGGCTGTTCGTGACATGCAGCCGGAAGTTGTACGCCTGCAGGCGGCGATCCCCGGACCCGATCGCACCATGCGGATCAGGCGAGATCCCCGGCAGCAAACCGCTCTCCGGTCGCCCCGGTACGACGTACGGGTCGACCGGCCGCTGGAACTGATGGTTGGTACTGCGCTGAACCCCCGCGAGTGGTTCCCCGTACTGCGTACTCGGCTCCCGGCCAACTGCGTAGGAAACCCCAGCCGCGGCCAGCAGATCGCCTTCGTACGAAGCGTCGACGTACATCGTGGCCTGGTAGCTGCTGCCGTCATCCGTGGTCAGCTCGACGATCCGGCCGGCCTCGACCATCACCTCCCGCAGATGCCGCCGATAGCGAACCTGTACTTCGGCTTCGTCCAACCAGCGAAGGAAGATCTCCTCGGCGACATGGGCCTCCACACTCCAGTGCGGGTCGCTCGCCCGGTAGACCGCGGCGACTTCCCGGTAGAAGGCCCGGGCAAGTCCACCGACCGCGGTCGGATTGCCGACATCGGTGGTCCCGAGGCCTGAGGCACTCATCCCACCGACGTGGTCGTCGAAGGCCAGCAACATCACGTCCAATCCGGCTCGGGCGGCACGAAGCGCAGCCGCCACACCGCCAGAGCTGGCGCCGTAGACCACCAGATCGACTTGCAGCCGATCGGCGGGCTCACTCGCGGAGGGGAGCTGGTAATAGCGCAGACCCGGAAGCGCAGCTGTCATGGGAACTGTCTACTGCTAATAATCAGCAAATACAACAGGCCAGTGAAAGGCGGGTTAAAACCCAACGGTTGCAGGCTATTGACACACCCTGGTCACTCGTCTGTACCGTGATCGACATCTCAACAAGACGCACGTCGAAGGCGTCGCGCTAATCTATTAGCAGATGTGAGGCATGGTTGTGAGAGATCTGACTACCGACCTGCTCGTGGTGGGCGGCGGCCTGGGTGGGGTGGCGGCGGCGCTGACCGCGGCCAAGCTCGGACACCGGGTGCTGCTGACCGAGGAGACGGACTGGCTCGGCGGTCAGCTGACCGCGCAGGCCGTGCCGTCCGACGAGCACCCCTGGATCGAGACCGAGCACATCTCGTCCGGCTACCGCGAGCTCCGGACCAGGGTGCGCGACTACTACCGGCGCAACTACCCGCTCCGGCCCGGTCCGAAGGCCGAGCCCAAGCTCAATCCCGGTCTGGGGAACGTCAGCAGGCTCTGCCACGAACCACGCGTCGGCGTCGCCGTCATCGACGAACTGCTCGCGCCGTACCTCTCGGCCGGCCGCATCACGGTCCTCGTAGAGCACGTACCGGTTGCCGCCGCGACCGACGGCGACCGCGTCACCTCGGTGACGCTGGAGAGCACCCGGACCGGCGAGCAGGTCGAGATCACCGCGCCCCTGGTCGTGGACGCGACAGAACTGGGCGACCTGCTCGAGCTCGCGGGCGTCGAGCACGTGATCGGTGCGGAGGCGCAGAGCGAGACCGGTGAGCAGTTCGCCGCCGAGGTCGCCGATCCGTACGACCAGCAGGCGATCACCTGGTGCTTCCCGCTGGAATACCGGCCGGGGGAGGACCACGTGATCGACAAGCCGGCCTCGTACGACCACTGGAAGACCCACGTCGATCCGTTCTGGCCGAGTCCGCAGCTGTCCTGGAAGAAGATCGACATCCGCACGATGTCCGGTAAGGAGAACCGGATCTTCGAGGTCGACATGGATCTCCCGCTGGCCGCCGACCTCTGGCACTTCCGCCGGATCCGCGCCCGCAGCCAGTTCGACCCCGCGGTGATCGACACCGACATCTCGTTGGTGAACTGGCCGAACATCGACTACTGGGAAGCCGCGCTGATCGGCCCCGGGATCGACGAGCAGGCCCGGCAGCGAGCCCTGCAGCGGTGTCGCGAGTTGTCCCTGTCCTACCTGTACTGGATGCAGACCGAGGCTGCCCGCCACGACGGCGGCCACGGTTATCCGGGGCTCCGCCTGCGCCCGGACCTGACCGGAACCACGGACGGTCTGGCGAAGTCGGCGTACATCCGGGAAGCGCGCAGGATCCGGGCCAGGTTCACGATCCTGGAGCAGCACATCGCCGTGGTGGATCGGCCGGAGGGAGCGGGCGCGCAGTACTTCGCCGACAGCGTCGGGGTCGGCCACTACAACATCGATCTGCATCCGAGCACCGCCGGCGTCAACTACGTCAACCTCGAGGTGTACCCGTTCCAATTGCCACTCGGCGCTCTAGTCCCGCAGCGGATGCGCAATCTGCTTCCTGCCAACAAGAACATCGGCACCACGCACCTGACCAACGGTTGCTACCGCTTGCATCCGGTCGAGTGGAGCATCGGTGAGGCCGTCGGTGCGCTCGCAGCCCATTGCCTCACCAACAACACTGAGCCCCATGCGGTCGCTGACTCACAGCAGCAGACCGAGGATCTCCAACGCCTGCTGACCGGCACCCTCGGAGTCCCGGTCCGCTGGCCCGACGAGATCGCACGCACCAGGCCCTCGCAGGCCGCAAGCCCGACGCCGATCCACGCGGCGCCCGAGCCGCGAGTGAAGGCGAGCTGACTGATGACCACCGACGACTACGACGTCATCATCTACGGCGCGACCCTTGCCGGGATCATGGCGGCGCTCCGGCTCAAGCAGCGCGGCTACCACAGCCTGGTGCTGGAACCGACCGGCCACGTCGGCGGCATCGTTGCCGGCGGCCTGGTGAAGAGCGACACCCCGAACACCCTGCCGGCCCTCGCCGGCCTGAGCGCCAGGTTCTTCCAGGAGATCGGCGCCGAGTACGGCCTGGACGGACCCGAGTACCGCTTCGAGCCGAAGGTCGCGGCAAGAGTGGCACAGCGGCTCCTCGACGAGGCCGGCGCAGAGGTCTTGGTGAAGGAACGGATCACCGGTCCCGCCGATGTCGAAGTCAGGGGCGGCCGCATCCAGGGGATCCGCACCAGCCAGGGCTGGCGAAGAGCACGGGCCTTCGTCGACGCGTCGTACGAGGGCGATCTGCTGGCCGCGGCCGGCGTCCCGTACGCCGTGGGTCGCGAACCGGCGAGCCAGTACGACGAACCGCTCGGCGGATTCCTGCCAAACCGGGCATTCCGGCGGCCGGGATTCCGGCCGAACACCCTCTACCCGATCAAGCCCGTACCGCGGCTCGCGGCAGGCGAGGGCGACCAGAAGGTGCAGGCGTACAACTTCCGCGGCGTACTCGACAAGGGTCCGGACCGGATGCCGTTCCCGAAGCCTGACGACTACGATCCCAAGCTCTACACGTATCTCGGCCAGTTGCTCGAGCAACGTCAGCTCCCCGGTCTGTCCTCGATCGTCACGCACACTGCGCTGCTGCCGAACACGAAGTACCAGACCAACCAGGCCTTGTTCATCGGCTTCGACCTGCCCGGTGCGTCGTGGGACTACCCCGACGGTAGTTGGGAACGGCGCGACGAGGTGATCGCCGAGCACGTTCGCTGGCATCAGGGCATGCTCTACTGGCTCGCCAACGATCCGTCCTTGCCCGAGTCCTTCCGGGAAGACGCGCGGCAGTTCGGTCTGCCACCCGACGAGTTCATCGACAGCCCTTACGGACAAGGGTTTCCGCACGCGCTCTACATTCGTGAGGCGCGCCGGATGGTCGGTCAGACAGTGCTCACCCAGCACGACCTACGGCGTCCGGGCAACACCAAGGACACCGCGGTCTGCTGCTGGAACTACGGCGTCGACTGCCACATCGTGCAGTACTACGCGGAAGGCGACGACACCATCGTCGGCGAAGGAACGGTCACCGGCACCGAGAAGAACGGCCCGGTCGACCTGTACCAAATGCCCGCCGAATGCCTGTTCCCGGCAGAAGGCGGGATCGAGAATCTGGTCGTGCCGATCTGCTTCTCCGCCAGTCATGTCGGGTATCTCTCGGCCCGGATGGAACCGAACTACGGGATGCTCGGCGAGGCCGGCGGTGAACTGCTGGCCCAGGCGTTGCGGACCGGCCGGCCCGTGCAGGAGTACGACTACCCGGCTCTGGCGACCGCCCTCACGGAGTACGGAAGCGTGCTGTCGCTGCCCGAGCTCCACCAATCGACGATGTGACAGGAGACAGGCCATGCGGTCCACCGACGTCAGCAGGCGGCACTTCCTCAGGATGACCGGCGGTGCGGGGCTGCTCGCGATGACGTCCGGCACCGTACTGGCAGGCTGTGGTGGATCCTCCGATCCCGGCAGCGTGAAGGCGACGGCCGACGTGACCGCGCCCGACTACGTCCCGTACGGGCTGGTCAAACCAGACCTGGCGGCGACGGCCGACGGCGTGATGGCCGGCTACTTCAAGTACCCGCGTCAGTTGATCGACGCCTACAAGGACAAGCCGGGCGCTGGTGCGGGTGACGTCAGCATCCTGACGAACATGTTCAACCCGGCACCTCCGGGTGTCGGCAGCAACGCGTACTGGAAGGCGCTGAACGACCGGATCGGCGCGAACCTCGACATCACGATGACGCCGGCCGCCGACTATGTGAGCAAGCTTTCCACCGTGATCGCGGGCGGTGACCTGCCCGACCTGATGCTGATCGCGGCGAAGTTGCCGAACCGGGCGGAGATGCTGACCCGGTTGTGCGCCGACCTCACGGAGTTCGTGTCCGGCAAGGCGATCCGGGACTACCCGTTCCTCGCGAACCTGCCGACGGACTCCTGGCTGCCGGCCATGTACAAGGGCGGCATCTACGCCCTGCCGATCTCCCGGTCGGTGATCGGCACGATCATGTTCAGCCGCCAGGACCTGATCACCGCGCGCAGCCTGAACCCGGCGCCGGTCAGCTTCGCCGAGTTCAGCGAGGTGGCCCGCGGGCTCACCGACGCGAAGGCGAACAAGTGGGCGTTCGGCAGTCCCAAGGGCGTCATCACCTTCATCGGCAACATGCTCGGCGTACCGAACGTGTGGAAGAAGGACGGGGACAGCTTCGTCTCCGAACTGGAGGTCCCGGAGCGGAAGGAAGCCGTCGCCCGCACCGCCGAGCTGGTCAAGCAAGGGGTGTTCCACCCGGACGCGATCGGCGGCAAGCTGCAACTGCGCGACCTGTTCGGCAACGGCACCATCGCGCTCAACTCCGACGGCTACGCGGCCTGGGACATCCTCGCCGACACCTACCCGGTCGAGGTCGGTGCGATGGCCGTACCGGGCTTCGACGGCGGTAAGCCCGTCCAGCGCGAGGGCACCGCGATCTTCGCGCTGACCGCCTTCAAGAAGGCCGATCCGGACCGGATCAAGCAACTCCTCCGGATCTGCGACTGGCTGGCCGCACCCCTCGGCACCAGCGAGTACATGTTCCGCCGCTTCGGCGTGGAGGGCACCGACTACACCTGGAAGGGCGACGTACCGGAGCGGACCGGCGTGGGGGAGACCCAGGTCAAGCTCCCGCTCGAGTACGTCGCGGACGCGCCGCACGTGCTCGGCCCGTCGACCGAGCAGCGGGTCAAGGCGCAACGGGCGTACCAGGAGAAGATCGTGCCGAACCTGCTGGCCAACCCCGCGGCCGCCCTGTACTCCGCGACGTCGATCAGCAAGGCGGACGAGCTCGACAAGCTGATCAACGCCGCCGAGCTCGACATCGTGTCCGGGCGCAAGCCGATCGACAGCTGGGACGAAGCCGTGGCGAACTGGCGACGCCGCGGCGGCGACCAGATCCGCAAGGAACTAGCCGGCTAGTGGTCACCGTGCTGCCGCGTCGAGCGCGGCCCTCGTCGAAGGCGGCTGATCCACCGGTTGCCGGTGGCAAACAGCAGTCGTCGGCGCAGCGGTTCTGGCGGGACCGGTTCCTGCTCCTGATCGGCCTGCCGGGGATCGTGCTGCTGATCCTCTTCCACTACGTGCCGCTGCTCGGCAACGTGATCGCCTTCAAGGACTACCAGCCCTATCTGACCATCCCCGAATCACCGTGGGTCGGCCTCGACAACTTCCGGATCGTCATCGATGGCGATCCCGAGTTCGTCAACGCGCTCGTCAACACCCTGGTGATCTCGTTCGTCCAGCTGGTACTGGTCTTCCCGGTGCCGATCGGGCTGGCGCTGCTGCTCAACTCGCTGATGAGCGAGCGGCTGAAGCGGATCGCCCAGTCGGTGCTCTATCTGCCGCACTTCATGTCCTGGGTGATCGTGGTCGCGATCTTCCAGCACATGCTCGGCAACGCCGGCCTCTACAACACCTGGGCCCGCGTGCACGACCTGCCGCTGCTCAGCATCATCGGCAACCCCGACCTCTTCATTCCGCTGATCACCTCGCAGGTGATCTGGAAGGACGCCGGCTGGGGCACGATCATCTTCCTGGCGGCGATGTCGCGGGTCGACACCCAGCTCTACGAATCGGTCGCCGTCGACGGTGGCGGCCGGATGCGGCAGCTGTGGCACGTCACTCTGCCGACCATCCGGCCGGTGATCGTGTTGTTGCTCATCCTCCGGCTCGGCGACGTGCTGTCCGTCGGATTCGAGCAGATCTTCCTGCAACAAGGGCCGGTCGGGCTCGACGCGTCCGAAGTACTGGACACCTACGTCTACAACCGCGGCATCGTCGGCGGCAACTGGGGTGCGGCGGCCGCGGTCGGGCTGATGAAGGGCCTGATCGGCACGGTCCTGGTCCTGGCTGCCAACAAGGTCGCCCATCTCTTCGGTGAGCGCGGGGTGTACGCGAAATGGTGATGATCAACGGGACCGAGCCGCCCACCAAGACCGCCCGCGGCGCGAAAGGCGTCGTGCTGCTGATCGCCTGCGCGCTGGTGATCGTGCCGTTTCTGGCCGTCATCTCGACCTCGCTGGCCGACCAGCAGCAGATCACCGAGGCCGGTGGCTACGTGCTCTTTCCCAGCCATCCGTCCTTCGACGCCTACCAGGCGATCTTCCGCGGTGGCGTGGTCACGCGGGCCACGATCGTGTCGATCCTGCTCACCGTGGTCGGGTGCGGGCTGTCGATCGTCGTGGTGGTCTCGATGGCCTACTCGCTGTCCCGGCCGGGCTCGTGGGGCCAGCGTCCGCTGCTGTTCCTGGTCCTGTTCACGATGTTGTTCAGCGCCGGCATCATCCCGAACTACCTGCTGATCAAGGAACTCGGGCTGATCGACTCGTACTGGGCCTTGCTCCTGCCCGGCCTGACCAGTGCCTTCCAGATCATCATCGTGCGCGCGTTCTTCCTGGAGGTACCGGGGGAGATCCTCGACGCCGCCAAGATCGACGGCGCGAACGAGTTCCAGATCCTGGTCAGGGTGATGCTGCCGCTGTCGAAGGCGGTCGTCGCCGTGGTCGGGCTGTTCAGCGCCGTCGGCTACTGGAACGCCTACTTCAACGCGATCCTCTACATCAACTCCCCGGAGAAGTGGCCGCTCCAGCTCGTACTGCGAACCTACGTCGTCGACAACACCTCCATCGGGGTGGACATCCCCGGTGAGGTGGTGCCACCGCAGCAGTCGCTGCAGATGGCGATTCTCGTCGTCTCACTCGTCCCGATCTGCCTGGTCTATCCCTTCCTGCAAAGACATTTCGCCAAGGGCATCGTGCTCGGCGCCGTGAAGGGCTGAACCATCACCATCCGTCTCCAGAGAGGTCCGCCATGCCTTCCGACGAACCACCCGTCTCGCAACCCGGCGTACTGAGTCGCCGTGCGTTGTCCGTCCTCGGTGTCGCGGGGCTCGCGACCGCCGCTACCGCTGCCCCCTCCCATGCTGCTGAGAAGAAGCGCACGGCCACTGCCAACACAATGACCAGCGTTGCTGCGTTGCGAACCACCGCCGGCGCCAGCAACGGCGATCAAGTCCTGCTACTCGGCTACTTCGCCGACAACCCGGGCCTCGGCGCCGGAGTCCTCTACTGGGATGCCGACGCGACCGAGGCCGACGACAACGGCATGGTCTTCGCCGTCGCCGGTACTGCGACCGGTCGGTGGAAGCGGCCGCGAACCACGGAGATCGACCTCGCGTGGTTCGGTGTCACCGGAGCCGGGGCGACCACCGACGCGAGCCGGCTCCAGGCCGCAGTGAACGCGTTGCCGACCGGCGGCACCATCTCGATCGGCCCAGGCATCGTCCGCCTCACCAGCACGGTGACGGTGCGACGGGTGCCGGTGATCTTCGCCGGGGCAGGGGCGAGCGACGAGCTCGGGGTCGGCACCCAGCTGCTGCTGGCGACCGGGGCGGCCGACGGGTTCGTGTTGTCCGGCGCGCACGGTGGCGGGTTCCGGGACCTGCAGCTCCAGGGCGAGAACCTGACCGGTGGCGCGATGATCCGGACCCAGCGGGAAGGGGAACTGGGCAACTATCTGCTCTCGTTCTCGGACTGCCGGTTCAGGGACGGCTACAACGGCATCATCTTGCGCAGCTGCAACACCGTCCGGTTCCGCAACTGCGTGTGGAACGGATTCAGCGGCCAACAGGTGATTCTGCTGAACGCCGTCGACCAGATCTCGCGCGCCGATCCGGTCGAGTTCGTCCAATGCGCGATCTCCGCAGGTACGGGCCACGAGACCGTCGACAACCTGGTGATCGACGGTCAGGGCGGTTCGATCAAGTTCATCGCCTGCGCGATCCTCTTCGGCCGGCACGGGATCTGGATGCGGAACACCACCGGCGTGAACCCGGGGCAGCCGAAGTTCCTCTACTTCGAGGGTGGCGGGTTCGAGAACGGGCACGGCGTACCGGTGCTGCTCGAAGCGGGTGCGCAGGCGCAGTTCGTGAACACTTACATCTCCGCCGACAACGACGAGGACGCCGTTCGGGTGACCGCTGGTTTCACCGGCAGCGCGATCTTCGCGAACTCGCTGATCCGCGGGTGCGGGCGACACGGGTTGGACATCGCCTCCACCCGGATCACCGTGACCGGTTGCCTGATCGGCAACAACGGCCGTAATGCTCATCCGAGCTTCGGGCGTCAGGTGAGCGGTGTCGCGAGCAGCGCGGCGGGAGTCCGGGTGACGACCGCGACGCCGCACGGCTGGGAGACCGACGACCGGGTCACTCTGCAGGAGGTCGGCGGCTCGACCGAACTCAACAACAGTTGGGGGATCGCCGTGGTCGGGCCGACCTCGTTCGACCTGCTCGGCGCGACTCTCGAGCATCCCTACACCTCTGGTGGGGTGGTGTTCCGGAACGGTTCCGGGATCAACCTCCGCTCGACGGCGACCCGGGTGGTGATCACCGGGAACGCGATCGGTGGCTTGGCCGACGGCACGAACCGGCAGGAGTACGGGATCGTGAACCGCGCCGCCGACGTACTGGTCAGTGCCAACGATCTCAACGGCAACGGAGCCGGCCCGTATCTGACCGCCGGCGCGACGGATGCCCGGACCCGGTTCACCGGCAACAAGGGCGTCGAGCAGACCGACGGATGGCTCAGCCTCCGCATCCCCGGGGCAGTCGCCGACGGCCTCTACGACTTCACCGACCTCCTGTACGTCGACGGACGGCCGATCCGGGTCACCCGCATCGCCCGGGCAGTGTCCGCGGGATCCTGCAGGGTCCGACTGGAAACCAACGCGATCCCCGCAGGAGCGGCGCCGATAGAGGTGACCAACCAGGTCCAGACAACCCGCCTGACCCAGCCGATCGCGATCGATGGGACCAGCACGCCGGTCAGACTGCAACTCCGCCTCTCCAATACAGCTGCCGCCACCGACCTCACCGTCCAGTTCGGCTACCAGACGATAAGCTAGCCCTTCAGTCCGGTTTGGGCGAGACCCTCGACGAACTGGCGCTGGGCCAGGACGAAGACGATCAGCACTGGCAGCGCACTGAGAGTCGCTGCCGCCAGTTGGACGTTCCACAGTGCGCCGCCGTACGCGTCGACGTACTGGGTCAGGGCCTGGGGGATGGTGAACTTGTCCTTGCTGGACAGGAACACGATCGGTTCCAGGTACAGGTTCCAGCTGTGCAGGAAGGTGAAGATCGAGACCGCGCCGATGGCCGGCCGGGCCAACGGCAGGGCGACCTGCCAGAACAGCCCGAGCCGGCCCAGTCCGTCCACGCGGCCTGCTTCCTCGAGTTCCTTCGGCAGTGTGATGAAGAACTGCCGCATGATGAAGGTGGCGAGCACGCTGGGCGCGCCGAGGATCGGGATCAGGATCAGGATCAGCGGCCAGTGTGTGTCGACCAGCCCGAGTCCGTCGAACATCCGGTACAGCGGGATGATCGTCACCTCGCTCGGCACCAGCAGCCCGGCGAGCACGACCATGAACACGAGGCCCGAACCACGGAAGCGGATCCGCGCGAACGCGTAACCGGCCAGCGACGAGACCACCAGTGTGCCCACCGTGACGAGCAACGCGATGTAGAGGCTGTTCACGTACTGGCGGCCGAACGGCTGCAGCTCGAACACCTGCCTGTAGGCGTCGAGGGTCGCCGACCGCGGCCACAGCGACGGCGGGAACGCGAAGATCTCGTTCACCGGCTTGAGCGAGGTGGTCGCCATCCACCAGGTCGGGAACACGAAGGGGATGAGGCAGACCAGCAGCACCCCGTAGACCAGCAACTTCGTCCTGCGACTTATGCCGAGACTAGTCCTCATAGAAGCTCAACTTCCTGCGCATCCGCCATTGCAGCGCCGTCAGCGCGAGGACGATCACGAACAACAGCAGCGAGATCGTCGCCCCGTAACCAAAGTGATGGAACTGGAACGCTTGCTGGTAGAGGTAGTAGATGAGCACCGTGGTCGACGTCCCGGGACCGCCCTGCGTCAGGACGGCGATCTGGGCGAAGACCTGGAGGGATCCCACCACGGTGAGGATCGAGGTCAGCAGGATGGTCGGGCTGATCAGTGGCACGGTGATCCGACGGAACCGCGCCCACGCGCTGGCCCCATCGATCCGCGCCGCCTCGTAGAGCTCGGCCGGAACCCCTTGCAGAGCAGCGAGGAAGAGCACCATGTTGAGCCCGACATTCTTGAACAACTGCACCACGATCACCGAGATCATCGCGGTGGCGTCACCGCGCAGCCAGTTCGGACCGTCGATCCCCAGCAGCTCGAGGAACCCGTTGATCCCGCCGTTGTCCTGCAGCAGGAATCCCCAGACGATCGTCCAGGCGACCAGCGTCACCACGACCGGCGAGAAGAACAGCGTCCGGAAGACGACCGTGCCACGCAGTTTCTGGTTGAGCAGGACCGCGAGGAACAACGCCAGGCTGAGGTTCAGCACCACCAGGCCGAGCGAGAACAACCCCGTCGCCCGCAGGGCCGGTCCCAGCCGCGGGTCGTCGGCCAGCGCCGAATAGTTGCCGAGGCCAACGTAGTCGAAGGTGTCGGCGAGCACGCTCCACTCGTGCAGGCTGTACCAGACGACCAGCCCGAGTGGAACCAGTACGAAGGCGATGATCCCGGCCAGCTGCGGCGCCACGAACAGCCAGCCGGCCAGTTCGTCGCGCCGCCGCATGGTCCAGAACGGCGGCCGGTCGGGTGGCGGGCCGGCCACCTCGACCCGTTCGCGGACGAGGAGGGTCATTTGCTCAGCAGGGGGTTGATCTTCGCGCAGATCTCCGTGAGGACCTTCTGCACGTCCGCGTTCGGCTGCCAGAGCGGGTCGAGCGCCGCCCGCACCGTCTGCTGGACCTCGGCATAACCGGTGTGGCTGCTCTTGATGACACCGCTCTCGATGCCGTTGATCACCACACTCTGCAACTGGGCCGGCTTGAGCAACGGGTTCGCCTTGGCCAGGGTCGCGGTGGTGAGCTGCGACTTGCGCGGCGGCGGGAAGAACTGGGCCAGCTTGGCCGAGTTCTCCTGGTTGGAGAAGAACTTGAGGAAGTCCTTGGCCGCATCGACGTGCTCGCCGCGCTTGAGCACGCCGATCCCCGCCTGCCCGACGACGGCGTACTCGCCCTTGGGGCCGGTGGGCAGCGGGACCAGGTCCCACTTGAACTTCGCCTTCTCCAGCAGCGCCGCGCGGGAGATCTGGGTCAGCACCATCGCGGCGTCACCGGCGTAGAAGTCACTGGTGATACCCGGGCCCGGCATCGCCTTGTCGGTGAAGGCCATCTTGTGGATGAAGGTCATCGCGTCGACCATCTCCGGCTTGTCGAACTCGCAGGTCTTGCCGTCCTCGCTCCACGGCCGCGCGCCCCAGCCACCCCAGACCGCGGTCAGGGTGTCCCAGCCCTTGAAGTCGAAGTCGCCGACGACGATGCCGCCCTTGCCGCTCTTCTGCTGGACGGCGGCCCCCGTGGCTGCTGCCTGCTCCCAGGTCCAGGTGCCGGCGGCAACCTGTTGTGCGGGTGTCTGCCGTCCGGCCGCCGTCACCAGGTCGGTGTTGACGAAGACGCCCATCGGTGAGGTCGAGAACGGATACGCGAACAACTGGCCGTCCTGCTCCCAGTTGGTCGTGGTGCTGGGCAACAGGTCCGGATCCTTGTCGATCGGCGCCAGCGCACCCGAGGTGACGAAGTCCGGCGCGCTGCTCTCCAGGATCCAGGCCAGGTCCGGGACGTTGCCGCCGCCGATCTGGGTGGTCAGCGTGGTGGTGTAGTTCTCCATCGGGATCGACTCGAAGGTGATCTTGCCGACCTCGGGATGGTCCTTCTTGTAGGCGGCGGCGATCTGGTCGAAGAGCGCCGTGTGCTTGGCGTTCGCGCTCCAGATCGTCATCCGCAGGTCGACCGGTCCCTGGGAGCCCGGGTCGTCGGAGTCGCCGCCGCAGCCGGCCAGTGCGAGTAGGGCCGCGGCCAGGCCGGCCGCCGTCAGTGTTCGGAGTTTCATGGTCAGTCCTCCATCAGTAGCCGGTACTCAGTAGCCCGCGCTCAGTAACCTGAGATGGCCGGCCAGCTCAGTTCGACGCCCTGGGCGACCAGTCGTGCCTGGAAGTCGCTGAGCAGAGCAGGGGTGTTGCGGACCGCGCGCGGGGTGACGCCGCGGTCCAGGCAGAAGGCAGCGAGCAGTCCGGCGGCCTCGCCGACGTTCCACTCGACCGGGTGCAACCGGTAGCAGCCATTCGTGATGTGGGTGGTGCCGAGGTTCTTGTTGGCGGGCAGCAGGTTCTCCACCCGCTGCGGGATCAGGGCCCCCAGCGGGATACGGAACGGGCTGCTCGCCACGTCGATGTAGTTGTCGCCGCCGGTGGAGGGATGCAGGTCGATCCGGTACATGCCGACGCCCACGCTGTCGTCGTACTCGACGGCGCCGCGCGAGCCGCGGACCGCGACCGAGAGGTCCTGCTCGACGATCGTGTACTCCGCCGCGATCCGCCGGGACTCCCGGATGTACGGCGCTTGCGCCAAACCATCGGTGGATTCGAGCAGGTCGCCGCGCATCCGTAGGCCAGGGAAGCCCGTGCCGCCGTCGGGACGGGGCGCCTCGGTCTGCAGCCAGTAGAAGACAGCTTGGGACAGCTCCTTGGCTGCCTGCAGGTGTCTGCCGGCGTCGGGGACGTCGATCACCGGTCCCTCGAAATAGTCGACCATCGGCCAGTTCACCAGGCAGATGTCGCTGTCGTAGGCGCCCGGCAGGAAGTGCTGCCGGGCCGCGATCCGCCGGAAGGTCCACAGGTTCATGTCACCGCCCGTACGCCGTTGGTCCGCGACCACCGCGAGCGGATCGTCGTCCGGGTTCGGGGTGAACGTGCGCCGGGCGATCTTCAGCGTTCGAGGGTCCGGCGCCTGCCAGGAGAGCAACCGATCACCCCAGAACGGGGGCTGGTAGTTCCGCCAGAAGGCGTAGTTCGCCGGTTTGTCCCCGACGTGGTCCCCGTCGACGTGATCCACCGCGAAGCAGTACGACACGGCCTGCATGTTCAGCGGCTGGGCCTCGGCCGGTGCACTCGGCTCCCCGGTCGTGCTCTGCGCCTCGAAGCCAGTCACATACTCCGTGTTCGTCAGCGGCAGGAGCTCGCCGGTCTCCGTCGCATCCAGCACGTACGGCGCGGTCAGGGTGAGCTGGTCGCCAGTGTCACGGTGCTCAACGACCACAGAGGTCACGCGGTCGCCTTCGTTGCTAGCAGCAACGGGTCTGTACGGCTGTAGGACCTGCAGGCGACGGCTCGCCCGGTAGGGAGCCAGCATGGACTCCAGCACGGCAACAGCAACGCGCGGCTCGTGGCAGAGCTTCGACACATAACCGGCGCCGGGGTTGAGCTCCTTGGCCGCCAGTGACTTCGCGGTGAGCGGGTAATAACGCCGGTAGTAGTCGCGAATCCCCTCCCGCAGTGCGCGGTACGAGGCAGTCACGCCGAACTGTTCCACCCACGTGTGCTCGTCGGGCGGCACGGCCTGGCTGGTCAGCTGACCCCCGAGCCAGTCGAACTCCTCGGTCATCACCACCGACCGCCCAGAGCGCAGGACCGACAGGGCGGCGGCTACCCCACCGAGCCCGCCGCCGATCACCAGGACATCCGCGTCCATCTAGGAACCCTTCGGTGCGGTCAGCGTGGTGCCCTCGGCCAGCTCGCACGGGAGCAACAGTTGGGTGTCGGCGGCATTGCCACTGAGAATGGCCTCGAGCAGTTCGGTCGCCCGGCGACCCATCTCCCGACGCGGGACGTGGAAACCGCTGAAGTCGATATCGGTGGCAGCCGGCCGCGTCGGATCACCCAGCGCCACCACCGACAACTCAGCCGGTACGTCGATCCCGCGCGCCGCGGCGGCCTCCACCAGGGCGACGGCATCGGCACGATCCTCAACGACGGCGACGGTGATTCCCGTTGCCAGCAAGGCATCCAGCACTTCGGCGGGAGTCCGGTCGCCGGTCTGCTCCTGTGGCGCCCGGCGACCGGCAGCGCGGCGGAAACCACGGAGCCGGTCGGCCGAGGACTCCGCCCCGACGCCCGGGCCGACGAACGCGATCCGGCGATGGCCGAGGGCCAATGCCCGCTCGACGACGGTCGCGGTCCCGGTGGCGTAATCGGCGCCGACGTAAGGCACGGGACCACCTGCATCGTCGCGACGGCCGACGGAGACGAACGGATACTGCTCGGCGATCAGCCGGGCCAGTTCGTCCCGCGGGATCTGACGTCCGAGCAGCAGACAACCGTCGGCGATCCGCAGCCGGTTGTTCTCGTGGAAGATCTGCCGACGGCCCTCGGTGACCGGCGCGCTGGTGAACAGCAGCAGGTCCCAGCCGAGGCGCTCGGCGCAGTCCTCGATCCCGGCCAGGAACGGGTGGTAGAAGTCGCCGCTGGCACTCGGGAACACCGATTCGTAGGTGAAGACGCCGAGGATCTGGTTACGCTGCTGCAGCATCTGACGAGCCAGCGGATCGGCCTGGTAGCCGGTCTCGCGGATCACCTTCAGCACCCGGTCGCGGGTGGCCGCGGGGATCCGCGCCGAGTCGGAGATGCGGTTGTTCAGCACTAGCGAGACGGTGGTCTGGCTGACCTTCGCCAGCCGGGCGATGTCCCGCTGCGTGAGCCGGGGAGCCGCTTGAGGTGACGCCTTGTCCGGCATCGGCGATACCTCCAGATCGTCTGAGTAATACGCATTTGCGTCTCTTTGGCCGGAACCGTAGCCCTGTGCTCGCTGGGCCGTCAAGAGGTGAAGATCAGTGATAATGCGAATTAGCGCCGACGGAATCTTGACCCGGCCGACTCCGTGGATGAAACTCACGGCAACCAGCGGGCCGCACTACGGTCAGGAGCCGAAGATGATCAGCCGTTCGCCCTTCACTCGTCGGCCCTTCACTCGTCGACACTTCCTCGGAACCTCCATCGGTACGGCAGCAGGTCTGGCCGTCGCGCTCCCGGCGGAGGCCGGGTCCGACGGCCGGGAACGGGACCCGGTCCGCTTCGGCTCGGCGTACGAGGGAAGGCCGCCGGATCCGACCGCGGTGCTGCTGGGATCGGCCGGGTTCGAGGTGCACAGGAACGGGGTCGGCGACGACACGGCGGCGTTGCAGGCGGCCGTCGACGAGGCATCGCGGCGGGGTTGCGCGAACCAGCTCGGCGACATCCTCGGTGGGGTGCGCGGATTCCCGCTCGGGGATGGCGGCGGTGTGGTGCTGGTGCCGGCGGGGACCTATCGGCTGAGCGCGCCGATCGATGTGCACGACTCGGTGCGGATCATCGGGTTCGGCCGGACCCGGCCGCGGTTCGTGCTGGCGGCGAACAGCCCTGGCTATGCGGGTGGGGTGCCGCGGGACGTGTTCGCGTTCCGCCGTCGGCCGGTCGGCGGGGTGATCACGTATGCGAACAACGACACGTTCGGCTCGGGCCTGATCAACTTCGACATCGCGATCGGGCCGGGCAATCCCAACGCGATCGCGGTCCGGTTCGCCGGCGCGCAGCTTTGCCTGCTGCAGGACCTGGACATCGACGTCGGCGACGGCTGGGCCGGGATCGACCACAACGCGAACCTGATCCAGCGCGTCCGGGTACGCGGCGGAGCCGTCGGGCTGAACGCGTTCGCGGCCTCGGCGGGCTGGCAGACGACCGTGCTGGACTGTCGTTTCACCGACCAGCGGGAGACCGCGATCAGGACGAACAACGACGCGAAGCTGGTCCTGGTCAGGACGGTGATGTCCGGTGCGCCCCGGGGCGTCGAATGCGTACCGGGTCAGCTCCTCCATCTCTACCTGCAGAGCTGCGTGCTGGCCGACCTCTCCGACGCGGGCATCGTCGTGAACGACAGTGATCAACTGCCTGGCGCCGAGAATCCGCTGATCAGATACGGCAACCAGCTGAACGTGGTCGACAGCGTGGCCCGGCGTACGAAGACTGTGTTGGCCCTCACGCAAAGCGGTCAGCGGGTGAAAGTGCCATGGGGGAGTGCGGGGATTCGCGAGCTCACGTACGGGCTGCGGGTCGAGCGGTCGCTGACAGCGGGCGAGACTCGCTCCGACGGAGTGGCGTGTTCCTTCGGGGGTTCGTGGAAGGACGACGCGATCCTGCGGTCCGACGTACCGGATCTGCCGCCGGTGTCGTCGTGGGTGAGCATCACCGAGGTGGCGGCCAGGATGGGGCGCACGGTGGGGAGCGGGACCGCCGATGATCTTCCGGTGTTCCAGGCGGCGGTCGATCGGCACGAGACCGTCTTCGTGCCGATCGGTGAGTACCTGCTGTCGGGCACCCTCCGGCTGCGACACCGCACGAACCTGATCGGCCTGCACCCTCGCCAGACCTGGCTCCGGATCCCTGACGGCGACCCGCGGTTCGGCGATCCGGACCGGCCCCAAGCGCTGGTCGAGACGCCGCTCGGCGGGCGCAACATCGTGCACGGGCTGGGATTGGACACCGCGAAGGACACCGCTGGTTCGGTCAACCTCAGCTGGCGATCCGGGCGCGGGTCGTACCTGGCCGACATCACCACCCAGTTCGTCAAATGGCATCCCGAGGACGTCGGCACTGGCGATCCCGGTTACACCTACCGCGGTCGGCACAAGTACGGCATCTGGGTCCGTGGCGGCGGTGGGGTCCTCTCGAATGTCTGGAGCGCGAACGGCTGGGCGGACAACGGCCTCCTGGTGGAGTCGACCGTCGTCCCGGCCGCGGCGTACGAGTTGTCGATCGAGCACCACGAGAACCGCGAGGTCGTCCTGCGGCGGGTGGCGAACTGGCAGTTCCTCGGCCTGCAGACCGAGGACCACATCTACGGCTGGCGTTCGCAGGCGGTCGAGATCGAGGACTGCCGTGACCTGTTGTTCGCCAACTCCGTCTTCTTCCGGGTCGCGACCGTCCTCGGCCCCTCGCCGTACGGCGTCGGTCTGCGCGGATCGCGGCGCATCACCTTCCGGGGGAACCGGGGGTATCGCGACAAGACGCCCGAGTTCACCCAGTGGGGGGTTGCGGTGGCCGATGTGAAAACCGGTCGTGCCGTGCCGGGCCTTGAGTTCGCAGTGGTGGAGGTGCGGTGATGTTTCGTCGGGTGAGTGCGGTGATAGCGGTCGTGGCCTTGCTGGTTCCACTCGCCGCAGTGCAGGCCGGCTCGGCTGCGGCGGCGTGTGATCGTGACGCGGCCGAGCTGATCCCCCCGGCGGGGAAGGCGCACCTCGGGGCCTATGTGTACGCCGGCAACGAGCTTGGGTTGTCGCAGCCGGAAGCGCTGGAGTCCCAGATCGGTCACCAGCTCGGGATCAACCACAGCTTCCAGCACGGCGCACCCTCGGTGCTGACGGCAAGGATCCAGGCGGACATCGACGCCGGCCGGATCCCGATGATCTCCTGGGCCGCCGGCGACCAGGCCGAGCTGGGGAAGATCGACCTGGGGCAGAAGGACGACTGGATCGACGCCCAGGCCCAGGCTCTGGCGGCGTTCTGTGTGCCGATGTTCCTGCGGTTCACCTGGGAGTTCGACCTTCGCTACACCGACACCGCCTTGTTCGTGCGGGTCTGGCAACGGGTCCGGGATCACTTCCGGACGGTCGCGCCGAACGTGGCGTTCGTCTGGAACCCCACCTGGCGTGCGTTCAGCGAGACCGACAAGGCCGTTCCCTTCTATCCCGGGAACGACTATGTCGACTGGGTGGCCGCGGACGGATATGCACGGCCGAAGCCGGACAAACCGGAGTACCACTATCGCGCCTTCGCCGACATGTTCGCCGACGCCCACGCGTTCGCGGTCAGCCACGGGAAGCCGTTCATGGTCGGCGAGACAGGTGTTCATCGCGACGAGGCGGATCCGCGGCAGGCGAGCTGGCTGAACACCACTCGCACGGTGGTGAAAGCGCAGTACCCCGCGCTGAAGGCCTTCCTGTACTTCCATGTCGACGGTGACGATCTCGACAACCACTGGCGAGTCACCGTCCCGCCTGGCGGGCCGGCTCTGCAAGCGTTCCGGGCCTACGCCACCGACCCGTTCTTCAACCCCTGAGCCGACGTCGCCGGGATCGACCTGTCAAGGTTTCGCGGGTGTCCACAATCGGTCATTGATTCTGTGGGCAGGGTCTTGTCTGAACCGGTTCGGTGGACTAGTTTCTCGGGCCAAGGCAAACGCTTTCCCTACGGCTGAGGCTTTCCGGAGGTAAGAAAGTATGAGCGCGCTGGGAGAACTCGAAACGCTCGGACGGATGAAGGCGGCCGGGCCGCCAGACCGGGCCGGCAGGGCTGGGAAGGTCCACCAGCCGAAGACCTCCAAGAAGGACAATCTGGCGGCGTACCTGTTCCTCACACCGTGGTTGCTCGGATTGTTCCTGATCACCGTCGGGCCGATGCTCGCGTCGCTCTATCTCGCCTTCACGGATTACAACCTTATCCAGGCGCCGCAATGGATCGGGTTCGAGAACTTCACCCGGATGCTGTCCGACGAGCGGCTGCACAACTCCCTGCGGGTGACCTTCACCTACGTGTTCGTCTCGGTGCCGCTGCAACTCGGCGTAGCTCTGCTGCTGGCGGTGGTGCTGGACCGCGGGGTCCGCGGAATGGCCTTCTACCGTTCGATTTTCTACCTCCCGTCGCTGCTCGGGTCGAGCGTGGCGATCGCCATCCTGTGGAAGCAGGTGTTCGGCACCGAGGGCCTGCTGAACCAGGTGCTCGCGCCGCTCGGGATCGAGGGAAGAGGCTGGATCTCTGACCCGAGCACGGCCCTCGGCACCCTGGTGGTGCTGAACGTGTGGACCTTCGGAGCCCCGATGGTGATCTTCCTGGCCGGCCTGCGTCAGATCCCCGCCATGTACTACGAGGCCGCGGCCGTGGATGGTGCCGGCACCTGGCGCCGGTTCCGCAGCATTACGCTGCCGCTCCTCACGCCGATCATCTTCTTCAACCTGGTGCTGCAGATCATTCACGCATTCCAGTCGTTCACCCAGGCGTTCGTGGTGTCGGGCGGCACCGGTGGCCCGTCGGATTCGACGATGTTCTACACGCTCTATCTCTACGACCGTGGCTTCGGCAATTTCGACATGGGCTACGCGTCGGCGATGGCGTGGTTCCTGCTCGTCATCATCGGGGTCTTCACCGCGGCGAACTTCGTCGCCTCGAAGTACTGGGTGTTCTATGACGACTGAGACGCTCCGCGTGGCGAACCGTCGGACCGCTGGGATCACCCCGGCCCGGTTCCGTCCGGTCTTGACGCACCTGGCCCTGGCGGCGGCCGCCCTGGTGATGCTCTACCCGGTCATCTGGATGGTGGTCAGCTCGCTACGGCCCGGAGACGAGATCTTCCGCGAGCCGGGGCTCCTGATCCGCGACCTGGAGATCAGCAACTACCGGGTCGGCTGGAACGCGCTGACCGAGCCGTTCACCCGCTACCTGCTGAACTCGGCGGCCGTGGTGTTCGGCGCGATCCTGGGCAACCTGGTGTCCTGCTCGATGGCGGCGTACGCGTTCGCCCGGCTGGAGTTCACCGGGAAGAAGTTCTGGTTCGCGATCATGCTGGTCACGATCATGCTGCCGATCCACGTGGTGATCGTGCCGCAGTACATCCTGTTCTCGCAGGCCGGCTGGATCAACACGTTCCTGCCCCTGGTGGTGCCGAAGCTGCTCGCGACCGACGCGTTCTTCGTGTTCCTGATGGTGCAGTTCATCCGTGGCATCCCGCGGGAGCTGGACGAAGCCGCCCGGATCGACGGCTGCGGCCGGGCCGGCATCTTCCTGCGGGTGATCCTGCCGCTGATGGTGCCGGCGCTCGCGACCACCACGATCTTCACGTTCATCTGGACCTGGAACGACTTCTTCAGCCAGCTGATCTACCTGACCGATCCGAAGATGTACACCGTCCCGGTGGCCCTGCGCTCCTTCGTCGACTCGACCGCGAGCACGTCCTGGGGATCGCTGTTCGCGATGTCGGTCGTGTCGCTGGTCCCGGTCTTCCTCGCCTTCCTGATCGGCCAGCGGTACCTGATCAAGGGCATCGCCACCACCGGTATCAAGTAACCCGAAAGGTGCAAACCATGAGGCCGCTCTCTCCTCCCACCGCACCGCCTCGCCGGCGGCTGCGCGCCCTTGCCACTGTCGCGATGGCAGCAGCCCTGCTGGCCGCCAGTGCCTGCGGCGGCGACTCCGGCGGCGCCTCCGCGAACGGCGAGGTCACGCTCCGGTTCAACTGGTGGGGCTCCGACACCCGGCACAAGATCACTCAGCAGGTGATCGACCAGTTCGAGAAGGACCACCCGCAGATCAAGGTCAAGGGCGAGTTCGGCGAGTGGTCCGGCTACTGGGACAAGCTCGCCACCACCGTCGCCGCCAATGACGCCCCCGACGTCATCCAGATGGACGAGAAGTACCTGCGCGAGTACGCCGATCGCGGCGCGCTGCTGGATCTCAAGAAGGCCGACGGTCTGGACACCGGGAAGTTCGAGCCGGACACCCTGGGGGCGGGGGAGTTCGATGGCGGCCTGTACGGGCTGAACGCGGGGATCAACGCCTTCACCATCGTGGCGAATCCGGCTGTCTTCAAGGCTGCCGGCGTACCACTGCCGGATGACAAGACCTGGACCTGGGACCAGTACAGCAAGCTCGCCCAGGAGATCAGTGTGAAGCTGAACGGCAAGGGCTGGGGCACGGCGGCGTACGGGACGAACGATGCGAGCCTGAACATGTGGGCCCGGCAGCACGGCCAGTCGCTCTTCACCAAGGACGGCAAGCTCGGCGTGACCGCGGAGGGGCTGACCGAGTACTGGACCAACCTGGTCAAGATGCAGGAAGCGAAGGCGACGCCGTCGGCGGAGTTCACCTCGCAGGACATGAACGCACCGCTCGACCAATCCGGGATGGCGACCGGGAAGCTGGCCATGTCCTATGCCTGGAGCAACCAGTTGAACGCCCTCAGCAAGGCGTCTGGGGAACAGCTGAAGGTGCTGCGGCTGCCGAGTGTGACCGGTAAGGCGAGCGAGAACGGTGCCTACTACAAGGGCTCGATGTTCTGGTCGATCTCATCGCGGTCGAAGCATCCGAAGGAGGCCGCGGAGTTCGTCAGCTATCTGGCGAACAGCCCGGCCGCGGGGAACCTGCTGCTGGCCGAGCGAGGCGTACCGCCGAACACCGAGATCCGCGCGGCAGTCGCGCCCAAGCTGCAGCCTGCGGACGCGGCCTCGGCGGCGTTCATCCAGACGATCTCGTCGGAACTCGGTGAGCCTTCGCCGCCACCTCCGGTCGGTGGTGGTCAGGTGGAGAAGATCATCCAGCGGTACACCACCGAGGTGCTGTTCGGCCGGCTGAAGCCCGACCAGGCCGCGACGCAGTTCCTCAAGGAGATGGACGGAGAGCTGAACAAGTAATGGTGCCTCTAGCAACCGGTCGCCAGTGATCGCACCTCGGGTGGCCGTGGTAGGCGTCCACGGCCACGGGGCAACGCATGTGCGGCACGTCGCCCGGTTGGCGGCGGCGGGGCGCGCCCGCCTCGTCGCCGTCGCCGACCCCCGACCACCTGCTGACGAGTTTCCGGGTGTTGCTGTGTACCCGGATCTGACGGCGCTGCTGGCTGAGACGGAGATCGACGTCGCAGTGATCAGTACTCCGATCCAGACCCATGCCGCGTTGGCGGAGCTGGCTCTGCGGGCCGGTGCGGACGTTCTCCTGGAGAAGCCGCCGACTGCTTCGTTGGCGGACTTCTCGCGGTTGTTATCCGTGGTTGAACAGACTGGCCGGAGTTGCCAGGTTGGGTTCCAGGCTGCGGGGTCTCACGCCGCGCGGGCATTGGCGTCGATGGTGGCGGAAGGTCAGCTCGGCGAGGTCCGGGGGATCAGCACGGTTGGCACGTGGGTGCGGACAGCGCAGTACTGGCAGCGTGCGCGATGGGCGGGGCGCCGGACGCTCGATGGTGTTGCCGTGGTGGATGGCGCGGTCACGAACGCCTTCGCTCATGCGACAGCGGCAGCCCTCATGATCGACGGCTCTACCCGCGCGGACCAGGTGCGAGCGGTCGAGACCGAGCTGTTCCGCGCGAACCCGATCGAGTCCGATGACACCTCGACCGTCCGGACGACAACGACCCGCGGAACAACGGTGCTGACCGCGCTGACACTGTGCGCGGCGGAGCACGACGGCGAACCAGCGATCATCGTCCACGGTTCAACGACCCGCGCAGTACTGCGGTATTCCCATGACCGCCTGGAGCTCACCACCAAAGGCGAGACCACCGTCACGCAGTACGAGCGAGACGATCTCCTGGAGAACCTTCTCGACCACCGACAAAACCCGGACGTGCCGCTACTAGGTCCACTGGCAGCAACAGGCGCCTTCACCCAAGTCCTCGAGGCAGTCCGCCTGGCCGACTCGCCAACCGAAATCCCCGCCCACCAAATTCGCTGGGAAGGCAACGATCTCCAACGCCACCCCATCGTCCTGAACGTCGAACACTGGGTCACCCGCGCCGCCGAAGACCTAGCCCTCTTCACCGAACTAGGCGCCCCGTGGGCGAGGTAGCCCGGTCCGCACCACTCAGAGGAGCTGCCTCGCCGCCTTGCGCAGGGTCGCCAACTCGGCGGCGGCCCAGCCTTCGTGGAGGGACTCGGTGCCGCGGATGAGTGGTTTGTCGTGGAGGTGGAAGCGGAGGTTGAAGATGCTGCCGACGACGGCAAGCCACGGGATTGCTTCCACGTCAGCGAGTCGGCGCTTGCTGGAATAGCCTGCGGCGAACGCGTCCCAGTGCGGAGTTGATGCCACGCCGGTGAAGTCGGCGGCGCGGTAGCCGGGTGCCGAGAGGTCGAAGTCGTGGAGGGCGAGGCCTTGGTCCGTGCGGAGGACGTTGTCGAGGGTGACGTCCCCGTGGCAAACGCCCCACTCGAGGGTGTCGGCGTACTGCGTGAGGTGGTTCCGTACTGCGGTCGCCAACTCGTGGCACAGGTTTCCCTCCGAAGGTGCAAGTCGCGGGAGGATCTTGTCGAGTGGTTCGTCGAGGCGGTGCTGAAGATCCGCCGGACGTCGCGGGTAACTCGACGAGAAAACTTCGGTGGCCTCGTGGAAGGTGGCGAGCAGGCGGCCGAAGTCGGCGTACAGGTCGTCGGTGAACGGAGGCTCCGGCTTGGTGCCGGTGATGAACGTGGAGAGGACGAAAGGCCGCTCGCCTTCGGCCGCTTCGAGTAGTCCTACTTCGGAGCCGTCGGCAAGTGGTTGGACCCTCGGGACCAGGAGGCCGGCGTCGACCAGGTGGGCCGAAAGCCCTGTCTCCCAAAGGATTTCAGCTGGTTGCCTGGTGCCGGCGTTGTAGAGCTTGAGGACGTACTTGCCGTCCGGCGCGACGACCTCGTAGACGTCGTTGACCAGCGAACGGAGCAAGGTGCAGCCGGCGAAAGCGAGGCCGTAGACGTCGGCGAGCTGGATGCGAAGAGCCTCGGGATCGGGCAGTGAGCGCAACGTCGGGATCATCCTCGCGAGAGTACGGCGCTGACGTTGGCGGCGCGGGTGAATTTCGGGATAGAGGTGTGAAGTCGGGGTTGGTGGGGAGGTAGGGGTGGCAGTAGGAGAACGTTTCTGGATTCGCCTCCCCTCTGGGGGCCAGAACCGGTAGCCTCATCCAGCCACCTGGGGAGGCGACGCATGACCATCACCGACGAACTGCCGGAGAGCCCAAACCGGTCAGGAGACCACGTCTTGCAGGAGAACACCACCAGCACCAGTACTGGCGAACTCGTCAACGTACCCCTCACAGGTGCGGACAAGGTCGCCTACGCCTTCTACGCCACCGCGGCGACCGCCGCACTCGTCGGTCAGGTCTGGGCCGGCGTCACCCACATCCCATGGCCCGAGGAAGGCTTCTCGCCGTTCCTCAAGATCGCCCTCGTCACCCCCGCGGTGGCCGTCATCGAGCTCGGTGGTGTCGCGACTGCGGCGCTGGCCGATCTGCGCCGGCGCAAGGGTGAGCAGGCCTACGCCTACCGGGCGATGTCGCTGTTCGCGGCGATCGTCGCACTGGTCTTCAACGTGGTCGGCCACTGGCGGCCGGAGGAGCGGTTCCTCGCCTTCGGCTTCGGCGGTCTGTCCGCGTTCGCCTATGTCCTCTGGCTGATCCACAGCTCGGCGCGTCGCCGCGACGCGTTGCGGGTCGCGGGTCAGATGGCGAACACCGGACCCGTGTACGGCGTGGTCCAGTGGGCCCGCGAACCCAGGGTCACCTGGCTCGCGAGGTCCCTCGCCCTCGAGCACGGGTACGGCCTGTACGAGAGCCTGCGCGCCGCCCGTGAGCAGATGCGCAACAAGGCCCGGCGGGATGCGATCGCCGGAACCGTTGCCGAGTACATCCGTTCGGAGCACCAGGACGAGCGGCTCGCGAAGATCGCCGAGACGACGTACGACCCGGACCGGCTGGCCGGGATGCTCGAGGAGCGGATCAACTACGAGGTCGTCACGAACAAGCTGACCCTGGCGATCTCCCCGCCGGCCCCGCCGGAGCCCGAACCACAGCCGCAACCGCAACCGCAACCTGAACGGACCGACCTGCGCGCCGCGGTCTGGGTGGTCGAGGGCAGTACGCCGCCGCCGGTGCAGCAGATCCCCGTTCAGCAACTCCCGGCCCAGCAGTTGCCGGCTCAGCAGTTGCCGGTTCAGCAGGGCGGGGTCCCGCTGCGTGATGACGAGCAGTGGGGAGAGGCGATGACCGGCGAACTGATGGCGGTGGACTACCTCCCCTACGACCGCACTACAGACGACGCCGACGAGGCTGAGGTAGTGGAGGAGCACCAGCCGGTGCAGCAGGTTCCGGTGCAGGAGCAGTACGTCCAGCCGGTGCCGCAGTCGGTCGTGGAGCAGCAGCACGTCGTCGCGCGAGCCGTAGTACCGAAGCCGAAGCCGGCCACGCGGACCGCCGCTCCCAAGCCTGCCGCTCCGAAGCCTGTTGCCACGCAGCCTGTTGCGCAGCAGACGGTAGCCCAGCCGGTCGCGCCTGTACCGGTTGTCGAGGAGCCGACTGTTGTCGCGAATCCCGCTCCCCGGCCCGAGCCGATCCGGTCGGCGCCGGTAGCCCAGCCGGCGAGCGTCGAGCCGGCGATGGCCGAGCCGGCAGTGGTCGAGCCCGTGCTGTTGGAGATCGAGGAGCCGGAGGTCGTCGCTCGCGAGGTGACGGCCCGGACCACGGCGGCCGCGTCGCGCGGTACGGCGCCGAAGGCAAAGACCTCCGGCGGCGGCGACCTGGACAAGAAGCGGATGCGCGCCTGGGCCCTGCTGTCCAACTGGCCGTCGGACCGCGAGCGCAACGCGGAGACACTCGCCTCCGCGATCGCGTCGAGCCCGCAGGACGCCGCGGCGTTCATCGCGCAGTACGACGCCGAGCAAGGCAGCCTGGTCACGGCAAACCAGAACTGAGGCAACGCCCTGCGTCTGAGGTCACTCAGGCGCAGGGCACCAGCCGCAGCTCCAACTCGCTAGCCGAGGTTCACCGGGAGCTCGGCGAGGCCGCTGACCAGCACGCGGCGCCATTCGAGTTCCTCGGCCGGCTTCGCCAGGCTCATCCGCGGGAAGCGGCGCAACAGCGCGAGCAACGATTCCTGCAACTCGATCCGTGCCAGCTGCGCACCGAGGCAGAAGTGCGGCCCGAAGCCGAACGACAAGTGCTTGTTCTCCTGCCGATCCAACCGCAACTCATCCGGCGCCTCGTACGCCCGTGGATCTCGGTTCGCCGAATTCAGCGCCGCCATCACACCCTCACCGGCCTTGATCTGTACGCCGTGCAGCTCCACGTCCTCGACCGCCACCCGCAACTGCCCGACCTCGCTGAACCGGTTGAAGCGCAAGAGCTCCTCGACCGCGGAGGGAACCAGCGAGTGGTCCGCCACCAGCTTCGCCCAGTTGTCCGGCCAGCGCAGCAACGTGGCTACGCAGCTGGAGATCTGGTTGGCCGACGTCTCATGGCCCGCGACCAGCAGGTTCACCCCGAACGAGATCAACTCCTCCTGGCTGAGTCGATCACCCTGCTCGCGCGCCCGGACCAGTTCGTCCAGCAGGTCCTCCGCCGGTTTGTCGCCGTTGGCAACCTTCTTCGTGACGAGCTCTTCGATGTACGCCGTCAGGTCCGTCATCGCTTGTTCGACGAGATCCTTCTCGGCCATCCGCATGCTGTAACCGAGCTCGGTCCACTCGCGGAACTGCTCGCGGTCGCTGTAGGGAACTCCGAGCAGCTGGCAGATCACCTGGATCGGCAGCGGCAGTGCCACCAGTTGGCGGATGTCCGCGCCATCACCCGCGGCGGCGACGTCCTCGGCGAGTTGCGCCGACAGCTCCGCGACCCACGGCCGGGTCCGCTCGATCCGCCGGTGCGCGAAGGTCGACGACACCAGCTTCCGCAGGCGGGTGTGCTCGGGCGGATCGGTCGTGGTCAGGCTGTTCGGCATCGGCTTGGCGAGCGCCACCCTCGGCGCCCCCTGCTTGACGACCGCAGCCCGCGAGAACCGCGGATCCGCGAGCACCAGGCGCACATCGTCGTACCGGGTGACGAGCCAGACCTCGGCGCCGGCCAGCGTCCGCACCCGCGCGACCGGCCGGTTCTCCCGCAGTTCCGCGAACGTCGGCGAAGGGTCGAACTGGAACGCATCCGCGAACGGGATATCAAGCACCGGCTCCGTCATACCCACGACCCTAAGCGGTTAGGTAACCCTTCGCCCCACGTCTCAGCGGGTCGTCACAGGCAGGCGCTTTCGTCCCAGAGGCAGTCGCAGCGGGCCTCGTCAAGGACCTGCAGAAGTCCGCTCAGTAGAGCTGGGATGTTGGGTTGCCGACGCCGCGGAGCAGGGTGTCGATCAACTGGGTCGCCAGCGCATCCGTGTCGGCGTCGTTGGCATCGGCGGTCGAGACGTCCTGACAGACCTCGTGGATCAGGGCGTAATAGACGCGGCGCGCCCAGACCGGATCGACATCCTCGCGGAGGATGCCGGCCTCTTGGGTACGGCGGAACAACTGGTCGCAGCGTTCGACCACCTCGGCATGGATCCGCTCGCTCTCGCTGCCCATTGCGAAGGCGCTGTTCATCGAGAAGCCCCAGGAGATCTTGACCTGCAGGACGTTCGCGGTCGCCTGGTAGAGCGCGACGAGTGGTGGTGACGACTCCGGCCGGGCCGCGTCTACCGCGTCCGCGAGTTGCCGGGTCGCCCAGGTCGCCATCGCGGTGATCAGCGCCTCACGGGTCGCGAACCGCCGATGCACGGTCGTCCGCGCAACCCCGGCTGCCGCCGCGATGTCCTCCATCGTGGCCGCCGGGTTCCGGCCAAGGGTCCGCTCGGCGGCCTCCATGATCGTCCGCACGGTCCGCTCGGCGTCCGCGCGAAGTGGGCGGGCAACGACTTCACTCATGCCCTAGAGCATACTCCAAGGTCACATGTTCTCGATTAGTTGCAACCTTAGTGTTGCAAGTAGTAGATCCTTCGCATCAACCGGTCTCAGACTCAGCTTTCCCAGACCGGGACGGACGGCAGGCCGCGGCGCCGACGGGCTTCGTCGGTGAGCTCCTGGATCAGCTCGGTCTTGGCGGCGGTGTAGTCAAAGCCGCTGAGACCGTCAGCGGCCAGCTTGCGCTTCAGTTCGCTGTACAGCCGGACAGCGTCTGGACTCTCCCGCAGGTGGTCGCGCAGGATCCGCTGATTGAGCCCGTCCCACACGTCGGTCGGGAACACATGCAGGTTGTGGGTCAGGACGCCGTCGACGACCCGCGTGTAGGTACGCCGCCCAGGTGGCCCGGCCGGCTCGTGCGTGAATCCCAGCGCGACCAGCCCGGAATCCTTGCCAGCAGCAACTTCCAGGTCGGCGGCGCGGGCCGCGATGTCGATCACGGGTTTCGCCACCAGCCCCGGCACCGCCGTACTCCCGATGTGCTCGAGTTCCGTCACGGCACCTCCGAACACCACCCGAAGTTCATCGGCCATCACGACGAACAACCTCGCCCACCCCTCGTCGTACTCGCTCAAGACCGTCATCGCCCACCCCTTCCGTCCCGGCAGAGGCTAGCCGCCGCTATCCCAAGCAGGGGTACCCCCGCGAGCGGCGGTACCCCGGATCGGGACTACTTGGTGTCGAAGGTGTAGATCGTGGTGGAGGTGTAGGTCTGGCCGGGGCGGAGGGTGGTGGAGGGGAAGTTCGGCTGGTTCGGTGAGTCCGGGAAGTGCTGGGTCTCGAAGGCGAAGGCGTCGCCCTGGCGGTAGGACTTGTTGCCGATGCCCTGGAAGGAAGCGTCCAGGAAGTTGCCGGTGTAGAACTGCGCACCCGGCTGGCTGGTGTGCACCGTCACCGTCCGGCCGTCCTCCGGCTCCCAGAACCGGGCCGCGAACCGCACTCCGTCGCCGTCCGGCTTACCGCCGAGCACGAAGTTGTGGTCGTACCCACGCCCGATCACCAGTTGGGGGTGGTCGTCGCGGATCCGCTTGCCGATCGCGGTCGCCTTGGTGAAGTCGAACGGCGTACCGGCGACCGGTGCGATCTCGCCGGTCGGGATCAAGCCGGCGTCGACCGGCGTGTACGACGGCGCGTTCAACTGCAGCACCGTCCCGTCGATCGAGCCGGTGCCTTCCCCGGTGAGGTTGAAGTAGACGTGGTTCGTCAGGTTGATCACGGTCGGCTTGCCGGCGACGGTCGCGAGGTAGTCGATCCGCAGGTTGTCCTGCTTGTCCAGCGTGTACGACACCGTGCTGGTCAGATCGCCAGGGAAGCCCATCTCGCCGTCCGGGCTGACATAGGTGAAGGCGACCCCGACGGCCTTGTCGGTCTGCACGACCTTGGCCTTCCACACCTTCTTATCGAAGCCGATGGTGCCGCCGTGCAGGGCGTTCTCACCGTTGTTGATCGGGATCTGGTACGACTGTCCGTCGAGGGTGAACTTCCCCTTGGCGATCCGGTTGCCGTAGCGGCCGACGGTGGCTCCGAAGTACGGGCTGAGCGCCGCATAGTCCGGCAGGTTGTCGAAGCCGAGGCTGATATTCTTGGTCCGGCCCCGGCGGTCCGGGGTCTCGACGCGCTGGATGGTGGCACCCCAGGTCAGCATCGAGATGGTGACCCGGCCGTTGGTGAAGGTGTAGACGTCGACCTTCACGCCTTCCGGCGTGGTACCGAACGGGTCCTTGCGGATCTGCAGGCGGCCGTGGTGTGAACCCATGGCGGCGACTCTAGCTTCCGGGGCGGCACCGGCCGTGCTCTGCAGTGCACCGGCCGCGGCGGCTCCGAGGCCGAGCGCGCCCGCGGTCCGCAGTACCTGGCGGCGGGGCAGGTGGTCAGGCATGGAATCCCCTCACTTTGTGGTCAATGGCCGTCGACGAGAACGTTTCCAAGCCGACCGGGGCACTGTAAGCAGGGATGTCCGGTGTTTGGAACAGTTCGTAACCGTGCGGATTCGTCCGATGACTGCCAAAGTCTCCGCGCCGGTCGGGATGGTGTGACCGGATCCGTCCGGTGCGGGCCCCGATGATGCCTGGTCGCGGGCGGTCCGCGCCGCTGACGATGGAGGCATGACACAGACAGCTCTGATCGTGATCGACGTCCAGGAGTCCTTCCGGGTCCGCCCGAACTGGCGAGCGGTGAACCACCCCGACATCGCCGACCGGGTCGGCCGGCTCGTCCAGGCGGCCCGGTCGCGAGGTGACCTGGTGGTCTGGGTGCTCCACACCGAGCCCGGTACCGGCAACGCCTTCGACCCGGCGATCGGCCACGTCCGGCTGATCGAGGGACTCGAGCCGCGCGAGGACGAGCCCGTACTGCGGAAGACCGCGCACAATGCCTTCACCACCACGAATCTGCAGCAACTGCTCACCCAGCAAGGGATTCGCGAGGTCGTGATCAGCGGGATCCGGACCGAGCAGTGCTGTGAGACCACCGCGCGGGTGGCCGCCGATCTCGGCTACGACGTCGTCTTCGTCAGCGACGCGACCGCGACCACGCCGCTACCGCACTGGACCACGCCGGCCGATGCGACGCTGGAGGCGATCCTGGCCGATCCGCGCACCCTCAGCCCCGAGGTGATCGTGGAGCGGACCGAGTACGTGCTGGCCGGGCGGTTCGCCACCATCCGGACGGTAGACGAGGTGGCGGGGCTGGCCGTGGCATCCTGACCGGATCATGACCAAGGTCGTCTTCTTCCTGGTGCCCAAGCTGCATCTGCTCGATCTGGCCGGGCCGGCCCAGGTCTTCTCGACCGCGAACGACCTCGGCCACAACTACGACCTGTACTACGTGGCCGAGGTCGGCGAGATCACGACCGCGCAGGGAGTCCCGGTCAAGGCGCAGCTGGATTGGCCGGAACTCGGGCCGGCCGACCTCATCGTCGTACCGGGGTGGCGGTCGCCCAGGTTGTCGCCGAACACGCCGATCGCGGCGCGTACGAAGCAGGCGTTACGCACGCATCATGCTGCTGGTGGTTCGGTCGCGAGCGTGTGTTCCGGCGCCGACGCGCTCGGTGCGGCGGGGTTGCTCGATGGGCGGCGATACACCACCCATCATGACCTGACCGACGAGCTCGCCGCCCGCTATCCGAAGGCGAGCATCATCAGAGACGTCCTGTACGTCGTTGACGACCGGGTGATCACCTCGGCCGGAATCGCCAGCGGGATCGACCTGGCTCTGCACCTGGTCGCGATCGAGCACGGTGCCGAAGCGGCCGCCCTGGTCGCTCGCCAAATGGTGGTCTACGCGCGACGCAACGGGGACGAGCAGCAGGAGAGCGCGATGCTGCGGCACCGCGGGCACTTGAGCGACGTGGCCCATCGCGTCCAGGACGTCATCGACATCCGGTACGCCGACCGGCTGCTGCTCGCGGATCTCGCCCGGGCGGCCGGCGTGAGCGAGCGGACGCTGACCCGGCTCTTCACCACCGCGACCGGTCTGACCCCGCTGCGGTACCAGCAACTGCTCCGGCTTGAACGCGCGGAACACCTGATCGGCCACGGCGCCACAGTCGAAGCCGCCGCCCGAGCGGTCGGCTTCGAGGATGCCCGGATGCTCCGCCGTCTCCGCGCCCGACCAGTCGCGGGGTAGACCTAGGTCTACCGGTGCCGGGGGGTTTGAGACTCCTGAGTTCTCCTGTAGTCCACGCCAGGCTTCTAGCTGCGGGCAGAGCGCCCCGGCGGGATCGGCGAGAGGTAAACCAGGATGAGCAGGGGAACGGTGACCGTGCGCGTAGCGCGGTGGAGTGCTACCCATCCGTGGCGGGCGATCGGCCTCTGGCTGTTGCTCGTCGTGGTCGCGGTCGGATTGTCGGCCATGGTTCCGAAACAAACGACGAAGGCCGACGACACCTGGATCGGTCAGTCCGGTACTGCGTCCGAACTGATCCGGCAGGCGGGTCTCGAGGGCAAGCCGAGCGAGACCGTCCTGCTGACGGATCCGGACGGCCCGCTCGACAAGACCGCGGCCACCACGGCGCTGGCGCAGCTCCGCGACAAGATGACCGCGATCGACGCGGTCGAGGGGGTGGGGCAGCCGGTCTGGGCAGAGAACGGCAAGGCGGCGCTGCTCCCGATCGAGCTGAAGGGCAACGCGGACGATGCCGCCGACAACGTCGACAAGCTGGTCGCGGCGACGGGCGAAGTACAGCAGGCCAATCCGGGCCTGACGATCGAACAAGCCGGCAGCGCCTCGGTGGACGCCGGGATCTGGAAGCAGGTCGCCTCCGACCTCGCCAAGGCCGAGAAGCTCAGCCTGCCGATCACGTTCGCGCTGATGTTGCTGGCCTTCGGTGCCTTGATCGCGGCCGGAATCCCTGTCCTACTGGCGTTCTCGGCCGTCGGTGCGGCCCTCGGATTCTACGCGCCACTGTCCTACCTCTTCCCCGACGGCGGCTCGGTCGCCAACGTCGTCCTGCTGATCGGCATGGCGGTCGGTGTCGACTACTCCTTGTTCTATCTGAAACGGGAGCGGGAGGAACGGCGCCGCGGACACGGTACGGTGGACGCGATCGAGATCGCCGCGGCGACTTCGGGGCACTCGGTGGTTGTCTCCGGCTTCGCGGTGATCGTGTCGATGGCAGGCCTGTACGTCGCGAAGGACCCGATCTTCTCGTCGATGGCAACGGCAACGATCGTCGTCGTCGCCATCGCGGTCCTCGGCTCGCTCACGGTGCTGCCCGCCCTGCTGGCCAAGCTGGGACACCGGGTGGATCGCCCGCGCATCCCGTTGCTGTGGCGGTTGAACCGGCGGATCGGGCCCGGTGGCATCAGCCGGCGGATCCTCGCACCCGTGCTGCGCTTCCCCAAGATCGCACTGCTGATCTCAGCTGTCGCGGTGGTTGCGCTCGCAGTACCGGCGCTCGGGATGAAGACCGAGCCGGGCGGGTTGAGCACGTTGCCGCAAAGCATCCCCGAGGTCAAGACGATGACCGCGCTGCAGCAGAACTTCCCGTCCCAGGGGATGGCGTACGACGTGGTGGCCAAGGGCAACAATCCGGCAGCCGGTCTGGAGCAGCTCCAGCAGGCGGCGGTGGACAGTCGCGAGTTCGTGGTGACGCCCGGGGAATCGATCAAGAGCAACGGCGACACCGCGGTACTGACGCTGGTCTCGGTCCGGCCGGACACGAATGAGGATGCCAAGCAGGCGCTGGAGAAGTTGCGGAACGATCTGGTTCCCGCGGCACTGAACTCAGCGGGTGTCAGCTGGGCGGTCGGTGGGGAGACGGCTTCGGGCGTCGACTACGGGCAGCACCAGCGGGACCAGTTGCCCTATGTGATCGCGTTCGTGCTGGCTCTGACGCTGCTGATGATGATCTTCACCTTCCGCAGCGTGGCGATCGCCCTGGTGACCACCTTGCTCAACCTGGCGTCGGTGGCTGCCTGCTTCGGCGTCCTGTCACTGGTCTTCCAGCACACCTGGGCCGAGGGGTTGCTCGACTTCACCTCGCCAGGGTTCGTGATCTCGTGGATCCCGCTGTTCCTCTTCGTCATCCTGATCGGGTTGTCGATGGACTACCACGTGTTCGTGCTGAACCGGATCCGCGAAGGTGTCCGGGAGGGCCTGTCGCCGCAGGAGGCGGTGCGCAAGGGCATCACCGAGTCGGCCGGCGTGGTGACGAGTGCGGCGGCCGTGATGGTGTCGGTGTTCGCGCTCTTCGCGACGCTGGGCATGATCGAGATGAAGCAGATGGGGGTCGGCCTGGCGGTCGCGGTACTGATCGACGCCACCCTGGTCCGGATCGTGATGCTGCCTTCGATCATGGTGCTGCTGGGCCGCAGGGCCTGGTGGCCGAGCAAGTTCAAGGCGGCGGCGCCCGAGACCCGGGAACGGGAGCTGGTCGGCGTCTGAGAACGGTTTGAGTAGGAGGGGCCGGTGGGGTCATCCACCGGCCCCTCCTTCGGTCGTGGTCAGTGCAGCTTGTACGCCGCCGTCAGCTTGGTGATCGCGGTGCTCAGGTCACCGCTGAGCGCCAGGTGTTCGGCGTCCGAGGTCAGCTTCGAGGTGGCCTCGTCGAGGTTCTGGCCGATCTGGTCCTGAGCGATCCAGCGGGCCGCTCCGACCACCGCGTCGCCGTCGGCGAACGAGTCGGCCTTGGTGCGCTGCAGGTACTTCCCGGCCTGACCCACTGCGGCCAGTGCGGTGGTTGCCTGCGGCCCCGACCAGTCCTTCACCCGCAACGCCAGGTCGATGGTGATGACCGCGGCGAGCGCGTTCGGGTCCAGGAACCCCTTGCGCAGCAGTTCCTTCCTGGCGTCGGTGAGCTTCTGCCGGGCCGCCGCCTGGGTGGTAAGACCCCAGCCGTACGGGTACTGCGGGTCGTAGGAGGCATCGCCCACGTTGATCGGCTGCTGGGTCTCTGCCTTCGGCCACGTCACCGGCAGTCGCCCGCTGAACGGACGCTTGCCGAACAACACATCGGCAACACCGGCACCCTCGGTGCCCGGCAGCCACGACGCGACCAGGGCGTCGACCTCACCGAGCTGGTCCGCGATCACCTGCGGCCGGCCGGACACGATCAGGACGACACACTTCATCGCCGCGCAGACCTTGTCCACGGCTGCCCTGTCCGCATCGCTGAGCAGCAGGTCGTGACCGTTGCCGACGTCACCGATGCCCTCGGCGTACGGGCGCTCGCCGACCACGACGACACCGACATCGTGTCCCTCCAGCGGCGCCGAGGCGTCCTGGCTGAACGTTGCCGTCGGCACCACCTGCTTGATCCCGTCCAGGATCGTGGTGCCGGTCGTGGTGTTGCCGGAGCCACCCTGCCAGCTGATGCTCCAGCCGCCCATCTGGTTGCCCAGGTCGTTGGCGTTGCTACCGGCGACATAGACCTTGGAGGTCGATGCCAGCGGCAACACGTTGCCATCGTTCTTCAGCAGTACCTGGGACTTGGCCGCGGCCTCCCGGCCGACAGCCCGGTGCTCGGCCGAACCGATGGTGCTCAGCTTGCTGGTGTCAGAGTACGGCTGCTCGAACAGGCCGAGCTTGAACTTCTGCACCAGGATCCGGCTGACCGCGTCGTCGATCCTTGCCTGCGGCACCCGTCCGGCGGTGACCTCGCTGGTCAGCCCCTGGGTGAAGGCCTGGTAGTTCGTCGGCACCATGATCATGTCCAGCCCGGCGTTGATCGACGTCCGGATGTCGCTCGGGTAGTCCCCGGGCAGCTGGTCGATCGCCTGCCAGTCGCTGATCACGAAGCCGTCGAAGCCCATCTGGTTCTTCAGGACCCCGTTGATGAGTTCGGCGTTGCCGTGCATCTTTACCGGACCCTTGTCGTCACCGATGATGTCGACGCTCGAGTACGACGGCATCACGGTGCCGACGCCCAGGTCGACCGACGTCTTGAACGGGTCGAGGTGGATCGCCTGCAGTTGCTGCGGGGTGACCTCGGTGATGCCTTGGTCGATCTTGTAGGAACCGGTCGTCGAGGAGCCATACGTAGTGCCGCCGTCGCCGACGTAGTGCTTGGCGGTGGCGAGCACGTGGGTGTTCTGCTTCAACTGGCTTCCGTCTGCCTTGCCCTGCATGCCCGTGATGACCGTGGACATCGCCTTCACCAGGGCCGGGTCCTCACCGAAGCCCTCGTACGAGCGACCCCAACGGTCGTCGCGGATGACACAGAGGCAGGGAGCGAAGTCCCACGGGATGCCGGTGGCGCGGACCTCGGTGGCCGTCACCTCGCCGGTACGGCGGGACAGGTCGGGATCACGGGTGGCGCCCAGGCCGATGTTGTGCGGCAGGATCGTCGCGCCGATCACGTTGTTGTGCCCGTGCACCGCGTCGACGCCGTAGATCAGCGGGACCTGGAGCCGGGTCGCCTGCGCGTTCAGCTGGAAGTTGTCGATCATCGCCGCCCAGGAGGCCGGGGTGTTCGGCGAAGGCACCGAGCCACCACCGGACAGCAACGACCCGAGCGCGTACGTCGCGATGTCGGTCTTCTTCGACTGCACCGCGCCCCGCTCGGCCTGGGTCATCTGGCCGACCTTCTCCGCCAGCGTCATCCGGGAGAGCAGGTCCTTGACCCGCTTGGTCACCGGGAGCCGCTTGTCCAGGTATGGCAGGTCGTGGGCGTTGATCACCACCTGGGGCTGGGTGGCGGGAGCCTTCGCGCCGGTGACGGTGAGTTCCAGTGGAATGGTCTCGGCGACTTCGGCCGTCTTGTCCTTCCGGGTGACCACCTGGACGGTGTGGGACGCGCCGGACGGCGTACCGGCTGGGAATGTGAAAGCACCGGAGACCGGGTTGTAGTCGCTCGCCCCGGCGCTCCCGGTGCCGGTGCGGTACTCGACGATGACGGGCTCCTCGAGCGGGATGCTCCCGGTGGTGGCGACCGACACCTTGACCTGCGCGGTGCCGCCCTCCTTGACCGGGTAGACGCCCGCGTCGGTGACCACGCTGGCCTTGAGCGCCGGGTCGGCCTTGCCGAAGATCTCCACCTGGTCGATCGCGAACTCACCAGGAGTTCCGACCGGCATGGTGAAGGCGTAGCCCCACATCTGGGTCAGGTTCAGGACCTGGTCGATGCCGCCGACCGGCTGGTAGTCGCTGCGGTAGACCAGGTCGGCGAAGGGGATCTCGACCAGGTGCCAGCCCTGCCAGTCGTCGGTGAAACTGGTGTTCCACAGCTCCGAGGCCTCGGCGTTCGCACCGCCGTCCTTGATCTCGAAGGCGATCCGCTTACCCGATCCGGGCGGCAGCGGTGCGGTGTTCTGGCCGTACCACCAGAACCGGATGCCCTTGTACGCCGACCAGTCGCCCGGGTTCTGGTCGAAGGTGACGTCGTGGCTGAACCCGCCGTACCCGCTGATGTTGTACGTGCCGTGCAGCACCTTCTCGCCGACGGGTGCGTCCGCCCGGGTCTGCAGGTCCATCGTCGGCGGATCGTCGGCGTCACTACCCCAACCGAAGATCCCTGGACTGGGCGGCGACGCGAACGGCTCCGCCCCCTCGAACGCGGCCAGCACGGTCGGCACCGGGTCATCGGCAACCGCCTGCGAGGCGACTCCGAGGGGCAACAGTCCGGTCAGCAGCGCGGTGGTCGCGACCACCGCGGTACGGCGTCTGAAACGAATCGAGCGGAACACAGGCCAGCCGGCCATGGCGACTCCTCGGGCAAATCACTGCGCGAGCCTCACGCACGCGTCGCCTGATGCTCAGCCCCACACACCCCCCGGTCAACCCCTCCCCGGTTCCGGAACTAGAGCGCTCTCACCCTCCAAAGGGCTGAGGGCGTAGGTGACTGCTTCGGTGGGGGTGAGGGAGTGGCCGGTGGACCAGGCTTGGTTGAAGGTTTTGGGGGAGAGGGCTTGGGCGGTGGTGGTTCGGGTGTGTTCGAAGTGGGGGGCTTCGTCCGGCGGCCAGGCGGCGCTCTGGTCTCGTACCAGGTGGTCGGCTGCTGACAGCAACGTCGCGGCGCGTTCGTGGTGCCCGGTGGCGAGCGCGATGGCGGCCAGGCCGTTCAGGCAGTACGGGATCATCCAGCTGTCCCCGAGCCGATCCGCCAGCTGGAGGGCGTGGTCGGCGAGCTCTCTGGCTCGGGTGAGGTTGCCGAGTTGCCGCTCGACCATGCTCAGGTTGCCGGACTCGGCGGCGACTGTCCGGAGATCGCCCATCGCGTGCGCCAGTTCGAGCCGTCGCAGCATCCAGTCGCGCGCTTCGGGAAAGTCCGCGGTCATCTGTGCCGCGGCGCCCAGCAGATGCAGGGCGTTCGAGCGTCCCCGCTGGTCATTGGTTCTGGAGACCGCGTCGAGCGCCTCGAGACTCAGAGCCTGGGCGCGACCGATGTCGGTCCGGAGTTCGATCCGGGCGAGGCCGGTCCGGGCGAGCGCAACGCCGGTCGGGTCGGACAACCGGCTGGCGATCTCGAGGCTGCGTTGATGCAGATCCCGGGCTACCGCGTCGTCGCCTTGCCAGAACGCGAGCAGTCCCGCCTGGAACAGCGCCTCAGCGTGCGAGGCGTCCTCGACGCTCCGAGCGAGCAGGACATGATCGAGCCAGTCGCGACCATCGCCGATCCTGTCGGCGAACTGCCAGAAGTCGACAAGGGCGAGTGCCAGCCGGAGCGCTTCGTCGGTCCGGTCGTGGTCGATCAACCAGCCCAGCGCCCACTCGCACTCGCTGTAGATCCCACCCAGCTGGTCGAGCCACTTCGCCGCCTCGGCGCTTCTGAGGTGAGTGGCGGCTTCCTCAGCGGTGGTGAGCAGTTCCGTGGCTCGTGACATGCCGACCGATCCTTCATCCGGAGGGTCCCGCCGTACGTATCCCCTCGACGTACGGCGGGACTCGGCCGGTTAGTGGTAGAAGTACGGGTCCAGGACGTGGACCTCGGTGATGTTGTCCACCGGCATCCCGTTGGTTTCGGCGGCCTTGCGGATGGCCTCGGGGGAGGGGCCGTCGTAGATGCAGTACGTGGTCTTGTGATCCGGGCTGACGTAGGAGTGCACCCAGCTCACGCCGTGGACGGCGTTGCCGTCGACGACCTTCAGCAACCCCGCGGCACCTCTGTCGTTGACGGGAATCGCCAGGCCGTCCGGGAAGGTGCGTTCGACCAAGTAGCGGGTCATGTTCAGTTCCTTTCTCTCTTTGGCGTACTTCCGGAAAATCACAGGAGGTCGGCGAGCAGGGCGGCTGCCCGTGCGGCGCCGCCTGTTTCGACCGGGCGGTAGAGGACCTCTCGGCGGAGGTCCTTGACGATCGCCTCGGCGAGGGTGTTCGGGTCCGCTGCCTCGTCGTACAGGAGGAAGCGGCCGGCCGAGTACCGGTCCAATCGCTTGCGGACATGGAAGTTCTGCTCGAAGTGGTTGCGCAGCGGGACGTAGATGAACGGCGTACGGCTGGCCGTCAGCTCCATGCAGGTGGTCAGACCGCCTTGTACTACGGCCAGGTCCGCTGCGGCGAGGTGCTGGTAGAGGTTCGGCAGATAGCCGGCAACGGTCACTCCACGTCGGGGCGGTAGTGATGCAGGGTCGATCCGCGGTCCGGCCACGACGACGAACTGCAGTTCCGGGACCAGACGACGGGCCAGCGGTACTGCGTCGAGCACGCGCCGCAGCAGCGCAGTACCGACGCCGGACCCACCAACCGTCACCACGCAGAGCAGTGCATCCCGCGCGTAACCAAGCCTTTGCCGCAAGGCGTCCCGGTCCGCGACCTCGGCCGGATCGAACCCGGTGGCGTACCCCGAGAAGTCGAAGTTCGCGGAGGTCCATTCACGGATCCCGGGCAGCCCCGGACCGAAGGAGTCCTCGACGATGTCGTCCGGCTGGCCGATGAAGATCGACCGGTCGCGCAGCCGCCGGAACCGGGCCCGCTGCTCGATCATCTCCGCGTTGTAGTCGGCCGTCAGCGCGGCCTCGGGAGCACCGCCCGACGGCATCGGCAGCCAACCGACGAAGTCGGTCATCCACGCGTAGGCGAAGCGTTTGAGCTCCGGGTTCTCGTGCAGGAAGTAGTCGACGTCCCACGCCTCGTCGCTGACCACCAGGTCGTAGTGCTCGCCGTCGACGACGTCGTTGAACACCATGAAGTTGTTCACCAGGATCTCGTCCATCCGGCGGATCGCCTGGAACGCGTGCAGGTCGTGCTCGTCCGCCTCGAACTCGAGGTGGGCGGATTCGTTCGCCAGCCATCGCGACGCCGGATGGACGCGCTCGCCGGCGTCGTCCAGCACCTGCGTGACCGGATGCTGTGCCAGCCAGTCCACGTGCAGGTCCGGATGATGCTTCCTCAGTTCGCCGGCGATCGCCAGGTCGCGCCTGGCGTGTCCGAGACCGATCGGCGAGGAGAGATAGAGAGCGCGCTTCGGGCGGTTGAGCGGCCGCACCCAGGTACGCCGCGTCTGCGCCGGTGACACCTGATCGACGAACTCTTTGACCAGCCGGTTCACCAGGATCGGATCGCGGCCAGGGATGCCGTGGCCGCCGCCGGCGACCGTGACCAGCGAACCACCGGTCAGTTCGGCCAGCATGAGGCCCTCCGCGGGCGGCCGGATCCGGTCGTCGTCCCCGTGGACGACCAGCACCGGGCAGCTCACCGCACCCAGTTCGCGCCCGACATCGAGGGACCAGAACTCCTGGTCGGCGTAGGCACCGTCGCCCGAGGGCGCATCCGACTGGCCAGCTCCGCGCCCGTCGAACGTGATCACCCGGAAATGCCGGGCGAGATACGGCACCTGCGCCTTCCAGAAGCGTGATGGCACGATCGACCAGGTCGGCATCAACACCACGGTCGCCGCACCGTCGCCGTACACCTTGTACGCGACGGAAACGCCGTCCCTGTCGACCCACCCCTCGACATCAGGCTTCCGCGCCGCCCGCTCCCCGACCCCGACAGGCTGCTGAACCGTGCTCATCCTCGCCATCACTCCCCCCTGTGTGATGCCCAAGAACCTAGGCGCCCCCGCCCACCCATCGCATCAGGTGACCCACCTGGGCCGATCAACTGCCAAGAAGCGGGATGCGGCTGAGCACCTCAGGGCGCATGAAGGGACGACTCGACGCGGGGGAGTGGTGGAAGCGGACCAGTTCCGCGGCGGGGATGGTGGTTCGGCCGAGGTCGAGGGTGCGGCGGGCCGCTACCCAGTCGATCAGGTGCTGCGGGGAGGTCAGGTCGGTGGTGAAGTGGAGGAGGTTGAGGTACCAGATATCGCGGCGGCCGTCCGGCTGCTCATACCAGCCATCAGGGCCGAGAGCTTCGGCGAAGCGGTCCATCAAGAGATCGGCCTGAGGATCGAGAGGGACCGCGCACGCCATCACGGTCCCTTTGGTGAGCGTCAGACCAGTGACCTGGATCTGGGCCGGTCCGGTGTCAGCGGCTGCGGTGTGGAGGGCACTGCGGTAGCGCTGGATGACAGGCTCCGACAGGTCGACCTCTTGGCGGTAGGTCTCCAGTGCGCGGACTGTGAGGTGAGCCGAGCCGGCTTTGCCTGTATGCCAATGACCGGGTCCAGCCACCGCGCCGGCCTCGATGGTGAGTTGGTCGAGGCGAAGGCCGAGGTCGCTGTCAGGTGGAGGGCGGAGTACGACGGCGACGGGCCAGCGGCCGCCTTCGGTGGGTGGTGAGTCGCGTTGATGCCGCTGGGCGGAGATCTGCGGCACGGCCTCGTCGAAGAGTTGGTCGAACTTGTTCGTTCGGACGTCGATGGTGTGCGCCTCCCGGTCCGGCGCCCGCTCTGCTCGGGCGCTCGATCCGGTACGACGCTCAGCGGGGTCCGGTGGTTCGTCGTCGTGACGGGATTCAGAAGGTGGGGTTGTTCGATTGAGAGGGGATCCCGTTGGTGGAGTGCTGGACCGGTTCAGTGTGCGGGCGGAAGGATGGTGGCATGACCTCACGTTTCGGGATTTTCGTACCTCAGGGCTGGAAGATGGACCTCGCCGGGATCGCCGATCCGGTCGAGCAGTGGGAGGCGATGACCGCGGTCGCGCAGCGGGCGGACGAGGGCTCCTGGGACTCGATCTGGCTGTTCGACCACTTCCACACCGTGCCGGAGCCGAGCACGGAGAGCACCTTCGAGTGCTGGACCGCCACCGCGGCGCTGGCCCGCGACACCAAGCGGGTGAACATCGGCCAGATGGTCGGCTGCAACGGCTACCGCAACCCCGCGCTCTACGCGAAGATCGCCTCCACCGTGGACGTGGCCAGCCACGGCCGCCTGTACGCCGGGATCGGCGCGGGGTGGTACGAGCACGAGTGGAAGGCCTACGGCTACGAGTGGCCCGAACTGAAGGACCGGATGGGCGCGTTCCGGGAGGCCACCGAGATCATCTACAAGATGTGGACCGAGAACGAGCCGGTCTACCAGGGCAAGCACTACTCGATCGACAAGCCGATCAACGAGCCGAAGGGTGTCCGCAAGCCGCACCCGAGCTTCTGGATCGGCGGCGGTGGCCCCAAGGTCACGCTGAAGCTGGTCGCGCAGTACGGCGACGCGGCGAACATCGGCGGCGGCAACCCCGCGGTGATCAAGGAGAAGGCGGCCATCCTCAAGGCCCACTGTGACGAGCTCGGCCGCGACTACGACGAGATCATCAAGTCGACCGGGATCAACGCGTTCCCGATCGACAAGGGTGACGACCCGCAGAAGGCGACCGCGAAGGCGCTCGGCCCGATGAACTGGGAGAAGTTCGCCGGCGACAACCTGATCGCGACCGAGGACGAGATCGCGGACAAGGTGGAGGCCGCGCTCGAGGCCGGCGCGAACTACGTCATCTTCTATGTGCCGGGCGTCGCCTACGACCTCGACCTGGTCGACCGGATCGAGCAGGTCGCCAAGCGTTTCGCCTGATGCTTGTACTGCCTGCCGGTTGGCAGGATCTGGTCATGGCGGGTCTGCGCCAGCGTTATTGATGGACTGTGGCTGGAGGCAACTGCGAGGCTCGCAGGAATGACCTCACGTCGGGTGGGGGCATCAGTGAAGGGCCCCCTGTGCGACCGCCACGCCTTGCTGTCACCTTGACCTCCGCTCTGACGGTCGGCGCCCTGCTGGCGTCGGCCGTCACAGCTGCCCACGCTGTGGTTCCACCTACTGGTGGGTCCGGTACTCCGGGCCCGGCCGCGCAGCCGACTCCGGGCGCGAGTACGCACCGGATCACCTTGATCACCGGTGACGTCGCCGAAATCACCACGACCGCCGACGGCAAGCGGTCCGCGCATCTGGTGGGTGGTGGCAACTACTACCTCGGCGACTTCGAGGACGAGCTCACCCTGGTCCCGATCGAGGCCTACCCGATGCTGGTCGAGGGCCGGCTGGACGACCGGCTGTTCAATCTGACCCAGTTGGTTGCCCAGGGCTACGACGACGCGAAGATGGCGAACCTGCCCTTGATGCTCACGGCGCCGGCCACCTCACGCAGCGCGCCTCAGACCCCCGAGGCGGCGACCAGGCGGCTGACCCTGGCGAGTGTCGGCACCACCGCGGTGACGGTGGACAAGACCCAGGCCAAGGACTTCTGGAACGGTGTCAAGAGCACCAAGACCCGCAGCGGCGTCAGTAAGATCTGGCTGGACGGCAGGACCTACGCGACGCTGGATCGCTCGACGAAACAGATCGGTGCCCCGACAGCCTGGAAGGCCGGGTACGACGGAGCCGGGGTCAAGGTGGCCGTACTGGACACCGGCTACGACGAGTTCCACCCGGACCTGAAGAAGCAGGTCGTCGGCTCGAAGAGCTTCGTCGACGGCGAGACCGTCCAGGACGGTCACGGTCACGGTACCCACACCGCGTCGACGGTCGCGGGCCTCGGCGCCGCGTCCGACGGCAAGCGCAAGGGGGTCGCTCCGGGGGCCGAGCTGCTGATCGCCAAGGTGCTGGGCGATGGCGGCAGCGGACTCGACTCGGGGATCATGGCCGGGATGGAGTGGGCGGTCGAGCAGGGCGCCAAGGTGGTCAGCATGAGCCTGGGCAGTCTGCCCTCGGACGGCACTGATCCGATGAGCCAGGCGGTCGACCGGTTGTCGGCCTCCAGCGATGCGCTCTTCGTGGTCGCCGCGGGCAACTCGGGCGAGGAGGAGACCGTCGGTGCGCCCGGGGCCGCCGCGGCCGCGTTGACGGTCGGCGCGATAGATCGTGACGACAAGCTGGCCTACTTCTCCAGCCGTGGACCGCGGCTGGGCGACGGCCTGCTGAAGCCCGAGGTGACAGCACCCGGTGTCGAGATCGCCGCTGCCCGTGCAGCCGGCACCAGCGCGGGCCGTGACCTCGACGAGTACTCCACGACGATGAGCGGTACTTCGATGGCCGCGCCGCACGTGGCCGGTGCCGCGGCGATCCTGGCGCAGAAGCACCCGGAGTGGACCGGGGAGGAACTGAAGGCCGCGCTCGTCGCCACTGCGGTCTCCGGCGAGGGCGCGACCGCGGCGCAGCAGGGACTAGGACGGATCGATATCCCGAAGGCCCTTGACCCCAAGATCCTCACCGACACGGCGAACCTGTCGCTCGGAGATCTGTCCTGGACGGGTGACGCACCCGCACCGGTGCGCCGTGAGATCGCCTATCGCAACAACTCGCGGTCGCCGGTCACCCTCGACCTGTCTGTCGACGTGAAGTCACCGGGTGGCGTCCGCCCGACGCTGAAGGTCAGCCCGGCGAAGCTGAGGATCGCCCCGGGCGCCAGCGCGTCGGCCTCGGTGACGCTGGACCTGGCGAAGACCGAGTCGGCGAAGTACGCCGGTGCGGTGATCGCCCGGGCCGGCGGCACGGCGTACCGGGTGGGACTCGGGTTCGCTGCCGGTGGCCGGTTGAACCAGGTGACGGTGAAGGGCATCGGCCGGGACGGCTTGCCCGATGCTCCCGTCGGCACGGAGTACGGCGGCGTGCAGCTGTGGAACCACAACACCGGACGCCCGCAGAATGTCAGATTCGACGGGTCCGGCAGCCGCACCCTGGCAGTACCGACCGGGCGCTACAGCGTGATGGCCTACGTGATGGGCAGCGACGTCACGGGGAGGACCAACGAGGTCACACTGCTTGGCGATCCGGACGAGCTGATCAGCACGGATCGCACCTTCGTCTTCGACGCCCGCAAGGCGAACAAGGTGACGGTCAGAACCCCGCGGGAGACGGTGGCGAACAACATCACGCTCGCCTGGCATCGCAAAGTCGGAGCCCGGGCCGCTGTATCGGGCTTCACCCTCGATCGAGAGGTCACCGGCGGCATCTACGTGCAGGACTTCGGCAAGGTGACCAATGGGACCTTCCAGGTTGTCCAGCGCTGGGATCTGGAACAGCCGATGCTGACCGTCGACGTGCTCGGCGCAGGCGGCTTCAGGTTGCCGCCACCCGATCCTGGAAACATCCGGACCCCCTTCGTGGGCACGGAGGAGCTTCGGCTCTTCAACGGTGGCGACGGCACCGCCGCGGAGCTGAAGGGCGCCGAGGGCGAGATCGCCCTGATCCGCTATCTCGACTATTTCTCAGTCAACGCGCAGGTCCAGGCGGCCAAGGACGCGGGCGCCAGGGCGGTCTTCATGTACAACGACCAACCGGGTTTCTGGAACACCAGTACCGAGAGCGGCATCCCGTTCTACCTGCTACGCCAGCCGGAGGGAATGAAGCTGCTCGACCTGCTGACCAAGCGCGACGTCACGCTGCGGCTCGCCGGTCTGCAGGGCCCCACCTACCGCTATGAGCTGGCCGCGGGGCCGTCGGTGATCCGCGGCCCGCAGGTCTACGACTTCGCCAAGCTGCGGCCCGCCGCGGTGACGACCGACTTCCACCAGGTCGACGCCTGGAACCTGCATGAGGAATGGCTCTCGGCCCACCTTCCGGGGATCTCCACCGCCTGGGTCTCCGGCCGGTACATTCCTGGCTCGGTGACCCGGACCGACTACCTGGCCAGCGATGTGCCGGGAGCCCAGTGGTCGACCAAGCGCGTGGCCGGCGAATGGAACTTCACCGGAGTCTCCAACAGTGTCCCGCGCGGCTACCGGCCGAACGAGAAGGTCACCGGCGATTGGTGGGAGGCGATCTCCCGTCCGGCCGTTCCGCCGGTCGCCGGCGGCGAGGCTGACGGGATGCCGGTGGCCCGGTTCGAGAACGCGATCCGGGTGGCGATCCCGCAGTACGTGAACGGCGATCGCACTGGGTACGGCTGGGCTGACGGGGGTGACACGACCTCGATCGCGCTGAGCAGCAACGGTAAGCAGTACGGGAGCAAGAACTGGTCGGTCGCGCAGTTCCCGGTGCCGAAGCACGATGCCTGGTACGACCTCACGCTGGACGTGAAGCGGGCTGACAACAGTTGGGCGAAGACGTCGACGGCGACGCGGACCGCCTGGCGGTTCAAGTCCGGTCCGACCAAGACGCGGGCGGTGCTGCCGTTGGTCCAGGTGGACTATGCGTTGAGCACCGGCGCCGACAACGCCGTACCGGCCCGGGGTGGCACTTGGCTTGGGCTCAAGCCTGGCTACCAGCCGGGAGCCAGCGGTCCGGGACGGTTCCAGACCACGGCGGAAATCTCGTACGACGGGCAGTCGTGGCAGAGACTGCGTCTGCAGCAGAGTGGCCCGGGGAGCGAGCTCGGCGTCAAGCTGCCGGCGGCCCCGACCGGCGCCAAGGCCGTCAACCTCCGGGTCACCGTGGCGGACAAGGCGGGCAACGAGATCACCCAGACGATCGAGAAGGCCTGGCTGCTGAACTGACCGGCCATCGAGAAGGTCTCGGCCGCCGACAAAGTGAGGAATTCTCAAGTAAGCGCTTGACCATGAAGAGGGCGACGCCACGAAGCCGGGGGGAGGGGCTCCGTGGCGTCGCCAGCGACGCGCCAAGGGAGGGGTGGGGGCAGGCGCGCCGGTCTGTGGGGCTCAGTTCCCGAGGATTCCTCCTCCTAGGAGACCGAGCAGACCCAGCAGCGAGAGCAGATTGCGGATCACCTGGTCGACCGCGGCGGTGCCACCGGTCTGGAAGGCGGTCACGCACTTCTGCAGTTGAGCCTGGGTCGGGTTCGTGATGGTCACCTTCGACATCTCGGACTGACAGTACTGCGCGGCCTTGGTCAGCTCGGTCAGCGTGCTACCGACTGTGCCCACCACCAGGCCGGCCGCGGTCTGCAGCGTCGCCACACCTGGTTGGGCCGGCGTCGAGGGCGGGGTGCTGGGCTTGCCTGTCGGCGGCTTGCTCGTCCCGGGCTTGCTGGTGCCAGGCTTGCTCGGGGTCGGCGTGCTGCCTGGCTTCTTGGTCGGGTCGCCGCCCGGCTTGGTGGTGCCTTCCGTGGTGCCCGGGGTCGGCTTCACCAGGCCCGGATAGATCGGCAGGTCGATCGCCTGCGGCAGGTTGTCGTCCGCCGGGGCGTCGATGGTCGGGTCGTCGATCCCGCCGTCGGCCCGCTCGATGCCCTGCCCGTCGCTCTCGGTCCCGTTGCCGACCGCGATCCAGCTACCACCCGCGTACGCCTTGGCGATGCTGAGCACCAGGTCGACGTACTGCTGGGAGTGGTTGTACCGAAGGACGGCCTGGTTCAGGTCGCCGGCCTTGGTCAGGTCGGCGGTGCCCGAGCACAGGTAGACGCCGGTCGACATCGCCGCGTCGTCGATGTCCTGCGGGTTCCTGACGCCGTCGCCGTCACCGTCGACACCCATCGAACGCCAGGTGCCGGGGATGAACTGCATCGGTCCGACGGCCCGGTCGAAGGCCGAGTCGCCGTCGAACTTGCCCGCGTCCGTGTCGCTGATCCGCGCCGTGCTCACGCCGTCGAGCCGCGGGCCGTAGATGCCCGGCGTCGCCACGCCGCTGGTGGTCAGCGAGTTCCCGCCGAAGCGGCCGTGGTTGGACTCGACCCGGCCGATCGCGGCCACCAGGGTCCAGGGCAGCCGGCAGACCGGGTCGACCTGGGCCAACACCTGCTGGGCCCGCGAGTACGCCTTCAGTGCCGCGGTCGGGATGCCGTTGCGGGACAGTCCGGAGATCACCTGCGTCGGCTGCTCCCCGGGGTCCACGCCGTTGCCGACGCTGCCGGGAACCGGCACGTTCGCCGGGTCCGCGAACGGCTGTTTCGGTACCACCACGGGGTTGTTGACAACCCCCCGATCCAGCGCCGCGGTCGCGACGGCCGGATCATCCGTGGCACTGACGGTGAATGCGCTCGCGAACAACGCCAGCGGAACGAGCGGCGCCACCTGACGCCACCCGCCACTCGTGGCGCGACGCTTGCCCTTCGCCATCGATGATCCCCTCCGTGCCTCATCGACCTGCCCCGCCCCACGCTGCGGACACGTCTACCAAATCGGTCCCGATCACAGCCCGTATCTGGTCTAACGTCCGTTCCCTGCGTGGGTTACGGGTGGACGCGGACAGTGCCCGGGCGGTCACCGGGTACCCATACTGGCGCGTAACAACCGACAAGTGAAGCCCCCAATCGCTACTTACCGGCCGAAGGGACGTTGGTAAGCGTGGTCCCCGCCCACCGGACGCACAGGTCTGTCGGGGAGAATGGCCGCCGTGTCCGTTCACACCGAGCATTCCGCCAGCCTGTTCGATCGAGCCTCCGCCGTGACGCCGGGCGGGGTGAACTCCCCGGTCCGCGCCTTCCGTGCCGTCGGTGGGACGCCGCGCTTCATGGCCTCCGGTGAGGGATGTCACATCACCGATGTCGACGGCAACGACTACGTCGATCTGGTCTGCTCATGGGGCCCGATGCTGCTGGGCCACGCCCATCCCGAGGTGACGGCCGCCGTCCAAGCGGCGGTCAGCCGCGGCACGTCGTACGGGACTCCCACGCAGGCGGAGGTGGAACTGGGCGAGGAGATCGTCGCCCGTACTCCGGTGGAGAAGGTGCGGCTGGTCTCGTCGGGTACCGAGGCAACCATGTCCGCGCTGCGACTGGCCCGTGGCACCACCGGCCGGGCCAAGATCGTCAAGTTCGCCGGCTGCTACCACGGACATGTGGACGCGTTGCTCGCCCAGGCCGGCTCCGGCGTGATCACCCTCGGCATCCCCGGTACGCCGGGAGTCACGGAAGCCACCACGGCCGACACGATCGTCCTTCCCTACAACGACCAGGCCGCGGTCAGCCAGGCGTTCGCGGAGTACGGCGACCAGATCGCGGCGGTGATCACCGAGGCGTCGCCCGGGAACATGGGGGTCGTCCCGCCGCAGGACGGCTTCAACGCGTTCCTGGCCCGGACCTGCAAGGACAACGGCGCGCTGTTCATCTCCGACGAGGTGATGACCGGCTTCCGGATCACCCGGTCCGGCTGGTACGGCGTGGACGGGGTCGAGCCGGATCTGATGACGTTCGGCAAGGTGATGGGCGGTGGTTTCCCGGCAGCCGCATTCGGAGGCCGGGCGGAGATCATGTCGAACCTGGCTCCGGAGGGCTCGGTCTACCAGGCGGGCACGCTGTCGGGGAACCCGATCGCGACGACCGCCGGCCTGACGACGTTGCGGCTGGCAACGGACGACGTCTACGCGAGGATCGACGAGACCTCCGCGACCATCCAGCGGCTGGTCGCCACCGCGCTGGACAAGGAAGGTGTGCCGCACGTCATCCAGGCCGCCGGGAACCTCTTCAGCGTCTTCTTCGTGGAGTCCTCGGAAGCTCCTCGACCGATCCGGGACTTCGCCGGGGCGAGTGCCCAGGTGCTGCCCAGGTTCGCCGCGTTCTTCCATGCCATGCTGGACGCCGGTGTCTACCTGCCGCCGAGTGCCTTCGAAGCCTGGTTCGTGAGTGCGGCGATAGACGACGACGCACTGGCCACACTCGAGACAGCGTTGGCCGGGGCAGCCCGGGCAGCGGCAGCAGTAGAGAGCTGAAGGGATCCGTAGCGGTGACCGAAACGACGGTCGTGCACCTGATGCGTCACGGCGAGGTGGACAACCCGACCGGCGTGCTCTACGGCCGGATCCCCGACTTCCATCTGTCCGAGCTCGGCCGCAAGATGGCCGACCGGGTCGCCGAGCACGTGGCCGGCCGCGACATCGTGCACCTGGTCAGCTCGCCGCTGGAGCGGGCCCGGGAGACGATGGAGCCGATCGCCACCACGCTCGGCCTGACCCCGGACATCGACGAGCGGGTGATCGAGGCCGCGAACCTGTTCGAGGGCAAGAAGTTCGGCGTCGGGGACGGCGCGCTGCGCAACCCGACCGCCTGGTGGCTGCTGCGGAACCCGTTGAAGCCGTCCTGGGGTGAGCCGTACCAGCAGCTCGTCCGGCGGATGCGGGACGCGATCGAGACCGCCCGGCAGAAGGCCGCCGGGCACGAGGCGCTGATCGTCTCGCACCAGTTGCCGATCTGGATCGTCCGGTCCGCTGTCGAGGGCCGCCGGCTGGCGCACGACCCACGGAAGAGGCAGTGCAGTCTGGCCAGCCTGACGTCCTTCACCTTCCACGGGGACTCGATCGTGTCGGTGGGCTATGCCGAGCCGGCCAAGGACCTGCTGCCGGTGAAGAACCCGAAGAAGTTCGTCGGAGGCGCCTGATGCGACGGACTGCGCTGGTGCTGGCGGGGCTGCTGGTCGGGCTGACGGCGTGCAGTACGGGGCAGCAGGCGAGTGACAACCGGGACGGGCAGACCGGATTCGTGAGCGACAGCGGACGGGTGGCGACGTTCGTGCCGGACAAGCGCGTGGCGGCCCCGGCGTTCGGCGGCGAGACCCTGGACGGCGCTCAGTGGAACCTCGACGACCACCGCGGCAAGGTCGTGGTGATGAACGTCTGGGGTTCCTGGTGCCCGCCCTGCCGGGCCGAGGCGCCCGACCTGAACGCCGCGTCGAAGGAGCTGGGCTCCTCGGTGCAGTTCATCGGGCTGAACAACCGTGACCTGGACATGGCTCAGGCGAAGAAGTTCGTCGAGGCGTTCGGGGTCGGGTTCCCGAGCATCTACGACCCGAACGGCAAGCAGTTGCTCAAGTTCCGTGGCCAGATCACGGCGTCCGCGATCCCGAGCACGCTGGTGATCGACAAGAACGGAAAGGTGGCTGCGCGCGTGCTGGGGCCGGTCACCAAGGAGACCCTGGTCGGCATGGTCCAAGATGCGGCCGCTGGCTGACCGGAATGGCTGAACACAGTGGGTGAGTGGTTCGCGCAGTCCATGACGGGCTCGATGCTGGTGGCACTGCCGATCGCGGTGCTGGCCGGAGCGATCTCGTTCTTCTCGCCGTGCGTGGTGCCGTTGCTGCCGGGCTACCTCTCCTATGTGACCGGGCTGTCCGCCGCCGAGCTGGGCACGGAACGCCGCGGCCGGATGCTGGCCGGGACCAGCCTGTTCGTCGCGGGATTCTCGGCCGTCTTCATCCTGACCGGTGTGGTGTTCGGTGCCATCGGCAACGCGATGCTGGATCACCAGACCGTGATCACCAGGGTGCTCGGCGCCGCGACCGTAGTACTGGGGCTGGTCTTTCTTGGTGGGTTCGGATTCCTGCAGCGGGACGTGCGGGTGCACCGGGTTCCAGCGGTTGGGATCGCGGCGGCGCCTCTGCTCGGGGTGTTGTTCGGGTTCGGGTGGACTCCTTGTATCGGCCCGACACTCGGTACGGTGATGAACCTGGCCGCGACGGAGGGCAGTGCCGGCCGGGGTGCCGCACTGGCGCTGGTGTTCAGCCTTGGGCTGGGCATCCCGTTCATCGTGGCCGCGTTGGCCTTCCGCCGGATGCTCGGGGCCGTCGCCTGGGTGCGCAAGCACCAGGTGCTGGTGATCAGGATCGGCGGCGTCCTGATGATCGCCGTAGGAGTACTGCTGCTGACAGGGGTATGGGATTCGATGACCGCCGATCTCAGGCAATGGGTCGCCAACTTCGGGTCGGCGGTGTGAGATGACGGACGTCAAGGACCGGGTCGACAGTCCGGCCCCGCCGGACCTGCCCAAGCTGGGCCTGGTCGGCTGGCTGCGCTGGACCTGGCGGCAGTTGACCTCGATGAAGACGGCCCTGGTGCTGCTCTTCCTGCTCGCGCTCGGCGCGGTGCCGGGGTCACTGATCCCGCAGACCGCGATCGACCCGATCAAGGTGTCCGACTTCTTCGAGGCGCACCCGAAGCTCGGGCCGTTCTACGACAAGCTCGGCCTCTTCGACGTCTACAAGTCGCCGTGGTTCTCCGCTATCTACCTGCTGCTGTTCATCTCGCTGATCGGTTGCGTGGTGCCGCGGCTGCAGGTCTACCTGAAGGCCTTGCGGGCGCGACCCCCGAAGCCGCCGCGCAACCTGAACCGGTTGGCGGGGTACCAGCGGTTCGAGCCGGCCGCGGACGACGACGTACTGGAGCTGGCGGCGAGGGAGCTTCGCCGGCGGCGCTTCCGGGTGCAGTCGTACGACGGTGCGATCGCCGCCGAGCGCGGGTATCTCCGCGAGGCCGGCAACCTGCTCTTCCACTTCTCCTTGATCCTGGCGCTGATCGGCGCCGCGTGGGGTGCGCTCCTCGGCTACCGCGGCACCGTGTTGGTTGTCGTCGGCAACGGTTTTTCGAACTCGATCGCGCAGTACGACGACTTCAGCCCGGGCCGGGTGTTCAACTCCGACGACCTGCCGCCGTTCTACCTGAAGGTGAACGAGTTCACCGCCAAGTTCCAGACCGACGGACCGCAACGCGGCGCGGCCACGGAGTTCAACGCGAACATCACCTACCAGACCACCCCGGACGCACCGGAGCAGTCGTACGACCTGCGGGTGAACCACCCGCTCAAGGTGGACGGCACCAACGTGCACCTGCTCGGCCACGGGTACGCGCCGCGGGTCACTGTGAAAGACGGCAAGGGCCAGATCGCGTACTCCGGTCCGGTGCCGTTCCTCCCGCAGGACAGCAACTTCTCGTCGTTCGGCGTGGTGAAGGCACCGGATGCGCGGCCCGAACAACTCGGCTTCGAAGGGTTCTTCCTACCGACCGCGGTGATCGACCAGCGCGGGCCGGTCTCGGTCTTCCCCGACGCGCTGAACCCGGCCCTGGTGATGACCGGGTACTACGGCCGGCCGGCCACGGAGACTGGCAAGCCACAGTCGGTGTACCAGCTCGACAAGTCGAAGCTGACGCAGTTCGACGACGGCAAGGGTGACAAGCTGCGGTTCCAGCTGGCTCCGGGGCAGAGCGTCAACCTGCCGGACAACCGCGGCTCGCTCACCTTCGATTCCTACGATCGCTGGGTGAAGCTGCAGATCAGCCACACTCCCGGACTCAACCTCGCCCTGGCCGGGATCCTGCTGGCCATCCTCGGGCTGATGGGTTCGCTGTTCATCCACCCACGCCGGACCTGGGTGCGGGTACGGACCGAGGACGGGCGTACCGTGGTCGAGGTCGCCGGCCTGGACCGGGGTCCCGAGCGCGGTCTCGGCGACGAACTCCAGGCCATCGCACAAGCTTTGACAACGGACGACTTGAAGAAGCAGGAGCAGCCATGAGCCCGGAGGCCTTCGCGCACGTCTCCAACCTGGTCATCCCGACTGCCACCGTGATCTATGCGCTGGCGATGATGTCGCACGCGCTCGAGTGGGCGATGGGCCGGGCGGTCACCAGTACCGTGACTACCGCGGCCGAGGTGAAAGCCGTCGCGCTTGTCGGAGCCACGGAGGCGGGCGCGGGCGTAGTACCGGCTGCTGCCGCACCTTCTGCTGGTTCTGGTTCTTCTGGCTCGGTCGCTGCCGGGAGCAGGTCCGAGCGGGCCGAGGCGGCGAGCCGGGTTGGGTTGCTGCTCACCTGGCTGGCCTTCCTGCTGCACCTGACCGGGGTGCTCACTCGTGGTCTCGCTGCCGAGCGGGTGCCGTGGGGCAACATGTACGAGTTCACCATCACGTCGTCGCTTGCGGTCGCCGCCGTCTACCTCCTCTTCGTGCACCGCTACAAACTGCAGTGGCTCGGACTCGGCGTCACTCTGTTCGTCGCAGCCGTCCTCGGGCTCGCGACGCTCGCGCTGTACACCCCGGCCGGTCCGCTGGTGCCGGCGCTGCACTCGTACTGGCTGGTCATCCACGTCTCCGCCGCCGCGATCTCCGGTGGTGCCTTCACCATCGGCGGGCTGGTCTCGATCCTGTACCTGGTGAAGTCGCGCGCCGAGCGCCGTGTCCTCACCGGCGGCACGATGTCGGCCTCGCTCCGACGGCTGCCGAGTGCGGAGTCGATGGACGGTACGGCGTACAAGGTGCTCGCGTTCGCCTTCCCGCTGTGGACCTTCGGCGTGCTGGTCGCCGGGCCGATCTGGGCGGAGTACGCCTGGGGCCGGTACTGGGGCTGGGACCCCAAGGAGGTCTGGTCGCTGGTCACCTGGGTCGTGTACGCCGCTTACCTGCACGCCCGCGCGACGGCAGGGTGGCGTGGTCGCCGGGCGGCCACGATCGCGATCGTGGGCTGGTTCGTCTTCATCTTCAACTTCGTCGGCGTGAACCTGCTGGTCTCGGGCCTGCACTCGTACGCCGGAGTCTGACCATGAAGGAATTCGCCATCTACACCGGCCTGCGGGCAGCCTTGTTCGCGGTCTGCTTCGCAGTGCTCTGGTTCGCCCTGAACAACTGGCTGTCCATCTTCCCGCTGCTCCTGATCGCCCTGATCGTTTCGTCGATCCTGTCGATCTTCGTCCTCCGCGCCGCCCGCGATCGCCTGGCCGGCAGCATCGAACAACGCGCCGCGCGGATCGCCCAGCGGATGGAAGCCGCTCGTCGCGCCGAGGACGACGACTGACCTGAGCGTGAATCCTGCGTACCACTGCTCAAGTGGTACGCAGAGTGACGTATGCCACTCCTGACTTTCTCCGAAATTCGTTTGTGCAAACCTTCACATGAGTCGTACCGTGGTGGATGAAACGAAACCGTTTCGTTCTATCAGCTACTAACTGCTCACACAGGGTGATCAAACGACCATGACAGATGTTGCTGCACTCGGTCCACGCCACCGGCCCCGGGTCGAAGGCGGTCGCGAGGACGAGATCCTCGACGCGACCGTCGAACTCGTCGCGGAACTGGGCTACGACCGGCTGACCATGGACGCGGTGGCGACGGCTGCCAAGGCCAGCAAGGCAACGCTGTACCGGCGCTGGTCGACCAAGGCGGAGCTGGTGGTCGATGCCGTCAGCCGGGCCAAGGGTTGTCCGGTGCCGGACGACATCGACACCGGGAGCCTGCGCGGCGACCTGATCTCGATCTCGTGTTGCGAGGGTGGGTTCACCTCCGAGATGCCGATGTCGCTGATGGCCGGTCTGCTGACCGCGCTGCACCGTGACAACGAGCTTGAACGGGCCTTCCAGGAGCGCTTCGTCGCACCGCGGCAGGCCGTGGTGGCCCGGGTCTACGAACGTGCGGTGGGGCGGGGTGAGATCGCAGCCGGCGTCGACGTCGAACTGCTCTCGCAGACGCTGCCCGCCCTGATGATTCATTACTCCTTCATCCTCGGGATCGAACCGACGGATGAGCTTGTTCTCCGGGTGATCGACAACGTGATCCTGCCTGCGGCGCGGGGGTCGCAGGCTAGCTGACCGGTGAGGGGCCGGATTCAGCGACCAACTAAGCCAGTAACCAAGAGGGGATATATCCGCATGTCAGAAGACGTCATCAAGGCCGATCCGCCGGAGCCGGCGGCGGTCGACGCGGCCGCGCCAACGCACGGCCACCGCAACCTCGGCATCGCGCTCGCGCTGATCAGCATGGCGCAGCTGATGGTGGTGCTGGACGGCACCATCGTCAACATCGCGTTGCCGCACATCCAGACCGATCTCGGCTTCAGCAACGCCTCGCTGCCGTGGGTGGTCAACGCCTACGCGCTGGCCTTCGGTGGTCTGCTGCTGCTCGGCGGACGGATCGGGGACATCCTCGGTCGCCGCAAGGTGTTCATCTTCGGCGTCGTGCTGTTCGGCGTCGCCTCGTTCATCGGCGGTATCGCGCAGAACGAGACCGTGCTGCTCGCCAGCCGGATCCTGCAGGGCCTCGCGGCCGCGGCGGCCTCGCCGAACGCGCTCGCACTGATCACCACCACCTTCCCGGCCGGGAAGGAGCGCAACCGCGCGATGGGTGTGTACGCCGCGATGTCGGGTGCCGGTGCTGCCGTCGGCCTGATCCTCGGTGGTCTGCTGACCGAGGCATCCTGGCGCTGGACCTTCTTCATCAACACCCCGATCGGCCTGATCGTGGCCGTGCTGGCGGTCCGCTACCTGGGTGAGTCTGCTCGCCAGACCGGCAAGTTCGACCTGCCGGGCGCGGTCACCGGAACCCTCGGTCTCACCGGCCTGGTCTACGGCCTGACCCACGCCGCACAGGAAGGCTGGTCGGACCCGGTCACGCTCGCCTTCATCATCGGCGGTGTGGCGCTGATCGGGATCTTCCTTGCTCTCGAGGCGCGCTCGAAGCACGCCCTGATGCCGTTCCGGATCCTGGCGAACAAGACCCGCGGGGTCAGCTTCATCGCCATGCTGGTGGTCGGCGCGGCGCTGTTCTCGATGTTCTACTTCCTGGGCATCTACATCCAGAACATCATGGGCTACAGCGCGCTGGAGACCGGCTTCGCCTTCCTGCCGTTCAGCTTCGGCATCGTGGTCGCGGCCCAGGTCGGTTCCACCCTGATCGCCAGGATGGACCCGCGCTGGATCGCCGGCGTCGGTGCGGCACTGGCCGCGGGCGGCATGTTCGGCTTCACGCAACTCGAGGTCGACTCCGGCTACGCCACCCACCTGCTGCCGTACATCCTGCTGCTCTCGTTCGGCATGGGCCTGATCTTCGTGCCGCTCACCCTTACCGCGGTCAGTGGCGTGGCGGACGAGGACTCCGGCGTCGGTTCCGCAGTACTGAACACGGTGCAGCAGATCGGTGGTGCGATCGGCCTGGCGCTGCTGGGCACGGTCTCCACCACCGCCATCAAGGACAGGTTCACCGAGCTGGCACCGGGGCTGCAGAAGGCCGCGGAGTCCGGGCAGTCGCCGGAACAGATCAAGCAGCTCGAAGGACAGTTCACCGCGCTCGCCACCACGCACGGCTTCACCAGGGCCTTCATGTTCTCGGCCTTCATGTTCGTCGGCGTCGCGATCGTCATCTTCTTCGGCCTCTCGGTCAAGCACAAGGACCTGGCCTCCGACGGCAAGCCCGGCGTCCACGTCGGCTAACGCCACCCCAATCGAAGGGCCGCACCTACCGCGGGTTCACATGGTCGTCGCAACACCTCGATCTGAGGAGTTGCGGCGGCCATGTCGTTTTTGGAGGACTTCGAGCGGTGCGGCCCTTCACCATCTATCTTGTCCGATGTGTCGCACCTGGTGATCATTCGGGGAAACTCCGCGTCGGGAAAGTCAACGCTGGCGCTGGAGCTCCAGCGTGCACTCGGGCCCGGTACGGCCAACGTCGGGCAGGATCACCTCCGGCGCGTGATCCTGCGCGAGCACGACGTACCGGCCGGCGACAACATCGATCTCATCGCCGAGACCGTGCGGTACTGCGCCGGTATCGGCTACAACGTGATCCTCGAAGGCATCCTGTACTCCCCGCACTACGGCACGATGCTGCGCCGGTTGGTCGGGGAGCATCCAGGCCCCAGTCATGTGTTTTACCTCGATGTGCCCCTCGAGGAGACGCTGCGCCGCCATGAACGCGGCGCGATGGCGGTCCCCTCCGACAAGCTCCGTGAGTGGTACCACCGTCTCGATCTTCTGGACGTACCTGGAGAGGTCACCGTCGACGGCTGCGCCGGCACGGAACAAACGCTCGCCTTCGTTCTTGATCGGATCGGCCCGGTGACGCCAGTACGGCGGGACCTCGACGCGGCACGATTCCTGTAGAACCTATTAGATGATGCGCATCCGACGCCATCCCCTCGTCAGTTGCCTATCGCAATCATATGGCCACGGCTGCACACGCTTACAGGCAAGGGGATTCGGCATCTCAGGACGGTCTGCTCGATTTGCAATCGATCGAACATCTGTTCTAATGCAGACGCATGAGTACAGTCAGCGCAGACCCCCACTACGGCGACCAGGAGTTCGCCGTGGAGTTTGCTGCGCTGCTCGGCGCCGGGCGGATCTGTGTCCCGGATGACCCTGACGCGCCGGGTGGTCCGGTGCTGCTTGATGAGCATGATGTGTTGGATCCGGATCCGTGTCCGCAGATGTCGCGGGTGGATGCGCTGGAGTGGGAGCTGTGGGCGGGTGTCGACCAGGACGAGGCCGAACGGTCCATGCTGGAGCAGAAGGCCCCGCCGTGGGTGTTCCTGCCGCCCGGTGCCGACCTCGCCGCCGCGTTGGAGCAGGTCCGCCCCCGGACCGAGTCGCCGATCGCGCTGATCGAGATCATGAAGGGCGCGACCCGGATGATCGCGTGGGCCGAATCGATCAAGAACGACGCCGAGGCGTCGTTCTACCGCCAGCGCCAGGCCAGCGACGTCCCCCGCCCCAGCCAGATCGACTCCCACGGCCGCCCGATCGACCCCGAACGCTCCTGGGCCGCCGAAATCGCCGCCGCCCTGACCCTGTCGGCCGACACCGTCAGCGCGCACATCGACACCGCCCTGCGCCTGACCAGCGTCCTGAAAGCCACCCACACCGCGATGCGCTGCGGCGCGATCACCATGTCCAAGGCCCTCGCGATCGTCAACGCCACCCGCGCCCTCACCCCCGCCGCCGCCCGGGCCGTCGAAGCCCACGTGTTGAAGCGGGCCCCGCAGCAGACGTTGACCAACTTGAACGCGTCACTGCGCAAGCAGGTCGCGAAGCACACCACCAAAGAATCCGCCGCCGCGCACAAGGACGCCAAGGAAGAGCGCGGTGTGCGCATCGTTCCCCTCCCCAACGGCATGGCCGGCCTGTGGATCGTCAACACCGCCGACAAAATCCAGCAAATCTGGATCGTCATCCAGGCGATGGCCACCCTCGCCAAACGAGGCACCCCCGCAACCAACGCAGCCAACGCGCCCAGCACCCCCACCGCACCC